>Ga0116229_10008131_pt1 | contig 16395 bp, 7 predicted proteins | sample S1TSphgellanicum_3_FD_87313 | JGI IMG/M metagenome (GOLD analysis project Ga0116229, IMG submission 87313) | Host-associated microbial communities from peat moss isolated from Minnesota, USA - S1T2_Fc - Sphagnum magellanicum MG | ecosystem: Host-associated > Plants > Peat moss > Unclassified...
TTCCAATTAAGGCGCAAAAAATTTGGTGGCAAAATTTTTGGTTATTAAATTTGACAACAGAATTTTTTATGAAAAAAATAAAAATTTAAAAAAAAAAAAAAAAATATTTTGGAAAAAAAAAAAAAAAAAAAAAAAAAAATCTCATTGGATCAATGGTGGAGATCCAACCATTGCTAATAAGACAACTAATTTTTTTGGGCAACACCCCAAAAAAATTTAGATGATGACAAAAAAATTTCAATCACTTGATTTGGTGATTGAAAGTTGGCAACAAAAAAATTTTCGATTGCAATTTTATTTTTTTCAAGGTTTGTCCTAACATTAATGTGTTTGGGCAGACACCAATATGATGATAGATTCAAATTGTGACATCACATCCATTTTGACAACCCTGATTTGAGTTAACCAATTAGTTCCCAAAAATTGATCACAAATGTAAAAATATCATTTGCATTTTTTGACATTCACAAATCTAAATTTGCAATGTCAAAAATGACATTTTGCCAAGGTTAATAAAATATACAATTTAGGTCATTGAATGACATTTACCAAGGTTAGTAAAATATACAAATTTTTAATCTTTATTCTCTAACTCACACAACATTTCTTATGAAAATTAATTTTTGGAAGGAAAAAACACTTTTGGACATAAATGCATATAGGAAAAACTTTACATGCACATTTTCCACAATGACACAAGCAAATGAATTTTGACAATTAAAAGGCTGAGATCCTCAAAACATTTTGCTACACATCATTTTTCTTGAAACTTGAAAAGATCATCAATAACAAAAAAATCAAAGATTGAACTCCTAAACAAATTAAACATTTTCTTTGCTAGTGGTTTTTCCACATTTGCTCTTAAGGGAATATTGTTCATTTCCTTTTCAAATACTTTTGCAATAACAAAATGGTTTACATACACATGTTTTGTCAATGCAATTATATTCCACTTGTTATATTGTATAAAAATCAACATTTTCTTGCTTTCATTTTTAGGTTTGAAATTAGGATTGGGCTATTTTAACAAATAATAAAATGCATGGTTTGTGGAAAAGAAACATCAACATCTTTGTCATAATTGACATGATTAAATGCCCAACATAACACATTCTTACTATGTGGTTTTGAAAGTTTTTTACATATGTAACTTTGGAAGATTTTCGTTCATTATTTCCACATCAATTTTTGAATTTATGTTCACTTTTGTTTGTAGACTTGGATTTCCTTTATACTTCTTTCATAAAGGTTCCTTGTCAATTTCCACTTTAGGGTGAAAGCATGGATAGGTGGACTGTTTGGATTGTCTCACTTGTAATTTATTTGGATTACATACAAACGTAAAATTTAAAGCCATATTCAAAATTAATATTTTCAATTTTTCAATTATTCATGTTGTCATAAACTTTAATGGAAATCATCATGAAAATTTTGGATGAATTCTAAAAAGATTATGGATTTGTAATGGGCTTTTGAAATGACAACCCTATGTCTATCACATAGAAAAAATGAAAAATGTGGACTCAAAGTATATGTCAAAGTAGTGTCAAAATAAAAATTTAAAAAATAAAGCATCATCAAATGAACAATTTATTAGTGAGGCATTGAAAATTTACATATATATAAAGTTTTAAATGATGTGAATTTTTATTCTTGAAAGTCTATTTCATATCAAAAAAATTATCTTTTGCATGGATTTTTTTATTAATCAGATGTTTAAGGATATTCATAGGTTGTCATATTAATATTTGACTAAAAGCATAGGGGATAATTATAAGATTTATGGTTTGATAATTGCTAAAATTGCAAAAAAAAATGATAGTGCAAAAAAGGAAAAAAAGGACTTAAAGACTTTTTAGAACTACTTTTTACAAATAACAAATACATGAAACAAACTTAAGTGAGAAAATTTGAATAGTTCAATATAAGATAATTCATGTGTTAATGATTATTTTTCACAATCATACATAGTTGTGTATGAATACTTTTGTTTAATGCCATAAATGCAAAACATCCCAAAATGGGTTTCAATTGACAACCAAACATGTTTATTTCCTGCACATGTGACTTGCATCTAAAGCTAAACATTTTGAACCCATTGAACATAATTTTTTTATCAAATGGTTTTTAAAATGAGTCCTTTACCTTGTAGCTATTTCCTTCAAAATTTTAAGACCTTGAAATTTTTGAATGATCTGGTTTTTCATCAAATTCATCCAATGAACATGTACTTTCATAAAAGGGAGCATGTTTTTGTTGTAACAAAAAATTGAAATCAATTGTGTGATTTTATGCCTTCCTTTTGATTACTTTTTAAAAAAAAAGTAATTTAAACATTTGATTCCTTTAGTTTACAAGATTTAAAATGACATTAAAATAGTATCCAAATTATTTTTAAATGTTTTTATTAATTTGAAAAGACATCATTTTATCTATTGGCATACAACAATCCATTACAATTATAATAATGTAAGATAAACAAAAATCCAATGTTATCTTTTGTAGTCCTTTTTCAATTAGACATTCCATTTTGGTACCCCAATCGTCAATGGACCCTAATGTTAGATTATGGACTCTCAAGCACCACTTTTGAGCCACCTAACCATGCTTTCACATTTCATTCAATAAAACCTCACATACATTTTTATTTATTTATTTGTCATTTTCAAGGGACTATTCCATGTTTGATTTTTCACAAGAAATGCAACTCAATGAGTAAAAAAGAAATCAAACAACTTTATGATCTACAAAAGCACTATTAGAAATGAAAGTGCAAGCATTTATTTATAGAAAAAAATATTCACACATTTCTTTCCTCTCACCATTGTGTGAAAATGCAAAGCCAATTCTTAAATGAATGAAATGAAATGGTTGCAATACAAATCTTGCACCAAAAAAAATGTAATTAAAACTTAATTTTTGAAAAGTACAACAAAAAAAAACATCAACAAAAATAACCAAACATAATAGACAAAATATAACAAAAACAAAGTTTAAGCTCTATGAATCTTTTTAAAAAAGAAACAAAGGTCAAGTTTTACAAAAATTGAGCTCTACGAGATTTTTGAAAAGGAATTAACAAACCAACAAGCTTTAACAAATAAAAAAATTACAAAAGAAAAAAAATTGGCATTGAAAAAAAGTTCAAGGTTGAACATCAACATTAGACCTTTGAATGTTCTAAAACCTACACAAAGCAAAAGGAAGGAAATACCAACTGTAACAACAAAACATGAACAATAATTGATGATGACTAATAACAATCGACAAGGACAAAGGAAAAGTTATTGTACTTGAAGTTCAAACAACAACATCAAAGTAATAATGTTACCAATATTCAACGTTAAGTAGTAAACAACAACCCCCAACAACGAACAACAATTAATATGAAACAATAATCAATGATGAGCATCAACAATTGACAACAAGGAACAACAACCAATGGCTAGTAGTAACAATTGACAATGAACAATAGTAATCAACAATGAACAACATTAGCAATTGATGAATAGGAGGGATATTGAGCAACCATTGATGCCAAGTAAGTGTGATGGCAATGAACTATAGCAATAACATTCAAAGATTTCAACAAAAAAAACAAAAGAAAAAAACTCGAAGAAAAGGTTAGTGAAAAAATGAACAAAGTGTCAACGAAGTTCCAAAAGGAAACAAAGTTCTAACAAAAACAAAACAAGCACAAGAACGCACAAAGCTTCAACAAAGAAAGCGCATAACATAACCTTGGAACAAGACGTAAAGTGTACAAAAGAAATAAAGAAAAACAAATAAATTAGAATGGGGGAGAAACATGAGGATTTTTATCAATGAAGGAGGTAATAGATATATGAAACTCATGTAAATGCAAATGTTGGGACCCCATTGGGTGCCACCATGCTAATTCTTAACCTTAGTTGCCACCAAGTTGGATCCCTAATCCAAATCCCAATTTTTTAAAAACCTTTTAAAACCTTTATAAACTATAAACCTAAAGACAAGTTACTACCTATACGCTTGAAAATCATACCCGAGTTAAGCCATCGATGGCACTTAGGTCTCTTGAATTTAGTCTCTTCAACATAGTTTGCTTTCAAGTGAAAATCGAATAGTCAATTCTCAAACCGGTTATCATTGTTTGTGATACCAATTCATTTTCATTGTGAGAAACAAATAAAAAAACAATTGATTGACTAAGCAACTTAATACCCACCTAATATTAGTCATGACTGATGTTGTGTAAATATATATATTTTATATGCCTTTGGATAATGGTATATTAACATTCAAAATTTTCCATTAAGTTAAGGTCCAAGTATACAAAAGTAATTATTTTGGTAGATGGGTAACTATGTTCAAAGGAGCCAAAAACCATGGTGGAAAATGTAAGCTTTTTAAATTTGTTTTTGTTTTAACATTTTAAACTTATGTTAGTCATTCCAAGTTGTGCTAAAGGAGTAATATGAGTGTTGAGGAATTCAAATTAAAAAATTGATTTGGATTTTGGTTTTAGTAAAAGACTTTTGAACTTGCACAATAGTTATGTTAAAGTAATCAATGTTGCAAAGGACTAGGGTAAAGGAATTTTTTTAATAAACATTTTGATGTTAAAAATATTTAAATGATACTAGCCTACTACCCATACTTTTAAAAAACTCACAATTAAAATTATGGAATTTGAAAATTTTAGAAATTCAAAGTATGTTCCAAATGATAATTTTTCAAGATCAAACACAAAATTTGGCATAGTTCAAAAATTTCATATTTATTCAACAATGATTAACATAGAACATATGATATATTGGGGATATATATATATAGCACATTGCAGAAGATTTCATTCAAAAATTCTTTCATGTGAAAATTTGGAAAGGGCTAAAAAAAGGTTTCATGGCAAGGTAAAGTAAACAAAAAAAGTAGTCCGCCCAAAGTCTAATGAAAAAATGGAACACTTTTTGATATGGACACAAGAAAGTAGATTCAAAATATTTTGAAGTAGAAATATAAAATCATAAGGCCCTACATTTAGTTTATGGGAAGTTGGATACAAACTTTGAACAACTTTGGTATCATAAAAGTAGATTGAAAGTATTTTTGAAATTAACTAGGTCAAAACAATGTTCAAACCTACATCATATTAAAAATTGAATATATTATGATTATAACCTACTTCATAATTTGATAATACATAAAAAAATTTATGGCTCCATTAAGTTGAATGTTTTTTTAATCAATATTTCATCTACATGTAGCCCATTTTGTAAGATTAGACATTTCATGCAAGTAGAATTATTTTTAAAATTCTACTTTCAAGATGGGGTTTTTCAACATTTTAAACATAAAGTGAAAGATTATTATCATGTTTATTATTGTACAAAAAAAAATTCTACTTTCAATACATTAAAACTTTTTCATGGCTACATGTAATTTTTTTTTATAAGGAGTAATGAGCTGTCTATTTTACCTTGCTTGCACCCCAAGATCCTCTTATAAAGTAATCCCATTGGCTCTTTTAAACATAGCACCCAAAACATATCTAGCTATGGGTATGGGTATTTTTTACATATATCCAAGGTTGCAAATAAGGTATAATTTTTACATTTACATACCTTTGAATATGTTTTTCATCAAGGTATGTTGATTTGAGGAAAATAGGTTAGGGTAAATAATATATGATGTTCACACTTGGCATGTATATATGGGTAAAAGATGAACTTGCACAACATTGGTCATGACCCATGTTGGAGAAGGTGTAATGACCTTGAATACCTTTAAGGTTAAGGCTAATTATGATTTTTGAGGGGGAAAAGCCTTTAAAGGTAAAATGTTTAAATGGTTTTTGAGGAAAAAAACGTTAAGAGTTAAAGCTATATATGACTTTTGATGAAAATTTATGTGCCAAAATAGGTCATGTGTGTGAGATCAAAGGTGAACCAAAAAATGCTAAAATAAGGGGTTTGGAAAATGTTGTGCTTTAAAACAAAACATAAAAAACCAAGTGTAAAATCTTGATTCAAACATTAGGAGAAATGCTCCCCCTTTGCAACTATGTTTTCAACTTGATTTCAACTACAAATTGAAGTTGAAGATGACAAATACAATTGCAAAATGTTTTTTGCAACTACAACATATTTTTTTTGCAACTATATAACCCAAAAAATCAACAAGTTGAAAGCAACAAACACATGTTAGCACCATGGACATTGACCACTTTAGTTGTAAACCTACTAACCAGTATAGTTGAAAGTCATTTTCAACTATGATCCAGTGTGAATGAACTTCATTTATTGATGTTGCATGGCATCGTTTACTTACCATTATAGCCAAAGGTCATTTTCAATTTCTTGATGGGATCCTTTCATTGACATTGCATGACATCATCAAATATAGTTGCAAGTTCAATTGTGTTACAATTCAATTGGGCAAAAGGTCAATTAATAATTAAATGACATGTGGCACATCCACATCGAAAGGATATGCCACCTCAACATTAAATTAAGTTATGCCACATGGCACTTAAACATAGGCCACCTAGTCTAGGTTTAAACATTGACACTTAACTTAAGCCTAGGTTTGGCCTACACATAGGCACCTAAGCTATGTCTAAACATTGGCACTAACCCAAACCTAGGTTTGGCCTACATATAGGCACTTAGGCTAGGTCTAAACATTTTCACCTACACTACATCACAAACTTCATGGGCCATGATTTAGCAATAATAATTGTGTAGAATTTACTTTTCATAGGTTTGTATGGAATAGACACGAATGTCATTCGTCTACTTGTATTGTTTGAACATCGATGTTGTGTGCATTGTTATGACATGAATGTCATATACATATTCATATTGTTTAAACATAGATATTATATGTCAATTTGTGTTGTTTACACACAAAAGTTGTGCACATGATTTATGCGTTTAAATAATTTATGACATTCATGTTTAAATAATACAAACCCATGAAGCCTATAAATTTCTGATGTAAACTAAACATAAGCCACTTAGGTTCAATAATGTGGCACCTAGGTTAGGTTAAATTTTAATAGCCTATGTCGTCCTTAGGCTAGGCCTAAACTTAAGTCACATGACACCTAAGTTATGCTTAAACTTAGGCCATGTGGCACTTAGTCAAGAAAATCCTATTTCATTTTGGGTTGAGCTTTTTTGATTGGCTTGTCTTAAATGGTTATTAAATTTTCATTCTTTTGTTTTTCCAACATTTTTAGTTCACTTCCTTATGTAGTTTGGATTCTTTGAAACGGAAAACAAAAAATATGGGATGAACAATTGAATTGCAACCTAGTTACAAACCAATTAATTGTAACCAAGTTACAACCTAATAACAACTTAATCAATTGTAACCTAATTACAATTCAATTAGAACCTAGTTTAAGTTTAGTTAGGCCTAGATCAAAGCTCATAGTCTACTTAACCTAGGTTTAGTTAAACTAGTAGCTACATTAAATAGACAAATAGTTAGTCCACCAACTAGTTTAATTATTGATTGGCGTAGGCTTAGTAGACTACTTAGGTATAACTAGGCACAATTATTAAAAGATTACTATACCTATTGAAATTATGATTTTTTGATAAATTTTTATTACTACTAACCATTTACTATTGTAATTAATAATATTTATAACTAATAAGGGAGATAAAAATAAGAAAAATAAAAAATTAAATAACCTAGGTTAGTTATTAACTAGAATTATAATAAAATAAAAAATAATTTCAACATTTTCATTAATCAATATAATGATATTATATCATTACATGAATTATTATTTAAAAACTACTATAACTACTGAAGTAGTAATAATAATATTTTTTGTTATTATTATTATTGAATTAATGAGAATTAATATAAATAAATTAATATAAATATTACAATTCATTAATAGTTATAGATTTAAACTTAGACCTAAGCCATGAAACATGTCACATAAAAGTAGGCCACAATGTGGCACTAAAGATTAGGCTTTCACTTAGGTCATGTGGTTAAGCTATTTAGAAAAAATTGGCCTAGGCTTGGTTTAAAAGGGCTATTTTAAGAGTAAAAATTGTGAAGCTTTTATATTCAGTTTTCATTATATATCCAAATATAGAAAAAGATAATTAATTATTTGTACTTTATTTGCCCTTTATAGGAAAAATTGGGTGAATCTTCTTGTAAAATATTCCCATTCTTTTATAGCTTATTATGGATGAGAGCCATTTTGGTTACAAATAAGAATTCCAAATTAAAACGTTGATAGTAACCCCTAAACTTTCCAACTTGTGAACATACACAATGTTTCATCCACCTAACTTGATATTTTTCATCCATCCAAAATTAATACTACCAAAATAGTTGAATAAATGACTTGTGACATAACCACATCAACCAATAACAATGCTTGATTCATCCATCTTGATTAATTTTCATCCACTCCTAAATGAGTATCAAAATATCCAAAATATTACAAAAATATTCAAACAAAAGATTTGTGATATCATGACACCTGATGAAACCATATCTTTAATTGACAACTCAACTAGAGATCAACTGTGAAGTTGTTCGATTCTAAGAATATTTTAGAAGTAGCACTTTAGTCAAACATCATTTCCAATTACTATCCAAATCAGTAAGCAACATTATTTACTTGGTAACCAACTAATTTTTTTATTAAATATGAAATAATTCAAAGTTGAAAATTGTTTGGTTAAAAAAGGTTGTTTTCTACTAATGAAATGATACATTAAGTGAGTACTTGATATGAAAATAATGATGTTTTTGGGCATTCCAAAAGTATAAAACCTGATCATAATTTGGCTCAATAATAAAAACACGACATCCATAGTTGATTCTAATGTGCTTATAGAATTAAAACTTTTTTGAAAGCATATTCTTTGAATCCAATTACGTTTTATTTCAATTTTTCAACTAAATTGTACAAAAAAGACATCTTTCACAACATGTAGTTGCTACAATTCAATACTTTAATATCTTGACAACTTCAACATCAATTAAGTTACTTTTTAATTTTTCAAATTAAAATAATATTACCACATTGTTGACATGCATTATTAGATTGCATTCATTTATGGAAACTAACAAAGACACATGAAAACATGCAAACAAATCTTTCATGTTACAAAATGTATTCATTTGCACATTGTAGGAATCAAGGTTCAAAACAAACATTAAAAATTTACAAACTTGGCATCAACCATGTGTCATATTTCTCCTTTGTACATTCTAATCTTATAACACAAAATATGGGACTCCAAAGCCACACACTGGGGATCAACTCCCCAAACACAAAATAGTAGGAACCTTGTTCATGCAAATTGGGTTCCAACCACAAACCACATAAAGTTATATATTATGCAATAGAAACCTTGTTATCATCTCAAAACCCTTATCAAAACAAAATGATGACATTTCAATATTTTGAAACATGATCTCCACATTTGAATGCTTAAAAGTGTAACCATCTAGACACATTGTGCATACGTCTCCAAATACATGATATAAGAGGATTTTTTAATATCAAAAAAATAAAAATCTACTTGTTGAAATTAAATTTTAAAAAATATATTAATTATTTAGCATGAAACTATCAAATCTAACTAGAGACTATAGTGTGTGCATGTTAAAGCAATTCAACTCAACTTTTCCTATCACAATTTGATACATTTGCACAAGTATACATGTGTCTTTTTTAATATTATCTAATTCAATTCATGAAATTAACTTTGATAGCATCAAGTTCATCCAACACTACAAACTCAACTTCCTATTATAGCACTAACTTGTTGTTGACCTTTAACAACATTGGTACCTTTCTCGTAGATGAATATTATATCTAAAAAGAAGGCCAATTATATCAAAACCACTATTAGGTAAGTGTAGCTTGTTGTACATGGTATTTCAAAAAATCTCCAACATCCATTGAAACCACTTCTCCACATATGCTAACAAATTGATGTATTATTACCCATCTTAATGTCACATAACATAATCCTTATGCTCGAATCCAATGTTTTCCTTTACCAAAATACCCACAACATTGTAACATAACAAAAGAATGTCATTGGCCACCATGCTTCAATTGCAAAATAAAAGGTGAAGACAATGCAACTATTGAAAACATTAGGATTAGCATGCCCAAGGTCAAACACAAGTATGGTCTTTTGTCAAAACCATATGTTAAAATGTTATAGCCATCCCATGATTTTCATTGCATGATCCAACCTTATGAAAAGTTAACATTGCAAAAAATTTAGAAACCAAAAATCTTTGAAGAATTACTAAAAGAATTAAATCATGCAAGTTCAATAGCCCATTAACAAGCTCATTACCACTCTCCTTCACTTTGTTCTTTGTTTTGCAACCTTCCTTTGAAAATTGTTTTGTTTCTACCTTCATTTTATAAGACCCTTCACTTTTGTTTTTCAAAATATAAAGAAAGTTTGTGATGAAAATGTTTTAAATCTTACAGAAAATGTATTCTTTAGTTGAAAATAAAATTCAAGTGATATGTTCAAGCATCTGACAACTGAAAATGATTTTGTCAAATGTTGGTTTGATAATTATGTGGGGGTGGGGGGGTAGATCTTGTTCCAGCAGTCGAGTACATATATATCTTTCTCAACTTGTAATGTGTGTGTGAGGCATGTCTATATGTCTATTTGAAACATGTTTTATTTTGAACTATTGCAAGGAACTCTCTTGTTATGTTTGTGTTCACAATGGTGAAATGAGAAGAGGGAGGTACATAAAAATATCTTGAAAAAATTGACATTGACTTCTTTGACCAATTTTTAAAATTTTATGGTAACATTGATTTGTTCACTAAAAATCTATGATGCTTAAAGATGCAATGTTAACAAGCATTTCCCTAAACAAGCCTTAACACACCTTGCCAACTAGGATGCCACCTTAAATATTGTGTTACATAACATGGTATATGTGAATGGGAAATAAACTTGTTTTAGATAACATTGTTTTTATTTTTAGTTGTCCAAATGTGAATGTGGTTTTAAAAGGGTTGAATGTGCATTTAAGTTCAAGGACTAATCATTTAAGAATGCCCTAGGGAGGGGGGTCAAAAAAGTTTACATCATCTAATGTTGATTGTTTTAGGGTTTCATTATCACATGGGTTTTAATACTATTAGGGTTTGAATGAATACATGACTCTAGTGATTGACATGGATTGTGTAAATGTTGAGGAGCCCAAGGTTCTTTCCTTCTTTGGCCTCCTTGTGGATATGGAAGTCATTTCAATCTTTGTTATGTTTTGCCTTTATTCAAAGCGATAGATTCTTTGTGAGATTCAATGTTCATTTGCATGACACCTACGTCACTAACTTTATTTCAATTCAAAGTTTTGCTATTGATTTTTTTCATATGTACACTAACACTGTTACCAATTAGCAAGTGCATTACTTGGTTTAGCATTTGAACACCAAGGGAAACACATTTGGGCATACCATAAATGTATTGACAAGAAAGTTTGGATTACTTGGGGAGGTTGGGGGTGGTGTTAGTAGAAAGTAAAGGGCAGTGCACTCTAACTATTGTCTTGCTTGTAAGTGAGTTAGAGGCCATACTTGGATATAAATAGTGATGGAGGTGATGAATATTGTAAGGTAGTAGTGCTTCAGCCCATTTTTGGAACCACCTCGATGTCATCAAGGGTTCCTATTGTTAGGTTAGCAGCATTTCCACCCTTGCTAAATGTCTTCAATCTTGACTCATAGTTTTCATTTTTGATGGTGAATGATAGGAAAACAATTCCACCATGGCTTGTGACACTATCTCACCCTCCACCCTATCACAAAGTGTCACAAAACTTGGATACCTCCCAAGTGCTAGATTACAAGTTTCTAGAGTATATGAAAGTTGCACAGATGGATGTAATGTGACCTCTTGATATGGATGCACTTTGTTCTAGACTGCTCATCACTTGTGTCTAAGTTGTGAAATCAGCTAACAAAGTAATATTATGCACAATGGTAATGCATAAGTAATATATGCAAAAGATTTTTATACATGTTCTTTAGATTCTCTAGATGGAGAGTGCATAGTATAGTGGAAAATTGAAAGGTTTGCTATCCTTAAATTGCATGCACAAACTAATGATAATTTATGAATGTTCTGCCAAACTTAATTTGTTTAGTTCAAGCTTCTTTGCTCCATTTTGAACTTTCAATTTTGTTTATGTGATTGGGGTCCATACATTGTCAAGATGGATGTCCCAGGAGTTCTACAAGGGACTGTCGAGACTCATCAAAGCGATATTCAGAGGACTGAGGTCATAATTTTGGTGCTTTGTTTTTTTGGAGCTAAATGTGGGGGGTGCTGATGGGCTGGTTTGTAACTTTGTGGGTGCAATCACTTTGACAATCCCATGAGCTTTATCTAGAAGGGCAGACGCCAACAGGCAATCCAAGGGGATATGTTGTATCAAGTTTACTAAATGAGAAGAAATATTAGGTAGATTAAACTCATGTAAGCACTGCTGCACTTGAGAGAAAAGAATTTATATCAAGTCTGAACTCTAAGCTGTACAAATAGCAACATTTTGGCAAACAAAGCAACCTTCCATATCCTCCCAAAATTGGTGACCAACCAGTCTGCCTCTCCAAAATTGGGTACATCCCTGTTTACAACCACCTGTAAGAACTGATTTCCTAACAACTATAGAGTTTTCCTGACCACTTCTGTAAACTTCAGAGTTTTGTGACCACTTCTGTAAATTACAGAGTTTTCGTGACCACTTTTGCAAGTGCTATTACCTCCTGTACCCCTTCCACTTCAAACCACAATCAAGCAAACAAAAATCCTTAACCTTCAGCACAAATGTATGATATTTTAGAGTCAACTAGGATGGTCCCTGACTTCAACTTTGGGTTTTAGCTGTACATCCTGACCTCCTGTGCCCCCTTGTTCCCCTTCCCTCCTCTCCCCTCCTAAATAAACCAGTAACCCACCTCAGAAATCCCTCATTGGCATCAGCACTCCTGTGATGTGTTGTAGCTGAGGAGGGACTGTTCTATGTTTTATATTCTCAAGATTTCTTCTTTTGCTTGTTCCCAGGACAGAAATTCACTAGGGAAAAAAAAAAGTTGGAATCCTGTCAAGACAAATTCAAGCCATCCTACCATGCCTCAACCCTTTCAGTATGCTGATCAATTGTATTTACCAATCTTCCAGATTTGTTGGGTTTCACTTTGGTGGTGCGCTTGGAATTGGGTGGGATGATAATGCGACGTGAATACTGGTCATATCCAACTTTGGTATCCACAGTGGGCCCAGAACTGTGGCGTTCATGACCATTCAGGAGCACACCACCAGAATCACTATCAGGCTCATCGCCTTCTGAAGACTCAGGAGCTGGAGATCCATGCTGATCTTCCAATACTACCTCCTGTCGACTCCTTAAAGTCCGGATTATGAGTGTCTTCAAAAGATTCATCACTTGTACTGCATGCATTAGTGCAGTCAATGGATCTGCCATCTGCAAGATGCCAAAAGAATTACCGCATTAGAAAGAGTAATACTCACATCCTGCAACAACACCAAACTGACCAAGAACAGTGCAAAGTCTGACATCTACAGAAACTATCATTGAAAATAAAACATTTATGAAATGATCATAAGGGACTTGGAAATATGCAATAGAATATGTGATGAAGATATCAGATATATCTTTAAAGCAAGGACTTGAGGAGAATCGACCTCAGAAATATCAGAAGACAAAAACACAAGCAAAAGAGGGACTGTGATAGACGTCAAGAAAAATGCTGGATCTGTGGGTGCATGGCACAAGAGAGCGCTTGAGAAGGAAGAAATTATTTATTACCTGAGTCATATTTGGCGCAAACACCATGGCAATGTTGCGGGCATTCATTTTGTTGGTGGATTCCTGTTGTACAACATCAGCCATGAGGTTGACAGCCCAATCAAGCAGAGCAGCTTGTGTGGGTGGCAGGAGTCTCACCAGAGCCACACTTTCCTCCTCAGTATTGCAATCCATAACTTGGTCAGCTGTGAACACATCTAGCACTCCTTGTGGCAGCTCCCTGAACCATGCCTACCCACAACTCCAAAAAAAAACCACAAGTAAGAGTTGCAACTCAGCTTCCAGCTACATTTTACCACTCTCCATCTACTTCTGCAACCCTATGACTCTTGGATTCTTATACCATCTCTCTACAAGAAGATGAATGAGTTATCTCCATCAGAAAGAAAAAAATTGCATCAAGAGTGTAGACTTGCAATGAAAGCTTTGTCTTCATCTCTTGAAGCTTCTTGGGTTTGGATATCCACAGCAAAGTTACAAAAAAATGAATCTAAAAGAAAATTTAAATAAAAATTGATAACCACACCTTGATGAGGCCAGCAAGACAGTGGACATCGATATCCACAGGCACTATACCCTTGTTCAATTGATCCCGTACATGCTCCTCATGACTGTTCTCCGCAGTTATCCTGAATATGCCTTCTGCCTGCAAAATCAAGAGCAGAACACAAATTAACAAAAATGCCATGAGGAGAACCTCTATCTCAAAACAAAGCTAACAATAAGAGCTCAAGCTGCAACAACACTTTCGAGAAACACTATCAGCAAGGAAACTAAGAAGATCTATCAGACAATAATGTGCAACATAGAAAAAAACTGTCTGAAGTGATGCTGAAACCAGAGAAGAAAAATGGTGGATGAAGAATTAGGTCAAGACTGTCTTCAAGACACTCTGCAGAAAAAAAAATGCAGACAGGCAAGCAAGTGAAGGGATTGTTGTAAAAATCATAGAATGGCAGCATTTGCCGACGACAGATCTTGGGAAAGGCAACAACAAGCATGATCTGGAGAAACAATGAAGAAGAAGAAGACCTTCAAGCCTCCTTCATGATAAAGCCGCTCTTGCATGAGGAGGAGAATCATAGGCACACTGTTTCCCTTGGTGTCAAATGCACATTGCATTGATTCCGCAGACACTCCAAACACATTTTGGCTGCAAAATAACAGAAGAAAAATCATCATCATTATCAGCGATGACTTGCAACACATTGCTCCCTGAGCACACCACCCACCAGCAGCAAAATCTCACCAAAAAATGCCAGCAACAACAAAATTGCATGCAAAACAGATCTCTCTCTCTCTCTCTGTGCAAATCTCATTTCTTTCTCAGAAAAAAGAGTTTCAGTTTGCTGTCAGGATGTTCACAAACCTGGCACTGGGTGCACGCAGAGGAACCTCGACTTCAAATTCTTCAGGCAAGCCAAGAAACCCATTGTAGCGGTCGAATGTGACATGCGCAACATGTTGGACATCAGTGGGCCAACCGATTTCCAGAGTTTCGGGGCTTTCGTCTGCTTTCACAGCTTGACATGAAGCCATGAGGGATCTTCTCATTGTATCCAGAAGCATAGCAACAATAGAGAGCTGAGCTCTCTCTCTCTCCTGTTCCTGCTGCTCCTGCTCCTGTTGTTCCTCCTCATTCTCATCATTCTCATCATGCTCATCATGAGTAGTCATCATCATTTGTCTCCTCCTCTGCTGCTGGTGAGGAAGAGCTCCTCCTCTGTAATCAGCTGTTGCTACTGCTGCTGCTCCATTGTTGCCGCTCATGATCTCTCTCTCATGGTTTCTTGAGCTGCTGAAAATCCCAGTTCTTGCAGAAAATGTCGAACTTGGGCTTGCAGATCCTGATGAGAGTCTGCTAGTGGGAAGAACTGCTGTCATTGTCTCAAACCTCCAAAAGCACAAAACTTCCCCCCCCCCAAAACGACAACGACAACAAGCTTCCTAACTCAACAAAATTACAGAACAAATTTCAAAGCTCAAAATACAAAACAACACTCTTTTGACAAAATCCAAAATGCACTCTTCCACAACAACAACAACACTAGTGCTCAAACAAAAAACCCATCAAGTACTCAAACTTGCAAGAACAAACAAACAAAGACACAAAGTAATAAGTAGTCATTGCCTCAAAACTCCTCCCCCCCCCCTCTCCCAAAAAAACAGGAAAATAAAACCAAGCTTCCAAGCTCACAACAAAATTACAGAACAAATTTTCGAGTTCAAAATCCAAAACACACTTTTTTGACCAAATCCAAAAGACACTCTTCTACAACAACAAACAACACGCAAGCTCAGAATCCACAACACATTCTTTCCACCACAACAACAAACAACAACACTAGTGCTCAAACGAAAACACCCATCAAGTACTCGAACCTCCACACAACAACAACAACAACAACAACAACAAAACAGTTTTGAGAGCTGAGGAGCTTCTGTGCACTACTTGAGAGTTTCGGTTTTGTGCACTTGAGAGCTTCTTGTTGTCTGCAAATTTCTTGCATGAATCCCTTCCTTCCTTCCCATCATCATGTCACTAAA
>Ga0116229_10008133_pt1 | contig 16393 bp, 7 predicted proteins | sample S1TSphgellanicum_3_FD_87313 | JGI IMG/M metagenome (GOLD analysis project Ga0116229, IMG submission 87313) | Host-associated microbial communities from peat moss isolated from Minnesota, USA - S1T2_Fc - Sphagnum magellanicum MG | ecosystem: Host-associated > Plants > Peat moss > Unclassified...
AGCGGGGAGGGGGGAGTGGGGTTTTGGTGGTGGGGGGGGAGGCGAGAGGGGGGCGGAGAAAGAAGGAAAAAGAAAAAAGAGGGTGGGGGGCGGCGCGCGCGCCCCCCCCACGCAACTACGCAACTACGAGATTTCGGGACTCACTTAAGTAGGGAAGGCTTGTTTAGAAAGAGGGGTTGTGTGACTGCGTTGTAGGGCCGTTGTTTGGTTTTACCCCCTCCCCTTTAAGGGGAGGGGGTAAAACTAATAAGATTCTAATATTTTAATTTTAATACAACACTAAGTACGAAATACAAAGTACGAACAAAGAGACTTGAACTCTTAAGGAATTACTTCCACTCCTGCTTAAGAGGAGATTGTTTACCATTTCAACATGTTCGTTTAGTTTATAAAAACTCCCATATAGGTTAAAAATAAATGTTTAGAATTTTGTTAAGTTGAAGTTATAATAAATTTAACGGCTATGTTGCTATTTTTAACGAAAGAGCCCACCCTTATTCCTTTCCGTAGGGCTCACGCTAGGGAAGGAAAAGTGTAAGTCCCTATCCCCATATGGGGGGGAGAGATTATATATCGCCTTAAAACCTCCTCTACCACAGCCTCTGGCCTATAAAATAAGTATTTAAATAGAAGTAGGTAGCCTTCCCTCCCGCTACCTACTATCCTTTACGGTGGTTGGAGTAAAGGAAAAGGGCTGGGTTGCAGGGTGGTAAGGCCCTTTCCCCAACTTTAACCTTTCCACCGTTTCACTAGTCTAAAATTACCTGCCCTAACAAAGCTAGACCTCTCTTAACCTTACCTTTTACCCTAAAAGGTGGGCTCGATCCTAAAGGCCCCTTCCCCCAAATTTTTCGAGTCCTGGTACGATACCGTTTCCTTTCTCATTTAGGTGAACACCTCCGCTCCTACGAACCCTAGGGACCGTAGGATCGTAGCGTCGTCAAAAAAATATTAGCCCCTTTATAGAAAAGCAGAAAGATATGTGAAGCAGTTACTTCTTAGCTGTGGGAGGATTAAAGGTTTTAATGAGTCAAACTGGCTTATTTTTAAATATTCTATTTGTTTGTAAAATAGGTAGGTGTTGCTATATATATACAAATATAATAATTTAATTTATATATTAACAAAATTAATTAAAAATTTTAATTTTTAAATTTAGGCTCCAAGAGGACTTGAACCTCTGTAAAAAGTATTAACAGTACTTCGCTTAAACCACTCAGCCATAGAACCTTAAATATTTTAATATTAAATTTTAATATATAGCCTTCCATTTTATGGCAGGCCTTGGCCATATTTTTTTTTAATTTTATTTTTTAATTATTTTTATATAAAAACTACTTCTTTTATAATCACCCCTCCTACGGGACCATGTTTTTAAAAGTTTTTTTAGTGAAAAACACCTTTAAAAACAGGGCCTTCTTTATTTTGTTGTTTTCTGGAGGTCACCTATTCTTTTTTAAGGTCAGAAGTTTGTAAACTTAGAAAAAGTTAGCAAGAACCCTCCCCCCCGTTACCGTGCGTAGCGGAGGGGAGGTAAACACTCCCTCCGAAGGGGGCACCGCTCTGTACTCCGTACTCCGTACTCTGTACTCCGTACTCCGTACTCCGTACTCCGTACTCCGTACTCCGTACTCCGAAGGTAAAGGTTGGAGAGGGTAACTGGTAAAACTGAGCTGCTGGTCAAGTACCCTTTTTCCTAAGGGCGGCCTCTCCGTAGGGGAGACAGGTTACATGAATTTCCTTCCTAAGGAGATGTACGACGTCGCAGGGCTTTAATTCTCCCCCCCATCTTTTTCTTCATTAGGTTGTAGAAGGTGGACTTGTTTTTTAATAATAAGCTTTTGAGTAGTAGAGGAATCGAACCTCTTACGGTTATTAACCAATTCTTTTACAGAGAACCACCATTACCAATCGGATCACCTACCCTATTTTAATTTACTTTTATTATATAAATTTTACCTTTCCTTTATTCTATCCCCCTGACGCTGGTACTTTATTAAAGACTTTTCTTATTATTTTAGTTTAGTTAAACCTAATTAAAAAATAAAAGTTAGTAAAACTGCAGTTACTAATAATTCTAGACACCTTCGCTGCACTGGATCCTACCTTCCAGATGTAGGATGTCCTACGGTCGGAGTTTTCAAGCTACACTCCCACACCAAACTTCTTACCTACAGAAGGGCAGCTTAGCTAGTAAGGGATAGATAGCCCTTCCTTTTTCTCCTACGGGGTAAATCTGGACTAACCCTTAAAAATTAAAAACTAGGTAAAGTAGGGTGTGGCTCCGGAGGCAGGGTAACCCTTAAACCTGTAACCTTATCTCTAAGCGTAATAGTTAAGCACCACTCCCAAATGGGCTGTTCGTTAGGGAGAGATTGTAAAAAAAATTAATTTAAATTTAGTATTAGTATATAAAACCCTTTATTAAAATTTAAGACCTAAAGGAATCGAACCTTTATCTTATCCATTATGAGCGAATTGCATTACCGTTATGCTAAAGTCTTCTAAAAACAATTTAATACTCTTTTAAAAAAAATAAAAGTAAAAAAGTATTTTCAGTTAACCACCCCCCCCCCCGTACGGGAAAAAAATAAAGCACCGCAGCTACGGACATACTCACCCTCCCTTTATCTTGCAGAGGGTGAAATATTAAAAAAAAAAAAATAATTTCCCTCTACTACTATTTGACCTATTTTTTTACAATGATAAATTTTTTTCCAAACAGATGAAATAACTACCCCCCCCCCCCCGTAGGGAGGATAGACGCTTCTCTCCTCCGTACGGGGGCTCACGGCCTTGATTGGATTTTAACAATAAATTATTAGTACCTGTTTTATCGTATTTTAAATTAGAAGTTATTAAATTTTTATTAAAAAACAATTCCCTTAAAGATGGTGATATATTTGCAATTATGCTAAAAGTTCGTTTATTAGACACAGTGCGGAGCAGGATCTGATGCATTAAGATCTCTTTCTAGATTAGAAAAGATTCAAATCAAATAAAGAAATTTGAGGATTTATTCATAATTTACGCTCCTTGATGGTATATAAGAAAGGACGTATTTTACAAAGAAGAAAGAGTAAAATCAATAAAAAAATCCAAAAAAGAATATTTCATCACTTTAGTTTAGGCATTATTAAAGTATCCTACTTTACCTTCTGTTACATTTTATAGTTTTAGATGTAATTATTTATCAGAAAATGAAAAAAGAAAGTATTCCTCCGCCCCCTCCCTGCTCCGCTGCTCCGCACAAACGCGATGCCTACCCATACTTGCAAGTGCGTTTGGCTTTAGCTAGGGCTGGGAGAGGAGGATCACCTGATTACATAATAAGTAAGTTACTTATGAACAGTTTATATGGAGATTGGAGATGTTACCATATCTTAGAGAATAAAAATTTTATCTGATATAATAAATAAATTATTAAACCCTTCCTCCTATTATAATATTATTAATAACTCTTGTTTAGTTAATAAACAACATTTTATACTTTTTTTATTACTGATACTTATTTTAATAAAAATTTTTATTTGGTATGTTATTATTAATTAGCCGAAAGAAGGATTTGAACCTTCTTTTTACCGTCATGAATGGTATGTTTTTGACCGTTTAAACTATTTCAGCAAAAAAAACTAACTAATAGTTAATACTAAACTAAATAACACCTTTATACTAATAAATATAGTAAAATATAATTTTTTATTTAAATTTAAATAATTTTTTAATAAAGTATTTCTTACCCCCCCCCCCATTAGTTAGGGACGGTCTAACCATTCAGAGGCTAGGTTCGGCTTATTATTAAAAATTTAATACAAGCAACCCTACATTTCGGCAAGAAAATAGTCCTTTTTTTAATTAATTGTATAAAAATAAAATAAGTAGATAAACCCCTTAAACCTTCGTATGGAGGAGACACTATTAATAGCTATCCTTTATTATCTTATATTTAAAGAGAATATTAGAATATAGTATAACTTAGACTCAGAAAATTTTAAAAAATTTTAGGACTTCCCCACTTTTAAGCCCCACTCCCCTCTGCGTCTGGCTAAGCCCCCCGGCTACGCACGGTGGGGTATTACACTTAGTTCTATATAAAGAAAGTTTTAAAAGTTAAATTAAGCCGAAAAATGGAATTGAACCAATATTTAAATCTTACAAGGAATTCGTTTTACCATTTAAACTATTTCGACTTTTGTATCACTAAATAATTTAATCTATTTCGACTAACTTTTATAACTAAATATTTTTATTTTAATATATTTTATATAAAATATAGATTAGCAGACCCTCCTGCAGAAAAGGTGAGGTGAAAGTGTAGATACATTATCTTGATCCACCTACGGAAACCCTCCCTGCACCGCACTGTAGGACTATGCAAAGGTGAGGAGGTGGTGGGGGCAAGGACTTTGATTTAAAGTTAAGATTAAAAAATAATATTTCATCCCTCCCTACCCTTCCCCCCCTGCCGTAGGCCAGGGGGTGTGGGTGCGCTACGCGATGTGTGGTTTGGTATTATCTTAACCTTAACCCCTTTCTTTTTAGCTTAGTAGAAGGAAGGTAACTTTTAAGATGAAATGCACTTCGAAGGTGGAAAGGCTAATAAAAACCGTTTTACTTTTTTAATTAATAAAATAAAAGTATTGCCCCGGGAGAGAATTGAACTCCCATATTTATAGCTTCAATATAACGCTTTTACCACTAAGCAACCGGGGCTATTTATATAACTCCCCTAGCCTCGCCGAGTGGCGAGGCTAGGGGAGACTAGACATTCGACAACCCTACCTCCCTCCCTTTAAAATTTTAAAAAGGGTATCTTAAGGCTAGCCGCTCTGCGCGGGGAGAGAGGTTACTGAGGTTTTGCTTGCGGGTAAGAGGGCTAGATCAGAGAAATTAAATTTAACTACAACCCTGCCTGCCGAAGGCAGATACTCCCCCTTCCCCCCCCCCTCAAAACTTCTTCCTTTCCTTCCCCCCCCCCCCAATAGGGTTAGTAGTAGGGTAGGGTGAGAAGAATAGTGAAGTATAAGGTACGCGTCAAATTAAACAAACCAAAATTAAGCTCCCTACTTTTAATACCTATTTTTAAACTAAACACTCCACTTCTGAAAAAAAAAAGTAATAAATATAGCCACAGTCCCAGCTGGGAGAAAATTATAATAATAGAAGATAGCAAACCCTAATCCTGTTCTTCGTTTGTCCTATTATATTTGTTAAACAGGAGACCAGGCTCGGTTATGACCCCCCCCCACGCTTCGCACTTATGGAATATGATAATTTCCGAGCCTGGCCTAGTTCCTTAGGTCTAAAAGGAGGAGTGATGGTCCGTACAGCCCTTAGTTTTGGTAAAGGTACTAGTAAAAAAAAAATAAGGAACCTTGAAAGGTAAGATAAAAACTGGCTATATAAAATATAATTTAAATATGAGGGACAAAAATCTAAAATAAGTTGAAAATATAAGTTTAACACTGACTAAAAAAAATGATTTTATCTTTTTTATTTTTTTTTGGAGAAAGATAGATTCGAACTATCAATTTTTATATTGCAAATATAACTGATTACCAATTATCGTATTTCCCCTTTTTAATTCTCCCCTCCCTTTTAACGAGGGTTGGCTTTAAACACAAATTAAAAATTTCATAAGACACCTCCCTTCCCTACGGGGAGGGATTAAACAGTGTACTAGGATAAAGAGCCTCCCTTATATAACTTGGCTGGAAGAAACTATTACCCCTCCCCCCTGTTTCGGTAGCAGACTCGGCAAGGTTCCTTTAACTACAGCCTTCAGCTGTATTTTTTTAGCTGATCAGGTTACATTAATTCTTTTATATATTAACCCTACCTTTTTTACCTTCTTCGCATACCAAGCCTTGCCTACACCCCTCCCTTGCAAAGCACACACACCATAGCAAGGGCAAGTAGGGTGGAGAGGAATGTAGTGAGAGATTGCGGCCTTTAGGAAGGGGTAGAAGGTGTAGTTTCCTAATCTTAATCAGGGTGAGACTCGTAAGATTGGTTCTGCTTAATTAGTTTGTTGCTATAGCATATAATTAAAATTTAAACATCTTATCGGACTCGAACCAATAAACTTTTGCTTCGAAGGCAACCGCTGTACCAATTCAGCTAAAGATGTGCAATTAAATTATACATTTATATAATTTTTTTATTTATATATTTATATAAACCTTCTTTTTAAAAATTATAAATAAATACGAATAAAGAGACTTGAACTCTTACAATTAAAAAATCATGAGTACCTAAGACTCACCCGGCTACCAATTTCGGCATACTCGTTTAAATAAATTTAAAATTTTTAATTAATTAAAACAAGAAAAGCCCAGTTCTACCTGTCCTTAGAGATGCGAAAAAAAAAACTGGGCTACCTAAATGTAGAAGGGAGTCCCCCTCCCCCTACGGGAAAAAAAGGCTCTTAACTGAACCAAGGCTAGGCGCCGTAATTCGTCCCTTGTCCTACCTGGATATGCTCTAAAAAGGGGAGCGGTCGCGTGCTCCGTCGGTGGAGGGCTGGCAAAGACAAGATTACCGGGAGTTAATAAAACTAGAAATCCGAAGAACTTGAAAAAAGGGAACATATATTTAAATAAACAACAAGTTAAGCCTGCCCTTTCCTTCCTTTCATCAAACCCCCCTCCCTTGATAAAGCAGCCTATTGACATTGCGTAGCAACTTCCTTTCCTAACTCTCCCTTAAGAAATTAGACCTATTTTAATCATAAAACTTATCAATCCTATTGAGCTTGGAGCCAACCTATCTCCTTAAGGAGGATAGTTAGAAAAATGTAAACATATCCTTTCATTCCTTAAGTAAGGCAAGGCCTCCGTAAGATTATATTATTATGTGAGGCCCGTGCTATAAAGAGAGGTTACCCTGCTCCGCACACATATAGAGCGCTAGCAGAAACTTCGTATGGAAGGGGATTTAAATTTAGGGTGTACTGGGGATTGGCTAGTTTTAGGTGGGGGTAGTGGTACCTAATGGTATAGTTTAAAAAAATTAAATTTTTATAATAGGGGATAGAGTAATCGAAACTCTCTCTCCAATGTGTAAAATTGGCGCTAAGCCACTCAGCTAATCCCCCCCTATTATTAAATTAAAACTAGAGTATTTGCTTAAAAAACTAGTTGTTTCTGCCTACGGCCTTTTACTTTATATATAACCAAGTCCTCTTACCTGGATCAGAGTTAAAAACTAAGGCAAGAAATTTATAAGGAGGATAAAGTTTAATGTATCTGACGGTCCTCCCTCCCAGCCGAGGTTTATCGTTGGACAGGGTGGATGCTTTACCCTACGCATACGCAGAGTGGTTATGCTCGGAAGGTTTAAGGTTGCCCGGGTCAGGGAGGATTGATTACTTTCTTATCTGCCTATATCCAGGCTCCGCACCTAACCCCCCACCCTTTTTAGGAGGGGTATTTGCTTTCTGGCTTTATGACTAGATGCGTGGTGCGGGATGTACGGAAGGTCAAAGGAAAACTACCTTTCCACACCTACCTTCCTTCCCTAGATTTAGGCGAAGCACCTTCGCTAAGTAGGGAAGACTGGAGGGTTCGGGATTTGGAGGTATCTGCGGTGCCTCCCCCTTCCCTGGTGCTTTAGCAAGGGGAGGGAGGGAGGCAGGGGGGGTTTAAATTGTTTTATTTTCCAGCAGCACCTTCCAGTACAGCTACCTTGCTATGACTTTTGAGATGTTACTCAAATGGGTTAAAAGATAATAATTAGTTTAACAAAGATGTTTATTTCTTCTCTTACCCTTACGGGAGAAGAGTAAAAGATTTAAAGTATTCTTTAAATCAATAGAATTAGTTTATAATTCTATAATTAAAACTAAATAAAATTAATAAAAATTATTAACTAAAATTTCTTTTCTTTGAAAAATTATAATTATTTGGCTTTTTCCCCCTATCCGAATTCCTTCCCAGTGACAGACAGTTAGTTCATCACGAATGCAGACTTCACCGTTGCGCTAGTGATCAACGATTACTCGAAATTCCTTCTTCATGCCTCCGAATTTCAGGAGACAATCCGTCTTATAAAAGTTTTATAATAGTAACTTTCTTTAATGATTAGCTATTCCTTATGACCTTAATTATCTCAATATAAAATTAAGATAAATAATACCTTCCTATTACGGAAAGCGAGCTTAGTTAGTTTCTACTAACTGCTAAACTTTAAGTTTATAAGTTAGGTTGAACGCCAATTAAGCTCTATTTTATTAACAGCTACTTTTATTAATATTTAAAGAATAAAACTAGTGCCTCCCATATTATAGGGACGGTTAAAATAAAATAATCCAGAGGTCCGGTTTTTGCGTCACTTTGTAAAAGTTCTTGTGGCACGTCTATAGCCCAGCCCATTTGGACCATAACGACTTGTCTTAGCCCCAAATGAAAATATTTAAAAATCATTAGTTATAAAGTATAAATATATAACAGGGATTTCGTCCGTTAGTGGAGTTAACCTAACTTCTCAAAACACGGACTGACGACAGCCATGCAATACCTGTAAACGAGTTATTAAATTAAAAAAATAAATAACTACACATAATTAATCTAGATATTACACTCCTCTGGTATGCGGAGCAGAAGCAGTACCCATCTTCTTCCTACTACCCCCTTCCCTCGCTCTGTTGGAAGGCTGGTAGGAAGGTAGGTGGCTGTGCTAAGCAGACCTTTAAAATATAATTCTAAAAAAATTATGGATATACAAGAGCTGGTAAGATTTTACGCGTAGTCTCGTATTAAATAACATGCTTCACTCCGTTTGCTTCGAGACCGACTAATTTTTTTGGTTTCAGTTTTGCAACCGTACTCTCAAGGCGGAATGGTTATCGCGTTAACATCGGTACTAGTCATTACAACTAACAATCCACCATTCATCGTTGACAGTGAGAGATATCTGGGTCTCTAATCCTATTTTCTATTCTCACCTTCGTTCCTCAGCGTCGATCATTATTAGATAAAAAGCTTTCACCATAAGTATTCCACCTAGTATTTGCGGATTTGATCCCTACTCTAAGCATTATTCGGCTTATCCTCAATTTGATTCTATTTTAAACTTATTAAATTTTTAAAATAAATATATATATATTTAAATAGCTATATAAAAATTTAACTTTTTAAACTGCCTACGAACCCTTTACGCCTGGTTATTGTGACTAACGTTCGCGTCTCTGGCATTACCGAGTCTTCTGGCACCAGTTTTGGACAACACTAATAGTAAAGTAATATCATACTTTTTCCTTTACATTATCGCATTTCACCGCATACGCGAAAAATGCGATTTCAGTTAGCTAGTTCACTCTTTCGAGCATTGACTAATATTCTTGACTGCTGGTAGTATAACACTACTAGGGGCATTTCAATCCCAATGTGGCCATTTGATCTTTCAAACTTGGCTTCTGATCGTTGGCTTGGTAGGCTTTTACCCTACCAACAACCTTTAAACAGAATGGATCGAATCTTATAGCAGAAAACTTCCTTTATTGAATAAATAGCTTATTTATCCTTACTTATCCTAATAAAAATATATAATTAAAAAGGTTTAAATTTATTTAAGCTTGTTAGTCCTAAATAAAACCCTGTTAACTATATAAATTTAAAGTATCTTTAACTATACTAATTAAAGAAATAAATTATCTCCCAACTAAGGAGACTATAAGGTATCTAATCTCATATTACTCACCTTTACACCTTATTTTTTATTAGTAACATAATAATATTATATAAATGTTTTTTGTTAGAAGGCTGAAGCTACGAAGCAGCAGCACATGTTCCAACTTTCACATAAACATTTTTTTTATTTATTTACCTTTATAAACAAAAGATTTGCATGTCTTAAAACTACTGAAAAACGTTCAATCAGAACCAAAATTAAATTCTTATTTATATAATTAAACAATAAAAATTATTGTTATATTTTATTTGCAATTGCAATATTTATTAACTCTTTTAATTTTAAAAATTTTTTTAATTGATACTTTTTTTAGTTAATTTGTAATTATTCTCAAAATTTAATATTTTTAACCTTTAAATAAATAATTATTTTATTTTAGAAGACCCAGCGCTCCTACGCATGCTTGCGTAGCAGCGTACGGCACCAAACCTCCATATTACCTCTGCGTTTGGCGTTTGGCGTTTGCAAATGCGTAGGGGTGTAGCGCATTACAAGACAGCCGGGGTGTAGGAAAGGTTAGCCTCCCCCTGCCTAGGCATCGCGTAGCGAAGGGAGGGGGTCCCCTCCCTCCCTACGGGGCTGTAGGCCTTAGACCAGACACCTCCACTTTAATGAGTGCCCTCCACCAGCCGTCCCACCAGCACAACCCTCCTATGCCTTACTCCCAGGTCAGGCCTAGCGTTCGTAGGGGCCCTCCGGCCTTGCTAAAGCCAAACGCAGAGGGGAGGGTTGTGCTGGCGTATGCAGGAAGTGGTGGGTGCTAAGCAGGAGGGTAAAATTCAGTCCCTCCCTCCCCTCCCCTGGCCTGTCCCTGGCCTGGCCTACGGCAGGCAGGCAGGCAGGCAGGCAGGGAGGGGCCGTAGGAAAGGGAGGGTGGGGTTAAATTATTAATTTTATATATAAAAATTTTAGTTAATTAAATAAAATTTTGTCCTGAATTTATTGTAATAGAAAATGAACCTCTTTTATTTTTATTAGTATATCTTGAAATATCTGAATAATTAACTTTACCTATAGAAGAAGAACCTCTTCGAACTATTTTCACTGTTTTACGAGGTATTACTTTATATTTCATTAATCTTCCAGCTACTTTAATAGTCATACCAGATAAAAAAGCAGGAATTATATTAACTTGATCTTTGTTATTAATTTTTTTAATACTTTTAATAACGGCCTTATTAAATAATCTTCTAGTAATTCTTCTAACTTTAAGTTTATTAATCATAAAAGCTAATAGTCTTACTAATATATTACTATCATTATAAGGATAATGTAATCTAATTAAATCTAATTCTACAGGTTTATTAAAAATACTATTTAAAACTTCACACAATTTTTCAAATTTTAAAGGATATATTTTAATTAAATTAATATTAGCTAGTTTCATCAAATGATATCTTCTTGTGTCTAATTCTGTTATTCTATATCTACTTTGTTTGTTTTTCGACTTTTCCTCCTGCCGTACGGCCTGTTGAGAAATAGGCACAAACCTAGTTTTTGGTTTGTATAGCCGACCCGTATGGATAGCTTCAAGACTTTCTGACACTACCAACCCTTCTTTATTTATTTTAATATCATAATCAACTTTAGAATGGTTAACTTTTTTGCTTTTAACCCTCTGTTTATAAGCAGGAGGCATTAACAATGAGAAAGGTCAAGAACTCTCTCAATTATTGATTGAATAAGATTCTCCGCCCTGCGTATTCGTAGTTGTAGCCGAAGCCTCCGAAGGTTGCGTAGGTTGTAACACCTCTCACCTTTTTTGTCCAACTATACTTAACGGTCCCGCACCTTCTGTATATGAATATGAGTAACCTTTTTTATTTATACTATTATAAGGTCAACATCATTGAGGAATACCTAATTTTTGAAGAATTTTAACATTAGGAAGAATTTTTTTAGAAAGTCGTATACTTCAAAATAATTTTTTAAATAAAAATCAATTAATCTTATCATAAGAGTTAAATTTATTTCGTTGTGTCCGACCCCGTCCATTTAACTGTAAACCATAGAATAAGTCTGATTTATCTCTAATAATTTTTTTTTGGAATTGTCTTAGTTTAAAAAGTTTAATTCTATTTAACATAGGGTGCCTCACCTTAAATATATTTAAATATGTTAAAGCTAAATATTTAAAGAATTTAAATTTTGGAGAATTTTTTTTTTTTGCGTTGACCCATTTTCTTGGAATTCTTAAAATATGTCCATTATTATTCTTGTTAAATTCAAATCTCTTAAAGAACGTTTTATAAAATCAAAAATTTTTTTTTATTTTATTTCTATTATTTTTATTTATTTTTTTAATAAATTTAAATTTTTGTCTTAATCTGGCGTTAGCCATGCTAATTCTTTGAAGGGTTATTTTTTTTATTTCTATTATCTTCTCCTCTAGACTTTTAAATGTTACCTTACCAAAATCGTCAAATATTACACCTCTTGATTTTTCTTCAGTGTTTCGAAGTTCTAGCCACTCTTGATATAAGGTTTCTAATTTTAATACTTGTGCAGATTTAGTATCCAATGAGCCTAGTTGTGAAAAGTGTTTTATTTTTAGAGCATCTTCTCTTAATTTAAACCGTGTTTCAAAAATTGTAGCTAAGTATACTCTTCTTTTTTTTTTAAGAAATTCACTATATATTTTTTTTTTATTTCTTGGCTTATAATTAGTTATACTTTTTATATGTTTAAAAATTTTAGGGATTAATAAAAAATAGAACAACTGTATAGTAATCTTATTTGATTTAATAATAAAAACAGGTTTACTAATTAAACAATACATAGATTTAAATGATAAATATAAGAATTTATAAATATTATTAATTAGTTTATTATTCTCTACTCCTCTACCAAAAACACTAAATTTTCCTTTATCTAAAGCACCTACTACTTTTCTAAGACCACGGAAGGTATATGGTGAAGTTAATCGCTCACTTCCTCGTACACCTACCCCTTCCTCAAGCACAGGGGATGGATGGGATGATACCGATTCTTTTAGTTTAACAACAGATATTGAATTAATAAATGGTAAATACTCCCTAATTCTCTTTTTAAAATTAAAACCAATAATATTAGAATAATATAGTATAGTACCATTAGTTATCATATTATAAGTACTCATTGATTTTAAATATTGATTTAAAACTGGTTTTTTTAAATTATTATTAAAATATAATAAATCAACAGGATTAGAGTTTTCATTTATTATATCTTTTTCTTTATCGAACCCAGCACTAATAAACCCTTTGTCAGGCAGCGTAAAAGCATGATCCGCTTTGACTCCTTTTTCAACTACATTTTCTACTTCCTGCCCTCCCGTACGGGCTGGGTTGATCATAGGGCGAGGGATAGTTAGACTGGCTTGGTCTATTTTTATTATGTTTTCTTTAACCATACCAGCTTCTACTAATAAAGGATATGTTTCTATATTATTATTATTATTACTATTATAAGAATTTATTTTTTTTATTTTTAATCTTAAGTTTTTTACACTTTGATCAGAATGTTTTTCCTCCCTTACCGTAACAAGGGTTGGTAGAGAAGAAGCCGAAGAAGGAGTGATAGAGTTGGCCCCCCCTACGCATACGGGAGTGTTCGCCAGAGTCTTATTATTAGAGTCAATACTTTCTACCTGAACTAAGTCATTACTATCCAAATTACTTAAATTTTTATTAATATTTTTAACTTTAATTGATTTTATTAATTTATTTTTTATGTTAATCATATTTTCTATTTCATTTAATAAAGAATTTAATTTTAATAAAATATAATTAATTGATCTACCATTCTCAAATTTATGCAGTTGAATAATGGAATAGTCCTTTATGTTGGTTATTCCAATTCCTTTAGTCCGATCCCTCCGTAGACCTGGTAGGCGAGGATGGGCGGGAGAAGTGTTATTGTTATTAACAGGGAATAAACCAGAGACTACCGTATGACCAGGCTGTTCATTATAAGTATTAATTTTTATTAACACACCTTCCCTGCCTGCCGTAGGCCAGGCCAGGGGAGAAACGTTACCTTCAGGAGGTAAAATAGATTTATAACCTTCCTCCTCCTGATACTTTAGTGCAGCGGGAAAATTCTTCTTAAAATTAAAATTATTATTAATTCGTATCATTCTATATGTAAAACGTATATAAGGTTGAGGTTTAAATAAACGTTTAGGAACAAAAAGATTAATGTTATTTAATAAAGAATGAAATTTTAAAACAGGTGTAAATTTTTCAACTTTATATAGTATATTAGATAAACGAGATTTTAAATTATAATATAAGTTATTTCTTATAAACAATATAAATTCTGATTTATTCCCAACATTTATATCTAATTTTTGAGATAGAGCATCCTTATTAGAAAGGAAAAATGAATCTAAATTTAAATTATAATTTTTAATTGATAATGAAAATTTAGTTAAATTTTCATTTAATTTAATAATTTTATATATTAATTTTTTTTGGGGATTTAATAGATTTAAATTTTTATTTTTTTTTTGATCACTTATTCTTTTTAAAATGATAGGATTACTAAAAAAAGGTAAAATTTTTTTATCTATATCTATTAAAGAATTTAATGGTTTTTTTTTAATGTCGTTATTTTTCATTTTTTTTGTATTTTTTTATAATAACCACCTAAGTCCTAAACCCTTTAGGGTAGGAGTGGTGGGAGGTTTAAGATTTGAGCTTTATATTTTTTTTTTACTTTCCTTGTGTTAAACTAAGATTAGACAGGATTCATTAATAACGAAAACCGCTCACTCCCCCCCCCCCGTTACCGTGCGTAGCGGAGGGGAGGAGCGCTACGCAACATAGCAAAGGGTCAGCCATAGTGTTGTTGCACCGAGTTTATAAAAATTACCCTTTTAATAGGAAGATAGTATAGCCTAAGTCTATTCAGGTATAAAGGTTGGACCACTCGTCGGCTGTAAATGAAAAATATAAAAAACTCTTTTTCATTTAAATTTGTTTAACTTATATAAATATAAATATAAATATAAATATAAATGAAATTCACATCCATTATTTTAATTTTTATAATGGAGTAGCTAAAATCCGAGTGTTAATTAATAATTAATTATTAAATATAATTAGCTATTCTTATATTTTTTATTTTTCTAATAATGTCTGTCTCACAATATTAGGTCCCTTTAAGATGTTATAGGGATATAGGTAGATAAGGGTTTTTACAGGTAAAGTTTAGACTTGTAATGAATACCTTTTTTTTAAAATATTTTCCAGTTATAAATTTAACCATTAATAGGTTAAAGATTTTTGTAGTTATTTACTAAATTGTGTCAAGGTGTTAAATTATAATGTAAATAATGGAGTTAAATTATAATGTAAATAATGGAGTTAATAAGTTTAAGTTGTGGGGTAGAATTAGTCAATTTTTACATTTTTAAAATATTTATCATAATGTTGGGAAGTGGGTGATTCGGGGGATTCAGGTGATACGGGTGATTCGGGAGTTATGGTTTTACTACTATCTCCTGAAGAAGATGATGTTGGGGATGTTGGGGTATAGAGAGGTTTCAGAAGGGTTAAAATTGTTGGACAGACATTATTGAAGAAGAAGAATCTTATTATTCTTTATTTATTTATTCCGAGTTAGAGATAAGGTTAAATAAATTATGTTTTAGAGGAGAATATATTTTTAAATTTTACTTATCTTATTATCATTAAGTTGTTAATAATGATAAAAAGTTATTTAAGTTTAAGATAAATTTTCCATTTAAAATAAAGTCTCTTTTTCAAAAAAAAATCAAAACAAATGAAAAAACTATTTACAAATTCAAAAATCTTTTTAAAAATTAATATTTCAAATTTATTTTCAAAATTTAAGTATGCAATGCCTCAATTATTTCAATGGAGCTTCTGAAAGTGTAAACTTTTAGTAGTTAGTTTTACAATTATTTATTCTATTTTTTTAATTGGAATGATAGTTGCTATTTACAAATCTTATTATTTAGCATTGAATATGTTAAATGAACAGGTTTATCAAAGCATGGCAAAAGACATTTCAACATTAAATTGAAATCATCCTATTAAATACTATTCTTCTTCACCTCCATGTAGGGATCATATAAATTTAATCTATTTGAAATTAGGAATTATTGATTACAAGGATTATGTTTATAATTTATCAAGTAATAATCAATTTATGAAAAATATGTTTCAATATAATCCTGTATTAGAATCTAATGTTTCATCAGCAGTTTTAAATGATATTGTCCAACAAAATTCTAAAATTTTGGCTGAGTTAGCAGAAGAGGTTGTGAAAAGAGTAATCAGATTAACTATTCCTTTAATAGTTTCAACATTATTCTTAGGTGGAATTATAGTTTCTGATCTTATTACTGCTTAAAGAAAAGGGATAAAGAAACAGAAAAATAAATAGTAACCCCTCCCCCTACGGGGCCTACGGGGGCCTACGGGGCCTACGGGAAAAAAAGAAAACGGGAGGTGTAAAGGGAAAGGTTACAAATCCAGTCTGGTCTAGGCCAGTGAGAGTTAAATGAATTAGATCTGAGTTTAACTCTTATAAATTAAGGGTCTTTATTAAAAATAAAAAAAAAAAAAAAAAATAAAAAAAAATTTAATATAAAAAAAATGGCCGGATTTTTTTTAGGGTTTTTCAAAAAAGTTTAAAAAAAAAAATGTGTTAAAAATTGGATTAAATAAGTTCAATTACATTATAATTTCATCAT
>Ga0116229_10008135_pt1 | contig 16391 bp, 10 predicted proteins | sample S1TSphgellanicum_3_FD_87313 | JGI IMG/M metagenome (GOLD analysis project Ga0116229, IMG submission 87313) | Host-associated microbial communities from peat moss isolated from Minnesota, USA - S1T2_Fc - Sphagnum magellanicum MG | ecosystem: Host-associated > Plants > Peat moss > Unclassified...
CGGGATTTATTGGGTTGGGTGGGGGGGGGGTGGGGGGGGTGGAAGCCACGATGCAGCCACGCAGTGCACCCGCGCATCTTTTCAACGGTCCTCACTTCCTTTTGATGGAAATGATTTTCCCCCGGGGGAGGAAAGGCGGGGTCTTTCTTTACTAGGTACTTACTTATTACTATGTTAGTACTTATTACTTGGCTTGCTTTTATTACCACTTTTGGCTTTTGATTGAGTTGTGGACATGATGGAAAATTTGGGAAGCACTAGGTATGGATGGATTAATTGGATGGGATGGATGACGTCGTTGTTTTTTTGTTTGTTTGCTCTTTATTATTTCATTATTATGGCACTCCCGTCCAAATTAGAAAACGCCAAAATTCTAGGGCCCAGTGGCACCCAAAAGTAAAGTAAAACCGGTACACTTATTACTTTGTTCAGAGTCAAAACTGCGGTTGAAAATTAAACTTATCCCCCACTCCCCACCCCTTCCAAGTGTAGCTAGTTGGCGTTCCTTTCTTCACATGATCGAAGTCATCCACTACATTTTGTAACCCTCTTCGTTTCGAACTTCTTCGATGGCTGGGTGTCAAAAATATGATTTTGATCTAGAAGGGAAGAAATTGGGTTTTCCCCTTACAAACTTCTTTGATGGGTGGGTGTTGAAAATATGATTTTGATCTAGAAGTGAAGAAATTAGGGTTTTCCCTTACAAACTTCTTCTATTGGTGGTCACCAACACCTTATTTTTATCTAGTTGTGAAGAAACTTGGGTTTGCCATTTCAAACTTCTTTAGTGGGTGGTCACCACAACCTGGTTTTAAACTCAAGGGGAAGAACTTTGGTTTCCCCCTCCTCCCCCCGCCTCCCCTTTTCAAACTTCTTCGATGAGTGATCACCAAACCATGGTTTTGAAGTAACTTAGTGGGGACGAAGTTGGGGTTTTCCCTTTGAAACTTCTTCAAAGGGTGGTTCACCAAAACAAGATTTTTGTCAAATCAATTGTCATGGTGATGAATGCAAACCATAGGACCTAAATCAGATATGACTCTATTTTGCATCACTTGTAGGATTTTATTATATGTTCAGATGCAAAAGATTTATTGCTTCCTATCATCAGTTAGTTGTTGCATGCAAAGGAAGGAATTCATGTGTGCATTTGAACAGTGTGTTGGAAACTTATAGTCCACTATGAATTATTTCAAACTTTAACTATAAATGTTTTTAACCAGCTTATTTAAAACAGAATTTATAGGCCAAACTTCTTTTTAAAGTGCATTAAACAAGCCTGAAATTTCAAACAAGCTTATTTAAAACAGAATTGTTGGGCCAGGAGGTGAGAATGGTTGCTTGCCAACTTTCAGCGTTTCAAAAGTCCTTTGTAGAAGTAGAAGTAACCCTAAATCCAATTCCCAAAATAATTACTTCTTAGGATTCTAGATATTTATCATTATGCCAGGACTAATTGATGGTGGAACATGGTCCCTTCTAATGATAATTGGAAAAGAGGAAAATAAAAATAAAAACAAGAGAAGGTAAAGTTAAAGAGGAAGATTAGCATTAGGAATGGAGAATGAAGAAATCTATCTCAAGTTATCTATTTCTATTTGAATACTTTGAACTGCCAGGGTTGATTTGTAATCAATTGACTTAATTGTCACACTTAATCACCAGCTACTAAATGCCTCCGGCAATGGTTGCATCCCATCCAGATTTTAGACATCTACGGTATCTGGTTTTTAGGTTTTCATGGGTCATTATTCATCTAGAAATGACGAGTCAATTTACATTTAGTGCCATTGAATAATATCATGTACCTCACACATATGTCATCCATTACTCGCAGTTTATGGTTCTACATCAGTTCTCCAAGCTCATAGTTATAGGAGTGGATGTCATGTATGATTGCTATAGAACAGACTGTGGTTACAACTGGGGTCATAGTGTGCTCACAAGTCCTCTCTAACATGAAACAAGAATTCACCAATTAGTCATCTTTTTGCAGTCAGTTGTCCTCAGTTGTGTAAGATAATTGTTTGTGCCTCTGGTCACTTCTATTGCTGTTCATCACACCGGCCTTCTAGAAAAGTAGTGTTTTGATGGACACATATATGTTACCAACCAGTCCAAAGGGTTTGTTGCATTCTTTGGTCAATTGCACCCACCCACCCACTCAGCCCCCCTCCCCAACAACCTTCAACTATCCACATGATGATCTTAACTTACAATACATCCGTCTTTCATAGTGAAATTATTAATCCTAGAATAAGATAAATCTCAACCTCAATGAGCCAACAGCAAGTTGATGCAAGTATGCAAGGATACATTGAAGGATGTATTGTTCTTCTCACTGTATGCATGTGAATTGCCTTGTCAATCAAAAATAGTATTTAGGTCAAAAAAAATAGTACTTTTAAAGGTTCTCACTTTTACAGCAGCTGGCCAACTTTTTTCCCAAAAGAAAGAATATATTATATATAGAGAGAGAGAGTTGCAAAAGCTTGTGACAATTTGTTACAACCTTATTTTGTGACCTGAAAGAGAGATCCTTTTGGCACCATGGAGAACCAGCACCTCCACTTGAACCTTGACCTCCGTTGAGTGAGGCCTCATAGTGGCTTGCTCTATTAATCTGACTTTAGTAAGGCCAAATGTGCAGTTTGGATGAGAGGTCCTGATTTAATATTCTTATATTACATTCACACTTGCTGATAGCAGCAGTGGTAGTGCGATGATTAACAAACTCAGTTCATACATGTCCACATGGTGAAAATAAGTAGCAGACATGGCATGCTTATGTGGCATGCCTATGTGGCAGTTTATAAATAGGGTTTAACTTTGTGATAGGGCTAGTTATAGATCTTCAGAAAATGAAGATTTTAGGCTCTATTGTTGGCGGTAAGTTATCAACTTGAAAACTAGGCACTTAAACTTACTAATTTTCAAAAAGTTTGGATGTCCTTCTGTTCTTGCGTCCTTGCATGAAGCTAGAGGTCAATCTCTACAACACCATTGCTCACATCTTCAAAAGTTTGCTAGAGCATCATAGCAGCACTGGCATAATGCAGCCATCATTTGACCCACATCGGTGAACTTGAACGACCTTGGCAAACTATTTGAAGAGGGATTCTGAGAGCCATCTGCAACAATTTGAAGAGAGATTGTGAGCACTGATCTTTTAGCATAGTACAAATCCATTTTGCAAAAACACAAAGTGTAGCAATTTAAATATGAGCAATTCAATGCAGTCTATAGGGAACAATTCAACAGCAGTAGCCGCCAACAGTGGATGCAGAGGTTCATCTAGAGCAGGAATGACTCTTTCAAGTTGTCAAAGGCAGGAAAATTGGGATGATAACGAGGTCATGGCTCTCATCGAAAGCAAACATGCAGAGCTTGAGAGCTTTCATCACTAACACTATGAAAAGTTTGTGATCAATGGGTTTGTGACCTGGGACACATGAAATTAAGGACGCTGAGAGAAGAAAAGAAATGTTGTTGTAAATGGCCATAAACTTTTGGTGATAGCTAATTAAAAGTAACAGCTCAAAAAAAAGTAGCCACTAACCAAAAGCGAACTAACCCTAGCTCTTTTGTTCTTCATACTGATAGCCTAGCCCTAGGTGTGAAGGTAGCTTTAGGACAGTATCTATATATATATAATGGTTTCAAAACAACCCAAGTTTTATTTCTTCCGGGGAATTTTACCATGGTTGGGATTTTACCATGATAAGGTTTTTTAGCCATAGTTTGGATTTTCACCATGGTACCAGTGTAGTTGCTGGTTCAACCTAGGCATCCATTTTCGTATCCACTAAAAGAGCCAGAATTTGACCTGAGAAAACCCCACATTCCAGAGTGTCCTTTATATGACAGTTATGATTTCGCCTATGATGAAAAAAGAGAAAAACTGCTTTTATATATTATTTATTTATTTATTTATTTATCTTCTCAATTCTGTCATGATCTTTAAAAAATAATTTAAAATCTGCACAACCAGTTACCACACACAACAGAGGAAGTGGGATAGTGGGGATTGGGGGGGGCGAGGGGGTTGGGGAATGGGGAGCAAAGCTATTACTCCCAGTCAGAGACAGTAGTGAAAATAAAAGGTCGGCGGTATGGGGAACGGAAATGGATTGTGTCTGCCGGAACTGGGACAATACTCCAGTCAAATGTGGGTCAACGCTACATTTAGCGCGCGCGAGCGAGACATCTAGACAGTAGCCGACAGCCGTTTCCATTGTCGCCAGATTTGACGACAGATTTGTCCCGTCCCCCCCCCCCTCGCACCCTCCCTCCCTCCCTCCCTCCCCTCTTGATCCACAGGACACCCCAGGGAACAGGTTATGGATGAGTCTCGTCACAGGGAACAGGCTATCATGAGTCTCGTCACAGGGAACATGTTATCATGAGTCTCGTCACAGGGAACATGTGGTGAAATGAGTTTGGTCACAGGGAACCAGGATTTTTAAATATATATATATATATATATATATAATAAATGTCAATAATTCCCATACCGATTAATGGTAAATTATAATGACATAAAACTAGTTTCATGCATGTAAAATGTACGTGTCATTAATTTTATAATGCATTATTGTAAACTCTATTTAACCTCCTTGTAAGATTCAGGCTAGCTAGTACCCTAGTACCTAGGCTAGTTAGGCACTCAATATAATTACTTTTTTTGAATTTCCAAATGTTTTGAAAATTACATGCCTGCCATGCCAAAATTCCTAATGAAGCTCTCTCATGCACAATAATATCTTCATTATTTGGTATAATGCCTAATTTTCATTTTTATAATTTTTAATTCCAAACATATTAACTGATAAAAATTAAAAATTATTATGCAACTTGCTGCCAAACCAACCTAGGTACTATGGTAATCAACAACTAAGTTTGTTCAGAACTTGGCTGGTGGCTGAAAGGTTGGAGGGTTGACAATAAATATGGATGTAATGAAATAACTTAATTTATTACAAGGAGGTTTAATAGTCATGCCCTTGCAATCCCAAAAGACCTTTTTTTAAAGAGAAAATATACATCTAACAAGTAAAAATTTGGAGACAAAGACAAACCTGGTGCAAACAATGGCAGGCAATCATAAAATTTCACAAACATATGTCTCACTTTCAAAAGTCACTAATTGATTATACCTCATCTAAATTTCTCCACACATAAGGTTTGTTGAATGGGTTACAATTTACAAAGTGCTTGTGGCCATATTTTTTGCCTTGTAGAATGAGCTTAATGGTTCACAATTGGAGGGTTTTAGAGCATAGGTTACCCCCATTAAACTCAGGTGATGTTGTTCATTGGCAATTGTTTCATACCAGGTTTCCAATGGGGTGGGGGGGTGGTGTACTTACTACTGGTGGGTGCTAGCCTCTAGGTCATATATCCCAGACACATTTGCTTGCTTTTTGTTTTGGGCCAAGAGATCCATGGTCAAAGAGGGAGGAAATTCATCAAGGACAACATATTAAATGACTGGGTATGACCATAAGGCCCTCTTGATTCTTCAAAAACTAATCAAAGATGATGGGTGGCTCATGAGAAGGTTAGTAAACCTCTCATGGGTGGGCACTACAAATCATGGAGAAACCTTGAACACATAGATCGACCAACATGTCTTCATGGAGTGAAAAATTACCTTTAAAAAACAACCATCTTTCACATGGGTTTAGAATACTCTAAAGTTGAACATCAGATTTATTCTGTACAATTGTGTCTTCCTTATAAACCAAAGAAGCCCAAAAACCACCATGAACCTTATTATTACAAGCTTCCCATTTGGGATATTCTGGTGATAAACTCCCTCTTAACTCATGGCTACAACCCCCCTTGGGTATAGGAGCTTACAACCATATCGCCATCCACACAAGAGCCTCACCATACTCATAAACATCCTTCATGAGAATCTTGATACTCTGATTGGCTAACAAGGTTGTAAGTTACAGCTGCTAACCTTCAACCTTTGTTTCATTAGTGACCTACTTGTTAGCACAAGGTATCACATTGGGCTCTCACAGTTCCAATGATTTATTGACTCATTAAGATGACCAGATTGCTATATGTGGTTCTATTAATTAGAAAGAAATATAAAAGGATGACTAAAAATTTGTGCTTCATATCTGGATATTATAGCCATATTTGGCTAAATTTTCACAAAGATTATAGCCACTATTTCTACATCTTCTTATGGACTATTGCCATTATCAGTCTAAAAGTGATTGACTACTACAACCTCTAGTAAAGAGGGCAGAAAGATGCACCCAGTCAGTCCTTAGTTGGCTACCCAGTCAGTTGCAGACTTACAAGTAGTAGTAGTAGTAGTAGTACTGGGCCTTGAAATGATTTTTGAAGTACATGCAAAAAAAAGGAGGGGTAGTAATGAATAAGTGAGGAGTGTTTGGGGGTCAAAAGTACTAAGCTGTAATAATGAGCTAGACCAAACTCAACAGGTGCCACAATAATGACAATTTGGAGGCAGTGTTGAAGTTTCCAGCTGAAACTCAGAAAACCAACATTTGTTTTTGAAGGCACACCTACTACTACATGCACTCCCAACCATGTCCAAATACTTAATATGTGTTACTTAATAACATCCTCATGTTTATTATGTGTTATCTATTAGAGAGAGAGCAGGTCTACCAGCCATTGTATCATGGCCTGTTTAAAACCAGTAATTTGAATTTGATTGAAGTTCTTCAGGCTTTAAATAACATGACCCTGAGTTTGAATGTTTGCACAAGCTTTTTTTTCTTTTTTTTTTCCCTTTCCTTTCAAAGGAATTTTTTTACATTTTTTTGACCTGAAAAATATATAATTTCCATACATATAAAGGATTTTTGTGAAATGAATTGCACAAATATGCCAAACTTGAAATAAAAATAAAAATTGCCAAATTTCTGTAACAGCAGGTTCCAGCTGGTAGCTAAAATATAGAAGGATCCTTAAAAGTGTTTTATTTTCACGTTTTTTGTATAGCCAAATTTGGCTAAATCAACTTGTGGATCGGTTTGACTTATGTTATACAGTTGGGGGAAAAAAAAAAATTCTCGACCTTTTGGACAAGTGTGTTCCTTTTCAATTTTGTGAAGTTGCTAAAGTGGCAAATCATCCATAAGTAAAAACTGTGGCGATGTTTTAACAGAATAATAATAATAATAATAATAAATTGACAATTTTTTTCAAAAACTCATGAATTTTGTGACAAGCTATTAATTTTCACAAAATGGCAAAAATTTACCACCAAAAAAAATTAAGTAATAAAAAACACTACTTTGGACTGTCACTACTTGTGTACAACAAACAGCACTTGTTGCCATAAGGGAAGTAGCTTAAGTGCTGCCACCATCATTCACACTTATGATTGTGAGAGTGGTAGCCTGGATGACCCCCTGACTTGCCTTGTCTTGCTTTCCTTTGTTTGCCTGCCCCAGTGCTTGCTTGCCTGCCTGCCTGCCTGCATGCCTGCCATCCAGTGTGTGTCTTGATAAACAGGCTCGTAATTCCATAATTATGGTTCTGAATGTTGCGGGGATTTGAGAGTGTGAGGAGCATGTTGGAGTGTGCCTCACACAACTCCTCCCTCCAAAGGAATCATGATGGTTGAAAATTTGTAATGAATGTAATGATACCATTCATGTGTGTAAGTAGTGCTGAATAATTTTTATTTTTTATTTCTCCCACTACTACAATAGGCATCAGATATCATCCCCAGTTGCATTGCAAAATAATAATAATAACAATAATAATAATAAATGGTTCTCTGCCATGAACAGACACATTGGGTGTGTGTAATGTGTGTATTTATTCCATGGGATGTGTGTGTGTGTGTGTGTGTCTGTCTAGTCTGTCTCTGCTTGCTTGCACTGGCAGCTCTGTTGAAAACTGAAAACTAACTGAGGTAGCCTAGTGGGGTTGGGGGAGGGAGTGTGTGTGGAGTGGACCTCCTGCTGCAATGTAAGTGGGTACATTAATTAAATTGTCTAATATCACTTGCAACAGAGACTTGGGTATCATGTCCTCTCCATGTGAGCTTTTCTTCCAAGAGGGAACTCCTGACTATCAGGGATTCTCAGAACACACTCCCCTCCCCTCCCCTTGACTTCCTCATTTGTCCTCTGCAAAGCCAAATTTCTTGATCATTTGAGAGTGTTCCCAATGGACACCACTAAGTTAATTCACAAGCACAACAACAATACCTACCAACCACCCCTAGTAGCAGTTTAGCATCTATTGATGTTCTAGAAGATCTCAGGCTTTTCTTGTCAATATTTTGATTTTTGGATGATTGCTTTGAGCATTTATCATCCATCTTCCCCAATTTTGATATCCCATTTTTTCAATGCTCAATTTGAGACAAAGGAGTCTTCTTTTATATTTTTCAATATATTTTTGGATTTTTTAAAAAATTATTTGGTTTGTGATGTCCATCATCCTTGCCATCCAACAACTCATTTGGTTCCTTTTCGAGAAAAATACTTGAATTCCTTAATGGGTCTAAATAACTAGGAAATTTTGACATTGGACAAATGTGGAAGTAAATTTCATGACACGATGGTCATTGTCTTTCTCGTTTTTGGCAAATTTTGGTACATTTGTCAACCAAGTACTTCATGGTAGCACTTGGTGATCTAAAAGTGTACATTGGCATTAAACAATGCCTAAAACATAAAAACTCTTATGTTCCAAAACCCCCAATGTTGGTGATAAAATGATCTTTAAGTTGAGTTTGAAATTATTTTTATGGAAATTGTCACTTATATTATAACTATCCACCAAACATTTCAAATCTTATGCAATAATTTCTCAAATTTAGTATTTGAGACCTAGTTGGAATGAAATTCGCTCACTTTGTGAATAACTAACAATTACAAGTGAAAAAAAGTTTCAAAGTGAAGAAATAGCCTAAGGAGGTCACTTTTTGTATATTTTTAAAAGCACATGAAATAAAAGGATATATATTAGTTTATTATCAAGTAATGATACATATTTGGGTATACTTTAAATATATTTTTAACATATTTTCCTAATGAATTATGGACACCTTACTTACATTGAAATAAATTATAAATTATATTTTTTCCAATAAGTTGCAACTCTATATTTTTTTGCCCACCCTTTGAAATAAAATGAAATTGACATCCTCAAGAAAGATAGCCCAAATATAGGGTTATTTTTAAGAATAATTTGAATGTGTTAAAAATATATTTTAACCCATTAGATGCACCTCTATAAGATTGATTCATGAGGTTAAACCTTAGTGAATTTGTAACATGTTAATATGATATTTCTTCCAAATATTCACATTCATGAAGCTTTAACATATGACTTTTCACCAAGAATGGAACCAAGGTCAAATCATAACTCTAGAAACCTCCCTACTAAAAAGTGAAAACAAAAATGTAAATTCCATAAACAATTTATTGCACACATTAAATTACACTAGTGAATTGCTTCCACTCTTCTTTCCACTAGAATTAAGCATGATTTCACTCGAGGTGAAATGGCATAAATGTATAATGACCTAGAGTTCACTTTTAAAGTCTCACAAGGAATTGGATTAGTTGAAGGATAGGATTGGACTTAGTTGTTGTGTTTAGGGTTGTTCAATGATAAATGAAAAAACGCATCAAAGTACCTAAATGAAAAACAACAAATAAATTAAAAACCCGATGGCCGAAACCATCAGGTTTTTAAAATTTAAGTAACTAAATTGATATGTGGATTTAATCATGAACTTTGTTTGATGGATTGCTTAAGGAGGTTCAATGTTGATGTCACTAAAGGGTTTTAAGGTTTGGAGATTGGTGCATAATAACCCAATTGGAAAATAAACATCTTCTTTTCTTTCATTAGAATATATTGCATGTCTCATAGGTGTAAAACATGGCCATGTAATCCTTTCGTACTTTATCCTACATGCTCATAATTTAGTGCTTGCTTTACTTCGTTTTCAATTGTTTGATTTATTCATCAATAAACACCACATCTTGCACATTGTAATGAATGAACCCACCACGCTTATTGGCCTTGCCTTGGTAGGCAAGGATATTGTGTTTAGATCCAAAATAGAGTATAGTAGCTTAAGGGATTTTGGCCCCAAGGTAATAGGTCTATTTTTATATGAGGATTTTCAAAAGATGATATTTTGGCTTGTGTTGAAACTGGAGATTAGTTATAGAGTTATAATATTTTCAAGGATTTGTGTTTCGTTTAAAGGATTGTTTTGAAGATTATATTTTTGCATGGTGAAATATTTGAGTTTCCATAATTCTTCTTTTGCCTTAAGATACATTTTAATAATGTAAATGGCAAGGCCACGGTGTGATAAAAACCAACCACATTCTCTTGTAGTGTGACCTAATTGTTGTGCGAGAAGCAGCCAGGGTTGGGCTATGAATCAGCCAAACCCTAGAAGCAACTTGTAGCTTGGGGATGATGAGAGAAGTATGAGGTGACCCATATGGTATTGTAAAAACTAGTATGTATATGGAGCATAACTGTCTTTTGGGATTCTGCTTTAATCTTTTTGCCTTTAAATCTTTGAGCTTCCCAATGTATTTCATGGACCAATCTAGAGATGCCATTTTCCTTCTAAGACTTCATTCATGTACTTGAAGTTTGTTCTCTTTTGTGTTTTGCCTTTAGAGTGCACACAAAAGTAGGTAATGTGCAAAAAAATTCTTCCCCAACAACAAATGTAACATTGCCAATTGGGAATTTTCATGATTTTAAAGGACAAGGTTTCAGAACAAAAAAGGCACTTTGTAAACAGATTTCCTTTTGTGAAGGATCCCCAAAATCTGGAGAAGGAAGGAAGGAAGTACCCAAATTTTTGGAAGAGATTAGGTAGGTTGGCATGCACACTAAAAGCCCACATATTAGGACTCCATTCATGTCTCTTTAAGCAAAGATCTACATCCAAAGTGAACCAGCACCTTACCAGTTCACCATGCAAGAACCCTGGACAGAAAAACACTTTTTCATCCCATTCTTGCCCCATACATAACTTAACCACGGTGGTTACCTATGTGTTAACCATTTCACAAGCATCTAGCTACCTAGTAGCCACCAAGTGCCTTCCTTACTTATCTACCTACCTATATAGTAACCTCTTACATTCCTTACCTACTTACATCTGATACCTACCTATCCACTTCCGTAGGTAAATTAGTTACCTACATCGTGTGAGGTGGGAAGTACTAGGGTTTACGGGATGTTCTCAATTGTGCTTCATCCACCAATTGAATCCTAATTTTGCTTTCAATGGATGGCATGCATTGCCCTTCCACCATATCTACTCGTATCTCAAAATTTCCCAACATGTGAATAGTATTTCCCCAATATGTCATTAAAATTTTCAACTTCAATTCTAAGCATGGAGAATTTAGGTCTAGGAACAATTGGAAACTACATAAAATTTGGTATATTTTTCCAAATTGCAAACAATTCACTTAGTTACCACATTTTGGGTGAAACTATGATGTGATTCATTTTGGTCCTCATTTCTAAGTCGACTTCATTGGTATCATAATTCAAAATTGTGTGAGATTTCATAAGCAATGGTAGATCTAAAAAAGTTTGAGCTCATTACTTGAATCATCACAAAAAGGGGTGAGTGGATTCCATCACAAATCATTGCAATTAAGGGTTTTATTTTTCTTAGAATCAAAATTACAATGTCCCATACTTTATAATTCAAAGAACTATATATTTGAATTTTTTTAACCTTAAAAATGGTTTTACATTGAAGTTTCACTTTTGTGTAGTAGCTACTATAATGCTCCCAAAACTTATAATACAATGAATTCAAAAGGAAAGAAAAATTTTGAACACAAATAATGAACCTTTCACCAAGGTTTTTTCATGAATACGATCCATCCCACATGGTGAATTGGTGGGGTGCTGGTTCGGTTCAAGTAGAAGTCCTTAATAGGTACCCAATCTTTCCCGGACGTAGATTGAAATTTGAATTGAGTTTTCATTCAATAACCCAATTTAAGGTGAATGGGGTGGGGAGGGAAAGGGGATTGTGTCGTAAATTCATTATAAGAATTTATAACACAAAAGCCAAACAAAACTAAAAGCTGGGGACGGTTGTGGTGGTGGCCGTAACGAGCCTGAAGGGGCTTTTTCACATGCCAGACACAAAAGACGGTTCAGAATTTTGCCTGGATGGAATTGTCATGTGAACCCAGAGTGGAGTGGAGTTCCGATCCGCCTTCTGAGCACAAACAGGAGCAAGCAAAATTGGTCGGGAATGAAGAAAATTAAAAGGCTGTAGGGACTCGGGAGTTGAGTTTCCCAATAATAATAATAATAAGCCGCCTTCCTTTGTCAAGTTGAAGCAAAAAGTGGTCGGGAATGAAGGAAGTGAAAAACAGTAGTAGGTAGTAATAATAATAAATGGCCCCTTAATTTGTGGATTAGGGTGTAAATATTATCAATGCCTTATGTAAGTAGTTCGTTTCCCTTTGCTTTTTTTTGGGGGGGGGGGCATTGTCCTGGAAAATGAGGCTTCTTTAACAATTTTTTTTTTTCATGCATGAGTTGGGTGAAAAGAGTTCGGAACTTGTTTTAATTGCCTTATCTCCTTTGTTAAAAAAAACATCCGATTGGACGCACTCCCCAAACTTCTTGCACGTGCAATTTAATCCATAGAGTCACAAGGAAGTCATGAATCTCAGCTTTTTCTACATAGTTCGGTTGTAAATTTTGGCCCCGAGTGGGGGAAATGGGTGGGGTGGGGTGGGGTGGGGTGGTGGGGCGGGAAGGGAGTCAAACTATTACTACCTCGTTGTTTCAATAAATGTGAAGACGGTTTTTTTCTTTGTGTACTTAATTTGTCTTTTCCTTTGTTTCTTTTGTCCATTGAAGTGCTTTCATACGTAGCGACAATATCCTCGGCGGAAAAGAATAGGATAGAAAAAGGGACTATAAAAACTTTGTCACTCATGATACATTTAGCTACTTTTGATCTTTATAACTTTTTTTTTGTCTCTTTTTTTTTCTTCTTTTTTTTCCCCCTCCCGCCTCCCTTTGGTTTGTTTGTGTTCGAGTTAGCTCGAGCCAAAAAAAGCCAGCTTAAAATCAGTAAATGGTCATGAGTGATGTTATCCTCATGCAATTCAAGCCTCTTCAATAAATTGCCAAAAAAGGGCGAACGGCTGCTTAAATGGCGTTGCTCTTGATTGCGGGATTAAGGAAGTGGGGGTGGGGTGGGGTATAGCTTTGTAACGACTTCAAATTTCTTCCCCTTCCCCCCCCCCCTCCCTCGCTCGCCCCCTCTCCTTATCCAATTGAAGCTTAACTATTGCCATGTGTTTTAGGTATCCCCCTTATCCTTAATGTAGTAGGCATTGGGAGATATGATAGCCTAAAGGAAAAAAAAAGTGGACATACCGGAAACTACTACCATTATAGATCATACCAAGATCCAAAGTTGCCCAATGGTATCACATTCCACAACAATGATGAAAATTTGCAAATTGCTATCTGTACATTAGTCACTTTTCGGTTTTTTTTAGAAAACTTTGAAGGTTAACACTCGGTTTCAATGACAAATGGGGTTTTTTTTGGGGATACCCATTTGTGTAAAGCCAACATATGTGTAGTAATGAAAGGGGTGATATTTTTCAACATGGAATTTGGATGCACAATTGCATCAATATTTGGCTGTATTTTTATTTTATTTTCTCGATATTGGGAACATTTTGTATCCCTTTGGAACTCAAGTATGTAGGTATGAACTTAGAATTTTTTGTTGCATAAGATTCCTAGTCATTATTCCTAGTCATTTCTACATGGGATTTGGGTGTGAGGGGGGGCCGCTAGGTGCTTACTTTTATGCCATGACATAAGCTTGTTGGAGTGGCAAGAGAAAAGAGAATATAAGAGTAGTATATGTGGTTTCAACTACCAATTGGTTGTGGGTGGATCCAAAGTCCAAAACCCGGGTTTTTTTTTTTTTTTTTTTAAATTTTTTTTGTGTGAGTGATACTATGGTGCATCCAAAGTTTGAAACTCTATTTATTTATTTATTTTTATGGATGGTGCTGGCTCTTGTGAATCGGCATGTCATTGACAAATGTTTCAAAAACTTTGCACCCTCCAAATTGGGAAAATTATTGAAAACATGTAGGCAGATCTAAAAACGCCTTAAAACACAAAAGAACTCCAAGTGCCCCCTTTCCCCATCCTGAAAAGGGAGAAAAACTGGGCACTCTTCTATAAATTAATTAAGGTCATGCTTTTAATTAAGGTTGTGCTTCCCTTGTTAGTGTCAAACCAACAATTTGGGTCATCCCTACTTTACAAGTTGTGCTCTATCCTTAAAAACAAGTTCATATTTTCTCCATATACTACTATCCTCATGCACACCACGTTTGTGAACTTGGACTATGGGGATGACCCAAAAGGAGGAAGATCTTGTTATATGTAAGCAAGTCTTAAGGAAGCAAAGGGAGGGGAAGAAAAAACAATGGTTTCACATAACTTAAGAAAATTCATGTGCATACTTGGCTATGTACAACAAAGTCATGTGCTTTGACATGATATCGCTGTGCAATGGAGCCTATGGGAAGAAGAAGAAGTTGGCACTTGGCCGTCACGTCACACCACTTCATTCCCACTTTTAGTATATATATCTTTTGTTTTCTTTGTCACTTGGGTCCCCATTTGGGTTGGTGTATGTTTGGGGATGGACTAGGTGTATGACTTCTCCTTTCTCACATCTCGACTTCCCTTGTTCAGTTGAATGCACAATTGTATTGTTGAGGGATAGCACGTGGTTCCTTCTTCAACTGGTAGTATGGTGGTGGTGGAGATTCTAGAGGGGCATGTGATGGTGCGATTTGAGGATTTGTTTTTTGGGGCCCCCCCACGAAGTATGGGTTTTCTTCCTTCTTCTCACAACCCTCATGTTTTTACTGGGTGGGTTTTGCTTGTGCCATAACCATGGGAAAAAAGAAGCCCTCAACTGAAAATTGTCAACTCTCGTGTTTTAAGATGCTTCAACTCAATTCAACTCATGTGGATGTTGCTTCTTCATTAGGTACGAACTAGGAATGACTTCATAGGAATTCTGGTGTGGAACAAGTTTCCAATTTGACCTTGCTATTTACATGTCTTCATGAGCAATTGACACAACTCTTAACTTACACAATGGTTGGACTTGAGCTTTCCATGGGGCCATGTCCAAGGGGCCTCAATGGTCATGGCTATATAGTATCATGGTCCAAATTATTGTTTACAAGCCATTATAATACTGCTTGTGGACCTATCTGATCTTATTTGAGACCTACTAACTAAGTATCTTGGCCAACTTTGTAGGCCCCCCCGCCACCCATTGGCCTAACCCTACGCAAAAGGCATCCCCAGATATAAATAAAGGATCTACTTCAAATTTGAGAATGTGCCTTGTCTTAGACCCCTTAGTTTGGGAATATGCCTCCCCCCCCCATGACACCCCCATGGGTGCTACCCTGCACAAAAGGCATCTTGATGTGAAAATTAAGGACTTGCTTCAAATTTCCTAACAACAATGAGCACCTTAAGGTGCCTTGTTTTAGGCCCACTTATTTTGGGGATATGCCCCTCTGCCCTTGCTGGGGCCTTACCCTATACAAAAGACATCTTCATGTGAAAATTAAGGACCTACTCAAAATTTCATAAGGACCATGGAATACAGGTACCCGACACACATTGAACAAACAGGGCTGGCTTTTCAACTATGGTACCTTATGTGCAAAGTCCCTAATGTGGGTTGTCAGGTGGCAGCAGGGGTTTAGCATGCCTTATGGTTTTGTAAGGTACTCAGATGTGGGTATTTGTTAAGGGTTGGAGTGGTAAGGGTAGTATTATCCTGGGTACTAAACAGGTGGGGGGTGGGCCAAGAGGGTCCTTGTCTAAGGGCTGTACCCTACAGAAAGACCCTTACGACCACCCAGAGCCTAAATGAGATGTCAATCTGTAAGGCCAGAGTCTAATTGAGATGTCAATGCTGAGCTGTCGCATTTTGGGGGTTTGTGAAAAACGACACACTTAGACTTTTGTGCTACCTTAAAAAGGAGGCTCCAAAATGTCCAGAAAAATCCACGTGGCGATTTTCTATTGATCAAAGTGTTGGATGGAATCTTAATATTGGGGGGTACGGTTTTCAACCACCTACCTACCAGACGAAATTCCTTTGTTATTTTTTTGTGACCCACCAGTGGCTCCCACCTGGTTGATATTTTTTCTCCCCCCCCCCCACCCCCCCCCCCCCCCCTCCCTCGTCTCTTTGGCCTCCGGGGGGGGGGTGGGGGGGGGAAAAAAACGGGCCGACCGGGGCGCCCCCGCCCGCCCCCCCGCGCGCTAAACAAATAATAAAAAAACCCTCC
>Ga0116229_10008137_pt1 | contig 16391 bp, 16 predicted proteins | sample S1TSphgellanicum_3_FD_87313 | JGI IMG/M metagenome (GOLD analysis project Ga0116229, IMG submission 87313) | Host-associated microbial communities from peat moss isolated from Minnesota, USA - S1T2_Fc - Sphagnum magellanicum MG | ecosystem: Host-associated > Plants > Peat moss > Unclassified...
ATTAACTATTGCATGGAGTTGCATGGCTTGCTTGGTGTGTGCTGAGTGGTCCAGGAAGATTGGCGGCTGGAAATTATGAGGAGGGATGGAGTCGAATTGATGGAGAGGAGCAAGCAATGGCGGCCGACGGCGGGAGCTGGATGGAACGGAGTGGCAGGAGATTCGGGAAGCTTCAGGAGGAAGCTAACGGAAGTCTAATGAGTTTTTGGGGTAGCTTAATTACGAGGAGAAGAAAAATTGGAGGAGAATCAGCGGATTTTAGGAGAGTCAGGAGGCAGAAGAAGTGATCCTTGTGAAGAGAGCAATGAAAAGCTCTGTTAGTGAGAATAACTTGGCTGAATACTACAACTTTCCGCTGCGCCTGGTAGTTGGTCGAGCTACTGCAGATGAATTAGAGAGAGAGACTAGACTACACTGGGAATCTGGTGTTTTTGTGAACATTTGATGGGAAAGCGAGCTTGTGCTTTCGGGGAATGTACGTGGTCTGTAATGTAATGAAAGAGTTTCCCCTTACTGACATCTGTGTGAATGGGCGAGGCAGGAGTAGGATACTGTAAAATATGTTCTGTTGTTGTGTGGAATGCAAGGCACTTATACGTTTTTGATCTTGTGATGTTCGTCTGAAAGAAGTAGTAGGCAGTTAGTGTGCAGTGTGTTTCCGAAGGTCTGAACTGTGTGGAATAGATCAGGAGAACACGAACGCCTGGGTTCGTTGAAGGCAATCAGTGTGTTGTGTGTTTTCGGACCCTCTTTTTTTGGTATCAGAGCATGGTTCCGTGTTTCCAACCTTGGTAGAACCTGTAGATGCTTAGATAGAATGATAATTGAGAATCATGTCTTCGTCTAATGACGAGGATGTTCCTGTGGAGCAAATGACTCAAGAGATTCGTGAGCAACAGCTTGTTGGTAGATTTGATTTCCTTACTGTTCAGAACGGACCACAGAGAGGAGCAGTGATTTTGCGCTTTCTAGGTTTTGGAGTGGTGAGACTTGTAGGGATAGATCTCGATGAAGCTTGAGTAGGAGACATTGCTGTAGAAGTAATTCATATTGGTTTCTACAATCGTGCACGAGTGTGGTTAAGGGTAATCGATGGAACAAGGGGGTGGGCATTGACCTTAGACTTACAGACCAACTTTTACTTCACCTCTTATCTTGCGTAGAATTGCTCCTGCATATGCTGAGAGATAGCGTGCACTACCGAGGCTAAGGGACATTTGGATTCCTAAGTTGGCGGTGTCACCTAACCATTTTATGAGGCTATACATCCTTGGTGTGGAGGATTTATTTCAGGAGGGAGATCGCTTGCTTCAGGTGGAGCACGGCGGATCGAAATCCCCCTCATTAGCTGGAAAGTATGGCGAAGCAAGGAAGGAAAATGGAGATTCCAGCAAGAATCTACGAATGAGTAGAACTTCACCACTGTTCCATCCAATATTGCGCCTTTGGAACCGATCGCTGAGGGTGCTCAGTTCGAGTTCGATGGGTGATTCGGACAACATTTTTTTTTTAAAGAATCGGAACTGTGTTGCAGGAGTTAAGATTCTGATCAATTCTGTGTGCATCTGTTTTTTTTTTCTTTGAATTGAAGAACTGTGTGTGGAGAGGAGTGCTGCAATTTTTTACTGTGTTATTGAACTTCTGTGAAGATGACGAGTCCTCAGGGAATGGATGAGTTGTTTTGGGGGCGAGATCACGAGGATGTAAATGATTGGGCAGAGCGACTTACCATGGTTGCCGAAGTGCGCGATCTCACTGCTGATAAGCTATTCAAGATCGCCAAGTTGAATTTGAGGGGTTGAGCGAAGGAGTGGTTTAAGAGGCTGCTGCCGGTGCCTACTGACTAGACCGAGCTACGGACGCTGATGGTGTAGAAGTATGGGAACATAGATGCTGATGACATCCGAATGAAAATGGATGCCATCAAACAAGAACCCAAAAAAAGGGTTCAGAAATATTTTGAACGCTTGGACAAATTGTTTCGGAAGGGCAAGATACAAGACGTAGAGCAGAAGAGGAGGTTCCTGGCTAGACTGAGGCCAGAGATCCGAAAGCTCTGCGTGGTGAGAACGTTCACAAATATCAAAGAGTTGGTTGGAGTTGCAATGGAGGTTGAAAGAGTTCTGGGTGAACTCGGGGAAACACCGTATGAATATCTTCCAGAGGAACAGGAAGAAGAGACGTTGGAAAGCAATGTAGAGAAGCAGGTTGCTGCGTTGAACAACACTCTCATCAATTTATTCAAGGGGAATTCGCATGATCCAACATCATCATCCTCTTCCACTGTCTTTGGAGCATGTCAGCTTTGTAAAGGTGGGGACCATATGGCCACTGCCTGTCCGAGGCTAAATGAAGCACGGCCGAAATGTGCAAAGTGCAATATGCCGCATAGGACAAAAAACTGTGGAATCAAATGTACCTTCTGTACAGGACTAGGGCACTCTGAAGACAAATGCTAAAAGAAGCCCAAAGATGGGAAATCAACAGCTGGAGCAACGAATTTCTCAGAAGTGTTGCTCGATGATGGAGCGGCGACCAAGCAGCAGCTTGACAAGCTGTGTGGAAATGAAAATTTGTTTCCTACACCCGAGTGCCAAGGAGAAGGACTCCTGTCAATGTAGCACCAGGAGGAGTTGCGCCAATCCCTGAAGCTGAAAGGGAGGGAGCTAATGCGAACAGGGACACTTCTGTGAGGTCCAAAATTTTATCACATTTCATAAAAGGAAAGATCCCCCTATCTCCCATGGAAACCATTCTCATGATTCCTGGAGAGCTGGAGCACCTTGAGAGCTTGGTGAAGCTGGCAAGGAGAAGAAGGGACTTAGAGACCACCGAGAATCAAGTTTCAGTGGTCTCTGCACTCCCGTCACTAAGGAAAATTTGCGTCAATAAGACGCATTGGAGCAAAACTCTATAACTACCTGTGGAGATCAACAACTGCGTTGTTGAAGGTTTAGTAGATACAGGAGCATCTATGTCTGTACTGGCTGCTGCTGTAGTAAGAGAGTTGGGTATAATGCATCTTGTGACAGGAAATGAGAGTTACAAGACTGCATCGGGAATAATCACTCGGGCATTGGGCAGAGTTGATGAGATACAAGTCAAAATCGGAGGCATACAATGTGCCATGACTTTTATGGTAGTAGACACGGATGGGTATGACGTGCTACTTGGTCTAGACTTTCTAATGAAGATTGGAGCGGTGGTTGATGTGGAACGAGGTCTGATCCAGGTAAGGCATGGGCCTGGGACCAATGTAGAGGTGTTGCCACTGACGGTGGTAAATTTGTTGCAGAGAATGAGTACATGTGCGATGGTGCGAGGAACGTCGACCACTTGGAAGGACGTACATGCCGACCAAGATGGTGACGCAGTACATGATCAGGATCGAGAGGTTGTCAATGAGGAGGGCGACGCATCCACTCAGATTCCGATGATGACAGTGATACCAGTGAATACTATGATTCGAAATCTAATCGAATAGAACAGATCGACTCAGAAGATGAGTTTGTGGATGCTGAGTTTGAGGAACTGGTCAGCTCAGAAGGACCGCAGGAAATGCTACGACTGATGTTGCAGGAGCAGGTTGATGGGATCAGGACTGAAGAGATCATAGATGGGGATGATTATGCCGACTGGATCAGGTGGGTGTCTGATGCGGAGAAGAGCAGGCAGACCGTGCATGAATCCACACACGATGTACCTGTTCCATTGTCGTTGCGGCAACACTGTTCCAAACACGACTTTGCAATTCCAATGCTGCTCCAAACTGTCCAGGTGAAAGATAGCGACTCTAATTGCGAGCCCATTAAGAAGTTTGTATCGTCCAGTCATCATGAATCGGGGATCAGATGGAAGGAGATCTGTGAACGAATCAAGATTGACACCGATTTAGGTGAATGTGGGCAGCAGCAACTCTGGGGAATCCTAGAGAGGTACCGAGACGTCTTTGCTTGGAACAAGGGCGAACTGGGCTGCTGCACCATTGGTGAGCATAGTATTGACACGCAAGGGTTTCCACCTTGCAAATCATCTCTTAGTCGATTGTCCTACTGGGAGGAAGCTGAAGTGAAAAGACAGATTGATGCACTGGTAGACTTGGGTAAAATGAGACCCAGTAATTCCGAATATGCTTGTCGGGTGACTTTGCCAGTGAAGAAAGATGGAAGCAGGCGTTTCTGTGGAGACTATCGGCCTCTCAACACTCAAACACGTCGAGATATGTTTCCGATGCCACTTGTGGAGGATGTGATTGATCAGCTGGGAAAATTGACGTGGTTTACGGCTTTAGACCTGCAGTCTGGTTTTTGGCAAATTCGAATGGCTCCAGAAGATATGAAGAAGACAGCTCTGATCACCAAGACCGGATTCTACGATTGGACAGTTATGCCATTCGGACTCAAGAATGCAACGAATACATTCACTTGAACTATGTCAAAGGTTTTTAAGGTTTGGGAAGCAGATTTCTGAAAGTGTTCGTTGACAACCTCAATGTGCATAGTGAAAGCTGGGGGGAGCACCTTCAACATTTGGATGCGGTGCTCTGCAAACTCAGGGAAGTGAATTTGAAACTCAACCCAAGCAAGTGTTGCTTTGTTGTTAAGATTATCACCTTTCTGGGTCATGTGGTGAGCAAGGAGGGTATCCGACCCAATCCTGGAAAAATAGAAGCGATGTTGCATTTCCCAACACTGAAGAATGTCACAAGCGTCAGATCATTCTTAGGTCTGACAGGTTACTACCGAAAGTATGTTAGAGGCTACTCGAGCTTGGCAGGTCCTTTGTTTGAATTGACAAGGAGGGACGTTGCATTTGTATGGGATATGGGCTGTGAACAGGCATACCAGGTGTTGAAGGTAGCACTGGTGGATGCGCCTGTGCTCACACGACCAGATTTCAAACAAACCTTCTGGCTGGACGTGGATTGGTCACCCAAGGGTGTTGGGGCCATACTGTCACAAAAAGAAGGGAAGTTCAAAAGAGTAATAGCGTATGCCAGCAAGAACCTGACTGAGGCTCAGAGGAGATTCCATCCAATGGAAGGAAAATGCAACGCTCTGATCTGGGGTGTGATGCATTTTAGACAGTACTTGCACATGAAGCATTTCATCCTACGCATAGATCACAAACCACTAAAGTGGTTAGCGATTGTATCTGATGCACATGGTAGGAGAGGCAGGTGGGTCGGCATGTTGCAAGACTTTAGTTTCAAAATAGTACACCGACCAGGACTCAGGCACACGAATGTGGATGCCTTGAGTAGGAACCCAGTTGGATCAGCTACAGATGACGATGATTTTGGTGCAGAAATCCAAGACATTACAGATACTCAAGCTGATGTACCTAGAAAAGAAGGAGAGCTTCTCTGTGTTAAGGCAGGAGAAAAAACAGAGTGGATGTGGGTCGGCAACCATCAACTGTATATGCTTGACGCCGCAGCAGCAGAAGACCTATCTGAGGAATTTATTCCAGGTGAAGAAGCGGTGTCAACGGGCAATGAACTTGTGCAGCACGAGGGAGCGCGAATGGTACTGAAGAGAAGGAGACCTCAGTACTTTGACAAGCGACAACAGTTAGACTTGGCTTTGGTAGCTCAGGAAATGTCTAAGTTTGGGGGCCATGAATTGGGTTCTACAAAATCCGATGATGAGGGAGATCATGGAGTAAAGTTGAGTTGCGTTGACATATGGGAGGATACAGACTGTATGACGCTGCTGAAGGAAGGTGTACTGCCTGATGCAGTTGGCTTTGAAGAGAGCAAGAGGATCAGGAAGAGGGCAAACAACTATTGCTAGAAGGAGCAAAATTTTTTCTTCAAAACGTTACTTGTGCCCAAACTTGAGGAGAGGATGTCTCTGGTGAGACGAATGCATGAAGATCTGGGGCACTTTGGGGAACAACGGACGTTGGCAGAGATTCGATGAAGGTACTTTTGGCACAATCGAACTGCAGGTGTTAAGGTGGTGGTCAGAGGGTGCCAACAGTGCCAATTGGTGAGGAGCTCAGGTAGCATCTGATCTGGGGATGAACAATTAAAAAACATTCATGTTTGTGATTTCTTCCATTGAGTTGCATTGGACACTGCAGGGCCATTGCCTGAGACTAAGTCGGGCAACAAATATATTATGGTGGCCATCGACCACTATTCGAAGCGATTGCTGACCATGGAGCAAAGACAGCAGCCAGGTTTTTGGAGGATGAGATAATTTGTAGATATGGAGTTCCCAAATTTGTACTGACTGACAATGGGGGGGAGTGGGCTACAGAGTTCGACGTGATGTGTAGGGACTATGCTATTCAACACCAACGCACTGCACCCCAATGGCCTCAGTGCAATGGGATGGCTGAGCGCATGATTAAAACCATCAAACATGGCATAACTGTGCTTGCTGCTACTCCTGCCAACATGGATTGTTGGGATCAGCAGTTGGCTAAGGTTCTGTTTGGGTACCAATGTGGGATCCAAACGAGTACAAAATTCTCTCCATTCATGATTCTTACTGGTCGAACACCATGATTGAGGGCAGACAACTACTTGCATGCCCTGATTGCTGAGACTAACGATGGTGTTGATATGGAAGCTGTTGAGCTCAGTTTCTGCAGAAAGTAGAGTTCATTGCAAGCATCCATGACAACGTTTTGCTCAATGTGGAGCAAGTTCAAAAGTAACAAAAAAAAATCTATGCTGCCAGAAAAGGTAAGCATTTGTTTGAGGGCTTGATTGTAGGCCAATTGATGGTAAAGATGAAGAAGCTAGGGAAAAGAAGAGCTCTAACTACAAGTTAGGAGGGCCCCTACCAATTCATCGGACATCCAGATAGAAAGGGTAACCTCGATTTTGAGGAAAGCTGTCGATTATGCATCATCCAAAATACCAATGGACACCAGTGGGAGAGATCTCATCGAGACCTCCAAATCTTTTATGCTCCACCAGACTAGATGAAGCTGAGGGACTCAGTTGTCTAAGAAGGGAGGGGTTACATATGTAGTGCGAAATTAAGTCGCCGCGTAAAGCTAAACACCGGCTGATTTTAAGGTTTAGATTGCCTGATCAACCGTCATCTCATTGCGGCACCCCATTAACTATTGCATGGAGTTGCATGGCTTGCTTGGTGTGTGTTGAATGGTCCAGGAAGATTGGCGGCTGGAAATTATGAGGAGGGATGGAGTCGAATTGATGGAGAAGAGCAAGCAATGGTGGCCGACAGCGGGAGTTGGATGGAATGGAGTGGCATGAGATTCGAGAAGCTTCAGGAAGAAGCTAACGGAAGTCTGATGAGTTTTTGGGGTAGCTTAATTACGAGGAGAAGAAAAATTGGAGGAGAATTAGCGGATTTTAGGAGAGTCAGGAGGCAGAAGAAGTGATCCTTGTGAAGAGAGCAATGAAAAGCTTTGTTAGTGAGAATAGCTTGGCTGAATACAAAAATTTTCCGCTGTGCCTGGTAGTCGGTCGAGCTACTGCAGATGAATTAGAGAGAGAGAGACTAGACTGCATTGGGAATCTGGTGTTTTTGTGAACATTTGATGGGAAAGCAAGCTTGTGCTTTCGGGGAATGTACGTGGTCTGTAATGTAATGAAAGAGTTTCCCCTTACTAGCATCTGTGTGAATGGGCGAGGCGGGAGTAGGATACTGTAAAATATGTTCTGTTGTTGTGTGGAATGCAAGGCACTTGTACGTTTTTGATCTTGTGATGTTCGTCTGAAAGAAGCAGTAGGTAGTTAGTGTGTTGTGTGTTTCCGAAGGTCTGAACTGTGTGGAATAGATCAAGAGAACACGAACGCCTGGGTTCGTTGAAGGCAATCAGTGTGCTGTGTGTTTTCGGACCTTCTCTTTTTTGGTTACATTATGCTATATTCTCAATGGTCTTGCAAACTTTTCCAATGTTGTTTACTATTTTGGTGTTACCATTGTCTATCAATTCCAAATTCTTTATTTATGACAATTTCATATCATTGATAAGAAACCTTGGAATGACATTGCAAGTGGATTCCAACATTGAATGGAAATTCTTTGGATGAAATATATAATATGGTTAAAACTTGGATGAATAATTAAAAATGGCGAAGCTCAATTCTTAAACCTATTAGGTCATTTTCATTTCAAAATTGAATATAATGTCATTTGTTGTGTTGTCATAGAAAATATTTTTTGATCTCTTGACCTATCAAAACTATTTACAATCACTAATCATATTGATGGAAGTTGACTCACACTTTTATGTGAAATCTATTGTAGTTCAAATAATTCACATTGTGTACCCAAATTAAATAATTTGTATGCACATAGGTAATCAAATTCAATCTCATAATCCAACATTGAGACTTATATCTTAAGGTGATAAACTAAACACAACAAGCATTAACAATTCAATTTGAAAAAAAAATGATATGACATCAAGGAATGTTAAGGATGTGTATTTGGAATTAGGGATGTGTATCTTAGCAATATACATATTTGTACAAATTTATATTGGATTTAAATATAAATCATGGAATTTTGGTTAAGGGTAGGTGAGAGAAACAAGGATTTACCATCAAGGATTGAGATCGGGACTTAAGGACTTGTAATCACTATTTGCATGATTAGGATTGTCAAAAATGTTGATAAAGTATAGCAAAAGCACAAATGTGCTTAATTAACTTTTGATAAATAGTGTTGTTGATAGAACCCAAGTAGTGATTAGGGAATTTAAATAAGATATATTCAAGTAGTCACAAGGCTACAAACCTAAAAAGGACACATGGTAGAAGGTTTTCAAAATGTGAAAGTTTTTTCAAAAGGCTTCACATTAAGAATGGGGGGAGGCCAACAAAGAAGAGGAGGTCCAAAGTATGATGATAGTGTTGAGGAGCAATGTGGAAGAGAATGATGTCCATGGGAAGGAATGAGCTGGTACTCTACAAAAGGGACTCAAGTTAGGAAGGCAAGGGTGTGGTTAGGAGGGGGGGCCTTAAAGTTTTGCATATGCCTATTTAAACTTTTTCTATTGTTGTGTTTTGAACATTTTGAACCTTGTAACCTTGATTTTGTTGGTAGAAAATAAAGTATTTGAAGGGCATGTGGAGTCCATAAATTAAAATAGTTGATGAAAAATGAATTTTTATTTTCCTATGATGTTGGAGCTTGCAAATTTGAATGAAGTGTGTGATTATCTTACTATTGAAATTATGAAATTGAACAAATGATTTTGGTTACGGTTATACCATAAGTTCATGGAAAACTTGTGCAATCATAGAAGTTCAAAAATAAACCATATAAGAAAACCCTTAACTTGAAAATAATCAATTTTTTTATTCTTTCTTTTTGTTAATTGGGGTTTTAGTTGATAAATTATACATAATTAATTTTTTTAAAAAACATCCACACAAGTAGAAAACAATAGAATGAAAAAATAAATTTTGTGTAACTCTTTTAGTAACCTAAATGTTATTAAGGTGATTGTTGGTTATATTTAGTGTAAGAGTTGTGGGTTTCTCTATATTTGAAGGTTTAAAAAGTGTTCTAAAATATTTAAAAAACAATAGTTTAAAATAATAGTTTTGGTAATAGATTTCCTAATTGATCCTTCAACTTGCCTTAGTTCAATTTTGGGAAAGAAGGGGTCTTTCTTCTACGATCACATACCCTTTGAAATAAATCAAGAAGGGAAAAAATTTCATGTTTAATAGTGAACACAAAAATAACAATGACATGTTATATTTGTTATGGGTGATACTAAATAAATTGATCACAAAAGTAATAATTTTTATGCTATATATATATAGTAAATATCCATTTCTTCTATTTACTAATTTGTGGGGCGTGGTCACAATAAAAGGACCCAAAGTAGTCATCCATGTAACATTACATTGCACCATCTTCACTTTGACAAACAAGTTCATGTATTACATTTATGTAAATTATATTATTTTTGTGCAATCGTGTTTATTTGTTAATGATTTTACTCCTCTATTAATTTCATTAATACAAATGTGGGTTGTAGTTGCCTAACCTAAATCATTATGGGGTATTGAAAATGAAATAAATTCATCTTACCCTAATCATTTTACATTGGTTAAAATTATGTCACCATGTTGTCATCATGTTTCAATATTAGTTGAAGTATTTTATTACAATAAATAAGTTTGTTTTGATGGTATTAAATAGGTTGCAGGTAACTAACTAGGGAGAGGTAGGTAGATAGGTAATTAGGTTGTAAATAAATAAATAAGTAGTCTTTAGGTAGCCTACATAACCTTTAAGTAGGCTTATATTGTTGTCCTTAAGTAGGCTTTAGGTAGTTTATGTTGCCTTTCATTACATGCATGGATAAAATTTATGTCAATTAAATGGGTTTTTTATTGATTTCCATCATGATGTCTTGAAAAATAGTAAATACACAAACTAAGATCAATTTTTATACTTAAAAGGTGATTTTATGGATGAACTTCTTCCAAAAAAGGTAAAGTTCAATCAAGAATGCAATTTTTGAATGTGTATTTTTTGTTGAAAATGTATTCATTTGTTATTTGTGGAGAAGAATCATTTTGTATGCATAGTCAATTTCATGTACTTCAAATTCATTGATAGATACAAATGGATAACGTTGCCAAAAGTTAAATGGAAAAAACTAAAGCTTTCATAATGAAATGTCTTAAATTTGGCTAAACCTAATCTTGGGAAAACATTTTATCCTTGGTGTCCATTATTAACAAGATAATTTTTGTTTTCATCTAGTTGGTTTGCTGGGTTACAGGGGTTAAAAGGTTTACCTACTACTTCCCTTGAGCTTCCCCTAATTTTGGGGAAGTGACACCAACAAGTTTAACTAATTCTGAAAAGGTGAAAGGTGGAAAGTAGGTTACTAATTAGTTTTAACTAACTCTGAAAGTGTTAAATTGGCTAACTAGTGACCACTAAAGTAGGACTTAGAAGGCTATATTTGGAGGAGCTTAACAAACTTTTAAGGGAAAGACTTGGAATTTGAAAGTGATTAGGATCCCTTTTAGTTATCCCTTTTTACCTTTTGTCTCTGATCTTATTTTGTGTTTTCCATTCTATTTCCCTTGATTATAATGAAAAGAATATTTGTTTTTGTTATATTTTGAACCTTGGAAGCATAATGCATAATATTTCTTTTGTAAAACCCATATTTGAGTTTCTTCAAAAATGTGTACATGTGTGTGTTATTTTCCATGAGTAGGATTTGGAAAGGTTTGCAATATTAATGGAGGTAAGAGGTCAATCTTTCATTATGGGCAAACCTTTAAAACTAATAATAACAAAAAACATGAGGTACCTTCCTTGGAAAAACATTTTAATTTGTTTTGGGTTTTCATTTGTTTGATTATATACTTCCCTTGTGTGTGATAATATATTTGGGACCAAGGTGATAATTCTAATACATGGAATAATTACGATTGATAGCATTGTTGGACTTTATTTCTTTGTTGTATATCTCTTTTATTTCTTGTGAACAAAACACCCTTTATCATTAAAAGGTAATTCTATGGCATGAAAATATTATTGTTTATGAAGAACTATAATTATAATTTTTTTTATGAGATTTATAATTTATCTTTGGTGAGATTTATTTTTCTTATTTATATGATTTGAATAATTGTAGTTCATGTTTTGTTATTTAATTCTTCATATTGGAACTTACTATTAGGTTAGAAAGGTAAGACTTGTGAAACACTTCTTGTTAGGATGGGTATGACTAAACCTTATGACATTTGACATTTTAAAATGTCAGTCATTATTAATATTTTTTTGAAGAATAGTTGCAAAGACATTTTTAGTTGCCTAAAACAAGTTGAAAAATGAGGTTTTTCTTCTAGTGGGACCATCCAAAGAGGCATTATTTTCCTTGTAGTATATTATGTAGTTCATCGTAGGGATTACATTTGAATGACATTAAAAAAAATCCCAAATATTTTTTTGACAAATTTGGAAGTTCACAACTCCCAAACAATCCATTTTTTCAGCATATGAATACATCATAATCTTATAGCCCTTGAACATAAACTTTTCAATGTTGTATCAAATTCATGAATCGAATGAACACAATTTTATCCCCCAAATTGCCTTATGAATAATTGATGATCATTTTGACAAATTTTGTCCCAACCTTTCAAACCCTCATTTTTTGGGGAATTTTTTGGGATTATATTATAGATTTCATTTAAACCTTTATAATGATTGAAATATTACTTGATTCAAACATGTTTTGATCCATCAAACTTCATTTTAAAGATTAATGACTTTTATTATTTATGCACATTTGGATTGCGAGTTGAGTGTTTCTTCATGGCTTAAATTATAAAGTAGGGTATTTTATATCTAATAATAATGCCTCCTCAAAATGTAAAGGCACAATTGTTTTCAAATACACATTTTATTTTTCAAAAGGTAAATTTCATCATTTGGTTTTATATTACCAACATCATTTTTTTCCAATTCCATATAGTCTAATTGACTAATTGATAGGAAATGATTTAAAATTAATAACTATTATTGTGTGCTTCATGAAATGTATTTGAATTTTCTCTTGGTATATTTGCTATTTGGTGAGAATGAAAGTGTATACACTAATTGAAGCCCATGGAAACTTATTTGTTGAAAAAAGGGTGAAAACACACTATGCCCCTTAAAAATTGTAGTCACAAAAATAAAAATTCTACATTTGGTTTTTTTGGGTACATATAGACATCACATCTTGGATTATTTTTGCTTATTTCAAGTATATTGCATTAAGTTTAAACTTAAACTAATTAATTTAAAAATAAACTCCAACAAACATTTACAAACTTGAACATATAAAATATATTTGTGTCGAAAAAATACATGTCACAAAGTATGCAAAATTACAAATATACTTCAAAATTAAGGTCACGGGTGAAATTTTGTAATGATTTTTTTGGTGGTGATGATATTGATTTATATCAATTAAATTTAAGACCATTGAAAAATTTACATTTTTTGGTTGAAAAGCCATTAAAAAAAGGTGATTTTTTGCACTTCTTGAATAATAAATGCATAATAAACTTTTATAAGAAAAAAAAAGATTTTATAGGTGACAATTGTATTTTTTTTCATTTTTTTGGTTTAGTAATGTGTCATGAACCACAAACATGAAGCCCTATGGTCATTGAATATATTTACGTTATATATTTTATACACATTGATTTTATCTAATTTTCGTCTTTTAACTATTGAATCAAATTTAACTTTGTTTCAAAATGAGTTTTGAGTTCCAAAGTGTTGTCCTGCACATTTAAAATTTTTTTTACTTATGTTTAGAGTTTCCAAAAAATGCCATCAAGATTTTAAATTACTACACACCTATTATATTTGTTATACGTCACTTTTTTGGGTGAAAAGTGGTGAAAAGTGGCTCATTTGTAGTGTGCTTTCACCCACAAAGCCAATTTTTTAAAATTGTAAAAGAATGATTTTTAAAAAAAAGACCTTGCAAGCTTGACTTAAATAGAGTGGATACATTCGATCCCATTTAGGCTTTCAAATTAAGAAAATTAAATTAAATATATGAATGACCCCCTAAAACAATGGGTTTTATAAATGAATGATTTTCAAAATTCCAAACAATGCAACCCACCTTGAATTGTTTCTTGAAAAGGAGATTTAATAAATTTTTAAATTGTTCAGAAACAAAGGTTCTTATTCACATTTTATTTTTCAAAGCTTAAAATCAGAATTTTATTGAGAAGAAAAACCAATAACAATTGTTGATTGTTACCAAAAGAAAAAACCATCAATCCATTACTTTTGATTTGAAGAAGTGAATTTCAAGGTTATACTAGAATACTCAAGATGCAATAAATTATTCATTCATTACAAAAAAATCGACATTCACATGGCCAAACAAACAATAATTTAACTTGAAACCATTAAACTTTCACAAATAAGTAAGAAGTCACACAAATAATATATTGGGTATGGGCATTTGTACTAGAAGTCATCCATGTTCAACCAATAATAATGCATCAATATTAACATATATGTAAAATCATGAAACAATTCATAGTGATAACACCGTGAAGTTGCCTTATATTTGCTACACATGATTTCCCTAGTTCATGGCATCCATTTATATAGTTTTTAAAAAGTGAAGGCCAAATGAACTTGAACTTAAATTGAGTGGAGTTTTTCCTCCAAGGATAAAGGCATATATCAACATGAATGTAAATTGAATATAGTTAATTCCATTTGTATGTCCAATGAAAAAGTTTGTTTTGGTGTAAACAAAACTGGATTGTTCATCGTGTTAATGAACATGTGATAATGCATAAGCTTCCTCACTTTCATGCACTAATCACACAATGCCACTAACGACCTTATATCGCATATACATAATAATTTCAAGAAATACATGCCTTAAATTATGTGAACAAGAATTTATAAATTTGAAAACTAAACTTGTAAATTGGAATATGATACAAAGTTTCCAAAGGATCAATAAAGGAAGATGATTCCATTTTATTGGCTATTCACAATTATTGACCCATGTGGTGACATTTAAGTGGTCTTTCATTATACATTGTCTAATATTTAATGTTTATAAATAAGGATGTGGGAATAATTAACATATTATTAAGGATGTGATAAACATCAATACAAGCCCACATACTAGGTGTGGGTTGAAATGCTTTAACATGTATTTCCCAAGTTGGAAAAACAAATCCATTGTTCAATTTTTGTTTCATCCATGGTAAACATGAGTATAATTTCATAATAAAATATAAGGAACATTCTTCAAAATGTGGAACCAAATGAAAAACTAGATCATTATAGCCATAGTGAACCAACACCCATCCATGGGTGCACCATTTTGGATGAATGGATGATGGTTGGACGAGAAACTTGTTTTTCATTGAGTTCTTGTTCATTTTCTAAGTATCATTGTTAGCATAATTCATGTAGAGAATGTTGTAAATAAAAAATTACACCTATTTTTGAACCTTTTTTTCGCCCTACCTATCAACTAATGAACCATTTGCCCTAACATACATATTGACCTACCTTTCTACCTACTTACCTTCAAACAACTTACTTGCATCTAGTTACATATTCATCACATATTGATAAATGAAAATATTAAAACAATAAAATCTTTAAATACAATCTTCCCCCACCTACCAAATTTAATACTCACCCAAGTGTGCCTATGTACATGATAAAGTTGAAAGACATGAAAGATCCCTTAACAAGCTCTATCCAAAGCCTATTGATTGATGATTATTGCATGGTTTTTGCACATTGCTTGTTTCTACACATTATGAAGTTCTTGTTCCTCTATGATCAAATTCGTCCTCCATAGAAAATTTCCTTTTCAATTTATTGTTGTTCCTTGCCAAGTTTGAACCCACAACTTCATGGAAGCAATACCCACAACTAGTATAGTTCCTACCATTTACAAAGACACCTTTCAATTAACATGTGTCTTTTCATGTCCATGAAATGTATATTAATTTAAATTAAAATTTGATATTGACATAAATAATGATGAATGATTGAAAATCATATATAAAAAAAGAGTTGATCATCATTGGTAGTGTGCAAGAACGTCATAGAATTTAAATATTAAATAATATATATGTTGGTAAAAAAAATGTTCCAAATATTTAATTTGTTGTGTACCTATTATACATTGAAATTTTAAAAATAAAGTTGAACCAAAATGCATAGTTCACAAATGTGGCATGTGTTGTTGGCCCAAGTGTGAATTGGATACTCAATTAATTTCTCTTTCCAAATCAATTCTCGTAATTTAGTTGAATTTTCAATGACAAAAATTACTCAAAAATTCATTATCTCCCACATCTTAGGTCGAAAAATTATGTCATTTAAAAAACACCAAAATGTGCACACATAGTTCATGCATAGATAATTCATTTACCCAAAAACAATAATAAGATTCAAAAATTGTTCAAAATTGATTATCTCTCATAACTTAGGTCTTAAAATTATGTCATTAATAAAACAAAAACAAAATATACATAGATAATTCATTTACATGCATCGTATATATTTCATGCATAGATAATTTGTTTACAAGCAACAACCAAAAAATAAAATAAAATAAAATACACACACACATAATTATTCATGCATAAATATTGAAAATACAAACTAATGTTTCATGCTAATTAATTCTCAAGAGAGCTTGAAGAATTTTCTAAAATCTAAAATAAAATCAAAACTGAATATCTCCCCCACAACTTAGGTCTAAAAATTATGTCATTTTACAAAAAAACACCCAAAATGAATATGCATACATAGTTCATATACAATAACCCCAAGAAATTTTCTCATAAAATTTTTATTTAAAATTTAAAAAAAAAAAAAAAAAAAACAAAAAAAAAAAAAAAAAAATTAAAAAAAAAAAAA
>Ga0116229_10008138_pt1 | contig 16389 bp, 14 predicted proteins | sample S1TSphgellanicum_3_FD_87313 | JGI IMG/M metagenome (GOLD analysis project Ga0116229, IMG submission 87313) | Host-associated microbial communities from peat moss isolated from Minnesota, USA - S1T2_Fc - Sphagnum magellanicum MG | ecosystem: Host-associated > Plants > Peat moss > Unclassified...
GTTTTTGTAGGGAAGCAATCTTGTGCAATCCTCACTGCTGCAGCGGACATGGTAATTTCATTAGCTTCTTGAACGACTATCTCCGCAACCCTGTCACGAAATCTGCGTGTTATCGTTTCCTCGAGGTCTGATAGTCCTGCACGACGATCTAGGACCACCATCACTCGGATGCCACTTGTTCGGGATAGTTGGGCAGCAATGAAGGCAAGATTTTTTTCAACTATGGGGTTTTCTATGGCTTTAATTCGAGAGTTGAATGTACTATTGGAAATTGTGAAACCGAGGCTTTTGATCTGCTCCACTGAATCCGGTACTTCATACGTTCGTAAATCTCTGTGTTCCATAGACCACCCTGCTCGTCCTCTCTCCCATTCCTCTAGCCAACGAGTCTTATACCCAGGGGACCAAGGAAGATACTCACCAAAGGCTCCATCTTTGTCATATAGAAACCTAATGAATTCGTCCTCCACGTGGATGCTCCCCAGGCCACTAGAGCTGTGCATCAAGTCTTTGAAAACTTTGGAGTTATATGCGCCCTCACACCCGACCCACTCTTGGACGACCACGTCGGTGGTGTGATATCCGATGTTAGCGAGCAAAACCTTATCCCCCCGCTGGAGGGATAACTCCTGGCAAGACCAGTAGGAGGCTGCATCAGTTTGAAGAACCATGATCACAGGATGGGTGCTCGCATTGATTCCATTTGAAACACCCACCACGAGTCCCGCATCTACCATGCATGATTCCATCTGCTGCCGTGGATTGTGACTCCAGATCGAAGGAACTGTCACACACCACTGCACATCCTGCATCGACAAGTCCGACCGGAAATAAACCCCCTGGAGACGTCGCAGGATGAAGTTCCCCATCGCTCGCAAGTAGTCGGAGATGACGCGGTTCAGAGTCAGGCCCGGGGGAAGATCTGATCGAGATGAAGGCCCCGCTTTGCTGGTCCAAAAGATGATGCCTCAACGGCGTAACATAGAATCCCACTACAGGCATGTCGCGTGAGGACAGAACATTCGAATTAGTTGCAGCTTGTCCCTGCAGGTTCCGCATTTCTGCCAGATCCTTCTCAAATTCCGCCCAGGCCATGTATCCCCAACTACTGAAGCAAAGATCACCATTCGCTTTGCCAACCTCTGGTTTGTAGTAGATGGCCGTGGGGGTTGCGTGACGCTTCCACTCTCCTCCCGGCCAGTCATCGCATGTGAAGATGGGGAAGCCCTCGATTTGGTCCGAGTAGGCAAACGAGGAGTAAGTGGTACCCAAATGCAATCCCACAAGAACTCTGAGCTTTCTTCTCGCGGCACCTCTACGTAGTTGCTGAAGGGGTGCTGATTGGGGTACTGACGACGGGATGCTCCTCTTTACTCGCAAAAAATTCGTGAACTTTTTTTCGAGTGTGCCTAGCTCTCTGTCTCTCTTAGAGTCCATTGACTTTGTTTACAAGGTCCCTATTAACCAATCTTCTTCTTCGTAACCAACCGCTCATGATAAACCCTTTAGAAAAGATGCAGGAATTCACAAGACAAAGTTGAGATTAAAACTCGGTGACGACATTTCACAACAACCTAATTTAGATGAAAACTTTAAACCATGACTATCTTTAAAGAAAAGACTAATAATTTCTCCAAATTTTCGTAAGCACCAAGACCTTCCTAAAAACCAAAGAAGCTTCTTCTTCTTCTGATACTGGCAAAGAGAAGGCAGCAGCAGTGACAAAAAAAGAAAGACCTGAGAGAGAGAAATTATGCTCGTGATTTTGGTTCTTAGATGATGTTATGAGGACCTGATTGATTCCTTGCACCAAAACAAGAACTCTTGTGATTTTGGTTCTTACATGATGTTATGAGAACCTGATGGATTCCTTGCACCAAAACAAGAACTCTTGTGATTTTGGTTCCTACATATGATGTTATGAGAACCTGATTGATTCCTTGCACCAAAACAAGAACTCTTGAGACTTCAGTTCTTACATTATGCATCTGCATTCAGTGCTCTAAATGGTACGAATAAGAATGGGAACTTTAGCAAAGAAGCTTCTGATTTTTAATTTGAGTAGTTTAGTCTAATGAACAAAAAGTTCATCCACAACGGAACCTTTGAATTGTCTTCAATGACTTTTTTGTTTTTTGGCAGGGTTTTTTCATCAACATCATCATCATTATAAATAAAAAGAAAGCACCCAAGAAATGAAGAGAAAAAAGAAACAAGAATTCCTTCCTTTTCCTATTTGTAGCGATAAATTTTTTTTGGTTTTCTACTTTTGCTTAAAAGGCTTGGGACACCACAAGTCTAATGGGTCTTCAAATTGGACACTTCTGTGGTATATGTGTATTTGCTTGCCTATTGGCAACTTGTCCATACCAAGCTTTACTCTTCCTCATCCAACATTTTATATGTCAGTCTTCCCCACAATGAAGAAAAGAAGAACCCTGTTTTTTGAAAAAGATGGCTTTGGAAGTTGCCTTTGAAAGCGCTAAAATATGCATGTTGTAAAAAAAAATAGTCAGTCCCACCATGATCCAAGCCATCCATCCCATATCTCGGAAATACAACCACTTTTGAGAAGACTTGGTCTCTATAGGTTTACGGATACAATAGTAACAAGGACAGCTCAACATTCCATGCCGAAAAAAGAATTCCAAAAGAGTCCAGAGCAGGATGCTCAATAATAGTGTTTTGCATGTTTTAGGATTGCAATGTGTCAGAGAGGGGGTTTAGTTAAGGTTTTGCAGTCACCAGGATGCTCACAATGTGTTTTGCTTGTTGTTGTGTTGGAATGTTTCAGAAAGGGGATGACGACATTTCTGATTTGCCAATTGAAGAAGCCTTAAGTAAAAATCTTGCACCCTTGACTAAAATCTCTCACATCCTTCTGTCTCTTCTATCCTATCTTCATGCAGTTAGATATGCAGTTTGTTCAATGCAAATCCTCCTCTCATTTCCCCAATGGCTTCTTGGTGGATGCAGTTGTTAGACAAGCTTTCCAACTACATGAATTTCTTGTCAAGCTTTTTAACCAAACTTTCAACAGTTTGGAAATTAAGATGTTGGAGGTTGTAAACTATTGAGTCACATATGCAGTTAGATTTCAATATGATGGGAAGTAGATCATGTACTATTCCAGATAAAATTATTCCGTTACCTCCCCTCTCCCATTATTTCAGTCAACTTTGAATTTGCTAATTTAGCTTAAGGCAGAGTGGACTAAGGGAAAAACCCAAACCTTTGGGCCCACAAGGCTTTCAGTGTAAAATTGATATCATGACACTTGCAAAACCATTCATCAGATGCCACCAAATTGATGCCATTCTTTGTAACAAAATACCTAATTGTGTTCATCAACTGGCACCTTTGTGTTACATGCATTGTTGCACTTACTGTCTTGGACCACACACAGGTATATTACAACTCTAGGTTGGCTTGTAATTTGCTTCCCATGATTGGAATACGTGAGAAGGAGGATTTTGATTCCAAAGATCTTATATGTATAGTTGACACTACAAAACTTTTACAATTGTATGTTTCCACATTTAGCATCGGATAAATTGTGGGGAAGTTCGACAATGTTGGGAACTCTATCATCTAGCAATTCAGCCCTTTCAGAACACAGTGGAGAGGCTTTTGAGGATTTTGTGATTATAGTTGAAGATAGATACCACATTGTAAACAAAATTGCAGCAAATAGTTGTGCGACAATTCTTTTGTATCAAACTTGTGCATGTCTACCATTGACTTATGTTCAAGTTGGATGTCTAATGAATTCTCCTTTGTTTCTTAATTGTGAATCTGTAGAATGATGTGCTGAGCTTTTCTTGAAGTCCAATCTCTGTTGCATTGTTAATTGTGGAGATATGCTTATAATTGCAGCCAATGCAACTGATGGAGGGTTAAATACCACAATGATGTCCATGCATAATTCTCCAAATCCAATCATGATTCCAGGTGTCTCAGGATCCTTGGAGAGTGTTTAGTCTAAAGGCCACTACTGAAACATACAACTCCAAAGAGAAATTGGGTAACAACCCACATGTTGAAGAAGTATCTCAATGGAATTCAATTGAAAGTGCCAGCAGAGTCACCATTGATTTCAGCAATCCCTTCAAGAGAAGCACTTTGTTTGAATAGCTGGTAAGGGGGGCATAGTCTGGCCCACCTCCATCAGCTAAGACAAAGCAATTGATATTGTGAAGGGTGACAGTGTTTGGCCAACCTCTGTGAGCTAGACAAAGCAATGGATATTGTGAAGGGTGGCAAAGTCTGGCCAACCTCTGTGAGCTAGACAAAAGGGATTTATACTTTGGAGCATGGCATCTCTATGGAGGTTCAGAGGACTGTTTCTCTATGAAATACACATGCATTGAAAGAGTTCATGACTCCAGACTCTTGTGGAGTGCAAAGCCTACGCACTTCAGAAGCACCACTCTTTGCTAAGAAAGAGGATCAGGGATGTGGAACTTCTCAGTATTCTTCTACTTGTTGCCTTGTTTTCTTAAGATATGAAGACCGATTATGATGAAGAAATATTTTGTCATAATCTCAACAGCTTGGGTGCTTCAGGAATCCATACTCAGGATGGAGCGAAGTATCCATAGCTTCAATTGCACCACCTAATTCACATTTCGAGCTTTACAGTTTCTAATCTTATTTAAATTTTCTAGATGACTCCATTGTGGGCACTATATTTTATGGACTTAATAATTGAACAGCCACTACGGAAGAATAACTCTCATAGAGAATTGGTGTTCCAATTCAAGTATTTTCAATTTTTGCTGCCACACCAGCAATCACAAAAAGCTTGCAGGTTGTTTGATACACTATCGAACCTTATTACAGTGATCTTTAGGAAGCTTCATGCTTCTTGGACTGTAGAGTCTCACTCAAACCAAAACAGGTTCCAATTTCTGGAACTACACTCAACCAAAACTGATCACAATCTCTTGAACTGAATTTCATTCGAGAGGCGCGACATTAATGAATGACACGTAATTATGTTGAATCAGCACTCAGCTCACGTCTTCAATTTCTGCAAATTTTCTGAAACATGAGATGACATTTACTATAAAGAAATTTTGGGGGGGGGGGGAAAAAATATAAAAATTCCTTCTGTTTTTCGAATATGCTTTGCTCTCATGAACTTGGCCTGGAGCACTTCATTAGGCTGGTATGGTAGAGTGTGTAAAACTCTATTTGAACACTCTTGATTTCTGCAAAAGTTTTCAAAGGAAGGAGAATTAGTTTGCATTTCTGCATGAAGGATAGATGAAGCCCAGGGTCTCAATGTGGTCACTCCAACTACTGCCATCCTTGTGATTTCACAAGGGGTGTGTCACACTGTGGCCTTTCGCCATTTACATTTAAAAGTATCTTTAAGGCAATAGAAGAAGAATTATGGAAACTCAAATATTTCACCATGCAAAAATGTAATCCTCAACAAATCTTCTAAAAAGAAACCAAAATCCTTCAAAACATTATAACTCTATTATAACTAATCTCAAGTTTCAAAACAAGCCAAAATATCATCTTTCAAAAATTGTCATATAAAAAAAATAGACCTATTATTATTATTACCTAGGGGCCTATAAAAATCCCTTAAGCTACTATACTCTATAATGAATCTAAACACAATATCCTTGCCTACCAAGGCAAGGGCAACAAAACCCAATTTCCTTTGCTGCTAGCTCTGGATCCTCTTGCTTTCTGCTCTGATCAAGACAAACCTAATGCAAGCTCCAAAAGCACTGAGACTGAAACAAACACCTTTCATGTTTGTGGAATTCATTGTTTGCTTTCCCAAAATCAAAATTTTAAAAAATACTAAGAACAGCACTTTGAGACATTTCCAAGTGTATTTCGAGAGCACCTTATGTCCATGAACTAGGAAGAGCCCTTAGTGAAATTTCCAAGTGTATCCGGAGGGCACCTTATATCCATGAATAAAAGAGGAGGGATCTTGCTCACTTGTTAAGAGTAGGAAGGAATTTACACTACAATTTTAGGTATACTCTCTCCCTCATGCTCTTAAGGAGTAGGCGGAAGAACACACTCCCCTCCTAAAACTGGTGAAAAACATATGTTTAAGTTCATGATAAATTTTGCTTCATACTTTCCAATGGGTAAAGCCCATGGTCATGAACATTCCCAAAATGTGAAACTTGAGTTGGTTACCACCTCGTCTTAGGCCCCATATTTTGGAAATGTGGCCCCCCCCACACCCGGGGTCTTTAACCTACACAAATTTTTTGACTATGGCCTTGTCCTAAGGCCCCTTATTTTGGTAATGCCCCCACCCTGAGGCAAAATTTACCCTACACAAAATTTCAGACATCACCTAGAAAATGCACATAATGAACTGAACTCTCAAAAGCTCTTGTTAACCAAACATATGGCTCCACTCATGGATGATGAATGACCCCTTACTCATGGATGAATGACCCTTACTCATGGATGATGAATGACTCCTTACTCATGGATGAATGACCCCTTACTCATGGATGAATGACCCTTACTCATGGATGAATGACCCTTCCATTATGGCAAGTTCAAAGTTAGAACCAGCAATAGGCAAAATAGGAAATGTTCCATATAAAGTTCCCAAAAAATAAACTCACAATTCACAAGGTTGGTGAACATTCCTTAAAATGTGGGACCAAACTGAAAAGCTACACATCCTTCCATGGTGTCTCTCTCTCTCTGGCAGCCATAAAAGAGGCATTAAAGGGAGTCTTTATTTCAAGTGCTTCTTTGGTGTCTTCTCATCAATACCCTTTTCATCTATCCATTACCACTTCCACCCTCCATCTTCATAGTTTGGTAAATGCCCTAAACTATGGACCCCACACCCTCATTCCAAAACATAGTGACATAAGTGAAAACCCTCAATTGTAGGACCCATTGTAGCTTTAGGCCAAAGAATGTTCAACTAACAAATTTGTAATAGCATCTAAATGCATCTATATTTATTTATTTATTTATTTATTTATCTAAGTGCAACAATGTTCAGCAACTATCACAAACCCCCAACTTCCCTTTGAGTATGTAAATGATACCATCAAGGGTTTTTTTTTTTTCTTTAATTGTGATATCAAAACTTTTGGGAGTTTTTCCAACAAAATTAGCAAGATTAGTCAATTTTACATTAGGAAAACACCTTTACAAATTTAAAAAATTCTGAGGTTTTTTGTCCAAAAAATGAATTTCTTTTTGAAAACAATCATTGGTTACCATCATGAAAACCATTTCAATCTTCTTTACAAAACACCAATCTCTCTTTGATTCCAAAACACCTTGCAAAAGTTAAGTAAGGATTAAGAGGTTTTGAAGAATTAGAAGGGTTTTATAATCCACTTTTAGAGTTTTAATATGGTATTTTTGGGGATTTAACCAACTACTAAAGTGCATATGGCCTTGTCAAAGGATCATAAGATAAGGCACATTATTTTTATCTCGAGATGTCTAACATATGTATTGGGGGAGATTAGAATAAGAATAAGAATTCTTTCTCTAGTGAAGCGACATATAGGATTCTTTGAATAAGTAACATCTAAGGAGTGGGACACTCTCAAATGAAGCACATGCTCAAAGCAAAGTTGAAAGGTTGCTTATTTTGGTAATGCCTCACTTTGAGGGTATTATGGGCGACATTATTTTATTTTATTTTATCATTTTCTCTCATGATACTCAGCAAAGTATTGTAGGAAAAAATGAAAAAAAATCTGAGGCATTTTTAAAAAATGAAATGCTCACCCCTTATTGTAATAAAAAATGAAAAAAAAATGTGATGCATTTTTTAAAATGAAATGCCCACCCCTTTTGAAGATGAATAAGTATGCTTAATAATCTAACCTCTAAATACAATAGAGTTTCTATGCTAGTGTTTTATGTTGAATTGAAATGTCATTGCCTTTGGAGGTTATCGATTGGAGAACTTTCATGACCCATTTTATTTCATTTTTTCCTCTTTTTGTGTTTTATGGACTTTTGGGTCTATGTGGAGATGTTTTAATCATTTGTTAATTGATTATTTAAGATAAAATATGTGTGATATATATTGTATTTTGCAATTAAAGGTAAAAGCATGGTTAGGTGACTCACTTATGACATTTTGAAAAGTTCACATGTTACACTAGCTATAATTTTTATAATTATAATAATTATCAAACTATAAGTTTTTAATTATTTTTTACACTTCTAGTCATAGATATTGGTAAACCATGTTATATATATTCTTAGACATGTGACTGAATAAAAAAACCCATGTGAAAGTTTGAAGATTCCAATATGAAAAGGTGTGAATTGGAAAAAAATGATGGAAAAAAGATATTTTATTAAGATGAAATTTCCTTGTATTGGGAATGTTTTAATGCACCTTACTTTTCAATTTCTCAAATATTTTGATACTACTATGACATAATATACATGTCATTAGTTTGATACTAATATATTATGACATGTATATATGTCATTAGTTTCGTACTAATATAACATAATATATGCACAATATTTTAAATATAGTACAACCTTTTAACATTTGAGTAGTGAATTTTTTATTTACAAGTGTGCAAATGATATAATTATGTTTAAGAAGGTCAATAAAAAATGACTAGTTTTGATTGGTTAGCCCTAATGATATTTATAAATGTTAAAATTTTGACACCACATGTAGCAAACAAGACAACAATGGGTAATGTAATGCAACAATTTGGGAGCACTAGTGTCACCTACTATACTACACTTTAGTCACAATTGGATCCTCCCCCGTTTTGTAATGCATGACAATTTGCCTCAACTCCCCATTTTATGCACAAACATTGCAAGCAATAGAGATGAAAGACGCAACAAAAAAAAAAACCCCCAAACATTAAAGTACTTGTTACAAAATTCTCAAGCAAGTCCTACCCACAATTATGACATAGGCAATTTGGAACCTTGAGAAACCTAGTGTGTAATTTTCTTTGAACAAATTTCGAAATCCAATGCAATCCATAGCAATTTTAGAATTGAAACTTAGAGGTACACAATGAAAATGATTTACATGGTAGTGAAGATTTGAACCTTTACATGTCCACAAATGTTGAATCAAATCGCTTGGAAGCGAATGGTGAAGGTTCTAATTTTTGACTCTTTGGTCAACTCCCATGTATGAATTGAAAGTCCATCCTCTACACATTTGTACTCTCAATTCATGTTCAAAAGCTGGTCGGTCTGTTACTTTCAATCACCATATTGTGCATTATAACACAAGCAAGGATGATGTAAAAGGTTTTGGACATATCCCACATCCAACACGGATTTTAAATTATTACCCATTGGGATTGGAAAACACCAAATGTCCTCTCCACAACTTTTTGTGCTTTTTATTGCATTTTGACAAAAATATTGTTGCTTTTCATCTTGGGGTTCACGTATGGTTTGCACAAAACTTAAAAGCTAGATTCCACATGCAAGAAAATAATTAGCTTTGATAGAAAGCACCATTCATGGTGAAATACAAGCTAACCCTTTCATCCTTCAACAATTTTTGAACAAAGGCAAACCTATCAACAACGTTAACATTGTCATTTCCCTCTAAGCAAGCTAGAAAAGGTGTATCATATCTATAAAGATTGACTTGCAAAGCTTCCAAGATGGGATGTCCTCAATGATATGCCAAAACCCAACATCATTTTATGACTATGTTTCAATTTTAATTATGTAAGCATCATGTGTGCCATTTAGTTGTATATACTTAGCCTCCCCTAGTCAGTATTATAACTACTTAACTAAGGTCATAAGCCTTTAATCATATCATTGGGACCGCATGACAAAGGTCATTTGAAGGTTTATCATATTGACCTCATTCAACTCACATCTATAAAGTAAAAACAATGAATGTTCAACATTTAAAAGTGCACAAAAACTAATGGAAATTCCAAATGCATTCACAAATATATATATATATATATATATATAGAAGCTCATTGAGGACGTGTCATATTGACATGGTTTGATCAAATATGAAATTAAACATAAAACTAAAGGATATTTTAACATATTACAGAATTACATAGTTCCATTTTTAATTAAAAACATATGTTATTTTCTGGAAATAAAATTTTGAAACTAAGAATGTAACAAAAAACTAAGTAATCACATGAATTTTTTAAAATTTTATAGTAATTCCATTTAAAAATTTTAAATGCTATACAACCAAATTTTAATTTAATTGTGTGAAGTATAAAGAAAATTAAACATAATTATGAAAAAAGAAATGCGTAATGATATGAATTAATTTATTGAGTTATGTGATTAAACATATAACATTGATTAACATTATGTAGTTAGAAAATAGTATAATATTGTGTGATATTTCAATTAATATACATTTGTTTATATATATTCAATGACATTATTTGTCATAAGTTAAAGTTATGGTCAAATAGTCAAAGAATTAGTTTGTGGTCAAGAATGTGGGGGCATCAATAGCATTGAATTGTATTGATCAAGGTTTTTTTTTAAAAGTATTATTATTATAAACTTGTAAGGTAGGTGGATTGGTAATCATCTAGACGAGGATTTAGCCAAATTTGGCTACATGTAATAGAACATAATATAACTTTTTGGATTATGGTTACATGTCTAGTATATCATTTATTAAATTTTTCTCCATAATATAATTTATGAAAATTCTTTCAATAATATTAACTTATTAAAATTCTCTCAATAATTTAATTTATTAAAATTCTCTTAATAATATCATTTATCAAAATGATCTCAATAATATAATTTATTACAATTATCTCAATAATATAGTTTATTACAAATCTCTCTATCCCCAAGGTGAAATGAATGGTAGTAAGCTTGAAGATTTGGTCTTTGTGATACCCGGAGAATAGAGCAAGCTGATGACCCGACTTATGCAAGCAAATGGCCTTTGTCCCGGGTTGAACTCTTTTAGATTTTTTCACAAAGTGGTTTTTTTTTTAAAAATTTTAAAAATAATTTTAAATTATTGCGGAAAGCTAACTAACAACACAACCCACTAGTAATTTTTTAAAAAAGGGGTGGAGATATCTGCATGCACCCGTGCATGATTGTTGTACCCTTTACCCCTTTCTCTAGAATTTTATTGGAGAAAGGGCGAAAAATGATGGTAAATGGGATCTTTAGTCCCTTCATTTCCTTAAAGATGAGATTGTCTCCAAAGAAGCTTGTGACTTTAGTTAGTGTACCCAATTGGTGTTATGATTGTATGTTTTATTATGAATGATATATTGTTAATTAAACTAACACTAATGTAGCCTATGTTGTTGGCTCAAGTGTGAACTTGTTACTCGACTAATTTTTCCTTTCAAAATCATTTTTTGGTAATTTAATTGAATTTTCAATAACAAAAAAAATTACTCAAAATTCAATATCTCTTGCACCTTAGATTTTTTATAAAAAAATTTCAAATCACTTTCATTGAATTTTACTCATTGAGGGCTTTACAACAATATCAAGAGCGTGCCCAAATTCTCGTATAATTTTTAATTTTGATGTAAATGATTTTTTTGTGAATTTTTTTGTTTAATATTCAAATAACTTCTCCTCCATATGTCAAAACATTATGAGACCAACTCAGTGCACCCTCGCCCATTGGGGGCTTTCCAACCATACCAAGAGAACAAGAAGAGGAGGCATGGTTTGGGAGATCTTAACAACAAACAAACAAATGACCTTCCTTCATAGATAGATAAGTGTAACTTGTATCGTTGGTCCAAGTGTGAACACATTGAGGGCTCAATTGAATTTTCTTTCCAAACTCAATTTTTTGCAATTTATTTGAATTTCCAACCACAAAATCCACTCAAAAATCGAATTCTTCCACACCTTAGCTCTGAAAATTGTGAAATAAACTCTATTAAATTTAACTCACCAAGGGCTTTCCAACAACACCAAGAACACTTCCAAATTGCAATACAAAATCTTCAGTTTCAAAGATATCAAGAACGTGACATGAAGTGCCATGCACCCCTATTCATTGATTGAGAGAGCTTTCCAAAGATATCAAGAGCGTGACATGAAGTGCCATGCACCTCTATTCATTGATTGAGAGAGCTTTCCAACGATACCAAGAGCACGACATGAAGGGCCATGGTTTGGGAGAAGTCAAAGTGACAAACAAAACAAAAGAAACTACCTTTGCTTCATAGATAGATTACCTTGAGAACACTACTACTAAGGGAACAATAATTTTCAATGGTATAGAAGATTGCTTGAACACAAGATTTTGGGATACAATTGGTTAACCCAAGGCCTCCTCCTCTTGGGTGCACCCAAAAGGAGGGCAATGAGATACCTATATAGGTGATTAGGCCATCAACTAACATGTCTTGTTCCTTTGACCTTGAATTCAAAGGGGTACAAAACAAAATGGCAACTTTTCTACACTAGTGGGGTCCAAAAGATCAATGGCAGCTTTTTTTAGGGTTTAGGGTTTTGCACCCCCCACCATAATAGTGTAGGCTAGGGTTGTGTGTCCACCCCCTATACTTTTGCTCAAGTCCAAAAAACTAATCTCTCCTTTTCAACAACCCATTAGGATCCAAATTCATAAGACCTTTTTGTCTCTTTTAGGTCAACTATCAAAACTACTCCCCATGAATTCCAAGGAGATCCTTATGTATTTTTACTTAAATATATTTAATTTATATAGCCAAATTTGGTTAATTATCTTTTGAATGATTGCCAATTTGGCTAATCACAAAATTGGGGGGGGGGAGGGGGGGGAAACACTTCTTGTAAGATATTATTATTACAAAAAATTTCAAGATATTCACATATATTGATTGTCCAATCTTTATCCATTTTAGACGTCTTTGAATCAAATTGTAGATCGTGCCTAGTTCTAAAAAATATTTTCAAGAGTCCTGATACAACTAGTGACCTAGGTACTACCTATGTTTAGATGTGGCAATTTTTATTTCAAAAAATAGAAAAAAAATAATAAAAGCCTCATTTTTTTTAATTTCAAATTTTATAAAAAAAAACATTATTGCTGTTCTGAAAAAAAAACATTCACCAAGATGAGAAATTTTGCCGCACAAAAAAAACATTGGGATACAATAGTGATAATATATGCAAAGCTATTTATTCCTTTTTGAAGTCTTCAGATATTTCTTAATTGAATATGCATAACATGAAATTACTGATATTACTGAAATTTTATTTAAATAAGTATCCTATCCACTTGAGAGCATAGTTCAGAAAAAAAGAAAATCCGGATAATCTTGTGAATCAACAAGAGATGATTTTTCATGAATTTATGGGGAAAACAAAATTCTCATGAACCAACTCATAATCTTGTTGTTGGGAGTGCAACAAGATCATGAATAAAATTTTCATCTCTTCCTATTCCTTTTGTTCTCTCTCCCCCTTCCTTTCTCACCTATGAATGAACTCGTACTAGGTAGTGTACAAAGAGGTGTTTCATCCCTTTGGTGGATGTAACCAAGCATTGCATTGGTTTTTTTAATTCCGTTCATCCTTTTCCTTTTTTCCTTTTTTTTTTTCCCCACCCTTCTTCATCTTCTTATGTTATTTCATAGTCTTCCAATTTATTTTTTCCCCTTTACTACGGGTTGTTCCTTGACCTTCGCCTTAGACCACTTGAAGGTGTTTTGGTATACCTTTTTCTTCCCTCTTCATTTCTTATATTATTTCCTAGTCTTCCAATTTTACTTTCCCCTTTTCTACGGGTTGTTCTTTGACCTTGACCTTAGAAAACTTGAACTTGAAGGGGTTTCGATATACATCATTTATGTCATCGTAAAATTGAAGGTTTAAACCATACAACACCATACACGAACACACAAAAGCCATCTTCATCATCATCATCAATGATGTCATCGTAAAATTCAAGGTTTAAGCCATACAACACCATACACGAACACACAAATGCCTACATCATCATCATCATCATCATCATCATCAAACGCGTTTACCGACAACATGAATTACCTCCCATGGTCCATCCATCCATCCATTCATCCATCAATAAGGGCGCGTAGAGGGAAAAAAAAAAAACCACTTATCCTCAAATTTTTGACATGATATTGATTGAAAGGAATTTTTAAATTCTTATATACACGCATTCGACAAGCTTTGCCAGTTCCCTTCTAAGCCAATGCAACATGGGTATTTTTGTTTTGTACGATAAACCCTCAAGGTGGGGCCATTCCTAAAACAAAAGACCTAGAAGAAGGCCGTGTAGGGTCGAGTATGGTCCCACATTTAGGGAATGTCCCCCACACTTTAGATTTAGCACAAGGTGAAATTTTATCATGTACCTAATACACACAAAGTTCATAAGGGTAAAGGGGGAATAGTAAAAGGGAAAGGGTTCTCACTCCATTACATTCTTAGAGAGTAGGCATAAGATCCCTCCCTCCATTTGTAGGAGTGATACTCACTAATACGAGCCTTCCAAACACACTAGAAATTTGTTTTTGGGTTTAGGGTTTAGGGTTTAGGGCAAATGTTTTTGTCAAAGGCTTTATTTGCAAAACATAATGTTCTTAATTTATAATTCCATATGGATGTCTTGTGGCTATGATCTAGAATCAAGGCCAATTGACTACACACCTCTTTAGATGATAAAGTGATCAATTTTTTGTTGGCAAGTTCTCTCTACAATAGCCAAACTTAAAATGGATTCATTGGTATTTGCTATAGATTGATCTTTTATTTTATAATTTTTGTCTAATCACCTTTCAAAATGAAAAAATGATGGGTTTTTTTTTTTTTTTTCCCTCACACTAATGGTTTCATTTCACACTAATTAATCTAATTATATATCTACTTGTTCTAAACCCATCTATAACACCCAAATCTATAGTCAATTTTGTTGTGATTATCATATATTCATAATTGGCATACATCTTAAAATTCATACATTTTCCAAGTCTAGAAAATTCAAGGAGATTGGGATTTTTTCAGTACCATTTAGTTTGGAATAACACATAAGTGGTCAATAAGTTTTTGAAAATGCATTTTTAAAAAAAATAAAATAAAAAATAAGAGTTTCTTTTTTAATCAATTTGCCTTGACATTTTACTTGATAATATCAATCTTCCATTTTTTTTGCCTTGTAGATGACCCACCTTGTGACATAGGCTTTATGAGTTCAATGTGGGTGGGGTAACATGAAGGTACCATCCATTCCACCCCATTTGATGTAAAGGTTTTCATTGAAATGGATGGCAACAATGTTTTGCTCTTATTAGGGCTAGTGTGTACTCAATTTAAGTTAATAATATCCAGCATCATGACCCAAAATCTCCATTATTACAATGATTTGTGTACTCTCAAAAAACAAACCTTTCAATATATTCATAACAATTATAAACCCTAATCCATGCCCACTTTTGTTGATTCTTTCAAGGACATATACATACATACACATGAGAAGAAGAAGAAGAAGATCACACTCTTGAAAAAAATTTGGGATACAACTTACAACACTCAAAAGTAGTGTACTTAAAAACTAATCTTGAGGTTTAGGAGTTAGTAAGTAGCCACAACTCCAATTGCAAGCACTTTTTTTCTTAAGTCTTTGCATAATATTAGGGTTTCTACTTAGGGTAATTAAAAGTCTTACCCTAGGGTGGGTATACTTAGGGTTTAGGTAGAAATATATTTAGGGTGTAACCCTAAACCCTAAACCCTAATTTTTTAGGGTTTAGGTCCTAAAAATTTCCCCATATTTTTAGTGCCCCACATTATAGCCATCTCACAAACGAGGAGGGATTTTACATTTTACACCTAACTATTTGAGAGTGCGAACTTGGTCTTAAACCTAATTATATAGGCCTAAGGTCCCTCTTGCTCCTATATAAATAGTGTCCTTGGGTAAGGCCTTTGAGGTTGAGGCCAATACTAGAACCTTGCATAGGCCCTTCTTTTGGTAATGCCCTTGATTGAGGACCTTACCGAAAATGTAAAGACATGCCGGAAATTTACGACAAATAAGATTATCCAAGAAAATCACAAAGCGGGTTTAGGAAAGGGTTTAGGGTTCAACAAAGTGTAAGATCCGTCCTACCATGAATGACCATCTCCTCCTCGGAGGTGACCTTCGCACGATTAGGGTTATGATAAGGGACCATAGGGTTATGACAAGGGTGGTCCCGTGCTTTACAAACGGCCCCTATGGGTAGGGGTGGGGACGTTCCCAAAATCGTTCCCAAAATGTGGGGCCGGACTCGTTTATTGCATTAGGGCTTTTACCCATGTGATCTGCATTTTTCTCAATTTTCTTTTCGACTCTGCCCCCCTCCCTTTTTGACCTCATTTTTTTTAGGACCACCCCCCCCCCACATCTCTTTATTTTTTTTATCAACTTTTCTACCTCCACTTCTTCCA
>Ga0116229_10008139_pt1 | contig 16386 bp, 10 predicted proteins | sample S1TSphgellanicum_3_FD_87313 | JGI IMG/M metagenome (GOLD analysis project Ga0116229, IMG submission 87313) | Host-associated microbial communities from peat moss isolated from Minnesota, USA - S1T2_Fc - Sphagnum magellanicum MG | ecosystem: Host-associated > Plants > Peat moss > Unclassified...
ATGGTTAGTTTACATAATGACATGGTTTTGGTTTACATACATAACATCTAGCATGGCCTAAGTGTAAATTAAAACCTTGTACCATGAGTTTAAAACACTTAACAATTAGATGTTTAATTCCACATGGCAAAGTCTTTGAATGAATATAATGCAATAATTGGATATGTATTACAAACAAGCCATACAAATGTGCATGTTGTGGAAATATACATCCTTACATATTGTTATGAAATTAGAATTCAAAAGTTGTGTAAGACCATTGAATATAATAAGAATACATGGACAAACCTAAAACTCAATAAGTTAACCTCACATAGATGACCATTCACTATCTAGAAAAGGACTAAAAAATGCCTTAGCTAGCCTTTGAAAATAGGAGCCTCTCCATCATTTTGCCCCTTATCAAGGATGGGTCTCATACCGGTCACTTCAATGAATATTACAATAGTTTAGGCCAATTGAAAAGGGCAAAAGGTAAGAGTGAAAGGAGGAAAGTGGTAGGGCTTTAAAGGGGGATGTCAACCATGTTGGTTAACATTAAGAGGAATATGATATTTAAGTTGTTGTTTATTCAAGAATATGTCAAATAGTGATGGATCAAATATAAAAGTGTAGATGGATTTGTAGATTCTAACATGAGAAGTTGAAATTTGAAAGATGAAATTGTCTTTGCAAAGAAGGGAATTTGTGCAGAATTAATCCTCCTCTTTGACCAAGGTGAGGATTAGGATAAATCAACTAGCCATCCACACATGAATGTATGTTGTTCAAGAGGAGGTTGTATTTGTGAGTTTTCAAAGGATAATAAGTTATGGAATTTGGTTATGCTAATATGTGAATTTGATGAAATGATGTGAATTGAATAGGTGGGGCTAGTAGAGAAACAATGTCATGCATTACCAATTTGGCACCTATACCTATTGATGTTCACACACATCAACCAAATGATAGAAAACCCTCCCACATGGTGTCTCACAACAAATTTCAAAGAAACCTTCATCTACAAAACACAAACCACTAGGAACCCAAGAAAAACAACCAAATTTTTCATAACCACTTGGATTACCAAGGAAAACCAAAGGTGTGTTTGTGCAATTTAAATGGTGTAGTCTCAAATCACCAAAACTAATTTGAAATAGACAACATAAGGGCTTATACCCCCACACACACAACAAAACATTTGGAATCCTATATACACTAAATTGGTTATAAAAACTCAAGAAATCATAATATGATTCATTACATTAACCCATCTTATATATTAATTCACTACGTCTGTCAATGTGTGTGTCAAATCTCCTGATCTCCCCAACAACATGACAGTTATTACCACTACTTTCTAAGGCAGTTATTGTGGCAAATAATCAAAAAAAAAGAATTTTTTACCTGTCTGTCTGTAAAACCTGATCTCCCCAACAACATGACAATTATTACCACTACTTTCTAAGGCAGTTAATTATGGTAAATAATAATAAAAAAGAATTTTTTACCATGGCATTTAAAGTTTTGTTTGACCTTGGTTACAGCAGTAATAATATAATGAAAGTAAATAAAGTAAATGAGTTGTTATGTAAGCAAATGCAAGTAAGTAATTACGTAAGTAAAAGGTAGTAAGTTAAAACAAGTAAAAATAAAATTGAAGTAAACTTAAGGTAATAAGTAGCCTAAGTAGCTCATGGGGTAGTATGAGCCCTAGAAGACTTTTGCAACATTCTTTTCAAGGGCTCACAAATTTACACGTCGATATCACTAATTATTTATTACTGAGGGGCCTTGAGTGTGACGGTGGGCCAGAGGTGCCCAACCCACCCATGCTGGCCCATCGTCTGTGCCTTGCAGGCACGGGTTACCACTAGTTTTATGTTAATCCAAATATGACTTAATTGGGCACTTTAACAAGAAACTTTTAACAAGGAGAATGTATGGGGCAACCATATAGTAGGAAGATATATAGTCTTAATCAAACATGGCAAAAGCATTTGAGGTGGGAACAAGAGTGCGAAAGTAGCCAAAGGGGCATAGTAGGTTTTATGGAGAAATTGGTTTAAATGGAATCATTAACAACATTGCCATCTAGTATAATGTAGGCGAGGAAGAAATTTTGAATGTGCCATGCAATTTTGTTACAATGATCATGTAATATTAGGTGTTGAAATTAGGAGAAGAGGTGTGGCCAGGTATCTATGTGGGTTTGAATTGGTTCACATAGCTTGCAATCAAGGATGGGAACATGATAGATTAAAAGTCATATTTCCAACAATTTCCCATGAATTGGGCATTTTGAAAACATGGTATTTGTGTTATTTGCACTATTAAAACTAATGGGTCATCTAAAAGTGATTGGACAATGTATGATTAAGGGTTAAGTTGTTGAACCATTTGTGGAGTGGAGTGTGTCGTGAAGAATATGATGGATGGTTTGGTGGATGAGAATGAAAGGAATGTGTATTTTAGATTTAAAACCTAAACAGAATACGTCACTTTGTAGGCAATACAAAAAGGGCTAATGTAGAGAAATATGACATTATAATTGAATTGTCGATGTGATTGTAAGCATCCAAATTTAGTCAAGTTGTCAACAATTTCATTGCATTTAATACTTGTGTGAGATCTTACTTTGAGGAAATGGATTCAATAATCATGTTAAAATACATTGAAAATGATGGCATGTATTATAATGTATTTGTCAAGGTGGTGGTGATGTGATATTGAAAAGGAATTCTTGGAATTATGGAAGAAATAAAAGGTAAACAAGGTTGTTTGTAAATATGTATGGGAGTTGGTTGGTCATTAAGATGGAAGTTGTTTTATGGAAGGTCATTAGTCAAGCTCAAAGGATATTTCAACAACCTAGGAGGTGGAATATTGATATATGGATGTTATAAGGTGGGGAATAGATAACATATATTACAAAAAATGGAGGTCTTGTCCTTGATGCCAAAGCCATCTAAGTACATATATGTTGTGCGCCATATGGTCAAATTTGAAGGGTAGGGGTGGAGGGAAAGCAATTATAAGAAATAAAAGAGGAAAGGCCCGAAACAGTTTTAGTCTTTAGAAAGGATATGAATCTTCTATTTTTTGGAAAAGCACTTTTGGGAATGGGGTGTGTGTGTCTTGGGGAAGGTTCATGGCCATTGGGATGGATATGGTGAGTTTTTCTACATTTAGGATTTTGAAAAATGATGGTGGTTTGAGGAAAGATGATGGGATGGTGGAACATCCATGGACACAAATGAAGAAAAGGGCATTTGGTTCACTTCTATGTAGGTAGAAGCAAAATGTTGGAATTTGCTACACCTAAACATGTTGTGTGAAAAATGGCATAAGGTTTGGATATTGATGTGTGGTTGAAAGAAAGTGTCTATAATAGTGCACCAATCTTGGTGTGATATGAGTATAGTGAAAATCAAATGTGGGTGAAAGGTTGTAACAAATTGAACCCATTAAAGAACTTGTGGGGCTTTTATTGGGGATGGGTGTGCAAAGCCCCATCCCATCCATTGCATTTTTTGTATGGCATCTCAAGGATGTTGGGAATAATACAAAGTGTGAAAGGTAAAACAAGTGAACAGTGATGAATATATGACTATGACATTTGGTGATTATGTCTTAAACTTTGGTCATGTGGTTGTATGAATCATTTAAATTGTTTATATTGCCACTTTTTGTCGTCATTTCACTGAATGAATAAAGTAAAAATTTTAGTTTTATGACATTAAAGATACAACTTTTTCACATCCCCCTTCCCCTGTCCCCCACCCCCAATTTGACCAATTTATGCATTCCAATTTTGATCCTAAGCTTGATTACATGAAATTTAAGGGTTGTATTTTGTTTAAATTTTTTGAAAGAACATAATAAAAAATAGGTTAGTACTATAGTTGCACTATATCAAATAGATGGGAAGTTATATCATATTATTACATAAAGCTGAAATTTCAATATATAATAAAATAAATTACTTAATTGTTATAAATGGTCAAACTTTAAATCTTCATTTAATTGAACGTAAAAAAAATATAAACAAAATTTACCATGAAATTGCATGGTTTAATCAATGGCACATGACAGTGTGTTTACATAATTGATGTGTAATGATGTCCTAAAAAGAGGTAATTTCATCTTAATTAATTTGTTTGCACTTAACTTGACCCAAGTGAAAAAAAGCTTAGCAAATGTATAAATGATATATCAATATAAGTTAATTACGTTACAATAAAAATGTGGGATGCACTTGCAATTCAACCAAAAGTAAGGTCATAAAGTTTGAAACCATGTGATTTTCAAAAATCCTAAATAAATGGTTAGTTATTAGATATTTTGTTTAACATAGAGATGACATCAAAGGTCCAAAATGTCCATATTGACCATAATTATAAATGCCATGGCATGCCATGGTCAATAGGACATGTCCATATAACTACATAGTCCTATAGTAATGTTTGTCACATGCAATTATAAACATAGTCATATATGTATTCTTAAAAACCATGTGTTTAGCCTAGTGTTAGGCCATGTTGGGAAATGATATAGTTTAGGAGAAAGTTAGGCGTTGTGGCATGGGGAGAAGTTGTACTGAGCTTATGTGGTGAAGAGGGTGGTTTTAATGATATGTGGCTTGAAATGCACTAGTAAGGTAGCAATCCACAAATGAATTGACTTTTCTTTCAAAGTCTTGTCATGGTAGTGTAAATTTTGTGTTCATAAAGAAGAAATTGGTAGATTAGTGCCAAAGCCATGATAAGTATTCATATGGAGGGGTTGGCATAAATGTCCAAGATTCATTTTATTTGGAGATCATGTAGTGGGAAGGGTGGTCATAGGTTGAAAGATGAGGAAAGCAATTGAGGTGAGTGGTAGGGGTTGGTTCAATGGGGGTAAACTATCTAAACTAATTATAGTTTTAATTTTATAGATCTTATGAATGAAAATGTGGATTACCCTTCAACAAGGTTATTGTTAACTCACAAAATATGTTCAAGTTATGATATGATTTCAATTTACAAAATTGTGGTGGTGAGTATGGTTTGCTTCATAAATAAAACAATAAATCTAATAATGTTAACATTGATTAGCCTGTGAAAAAACCCGTTCACCTTATTATTCTCCTTATCAAATAGTATAACACAAGATTATTTCCTATTTATAAAAATTGAAACAATTACATTTTCGTTTCATTTTCAATTTTCCATTCATCCCACCACATGTAGAAGAGTGCCTCAAAGAGGCCTCAAACTTCCATGCTTTGAAACACAAGAGTTCAAATCTCGTGCATCTACCATTTCATCACCAAGGCTTTTCATATTTAACACAATCAAATTTTTTTCTTTGGCCCCTCAGCTACACCCTTAATAAGGTTTTGCCATACCAATTGAACTCTTCTCCCCTCCATCCCCTCCCCTTCACTTTGTTTTTATTCATCCTTTTTTACAAAAATGATTTTTTTTCTTGAATTCTCCCAAAATTACCAAGGGGTAAGATTTAAACTTCAAAAAGCAAAAAACAAGGATGCTTAATAAAGTGTCAATGGAGTAGCATGTGATTTGTCAAGGTGAAATTCATTCCCACTTCCTTTAGTGGAAACAAGATACTCCATTGATAATAAATCTTTTTGCACAACATTTAAACTTCCTCACAATGGAAATAAGGTATAACTATCATGATATCCACAAAATAGAAACCTTTTAATATTTTAATATTGAGTCAAAACCATACAAAAACAACATGTAATGGTTGAATGCAATGTTTTCCATTTAATCACAACTAATGTTTTCACCTTGTCGTGTAAAGTCCATTATATATAGGTTGGCCACATGGTAACATTGAATATGGCATCAAGACTTTGATTCAAAGACCAAAGTATTTTAATTTTTCATTTCTTTTAACAACTCACAATTCTCAAGTTTAAAAAGATGTGACCCCAATGTTTTTTCAAGTTAACCTTTTAGACAAAAACTAGGGACCATTTTACTTCAATTCAATTAAGACATATCATGTTTAACTATTGGTTATTTTGAAAAATCACAATGCATGACCTACAAAAAAGGCCATTTGAATATTTTCGGAGCACAATTCAATGACAATTCAAACAAAGTTGTTGTAGTTTGGTATGCCTAAAAATTCCAACTAGTCTATTTCATTCATGATGAAAAGAACAAGTGAAGCGCCAATTGGAGGGCTATAAAAATGAGAAATGCATTAATTTCTTGTTCATGAGTAGCCAAATGTGGATTCAAATTGAGAAAAGCATGTTTAAAAACGGTTGGAATTGTGGAAAGTTGGGGTTATAGTTGTTAAGGTGGTTTTCTTTGTTTAAATGGGAGGAAGAATGGAGTAGTAGGATTTTTGTTGTGAATCAAATCACAATCAAATGAACCAACATAATTACTTTATAAAAGATTGTGAATCATTTTATAATTTTTTTAAAAAATTTCATAGAAAGGATTTTTTGGATGAAATTTTTTGCAACTTGCTACTAAAAATATTTATAGTTTCCCCAATACATCACTTTTTTTTTGTTAACATTTGTTGAATAACTGTGAATTTTTTTAAAGTATGCAAATTTTTCATTTCATCTATAAAAAAAATCATAATTTAAATTATACAAAAATATGTGTTAACTATTTTAGGCTTTAGTTGTTTGTATTTTGAGCTACAATTTATTTTGTATTTCATGTACATTACATCCCATTTACATGTGGTAAATGATTCTTGAATTTTTTATATTTTGAAACATATTTTGAATTTTCTAAAATTTCAAATTCCACAACTTTATAATTGTTAATGTTTTTGAGTGTGGGTATTAGGTTATTATTATCTTAATTTTTTCCCACCAAATTTTTTTTATTAAAAGAATCATTAATTAATCCTTTGTAAAATTATTCTTATATAAAGTAACTATTGTTTAAATTCAAAAATCCTTTGCTAAAACCAAATCCTGAAATTAAATGCAAATTTTTTATTTCAATTCATTAACACTTATATTAATAGTGATTTAACAAAGAATCCTATGATTAACATGGCATTAACATTGCACCACATAAAACATATCTAACAAAGTTTCCAACATGGTTATTATGGCTTGTTTGATCATGATTTAACCCTTGTGAAGGCTTGGTGAATAGTGGTTGAACATGGTGTTTGGCAATCATTTTGTTTGTTTGTTTATGAAATTTGGTGCAAGCAAGAATCTTGGAAGCTAACTAATGTGTGTGTGGTGTTGTGTTTTGGTTGGAGATGGTAGGAAAGTGTAGGTTGTGAAGTTTCATAAAGATGATTTTTTAACAAATGTTGTAATTAAGTCTCATTTTTTTTTTGTTACAAAATGTTGATGGTGTGATATGTGTGATTGGCAAAACACATGTATCTCAATTATTTTTGATGTGATCAAATAGAAGATTGGGCCATTTATTCTTTTATTTCATGATGTTGTGAGGTTGCGATGTTCCTTAATGCTAGAGATGCTAACTACATATGATGATAATCTTGATATACTCAAAGCTAATGTGAAGTGCATTTATGGGTGCATGAAATGTTTCCAAGAAAAGGGCATGATCGTACTAGTAGTGATGTGTGGGTTTCAATTCTAGGTAGTAATATTCTAAGTTTTTGGAGATTATTGAAAGCAACATTTTAAATGTGTGCAAGGTGAAATTGGTATGTGAAAGATTTGAATTTTTTTTGGGTGATCCACAAAGACTTTGCATTGTAATCGTCAAACTATCAGATGTTGTATTTTCAATATCATGCATTTAGTTCCAAGAAAGAGTGATGGCGATAATAAAAAAAGGTACCAAGTTGAGGTCCTAGGGTTGTAATGATATTGTTGTGAGATCTGAAGAACAAAAATAAGAATATAAATTTAAAGGGAGGGAAATTAGATGTGAAATTGGATACACAAACCAAAATTGGACATTCATGGGAGGAGTAAAATGAACAATTTGAATCAACTTGGAAACTTAAAATAATTAAGGAATAGAATCAATGTTCATGCATGTTAAAATATGCATTGTGTGCAATTGTCCAATTTGGCAACATATGCATACCATCATTGATTTGCATTGATTTGTCAAACTAATAAAAACCACATGTGTTTTGTACAATATTTGTGTGATGTGAAAGTTGTGTCAATAAAACATTTTAAGAACATTGTATTAGTTGAAAGCAATTGTTATTGTTTCCCTTTCTTTTTTGTTACAACTGTGAAATAAATTGAAATAAATCACATAGTTGATAAAGGGAAAAAAATTACCCATTAGAATATTATTCAAGTTATGGGAAATTGCACCAATGTACATGTAGTGCATAGTAAGACTAGTTTAGTGTGATGAGGCCCATGGCGGGCCAAGTTTTGCTTTGGAACCTCAAAATTACTCCAACAAGCCAAGGATAATAACAGTTGCAAGGTAGGGTGGTTCATTTTTTGCATCATAATGCATTTTTTTATGAAGTGTCATGCATATATATGTTATTGACATGCCATCATATCAACAATATGCCAAATTTGTGATTACATTTAAATTGTGAACTTAAATAAGAAAACATCTATAGTAAAAAATTATAACATATATGTACCAAATATATAGTGATGGGCTTTTGAAATTGAAATATGGAGTGACATTTTGTTTGTGCTTTTCTATACATGCATTTTTGTGTATGGTTTTTATTTGGAATATCTTATAGAGATTCAATATATGTCAAACTAAAGCAATAGGAACATATATGGAAATAAATTGCTAAAAAACCCTTAACCAAAAAAAGTTATGGACTTTTAAATGTTCTAGAATGGGCCATATTTTCATAAAATCCATATCATAATCATTTTTTCATGGATTTCAATTTATTATTCTTTTAACATGTATGTTAAAAATTTGTTTAAAATGGCTTATCTTTGTATGGACTTTTTAAGTTCATTAACCATCATGTAATTCCCCATTTAATTAAGGATATCACAATAGACTTCCATTTTAACATTAACATATGGATTTTAAAGGAGCATTTGTCGAGAAAAAAATGAATCATCCTAGCTTGCAACCACCCATAAGTAACTTTTTACCCCTTCTGTTTTTTTGGTGAAGGAGGTTGGGAGAGATGGAGTAAGTGAGGAGGAAGGAAAGATAGATTTATAAAGAAATACATAAAGAGGGAGTGTAGGTTTGTACATAGGTATGTACTAGTGTTGGTGTAGTATCTACTTTTGAACGTACCAACTTGGTCTTGGTATTGTTTAGTGTAATATTTATTTGTCATATTGGGTGGTAGTGGTATTTACACAATATTTGATATTTTAAAAACAAAATGCACTAGTAATGTGGCAAAACTGTATCTATAAATAGATATTACACATTGAACTATTATTCACTCACATAATTTTTAAAAAAATTCAAACCACCAACTCCATCACTCCTTAATGGCCAAAAAAAAATCTTTTAGCTTACACATTATTAAATACTACCAATAAATCAATGAGAGAATATAGATTAATAAAATACATATTTTCAACAAACTCTCCACCCACCCTTAACATCACACAAATTGCTACAAACTTTATCTTCCCCTTAATAAGAGGTGAGCATCACATGTAATTAAATACTTAACTAACCTTATTAAAGTATTTCATAGTTCCAAAAGTTATTGCATACATCACAAATGTTTAAGGTTAAAAGTAATTTGATAAGATGTTAGCATCCAACATCCCCATTTAATGAACTATCCAATTATGCATTTGATCATGCCCATCAAACATTAAAAAAAATCATGGTTGTTGGTAAATAATGCTTTGGTCAATATATTTGCAACCATGTTTTGTATATTGGAATTGATGTTTTTATTTTCAAATTTTTGAAGTAGGTGGATTGGCAATCATGCAAAAGATTATAACTTAGTTAAGTTTAGTTAGAGGTCAAAGGCAAAGGTGAAAAAAAGAAAAGGATTCCAACTATAATTTTGCAACTTGTCAAAACATATTCTTTAAATACAGCAAATTTAAGATTTTTTTCTTCATAATGTGGCGACTTGGGCCCATTTTTTCTCAAAAAAAATAAAAACCCTTTGTAACTTTCACACCTTCCCTTTTTTTCATGAGGTTGTAAAAAATTGCTAAAAGAAAAATACTAATTGCAATACACCAACTTAATGAAACCATTTTCAATTTTGTTCCACACCAATTGATGATGAATTTCAATAGGTTTTGTGTGAGCATGAAAGGTGGGGTTCTCTAATAAAAACATATCATCTTGATTACCATCATATATAACAATGGGTTTAATTGACATGGTTAACCAATAGTTTTCAAAAATGATGAAAACCACATTGATTGCATTGTTGCTTGGGAAGCTACCACGTGTTCAACTTTTGTTAATGACATAACAATACAAGGTTATTTCTTATTATTCCAATTAATAATTCCATTGTTTTTTTAATTTAAAACTTACATAAATCAGCAATCATCAATATTGTTAACCCTATTTGCATCACAATAAACATACAATTTGTGTGTTCTTTTAGACAATATCATAGCTCCCATTAGAATGGTGTCTTTGGTAGGAATTTATTTTTAAATGTGTTAAACACGTTATACAACATTGGTCAATTCTTTAGTTATGGTAGACATTTTTGTTGGAACACTCTTGGCCCCAACTATGGTTTACAACCCCCTCATAATGCACATGGCCCAAAATGTTCATTTTAGAACCTTTGCTATGGTAGACATTCCCATTGGAATGCACTTGGCCTTGGCTAGAGTTGACATTCTTGGTAAAATACAATTGGCCCCAACTATGGTTTACACCCCTTTTGGAATTCACATGGCCTTGGCTATAGTAACATCCTTGTTGGAATGCATTTGACCCATCATGTTCATGTCAAAACCTTGGCCATGGTTTAAAATCAAGCTAGTGTGGGGCCCTTTTTTTACTAATTGCAAACTTTCAAAGGATATGGGTCATCTCAAAATGCTTTTGGAAGTTTCATGTATGCAATGGTATGTACAACACTTCATATTGCTTAGGCAATGGGGTTTGTGAACCAATTTATGGTTAATCTTACATAAAACTCATTGGATTATAGTTTAAAGGAATTTTCATTATTTGAAAGGCATAGTTGATTTTGGTTTGCCTTTTAGAGGAATTATTGATGATGCATTGATCCACTAAGTGTGTTTTAAAACCATGGGCATAAATCATACCCAAGCTCAAGTGTGTTTTTAAACCATACCAAAGTGCCTCACTATACTATTCATTAACTTAAATATATCATTATGTCTTGTCAAACATGATTCACATATTCCAAAACAATATTAGATCTCACCTAGATCCACCATTTGAAATTTCTTTGAGAATTTTTCCTTTGTTTTTTTCAACAAAGTCAAGTCGTTAGATGCCAAAATGAGATCATCAACATACAAAGTTATGATCATAGAAAAGTTGCTTTCAACTATCTTGAAATATTACAATCAACAAAGTTATTTTCAAGTCAAGAAATAGGCATCAATCTTGTGCTTCAAAACATAAAAGGATTTCATAAGCTTGCATACCATGTTTTCATTACCTTTTGACCACAAAGCTTTCAAGTTGTTGCATATGTATTTCTTTTGAAAGATCTCCAATAAGAAAGACACTTTTAACATCCACGACTTTATGCACCTCAAGATCTTGAATTCTTACAATTGCAAGGACAACTCAAATTGATTCCATTCATGCAACAAGGCAATAGGTTGCATTGAAATCAATATTTTCACCTTGTGAAAAGCTTGTGGCCACTAAATGAATTGTATGTCTTGCCATAAAACCATCAACATTATACTTGATATTGAAGATCCATTTATAATTCATTGGTTTGCAATTTGATAAAAGAAGTAAAAAATTGTTGTTTTGAAAATATTGAAATTCAAAATCCATGGTCTTTGTCCACTATAATCTTCATTGTCTAAAGCTTCTTTAAAAAAACGAGGCTCATTGATGTCAACCAAAAAACATATGTAAAATTTTAATTTTTCCAAACCAACAATATATTTTCTTCCATTTGTTGAAAAAAAAATTATCCTCTTTCTTTAGCTTCTAATTGTTGAAAAAATCCTTCATCTTCCATCTCTAGCTTTTGATTTAGAACCATTTGTTTCAATCCAACATCTAAACTTAAAATAATCATTTATATATTAAAATTTATAGATTCATCAAAGATGACATCACAAATGATGATCACATATTGGCTTATAAGGTTGCATAATTTGTAAAGTTTAGTCTCGTCATTATAGCTAATGAATATGCATTTGACGCCTTTTGAATCCAATTTTCTCCTTGTTTCATTTTGAAAATGAACAAATGCAACAAAACTAAACATACACAAATGATTTATGAAATGATTGTTGTCACACGAAACCTCTTTTTGTATCATGCTTGAAACTACCTTGGTAGGAATTTGATTTTTGACATATGTTGTAATTTCCATCACTTTTGCCTAAAAGTTATCTATTCAACTTCATGTGTTGCAACATGGATCACACACTTTTAACAAATGTTTGATTCAAGTCCGTTCATCTATTTCATTTTGCTTTGTTGTGTATGGAGTGGTTGTTTAGTTTATGTCATTATTTTTGTAAAAGACATTGAATTTTTTTGAGCTATAGTATCCACCTCCATCACATTTAATCACCTTGATTTTCTTTCCAATCTCATTTTCCACCAAAAATTTGAAAGCCTTTGAATTTATCAAACATAATAAAATTAGATTTCATGGTGTAAGTGAATGTTTTCTTTAAAAAATCATCAATGAAGGTCAAAATATTTTTCCATTTGATGAAATTGCCATGGATATTGTTCAAATTTATCCTTGCACAAAACACCCCCCCCCCAAAAGAAATGGGGCATGGTCATGTTTACGATATTCACATCCATCATAGAAATTCAAATCATGATTTCCATTGAGATCTATGCTTTCAACAAGGTTATTTATAGTCATTATTGTTAGGCCCTGCATAAAACCATGTCCAAGTCTTTGATGTCATGTATCATTATTTTTAATTTGGTGCTACAAGTTGTGACCAAGGATCGAATTATTCCAACCAACTTGTGTAACTCCCTTCTTGGATGGCCCCAACAATCACCTTGTTTGAGTAAGAAAATGTCAACTAACATTTAATGAGTTCAAATTCCACTTCAAAGCTTTGCCCCCAACCTTGTTTTGTTAATTAACTAATTAATAACAATTTGTTTGCCAACTTTGGGACATACAATACATCTCCAATTTGCAATTGGAAATCCCATTTAGCAATTTGAAAATGATAATGCCTTTACCACACACACCAAAGGTCTTGGTTTTTCCAATATATATTTTGTGATCCTAAGGAAATTTTTCAAAGATTGGAAATACTTCCTTTTAAAAGGTGAAATGGTGTGCAAAACTCTAGAATCAACATACCAAGTATATTTGCAAATTGAATGTATTGACAAAGTAGTCACAAGAAGTTTAACCTTGCCTACTATAATTGCATGTGAAGAACTTTCAAACTTGTTCTTGTAGTTTTGCTTTTCCTTGTGGCATTTTCTGTCAAATGACCTTTAATATCACAATGTTTAAAAGAATTGTCCCATGATAAAACTTGTTTTTCTTTGAATGAACAAATGATGTTCTTATATACTTCCTTCAAAAACAATTTCTCCAAATTTGATTTTTAATGACAATAACTCTCTTGAAATGATTTCCCACAATATTTTTTCATGCAAGGAAAAATCCTTCCAAAGTACTATATTAGTACAATAATATTACAACCAAGACAAGGTAAATTAGTTGTGTTTGCCTCATACATGCTTGGTAAAACCTAAAATCATAAATGCATGCCTATTATCTTAGGGCAACAATATTTTCTTTATAACATAGAAGGCAACAACAATACAAACAAATTAATCAAGTAAAATTGACATGTTTTATTTTAATCGATTCTTGCATTATTTTTGAAAAATCAATTTTTTAAGAATCTTATTTTTATAAGATTTAAAGGAATTGAAGCTAATTACTTGTATGCTTATCAAACAAATTTCATTAAAAAAAAAATAGTCATATGAATTTTTTTTTACATTTCATAATGATATGAAACCTGGTGATACAATAAAGGCAAGTGACAACTGAAAAAATATATATATAACGATATAGAAGCATGATTAAATCAGCTATCCAACATTCATATTTTGAGAAGAAACCCAACAAGTAGATGGGTAGACTTCAAAAACAACCCATCAATTGGATGGGTGCACTCAAAATCTACACATGCACGGCCATTAGCTTGGGGCAATAAAAACTTTCTTATGAGTCTAGTCCTCATATTACCTCAGAAGTTGGTAGTCCTTGAAAGAATCAAGTAAAATGTGAATCAAGCAGCCCTGAAGCCTGCTCTCAAGAGTCAGCCTTTTCTGCCCCAAAAGGCTGGCTCTCATGGAGGAGGGCCAACCACCACCCTTGTTTAGACTTAGACTCTGGACCTCAACCTAATCTATTGACTTACTATGTTGAAGTTTGTAAGTGACTTGGAGCACCACCCAATTTGGTTTGCCCCTTAAAAGGCACTTGTGACCTACCTAACCTACCTTAATCATCATGTGAATGAAAACCCTAGAAAGTAATGGCCTCACAAAAGGACCACTTGACCTCACAAGAAGATACATAGAACATACCTTTTATTGCAAGAAGGTCCATGAAAAAAGCTTTACTCACTTGACTTCCTTCAATAATGTTGAATTGTGTGGTGGAATGAATTGTGGTGGTGGTGGTGGAGGTCTTGAGCTCAAAAATGCAAAAAAAAAAAAAAAAAAAAAAAAACTCATAATTTGTTATGAATCCAATGGTGGGATTCACACACACACATGAAAAAAAAACGTGGACAACCCCACTCAAACAAAAGCCTTTCCATCCAGACTTGCAGAATCAGACCTTGAGTGGTGGTAGCACACACATGATACCCACATGTTAAATGCCTTGTGACAGAATTCTTTTCTCTCACCCATACACACAATTTTTAAATTTTAATTTCCTGGTTTTTTTTTGTTCGGGTTCCTTGCTCAAGAAGAAGAAGAAGATGGTACATGATTGGATCGCCTTTGCAAAAGATTCGATTCCAAACTTTCTCTGTATATACTTATTTACTTACTTACGTACATACATGTGGTGGAAGTGCCAACAGAAACCCATGTGTGTGGTGGTGGTGCAATCGTGCTGAGCAAGTCCTCTCTCATACCCGAAGAAGAAGAAGAAGAAGAATAAACCACCCAAGAAGAATAATAACAACGCGTAATAACTTTGTGCTTCAAATTGAGAAGGTGTCAGCAACACGGGTGTCACAAAATCACTAATCTGCAATACCCAACAAGGCTTCCTGCATCTCTCCATTATTGTTTTACAAACTTGTGTGGTCCTTGAGGGAGGGAGAGGGGGGGAACTTTTGTGTGAAGTCAGTCAAGATTTGCTTTAGGTGTGCCACCACTCATGTTGCCAAAAGTAGAGAATTCTTTATATATATATTATAAAAGATGATTTTTTTTCACTCTTGGGTAGTAGTACCCACAACCCACAAAGACCGACCATCCACACATGAAGAGCTGATGAATGAGCTCCATTTGCATAATAATTAGCTAAGTATAGTGGTAGTGGTAGTGGTAGTCAGAAGCAAAGCAAGTCAGAGCTCACTTTTGCAGGGTTTGATGCACTTTTCCAACTACTAGACAACAAGGTTCCCTTCCTAAAGGGAAAACCAGGTTTGTTTTTAAGATCTCTCTCTCTCTCTCTCTCTCTCTCTCGTCCCTGTATGGACAAAACAGGAATTGGGTTGTAAGAAAATCTCTGGAGACAGAAGTATAATAGTGTGTCGTGTCCAATTTGCAATCCAGTCACAGTTTTAGTAACCCAAAGGAAGGAAGGAGGGAAGGAAGGAAGGAAGCCAGTTCTCTGATTCTTGGTGTTGGTTGGATTGTTCACAGGGTAGAACCGAATCAAGCCAAGCTAAGCTAAGCTCAGCTAAGCTAAGCTAATCTGTGGAGGCTCCCCCTGCATTTGTCCTCCTCTACTTTGTATTTTCACATTGTTGTTGGGTTGGGTTGGAGATTTGACCACATGTTGTCAACTGTTTGATAGTGTCTCAATTCAGAACCATTCTCTCTCTCTCTCTCTCTCTCTCAACTCTAGTGTGTCTGCCAACAAATAAATTATTGCAGAGTTCAAGACTTTTTCTTCTTCTTTCTTCTTTCTTTCTCTTCTTCTTCTTCTTCTTCACAAAAGCTGGAAAAAGCAAAGGAACTAGCTGTAAACCCTAAATCCTCAAAACCAAACAAATCATGGTGTCAGTGTGAAGAGCAATAGTCTTCTGACATGAGTCTTTTCTTTTTCACTACAACAAAA
>Ga0116229_10008141_pt1 | contig 16383 bp, 21 predicted proteins | sample S1TSphgellanicum_3_FD_87313 | JGI IMG/M metagenome (GOLD analysis project Ga0116229, IMG submission 87313) | Host-associated microbial communities from peat moss isolated from Minnesota, USA - S1T2_Fc - Sphagnum magellanicum MG | ecosystem: Host-associated > Plants > Peat moss > Unclassified...
ATGTCACCCTGAGCCTGTCGAAGGGTCATGTCACCCTGAGCCTGTCGAAGGGTCATGTCACCCTGAGCCTGTCGAAGGGCGCGGCGGGGGGATCGGGGGGACCGGGGGGACGTGCCCCCCGTATAAAACAGCATGACCGTCAAAGCCCAATTCCCTTCAGAACAATCGCCGGGCGGCGAATTCCAGCGCCAAGAGGACGCGTTCCGCGGCTGGGTGAGCGCCGATGGCAGCACGGGTTTCCTCGCGGAACCCGGCCGCTACCATCTCTACGTGTCGCTCGCATGCCCGTGGGCGCACCGAACGGTCATCGTGCGCCGGTTGCAAGCGCTCGAAGACGTCGTCGGCATGAGCGTCGTCGATCCGATTCGCGACGAACGCGGCTGGCGCTTCGGCGAAGGCCCGGGGTTCGGGCCCGATCCGGTCAACGGATTCGAGTTCCTGAGCGAAGCCTATCTGCGCAAGGACCCGTCGTACCGCGATCGCGTGACGGTCCCCGTCCTCTGGGATAAAGCGACGGGCGCGATCGTCAGCAACTCCGATGACGACATCATGCGCATGCTCGAAATCGAGTTCGCGGCGTTTGCCGCCAACCGTTACGATTTCTATCCCAAAGCGTTGCGATCCGAGATCGATGCGCTCAACGAGAAGATCTACGTCGAGGTGAACAACGGCGTGTACCGCGCGGGGTTCGCGACGTCCCAGCGCGCCTACGAGCACGCCGCCTTCAAGCTCTTTCGTTCGCTCGATGCGCTCGAAGAGCGGCTGGCGGCACGGCGTTACCTCTTCGGTTCCGAACCGGTAGAGACGGACTGGCGCCTCTTCGTGACGCTCGTGCGCTTCGATGCGGTCTACTACGGCCATTTCAAGTGCAACTTGCGACGCATCGTCGACTACCCGAACCTCTGGGGCTACCTGCGGGATCTCTATCAAATCGAGGGCGTCGCCGAGACGGTGAACCTCGATCACATCAAGCGTCACTATTACGCGACGCACGACGACATCAACCCGACGCGGATCGTGCCGATCGGCCCGGCGCTCGACTTCTCGACACCCCACGGACGCGAGCGCCTGGCCGGCTAGTATTGGAGGGTTGGACGGCAGCCGGTCGCGAAGGCGCGCGGGATTGCCCCCAAGGAGGCTGCTCGTGTTGCGCGTTATTCGTTCGTCTTTCGCCGCGGCGTGTATGCTGGTGCTGGCCACGTCGACCGTCGCCACGCCGCCGGCCTCGGCGGCGGGCAAACCGCCCTCCGTCGCGGTCCTCAACTTCGACTCGACCGGCCTGACCGCGTGGTGGAGCGGCTATAACTTCGATCCGGGCGCGGCGCTCGCCGACGTATTCACCGATAAGCTGGTCAACGCGGGCTCTTACACGGTCGTCGACCGCACCCACCTGCAGAGCGTGCTGCAGGAGCACAGCCTCTCGGCTTCCGGCAACGTGGAACCGTCGACTCAGGCGCAGATCGGCCGTCTCACCGGCGCCGGGTATCTGATCGTTGGCCGGATCGTTCAATTCGAGCGCACCGGGCACCAAGGCGGAAATCTCGGCGGGTTCATGGGTAACAATCTTGGACTCGGCGGGGTCGGCGTCAGTAAGACGGTCCTACGGGTATCCGTAAAAGTGCTCGAGGTGAACACGGGCCGCATCGTCGAGGCGATCGACGACGACAAATCGACTTCGACGACGTCGTTCAGCGTGGGCGATTTCGCGCCCGGCGTCGGGGGGTCGTACTCGAACTCGGAGTTCGAAAGTTCCGCGATGGGCAAGCTGATCTCCGGCGTGGCCGACGACCTCGTGCAGAAGATGGACCCGACCAAGATGACGTCCACCACGGCAACCGGAACCGGCATCCGCGGCCGCGTGCTGACCGTCGACGGCGACGATATCGTGCTCAACGTCGGCTCGAACAAAGGCGTGCAAGAGGGCATGTATTTCGACGTCCTCGACGTGAAGCAACTCAAGGATCCCGACTCCGGCCGCACGATCACGAGCGAAATCCAAAAGGGCACGATCCAAGTCGTCTCCGTATCCGCCGATTCCGCCGTCGCCAAACGCGTCTCAGGCGTCGTCCACGCCCTCCAATACATCCGCAGCGAGTAGGGCCCCGAACTTCCCGGGGTTTTGGAGCGTTACTGTGGGTATGAACGTCTCTTTTTCGACCCGCTTTGCGCGGACGTTAGCCGTGACCGCCGGCGCACTGGCGCTTGCGCTGCCCGCCCTGCCGGCGAGCGCCCAATCGACCCTGCCGGCGAACACGACGATCACGACCGTGCTCGATACGCAGGACATCAATACGAAGAACGCTCAGGTCGGCGACGGCTTCACGATGGACGTCGTCGCGCCGTTTCCCAACGGCGACCCGTCGTTTTCCGGCGCGCGCGTCCGGGGCCACGTGGCCGAGGTGACCTCGGGTGGTCAAGGGCGCTCGGCGCGCTTGCGCCTCGCCTTCGACTCGATCGTTTTTGCCGACGGTAGCAGCGCGCCGATCGCGGCCGCGGTCACGAGCACCCAGGCGAAAGATGAAAACACGACGACCCGGCGCGGGCTCGGCGCCCTGGTCGGCGCGGCCGTCGGCAGCCAAACGATCGGGCGCATCATCGGCGGATCGGCGGGGAGCGTCGTGGGCTTGCTCGGTGGCGCGGCCGGCGGCTACCTATACGCGAAGAACGACAAGCCCAACTTCGACATTGCCAAGGGGAGCGCGATCGTCATCGACACGACGTCGCCGCTCGAGGTTCCGCGCCGCCAAGCCGGCCAGTAGCGCGGAAATCCGCCGGCGGCTCCCAAGTTCGAAAGAGCCGAGGCGATCCGCGTCAAACGTTGGCGCGCATGAACGACGCGCGCCGTGATGCCTCGATCGAGTTTTTCGAACCGTCGGAGTTCATCGGCGCTTGGTCGGCAGTCACCGAGAGCTATGAAGCGCGCGTGCCGCGGCGAGCGCGCGCTTCCGTGCCTCCAGCGGTGAACGCCTACGCCGATGCGGCGCTGGCGCTCTCGGCGGTGGCGTTCATCTTCTCGATTCCACTCTTGATCATGTTCGCCACCGTGCGCTAAGACGCGGTCCGGCGGGTCCCGCGCGACGGAACTTCGAACGCGCCACGTATGAAGCGGACCCTGTTCCTTACTGCGCTCCTCCTCGCCCCGGCTGGAGCCGCAGCGGCGACCAAACCTCCGCGCATCGTCGTCTTATCCGACGGGCTCAAGTACGTCGATTTGAAGATCGGATCGGGCCCCCAACCCGTGACCGGTCAGACCGTACGCGTCCACTACGTCGGGCGGCTACTCGACGGCACGAAATTCGATAGCTCGCGCGATCGTGGCCAACCCTTCGAATTCGCGCTCGGCCAAGGCAGCGTGATCGCCGGTTGGGATGAGGGCATCAAGACGATGCGGGTCGGCGGGCGGCGTAAGCTGATCGTGCCGCCGCAGCTCGGCTACGGCGCCCAGGGCGCGGGCGACAAGATCCCGCCCGACGCCACGCTCGTCTTCGACATCGAACTGCTCGGCGTCGAGTGACCGCCCGCAAGCAGCTCGAACCCGTCGACGTAATCGGCGATGGGATCGTACAACTGCGCCTGCCGATGGCGGGCAACCCGCTCGGTTACATCAACGGATATCTCGTTGAAGAGGACGACGGTTACACGCTGATCGATTGCGGTTGGCGGGCCGACGACGTGTACGCCGCGCTCGTGGCCGGACTGGCCTTGTGCGGCTTGACGTTGGCCGACGTGCGGCGCCTGCTCGTAACGCACTTTCACTTCGACCATTACGGGCTCGCGGGCACGCTGCTGCGCGCGGGCGTCGCGGAACTCGGGATGCACCGTCTCGATTGGCAATTCGCGCAACGGATCCTGACCGATGAAGCGCAGGCCGATGCGGAGTCCGATCGCTGGATCGAGCGCAACGGCCTGCGCGTCGACGCGTCGTTGGAAGAAGAGATACATCATCGCCGTACCGAATTGACGGAGCCCACGCGCATGCTCGAAGACGGCGACCCGGTCGGACGTTTGCGTGCGGTCTGGACCCCGGGACATTCGCCCGGACACCTGTGTTTCGTCGACTCGGTAAGCGGGCGGATGTTCACCGGCGATCACGTGCTCGATCCCATTACGCCGCACGTCGGCGTGTGGCACGAGGGTCGCGGCGACCCGCTCGGCGATTACATCGCGTCATTACACAAGGTCGACGCGCTCGGCGCGCACGGCGTGTGTCCCGCCCACGGCGAGCCCTTTCCCGACCTGCACCGCCGAGTCGAAGAATTGCTCGCGCACGAAGGCACGCGAGAAGCGCACGTGCTCGCCGCGCTCGAACGGGGCCCGGCTAACGCGACGGAAGTGGCGACGACCTTGCCCTGGACCCGGCGCGAAAAGCCGTTCACCGATCTCTCGCCCGCGCACCAACAGTTCGCGGTCGCGGAGACGCTCGCGCATCTGGCGCACCTGCGCCGCAACGAGACCGTCAGCCGGAGCGCTGACGATCTCGTCTACGCGCTCAGTGCTTGATGATCTCGATCGTCGTTATCGCGTTGTCGGTGACGGTGAACAGCGAGAACGGTGAGGTGTAGGTATACTGCCCGCCGACGAGGTTGACGGGGCCTGAGGCAACCTGAGTCGTTCCGGTATACACGACGTAGGTGTAGTTGCCGGCCGGCAGGCCCGTTATCGTACTGAGGTTCGGGTCGGTCCCGAAGAACACGGTTCCGGTCTGATTGGGTTCGAAGGTCACGGCGATCCAGATGACCGTGCCGGTCGCATTGGGCGCTCCGCCGGTCGGGCACGAGCCGTTGTTGATCAGCGTGACCGAGTTCGTGGCGCAACCGGTCGCGAGCGTCTGCCCGTTGTCGGGAGCGTCGTTGGGGCCGAACGTCACGACCAGCGCGTACGGGATGTTGGCCCCTGGGGCAAACGTCAGCGAACCGGGCGGGTTGTTGAGCACCGGCGTCGGGCTCGCGGTCGGCGCGGCCGTCGGCGTCGGCGAGGCGGTCGGTGTGGCGGTGGGCGTCGGCGTTGCCGTCGGCTTGGCCGTGGGCGTGGGCGTCGGAGTCGGGGGGCCTGGGGTCGGCGTCGCGGTGGGCTTGGCCGTCGGGGTCCCGGTCGGGGTGGGACGCGGCGTCGCGGTCGGTGTCGCGGTCGGACCGCTTACCGCGGGAGGAACCGGATTGCCGCCGCCGCTGCCGCTGCAGCCGGCGATCGCGACGGCCAACAGAAATACCCACGTTACACGAAGCATCCGCGTCCTCCAATCAGGGGTCTTTGGCAGGCCCGTTCGTCGTCTTCCTCGCCGGCCCCTCATCGCTCCAAGTGGGCGGTGTCGTTGAGGCGCAGCAGCAAGGCGCGGCCTTCGGAGAAGCGTACGCTATTGAGCGACGTGTTGCCGATCGGATAGAAGAAATCGCGCGGAATGCCCAGCATCTGCGCGAGATAGGCGTTGATCGAACCGGCATGCGAGACGATCGCGATCTGCGAACCGGCGTGCCGTTCGACGATTTCGGTCACGGCGCTCCGCATGCGGGCACGCACTTCGGCGGCCGGCTCGACGTCGGGCAACGCCGACCAACCGCCGTCGCGCAGCGCCACGGTGGCCATCAGATTCAGCCGCTCGCGTACCGCGCTCGCCCGGTCGGCGGGGAGCACGCCGTCGAGCCGATCTTGACCCAGGAAGACCTCGCGCAACCGCTCGTCGGTCCGGACGTCGAGACCCGCGGCCCGCGCCACGGCGCCGGCCGTCTCGTGAGCCCGGCGCGTCGGACTCGAATAGACCGCTTCCAGGCGGGTCGTCGCGAACAGGCGCTGCGCCAGGGCCTCCGCCTGTGCGGCGCCCTTCACGCTCAGGCCCAGCACGTCGTAGCCGGCTTGCGCGTCGAGTTGAGCGTCGTGCTCGGGCACCGCGTCGGCGTGACGTACGAAGTGGACGGTGGTCTTCATGCCCACTGTATACGGGAACCCGAACACCCGGCTCCCCCGTGCCGCTCGCGGCGTCCCGCACAGGAGCGTGCGTTCGCGACGGACGAACCCCGCCGCATGGCACTCGTAACCTTCGAAGATTTGACGGCCCTCGAACGCGCGGTCGGCACCCGCGTGGGCCAGAGCGACTGGATCGCGGTCACGCAGCCGATGATCGACGAGTTTGCCGACGTGACCGGCGATCACCAGTGGATCCACGTCGACGTCGACCGCGCGGCCCGCGAATCGCCGTACAAGACGACGATCGCACACGGTTTTCTGACCCTGAGCTTGCTCTCGCAGCTGATCGGTAAAACCATCGCGCTGCCCAGCCGGCGGCTCTCACTGAATTACGGGTTCGAGCGGGTGCGGTTCATCGCGCCGGTGCCCGTCGATTCGGAAATCCGTGCGACGTTCTCGGTCGATCACTTCAAGCCCACCGATACCGGCGCGCAGGTCGGATGGGCCGTCGAAGTGGAGCGCCGGGGCAGCGAGAAGCCCGTGCTGGCGGCCCTCTGGCTCTCGCGCATCATCGCTTAGACGCGAAGCACTGTGCCGCAACGTTGGCACACTGGGGCGGTACCGTGGATGTATGAACAGTTCCGTCGCCACTCCCCTACCCCTGGACCCGGCCGTCGACTTCGCGGCGAAGTTGCGCGCGTTCGCGCGGGAGGTCGCCCGGCGCCACCGCGGACGTCCGGCGGATCCCGAGCGGCTGATCGTCGCGCTCCGAGGCTATCACCGTGCGCTTTCGATCGTGTCTCGGGTTCCCGAGCTCGACGCGCGCTTGATCGAGGGTGCGGTCGCCGCCTATCTGTCGGCGCGCGGCGTTCGGCGGCCGGCCGCGGCGTGACGGGCGTCGAATTTTCGCGCGGCGACATCACCCTGATCGAAGCTGATGCAATCGTCAACGCCGCGAACTCCGCGCTCCTTGGCGGCGGCGGGGTCGACGGCGCCATCCACCGGGCCGGCGGGCCGGAGATCCTCGAAGCCTGCCGCGCGATCGGCTCGTGCCCCACGGGCAGCGCGGTCATCACAACGGCCGGCCGGCTGCGAGCGCGCTACGTGATTCACGCCGTCGCCCCGCGCTACACCGGCAGGCCGCGCGACGCTCGCCTTCTGCGTAGCGCCTATACCGCGGCGCTCGAGCTCGCCCGCCAGCGGAAGTTGGCCTCGATCGCCTTCCCGTCGCTGGGCACGGGCGCGTACGGGTATCCCGTCGCGGACGCCGCGGCGCTTGCGCTCGACGCGGTCGCGGAACACCTGGCGGGGCCGACGTCCGTGCGGCGGGTGATGTTCGTGCTCTTCAGCGACGAAGATCTGGCCACGTATCGGCAGGCCGCCGCGGCCATGTCCGTAAGCCGGCCTGCGGAAACATGCAACCGCGACGTGCGATCATAGGGTCGTCACCCTTCGCGTGGATGGATTGAATATGAAAAAGTACCGGCTGGTCCTCGTTCTCGCTTTAGCGGCGCCCCTCTTGGCGCTCGTCTCGTTGCTAGCGCCCGGCCGGGGTGCCGCGCCGGCCCGCGCTGCGACGCCGCCCCCGGGTTCGCGCATCGCGGTGCTGGCCGGCGGCTGCTTCTGGGGCATGGAAGACGTCTTCGAGAATCTCAAGGGCGTTTCCAACGTCGTGGCGGGCTTCTCGGGCGGTTCGGCCGCCACGGCCCAGTATGAAACCGTCAGCACCGGAACGACGGGCCATGCCGAGTCGGTCGAGATCACCTACGATCCCAAGCGGATCTCGTACGGTCAACTGCTCGCGGTATTTTTCACGGTCGCGCACGATCCCACGGAGTTGAATCGGCAAGGTCCGGACTCGGGCACGCAATATCGCTCGGCGGTCTTCTACGCCGACGAAGATCAGCGCCGCCAGGCCCAAGCCTACGTCCGCCAGTTGACGGCCCAGAAGCGGTTTTCGGATCCGATCGTCACCCAAATCGTTCCGCTGCGCGGGTTCTACGCCGCGGAGGCCTATCACCAGCACTTCGCGCAGCTGCACCCGGACTATCCCTACATCGTGATCAACGACGCGCCCAAGGTCGTGGCGCTACGCGAGCGGTTTCCCGGCCTCGTGAAGCCGCCTTCTAACTGACGCTCTCGCGTCCCGCCGATCCGTGAAGTTGCGATTCGATCGCGTCGTGGCACACCGCATGCCCGCATCCGCAGCGAATTTGCTGCGGATCCTGCCCGTCGGGTGAGGCACAGTACTCGGAACAGGTCGCCTGGCCGGCCGGAACCTCGCACAGGCAAGCGAGATTCTCACAACGCGCCGTCGCATCTATTGCCATGCATCCAGCGTTCCCGGGCTGCGCGGGGCCGAAACGAACGCCCCGGGCCATGACCTCCCGGCCGGCATCGCGAAGGGCGCGCACCATGTCGGTCGCCGAGTACCCCGGATTCGCCGCGTTTGCTCCGGATCTGCAAGCGCTCCTGTTACGGGTCGAAGGCGGCGAAGACGCCGTCAGGGCGGCCCTGCTCGAACGAGTGGCGGACGCGCTCAACGTCTTCATCGGCCTGGATTTGCTGCAGTACGTGTTCATGCCCAGTCCGGAGGACGACGGCTCGGAGCCGATCGAGATCGACCTGATCGTTCCGGCCGAATCCGAGCCCGCGGCGATCGCCTGGTTCACCGTGGACGAGGCCGGCTACGACGAATTTCGGGATGCCGTCACGCTCTTCGGCGACGTTTCCGACGTCCTCAACCCGCCGATCGTGCTCGACGTCAACGACGACGAGGAAGAACCGGACGGCTCGACGTGAGCGTGAGGTCGCGAGAACAGCCTTTCCCTGCCGGCTCCGGCAGGGTATACTAGAGGCATGATGTCTTCTAAGACGGTGCAGCCATAGCTGCCCGCGGCTCCTACAATAGATCCCCCCGCTCGTCGCGACCGAGCGAAGAACCATCCAAGGAAGCGCCTCTCGAGCTCTTTGGGACGATCAAACAGGTCTTCCCCAGTACGACCTTCGCGGTCGAACTCGAAAACGGGCAAACGATCCTGGCGCACATCGCCGGACGCCTGCGCCGGCATCGGATCAAGATTCTCCCCGGTGACCGGGTGGATCTCGAAATGTCGCCCTACGATCTGACCAAGGGCCGGATCGTGTATCGCTACCGCGCCGGCGAAGCCCGCCGCTCTTAGCGGCCGGCGTGGCCGCTATTCGACGGCGGCCGGGTCGTTCGAGGCGTCCTCGATCTCGGTGATCAGGTCGGCGCCGTGCAAGACCTCACGCGCCGGGGCTTCGCCTTCGCGAATCGGGTCGCTCTCGACGGCGTAGTGCGTGTGGCCGTGGCCGTGGTGGTGGTCGGCGTGCAAGGTCCCCGCGATGACGCGGCCGTCGGCCAGCGTCACCCGAACGGGCTTTCCAACGTATTCGCGGACTTCATCATCGGTCATCGTTCGGATCCTTTATGGCAGGTGGGAGGACGGCACCAGACCGTTCGTACCCAAATTGGCGCGCGGCCTGCGGGGTCCCCGCCGCCTGCGGCTCGGTTCTCCGGCGGCCGACGCTTACTCGGATCAAATCGGGGCGTCGGCCTCGTGGGCGGAGTACTGCTTCGGGTCGAAATACCAGTCCGGAAGTGAGTCGGGGAACGAAATGTCCCGGAACTCGTAGTCGACCGTGCTTCCATCGCCCGAGTAGCCGTCGCCGACGACGCCGTGAATGTCGGTGACGACCGGCCGGCCTTCGAGTTCTCCCATCGTGATCGTGAACGTTACGCCGTAAACGTCTTTCGTACCGAGAATGAAGAGCTTATCGGTCGCGACTAGCTTCTTGAGTTCGAGCGTTTCCTTGTCGACCCAGAGTTCGCGCAAGCGGTTCCGGTCGGGGTCGCGCGTCGGCAGAATCGTCAGATGCAGTTCGTCGCCTTCGGTCGTGACCGTGTCGACGCGGTAGTCGAACTCGCCGACCGTCGTTATCGTACTGATCGTCGAGAGGCCGGCGCTCGCTTCAGCCTCAGGGGTGGGCACGACCGAAATCGGCTGCGGTTTGACCGGCGCGGGCTCGAACAAGTCGGCCGTCGGCGGTCCGGGGTCTCGCGCCTCGTTGAACGCCGGGCGTTCGAAGACGAGTTCGCCACGGTTGATGCTGCGGTACACGCGCCGGCCAAGCGCCGCACGGTCTACCGAGCGCAGCCAAATTTTTTCCTTGTAGCTCTCGGCATAGTCGGGATAGCCTTGGTCCGTCAATTGCTTGCGGTCGATGGTGTACACGACATACGGCGGAGGCGGGCGGTGCGAGCGAAATTTCGCACGGATCGCTCCGAGCAGTCGCGCGGGCGTCGGTAACGGCGTAGCGGCGGGGGCAGGGCTCGAAAGCGCCGCCGCGAGAAGCAGTACGTACATCACCGCGGCTTTTCGCTGCCCGTCATGCCCGGCCCGTCAGGACGGCCGGGCGACGCAGGTTTCGGTCCCGTTCAGGGGCCGCCGGCCGCCCCGCGGCGGAAACGGCCGCCGGCGCGCGCAGCCGCGGCGCGGAGCTCAGGCCGTGTGTTCGCCGCCGATGACGGTCTCGTACAAGAACCACGTGCGGCGTTCGGTCTCGTCGATGAAGTTCTCGAGCAAGCTCGCCGTCGCGACGTCGTTGTGCTCGTCGCAGACGGCGTGTGCGGCACGTTGACGCGCGGCGAAGCTCTTGCTGTCTTCGGTCAACTCGCGCAGCATGTCGAGCGGTGAGACGAACTCCCGATCGTCGTCCGCGACCTGCTGCAAGCGAGCGATATGCCCGATGGAACGAATCGTCGTTCCGCCGATCTTCCGCACGCGCTCGGCGAGCACGTCGGTCATCGCGAAGATCTGGTCGGCCTGCTCGTCGAGTAAGAGGTGGTAGTCACGATAGTGGCTGCCCGACATGTGCCAGTGAAAATTCTTGGTTTTCAGATACAGGGCGAAGGCGTCGGCGATCAGCGGGTTGATCGCCTCGGCGATCGCCTCGGCCGCGCCGTCGCCCAGGTCGCTGGGCGTCGCTAGGGCGCGCACTGCGCCCACGGTGTTTTTGGTTGCCATTACGGTCGTCCCTCGATAGCGTTCATACACTGTTTTTGACCGAAGAAAAGAGGCCAGGGTTGCTGAGGCTGAGCCGACTCGGCCAGTCGAGAGAGCGTGCGTGATGTTCCGGGATGCCGGGAACAGCGGTGCCATGTCTTCGCAAAACACCATCACCGACTCCGATCGCGCGGGCGACGACCGCCACGTGATCGCAACCTACCTCAGCGATATGCTCGCGCTCGAGCGCCACATCGCGGCGCCGATCGACTCGCAACTCAATTCGGAGGATCATCAGGAATACGCGGACGCGATCGCGTTGATCGGCCGCATCAAGGCGATTACGGAAAACCACATCACGGCGCTCGACGCGCGCTTGACCGACATCGGCGGAAGCGCCGGCAGCGGCGTGAAGTCGGCTTGGTCGCAGCTTTTGGGCAGCGGCGCCGCGGCGCTCAACCAAGTGCGCAAGACCAAGGTTTCCAAGAGCTTGCGCGACGATTACACCGCGCTCGGGCTGGCGGCAATTAGCTACACGATGTTGCATGCCACGGCCCTTGGCCTGGGCGACGAGGGCACGGCGGCGTTGGCCAAACGGCACCTCGACGACATCACGCCGGTCATTATCGCCATCAGCCGGCAGATCCCGGGCGTCGTTTTGGGAGAGCTGCGCGACGACGGTGAAAACGTGCAGGTGACGGCCGCTGCGATTGCGGCTGCGCAGACTCAGGACAGCTGGCAGGGTCAGAGCTAAAGCCCGCATCGGCCCGCGAACGCGGCGGTTCGCGGGCCGATGCTCCCCCCGTCGCGAAGTGAAGCAGCCGTGGAGTGGTTGCGGTTCAGTGGACTCGAGCGCGCGTACGGCGCGCGGACGATTTTCAGCGGTCTCGAAGGGGCGCTGCGCGACGGAGTGAAGGTCGGCTTGGTCGGGCCAAACGGGGCCGGAAAGTCCTCGCTGGTTCGCATCCTCGCGGGTCTGGACGAGCCCGACGCCGGCGGCGTCGTCCGCGCTCGCGAGGGAAGGCTCGGCTACCTGAGCCAGGCGGCTAGCACCGATGTCTCGGCGACGCTGCGCGAAATCTTGAACCGCGCCTTCGCGCGGATGCACGAAGAAGAGGCCCTGGTGCGCCGGCTGGAGGCGGAGCTTTCGCAGGCCTCGGAGGCGGGTGACACCGCGCGCGAGGAGCGGGTCCTGCGGCGCTATGGCGAGGCGCGCGAAACCTTCGACCGTCACGGCGGCGTCGGCAACGAGCGGCGCATGCGCGCGATGCTTGCCTCGTTCGGTTTCGCGGAATCGGATTTGGACCGGCCGGCGAGCGGATTCTCCGGCGGTCAGCGCACGCGTGCGGCGCTCGCGCGCATGCTGCTCGAAGAACCGGATTACTTGATTCTCGACGAACCGACCAACCATCTCGACATCGAGACCGTGCGTTGGCTCGAGGATTTCCTGCGCGAGGACCCGCGCGCGACGCTCGTCGTGTCGCACGACCGGTACTTTCTCGATCGGGTCGCCAATTCGATCTGGGAACTCGACGGCGGAGAGCTCGCGCAATACGACGTGCCGCAGGGCCGCGCGTATTCGGCCTACGTGTCCGAGAAAGCCGCGCGCCGTGAGCTGGCCGAACGCGAGTACGGCCGCTTTCGCGACGAGGAGCGGCGCCGCAAGGCCGTCGTGGCTGAACTGCGGACGCACGGTTCGCACAACTATTCGCACGTACGCAGCCGCGAGAAGCAGCTGGCGAAGATGGAACGCGTCGAGGCACCCAAGACGTCGCAGCAATCGATTTCGGTCAAACTCGAGGCAGCGCGGCGCGCCACGAACGGGCTGGCTCTGCGCGCTCGGGATCTCGGCGTCGCGTACGCCGCACCGCTGTTCGCGGGATTGTCCTTTGAAGTCGCGCGCGGCGAACGCTTGGCCGTCGTCGGGCCCAACGGCGCGGGGAAATCGACGCTGCTGGCGGTTTTGGCCGGCCGGCGCCCGCCGGATCGCGGCAAAGTCACCGTGCTCGAAGGCGTGAGCACCGCGTATTTCTCGCAGGACGCGGCCGACGAGTTGCCGGCGGGCCGGTCAGCCGTCGATGCCGTGCTCGACGGCGCGTCGGTTCTGCCGGAAGAAGCGCGCGCGCTGCTCGGACGGCTCGGCCTGGGCGGCGACGCCGGCGACAAACCCGTCGAAGCGTTTTCGGGCGGCGAACGGCGGCGCATCATGCTGGCGCGGCTGATGGCGCGCAGCGCCGATCTGCTCTTCCTCGACGAGCCGACCAACGACCTCGACATCCCCAGCCGCGAGGCGCTTGAAGAGGTTCTCGCCACCTACGGCGGGGCGATGGTCGTCGTTTCGCACGATCGCTATCTGCTCCAGCGGCTCGCGCAGCGCGTCCTCTGGCTGCACGACGGCATCGCGCAGACGATCGAGGGCGGCTACGACCGCTTCGAAGAAGCGCAGCGCTCGGGCGGCACGCCGCCGCCTCCCACGCCGCCTCGGCCCAAGCCCGTCGAGCGGGCCGCGCCGGCGACCGCCTTGCCGGATCGCGAAGCCCGCGTCCGTCGCGAGCGCGAGGCGCGCGAACTGGCCGCGTGCGAGCGCGAGGTCGCGCGCCTGGATGCCGAACGCGCGCTATTGGAGCGTGAGTTCGCCGATCCCGCGATCTACGACGACCGCGAGCGCGTGGCCGTGCTCGAGCGCGACCTCGAGGCTACGCGCGCGGCTTTCGACGCCGCCTTCGCGCGTTGGGAAAGTCTCCTCGAACGCGCGGCCGCCCGCCCCGCATGAGCCGGCACCCGCGGCCCGCGCGAGCGCGCCGCCCGCGGCCCGAATGAGCGCGACGTCCGCGCACGATATGAGCGCGACGACTGCCTTTCGTTTTATCAGGGCCAACGGACTCGACTTTGAAGTGCTCGAGGCCGGGGAAGGCGACCGGCTCGCGCTGTGCCTGCACGGGTTCCCCGAGCACGCGCTATCGTGGCGCGCGCAAATTCCCGTGCTCGTCGAGCTCGGTTACCGCGTGTGGGCGCCCAATCAACGGGGGTACGGCAACACCTCGCGCCCCCTCGACGTCGAGGCGTACGCGATCGAGCATTTGATGGACGACGTGGCGGCCTTGATCGACGCGTCGGGCGCGCGGTCCGTCACGTTGATCGGACATGATTGGGGGGCGGCGGTCGCGTGGTTTTTCGCCTTGCGCCGCTTGCGCCCGCTCGACCGGCTCGTGATCATGAACGTGCCGCATCCGGCCGTGTTCTCAAAGCGCCTGCGCGATTCGTGGCGGCAACGCGCACGTTCGTGGTACATGGGGTTCTTCCAGTTGCCGGGGCTCCCCGAGTGGTTGCTCGGGCTCGACGGCGCGCGCGCGATCGGACGCGCGTTCACCGCTTCGGCTTGCGAGCCCGAGCGGTTCACGCCTGACGTGCTGGCCGTCTACCGGGAACAGGCAGCGAAGCCCGGCGCGCTGACGGCGATGTTGAATTGGTACCGCGCGGCCGCGCGCGGCGGAATGCTCCGTCAAGTCAAACTCGGCTTTCCGCCGATCGGCGTCCCGACGCTGATGCTCTGGGGCGAAGAAGACGTCGCGCTCGGCAAGGAGACGACGTACGGAACGCACCGCTACGTTACGGACTTGCGTCTACACTACATACCAGGCGCATCGCATTGGGTCCAGCAGGACGCACCGGAGCGGGTCAATGAGGAGTTAGTTCGCTTCCTCGGCAATGGCCCGGCCGGACAGTGACCCACCTTCACTACGATGCGTTTACTTCGGCGGAAGCGCGACCCGATGGGGCCGTTGCCCAACCTCGAGCGCAACCGGAAAGTTGGAGATCGGTCGAAGCCGCAAGGGGGGAGCCCGCTCGGCTAGCCAAGTTGAGCGGTATGGAGACGCGCGCGCGTATACTGCGCCGGCTGATACCCCTTGTAGCGTGCCTGGCGTCCGCGACGGCTTCTGCTCCCGCATGCGATCGCGACCACCTGCTAGCGCTGCAGCCGGCCTGCAGCGACGGTCCCGACGCAAGCGGAATCGTCGCTGCGTGTCTTGCGGTGGCGGCCGCGGACCGTGACTGCGAAGCCACTAGCACGGGTTTCGTGCATTACGTGTACGCTTTTCAAGAGGCGGTATCGTATGGCGTTGCGGGCTCGTATAGCCACGATCCGGCGCGCAAGAAGTACGCGTACACGGTGCTCAGGAAGATGAAACGCATCAGAGACGATCCTGAGGCTCCCGCGGCCTTCCGGGACAAGGCGCGAACCATTATCGACACGATGTCGGCGAACGGCTATCCCTTCAAGTGAGCATCGGCGCGCCTACGGAGAGCCTGCTACAAACCATAGGCTTCGTATCGGTCTTCAAGGTTCGATGGAACCATCAGCAAGAATGCGTTTACCATGGGATAAGGTGGCCATCCGGCCCGGCAGGAGATGTAAAGCGGGCGATTTGCCCTCGGAAACGTCCCGCGAGCCACTATACGGTTAACGTGAACCAAAGCGTCTGAAGAACGACTATTATACGCTTCTCAGCGGGGATTCGCGGAGAAAGCTAGCCTGGGATTGCATCGACGATGCTCTCGCGTACCCGCACTCAATGCCCGCTGCGCCGACAGGGGAGACTCCATCGTATCGTTAAAGCGAACGCCATGGGCTCACTCGCTCGGATGCCGTACCGGCTAATATTGATCGCCGCGTGCGTCGCGTCCCTGACGGTTCCCGCCGCGGCTTGCGATCGCAATCGTTTGCTCGCGCTACAGCCGGCTTGCGGCGAGAGTTCCGATACGAGTGGGATCGTCGATGCGTGCCTTGCGTTGGCAGCCGCAGACCACGAATGCGAGGCCACTAGCACAGGCTACGCACATTACGCGTATGCGATTCAAGAGGCCGTTTCGTACGGCGTCGCGGCCACGTACAGTCAAGAGCCGGCCCGCAAAAAGTACGCACACACATTTCTCAGTAAGATGAAACGCATCAGAGACGACCCGCAGGCTCCGGCCGCCCTTCGCGACAAGGCGCAGACCGTTATCGACACGATGTCGGTGAACGGCTTTCCCTTCGATTGATAATACGCGCGCAGAACTCTCGTTCGGGTTCGTCGCCGAATATCGTCTTCGTTCCATTGGTGTCTCCGCGTGGGCCGAACGAGACGGAGGCCGTTCGCTCGTTTCCCTGCGTTCGTCCGATCGCGTCCGGCCCGCTGCGCTGCGCTGCGAACGAAACGCGCCTTCTGAATAGTGTGGACGCACGGATGCACCTGCGAGTCGGCCTCAGAGATGCATGTACATCACGAGCGCGTCGACGTATCCGGCTGAAGGGTGGAGAAACGCCTCTGGAAGCCTGCCGACGATTTCGAATCCTAGTGACTGCCAAAGCCGCACGGCGCGCTCATTGACGCTGACCACGAAGTTGAACTGCATCGCCCGATAACCATGCGCTCGCGCGCGAGCGACGGAATGGGCGAACATCTCTCGAGCG
>Ga0116229_10008144_pt1 | contig 16373 bp, 8 predicted proteins | sample S1TSphgellanicum_3_FD_87313 | JGI IMG/M metagenome (GOLD analysis project Ga0116229, IMG submission 87313) | Host-associated microbial communities from peat moss isolated from Minnesota, USA - S1T2_Fc - Sphagnum magellanicum MG | ecosystem: Host-associated > Plants > Peat moss > Unclassified...
AAGAAACAGACAAACCAAAAACACACCGCAACTTACTTACAGAAGGACTCAAGCAACACAGACACAGAAATTAGGGTTTAGAGCTCAAAAAAGTAAAGTACCTACTAGTGCAGCCATGAGAGCATGACTCATAAAATTTTGTCTTATTTATGATTTCATTACTTCTTATCACATGTGATGATATTGAAAAAGGCAATTCATGAGGAGAAGTTTTTGCTTGAAATTGTCAAGGTCAAGAGTCAAGACCATACAATAGATGGTATGTGCCAAAAACAAAAGACTCTCCTATAAACCTTTTACAAAAAGGCCTAGTCAAACAAAGACACAGAAAAATTAGGGTTTAAAACTCAAAAAAGGTAAGTACCTACTAGTGTAGCTATGAGAGCATGACTCATGAATTTTGTTTTATTGGCCTTGCCTACTACCAAGGCAAGGATATTGTGTAAAGATTCATTATAGAGTATAGTAGCTTAAGGAATTTTTATAGGCCCCTAAGGTAATAATAATAATAGGTCTATTTTTGTATGAGGATTTTTGAAAGATGATATTTTGGCTTGTGTTGAATCTTGAGATCAGTTATAATAGAGTTATAATATCTTGAAGGATTTGGGTTTCTTTTAGAGGATTTTTTGAAGATTAGGTATATTTTTGCATGGTGAAATATTTGAGTTTCCATAATTCTTCTTCTTTTGCCTTAAGATACTTTTTAATGTAAATGGCAAGGCCACAGTGCGATGCACCCCTTGTTTATTGTTTGATTATCACATGTGACTATTGAAAGGTGATGATGATATGAAAAAAATTGCAATTTATGAAAAAGTTCCCTCACAGAATTGTCAAGTTAGAAAAGTTCGCTCACAGAATTGTCAAGTTAGAGAAACCATACAATAGATTATACAAAAACCTTCCTACTCACATATGATGTTTTGTGGTTGGAATTACAATGCATAACCCATTAGGGAAGAACTGATCATCACCGATCATTACCTTATAACTGAACACTTCTCTAGATCTTTGTCATCTGTGTTTCATTTTGAGTGATTTAAAATGTTATGGGAGCGTTACCTCCAGCTCTAGAAATCATCTTGGAAATGTAAAGGAAAAGGAGTAATGAAAAAATAGCAAGAAGAAAAATAAGCTTTTCAACTTACAAAACGAGCTTTTTTCTTCTCTTTGGACCCCTCCTACTTTTAAAGCTTTTAACTTTCTCATTTCTTGTTCATTTTACATGATTTAAAGTGTTATAGGAGTGTTATCTTCAGTTCTACAAATCATCTTAGAACTTTAGTAGCAACAAAGCAACATACAAAGAATTGTTGTGGTATTCAGGAACAGACTTTGTGGTGTTCAATGGTTTTTTTTTTTCTTGACCCTCTCTACTTGGGGGGGGTTGGGGGTGTTCTCATTTCTAATCTTTTTTGAAAATATTTAGTGCGTCAGATACACGAAGAGGAGGCATTCAAGTTTTGTTTGGACATCAGAAACAGCGGAGCCCTCCCCTTGGATCCGGCCTGCCCTGAGTGCTTAAATGTTCATTATGGAATGAACTTTTCAAACAAAAACATAAAAAGTAGGGTTTGGAAACTCAAAAAATGTAATGCAACATGAGAGCATGACTCATAAATTTTGTTTTGTTTATTATTTGATTATCACATATGTCACGACTCACCATTGAAAGTGATTATATGAAAAAATAAAGAAATTTAGGAAAAACAGTTTCGACCTAGAATTGAATCCTTCGTAGGTTCATTGGTACTTTCTACCATCTCAAAAATGTTCATATTGCTATATTATTCATCATTTGTGTCAACAACAAAAACATTCATTCCTTCCTTTAGTTTAATGCTCATGGATATGGCTACATGCAAGGGATCATTCAACAACCAATAACCTCTTGATTGGTTTAAAACACAAGCAATGAAACAAGAAATAAAGTGTTTACAATAATTTATAATATATATCATGTGAGAGGATGGCATACATAACCAATGACACTGAGACAAGTCTACTTGCTATGGCAGAGTAGAATGATTTTTTTGAATTGGAAAACTTCTTGAAATATGTTCACTTTGCTTACAAACTTGCAAGCTTTTGTCCATTCTTGTATACTATTTACAAATATGCTTGGGTTGATTTGATGAAAAAATATTTCAAACCTTTGCACACTATTTTTTCAACGATTGCATATCCACAAGACTTCAAAGGCATGTCCAAAACATGTGCCTTGAAAGCTTTCCGTCACATTCAAAGTTTCACAATTAACTTTTGTCTTCAAAACAACTATCATGATATTCAAATTTGACTTTTCATCATTAACATAAGTAACCATTTTCTTTGTTAATCCATACTACTATAAAAGGTCTTGCAAATTTCTTGCCAATACATGCTTTGAAGTTTCAAATGTGTCAAACAAGTTAATTGTAATATGTTTTGGCATCCATTTTTTCCATAATAAATTCACAACCAATGTAAAAGTGTCATGTGCCCCTTTAGAGATCTAAAGATCAAATCTTTTAATAATAGAAACACAATTTGTTAAATTGTTAAAACATATGTTTGTTTTGCCTTTTCAATCAAGTCCAATGACATGTCTTGATTAAAAGTCTTTTGGAAGGAAAAACAACGCAAAGGCATAATTGCATCATCAAACATTTCAATCAAATACTCTCAACAAACTAAATGGGTAAATGGTCTTCGAGAACTAGAAGACCCAAATTCTCCCAAAAAAAGTCTTTTTGATGCACATTATCCTTTTTGAAAGAATCCATGGACACAAAAAAATTAAAGATTGCACTCACACTAATTAAAAACCTTTTCTTTATATGTTGTATTTTCATTAGACTTTTAATGTTGTTCACATTTTTCCTCAATTTTTGTCAATTAATCCATGGTTTTCATCTACATGTTTTTTCAATGCAATTATCCCATTATTATTGAAATATAAAACTAAACTTTTTTTTAACATTTTTCTATTCCAATAAAATAGGACTCACTAGCAATGTACTTTGAATAACAGTGCTGATGAGGATTTGTTTTCTGTCTTTACATTTTTTTTCCTTTAAGATGTTTTTCTCTGTATCTTGTGCTTATGTTGCAATTCCAATTCCACAATTAATCGGTTTATGCCACATGCCAATACTGAATGCTTTTACATTATGGATATTCCAAATTTACCCTATATTCATCCATTTATGTCTGTAGGGTAAACATAGGGTAGATATTTTCCATTTACACCTACTTGGCTAATATATATATATATATATATATATATATATATATATGCCTGAACAAATTTCCAATTGGCTGATATGTATGTATGTAAACTTAAATTACATAATAAAAAATAAAATTGCAACTCAATCATAAATTGAACGAGAAAAAATAATAAAATGAGATACCTACCAAATTAATTAGAATGAGATTTTTGAATTAATGAAGTATCAAATCATTTGCCTCTTCTCATTTACTTCTAGAGCTCTAAGATTTAGCCTTTTAGGCTAGTTCTAAACGATTAAGTACTTTGTTATCATTATGCTCGAATTTCAGCTATATTTAACAATAAGTTTCAAACTACTTCTCGTGTTAAGGTATCGTGTAAGTGCCCAAGTTAATGCATAGTCCTTGCCTAAAGACATGGCCCAACCAAAAACCAGTGTCAAATCTTCCACCCTCGTGGTCTAAACAAAAATCCTAACCCTGATCAAACTGAACGAGTTCAGGTGCAAACACAATTGAAATCCAACACAAACTCCTCTCTGTAATCAGGCAAATTTAGTGCTACAACGCCCAAAAATGCTACCTGGAAGCAATACTCCCTTCCCTAGGATGAGGCAGGGCCCAACAAAGTGAACAATAAAAGTGGCCCCATTCTAGTGTGCAAAATGTTGCATACTGTTTCAGTGTGCTTGCAGGCATTGTGATTCTTGTTTTGGGAGTTGGGAAAGAATGAGACTTTCTTGCCCACAAAGACCTTCTTAATTCAATGTATGTCATAGCGACAATATGATGGCCTGATTGATACTCTGCATATGGCTCTGAGGATGCAGCTGTGTTTCTGATTTTATTCCAGAGAGTGCACACTTCACAGCAATATACTTGCATTTTAAACTACACAGTGCTAAGTTTATCGAGACTTGAACATATTAGTGGAATTCACACTAGAAAATAAAGAAATTCCCAATGTTTTTTGGTTGAAAAAAACAGACAAAAATTGTGGGGGATATAAAACCACTGCAACAGGTAGATGACACAATTGAGTAAGTGTAAGTGTACACTAAACCCTAAACCCTAAACCCAACAGCATCCACTCCTTGAGCATTAAATTCAGGGAGTACCCATCCTGTCCTCCTACACTATATTATAAGCTAAGCATTAAATTTGGCAATGGGTACTTCCCAAACATGCTTAGATGGCCTTGGCCCTTGGGTGAAAAGTGAAAACCAGTAGGTATCAGTCTGGTGGGTATATAAGCCCTGTGACTGCCACTCGGTAACCTATTAGGTTGGTATGACTTGATAACCTACAATTAGTACAGATGGTACTGGTATAACCATCCTCATACCAGTACCTTTTTTGCAGTACCTACCTAATTGCACTACTTTTCATTGCTCATAATAGATCATACAACCTTTTGGATTGTGTGAGGTTTGCCTTGAAAGGATTTAATATATATATAACACATTATGCAAAAACCCTCCTACACCAGCTCAAATATCTCATCATTAGAATTACAATAAAAGGCAACTCATTATTGTGTTATTTTGATTTTTAATTATAAAATAGATGATGTGGATCCTTGTCATGTTTGGTGTGAGGTCCTACTGAAGTCCCCATTAGCTGGATTCACCTCAAATGGATAAAGGGATTATAAAAAAATAATAATAATTAAAAATTTAATTTAAAAGAAAAAGAAAAAAAACCTTAACCCTAATGTGATCCTATTCACACAGAAGGGATAAAAGCTGATGTGGCAAATGACTTCATGGCATACACAATTATTTTTTGGTGGAAGTTGGTGCACACAAATCATCATGCCAAACCCTATCTTCCAGAATTTTGATGTGTTCTTCTATGCAATTTTAACAACTACACAACAAAAGTAAGTTGCTAGGCACAAAAGAAGACCATGGAAATCCTTGGGAATAAAGGATTGGAGAGTGGCTGGGGGTATAAGACCATTGAGGTCATAAAATGCATTTGCACCATCCAATTTTAAACCCCTCCCCATGTGAATGGTTGAACATAGAGTTAATTTAACCTGACCATACTCTCTAGAATATGAATATTAGAGTGGTTAATTTAGTCCTCAGATTTTAGTCATTTTAACCCCAATCAAGAGAGGGTTAAATGCAACTAAAACATCCATACTAACTCTTGGTGTGAATCCAACTCATGTGAGCTCCAATGTTTTGATATGTAGTTGGATTATCCATAAGAAAATTTAGTCCAATGTAAGGGTTTTCTTTTTCTTTTTCTTCTCTATTTTGTGATTAGCTAGATTGGTGATCATTGACAATTAGATTTAGCTCAATTTGACTATAGACCAAATATAATTGAAAAATAATCCTTTTATATTTTGACTACCTTTTGAATATATATATATTCTTTCGGGTGATCTAGCCAAAGTGGTGATAATTGTTAGCTCTATCTTTTTGCACCAATCATTGAATTTCTTTAATAAAGCTTTTGGTTTTAGGATTTAGGGTCCATTTAAATATCACATACCGGATGGCCAAAAGCACTATCCCTTCAAAATTATACTACAACTACTCACACGTCTTTATAGAACTATTCCATGATGTTCTCTAAATCATTTTTTACACACATTGATCTATCTACTAGTAATTTTTTCATGTTCTGCCTAACATACTTTAAGCATTACACCCTAAACATTAAGATCAACCTCTTCCCATGTTACCTTTCACACGGGATTTCATATTCTCCATCAATTCACCTCTATTTTCATAATGTCATTTCTCTTCAAGTCAAAGAATTACCACACATAACATACACACAAAATCCATTTTTTTCTTTACAAGGAGGAAAACAATTGCCCATCTTTAGAAATCCCATTGTTAATTGAAAATTCTTGCACTCCTACCAAACCTTGACACAATTATAATTCGCTCATGATAATTAAAGAATATTGCACCAATGATCATTTTTTAAATCATCATTCATCACTATCAACAAAAATTATAACTATATCTTGATTTTTTTATGCCTTGGAAAATGTGCAAGGAAAAAAATTTCTTTCAAAAATAATTTATCCACCATTAAAAAAATGGAATTGGAAATGAAATTGTTTTCTCTTGCAATTAATAAATGTCTATATTCACTTCGAAAATCTAGCCAATAGGCTTACAAATTTCCTTTCTTTATCAATTGTTTGTTTTAACATGGTTCTAGGAGCTTACACCATGTTGGGAAATGAATCATTGTCCCTAGTATTTCCAAAAAATAAAGAATTTTCCTTTATGATCCATTGCTTTGTAGTTATCTCTTTAGGTACTTGCAAAAACAAGTTCATTTTCAAAATAAAAGGTCCTTTACTATTCTTGGGAATGTTTGTTATTGGCATCATCTTTTGGCCTTCTTATTTTCTCATTCCAACCATAATTGTTGTTTTTGGTTCCAACTATGGTGATTTTTTGCTCTATCACAAACTCTATAAATGTCACCCTTTTCTCCATTAGCAAAACACTTTCGTCATATTTCTATTATGAATTTGTCCACTAGAAGTTGTGTCCTCTTCTCCTCTTTAGGGTGGCCGTTGTTTATAACATATGTGGAACACTCCAATTCTAGACACTCAAAGAAATATTTTAAATTAATGTTTGTTTCTATGTCCTTTATGTCCCTTGCTTCCAATATTTATTTTGGAAATTAGATGCATTTTTTTAGAAGTTGTGCAAAGCTCCATTGAAATTATTTTATCTTTAACATCAACAAATCAATTATGGGAGACTTCACTTTGATACTTTTCATGCAACTTCCTTAAGAGGTAGCCATTGTAATTTATTGTGAAAAATCATATAATTTTATCAAAATTTCCAATTTTTCTAAATTAGATTGAAAATTATTGTTCAATGTATTATTCTTATTATATTAAATTTATTCTTCTTGTTTATGATTCCATTTTTTGAAAAGAAAATTGGAATCACATAATTTATGTTCATGTCACTATTGAATTACATGATAAAATATTATTGTCTCACTAGAGTATTATCATGACCATGGATTCCTTGTAGGACATAAATAATTCATATCACCCTTTAATTGCTTTACATAATGACATTCACACCCCTCAACACTTTGACAAGTTTATTACCTTGTGTGTTGTGAATCTAACTACTATCTATACATGCCAGATTTCCTTCTTCAATTGGAAAACATACAAACCTTTTCCTATTCCTTGCCATTATTCGCCTCTAGTTATTTCAACATGTATGTTCTTTGTCTTCCACTCTCTTTACAAATTTGATGTACTTTCTAATTCCCAACCCAATTCGTGTACCTTTTGATTTTGTTTTCATTCCTTAAATGTACATTACGCCAAAATGTTGTCATCTCTGGGACTTCTTTTGGGCCTCAAAAATTCTCACATACCTACTTAACAATGTACTATTGATTCTTGTTTGGTTTAGAAATAATAATCTTCATACCTTTATATGGTCATATTATGGTCATTATTAAAAAATGGTCACAATTTAACAATTCCATTGGTCCTCTTCTTTTCTCACTTGCCTACCAATGGAATCTAACAAACCCTTTGACATTGAACTATTTATTCATTCACAACAACAAAAAACCATAGTGTGTGTCGTCTTGCCGTGGACAAAATATTTATGTTAAAACATATTTTTAAAATGGCATATATCATTACTCATTCTCATCACTTTTCAAGTAAATTGTAAAATGGGGAGTTTTGATTTTTCATTTTTGACATGTAAAAGTCATGATGAAGTAGACATTTTTCCATTTGCAAAATCTCACCAAAGAGTGGTTCAAAAAGTGAAATTCTAAAACTAATAGGTCTTGAAGGTTTTCATTGCAAAAAAATAGTCAAATTCCTAGACTTTGTTTTGACCCAAAATATAGAAAGATAATTAAAGATTTGTAATTCAAGTCCTAATCAAATTTGGCTTCATCTTCATAGAATTGCCAATTTCCTATGGATGTCAACCACATTGACTTTTAACCAAAAAATCCTTAAATATGTATAATGATAAATTACAGATAAAACATTTGACAAAGTAAGGGCCAAACTCCTTTGAAACTATTATACTCTATAATGAATCTACACATTGTATCCCACCCTACCAAGGCAAGGCCAACAAATGTAGTTCAAGAAACCATCAAGCCTTCACATTTGCCTATGTTGATGTGATTCAATTGATCAACTTAAATCCTTACCTATGTAAACATATTGATTTTACTCAAGATTCTAAACTAATCTTTCAACCCTACTTTGGTGACCATTAAAAAAAAATTTCTTTCAAATCAATTCTTTCAAATTGTTACATTCTTACTCAACCTTGTTACATCTTGATCTTTTCTTCATTCAATAGATGGAAAAGACATATGAAGCTCACTTTACCCCACCCACCCCATTTGGTTTCAAAAACATAATCTTTTGACCCCAATCCCCTTTCCATAACTTGTCACTATTTGTTTCAACATCTATTTGGATATCATAGGCTCTTCTATAGACTGTGTTTCTTTCATTATTTTATATTCTTTGTTTGTTTGTGATTGGGACCTCCATCTAAAATCCCTTTCTTCCAATTAAATGTTTTTTCTTCTTTGTTTGGTGTTATCAATAGGTTTCTTATGTTTGTAAGTAGTTTGCTTCCAAAGCTCATTCACTATTCCTCCCTAGAGATCCAATATGCACAATTGTCTACAAGTTTTGTGGTGTTATGCCATTATGTGTGCAAAGCTACAAATGCCAAATGTATCATGTTGTTCATAGATAAGAGTCATTTTAGAGGGTAGCCATACACCTTGGAAACCATGATCACCTTGTCACAAATGGTGTGGATAGGGATTCGTTACAAGAAATCAAGGTATTAATCCAAAACAAAGTTTTTTGTACACATGATGGGAAGAATTTTACATCATTGTTTTGAGTGTTAACAAAATGTTTAGGGTTCAACACTTGTTCAATGAGGATAATGATGCCCCAATGGAACACTTCAAAAGTGAAAAACTCCACCATGTGATGAACAAATTTGTTCATTTGTGTCTTCCAAACATTCAAAGTCTAATTACATTTTCTAATCACAACCTTGAGACTAAAAGTTACATCAATAGCATTTTTTTTTTCCATGAATCCTTATGACTACATCTAGGATAAATGTATCCTAGTTAAGCTTCCAAGTAAAAGGTTTTTATGGTTAAAGTGTTTGTCCACATAGTTGCAACAAGTGGATGTTGTGAGACAATTTTAGCTTAATGGTAATTTACAAAACAATTGGGTTATGTTTGATCATGTCAAGTACGAAGGTTGGATGAGCATGGCATGCCAAGAACTTTCCTCTTTGTTGTTCCTCCCTTTTGCTCTGTCCTTGTAAACCCAAAGTTAAAAAAATCTTTAAAAACCTTTAACTTATTTAGATCAATTAAGCACCTTTTCACACTAAGCTCCTTCCTTCCAAGCTCTTCTTCATAGCAAATTCCTTTTTTCCAAGTGCCTATCCACAATAAACTTCTTCGAGCTCAAAACCACATCAAGTTGCAACAATTTTCACCTCAACCTTAAGCAACTCTAGTCCTCTGGCTAGAGTGAATTGCTAAAGGAGGTAGGAAGAGTAGGGAGGGAAATAGGTAAGTAGGAAGGCAGGGGGTATGATGCGTAGGTAAGAAGGATTGTTGGAGTCCAAGAAGTATGAGTTAAAAAAAAAACTTGGAAATCAACAAAAAAAACCTACTTCTTAAAAAATCAAGCATTGCAAAACCACCACATTTGACTTATGTTTTCATGTTTTTTTTGAGCCATGTTGGTTTGTTAGCTTTGGGTGGCTATTACATTTTTCAAAATATACATACATATCCATTTGCAACAACTATGCATTTTTTGATTATTTGTGGATGAAAATTTCTTTCTGTTACAACCAACATTGGTGATGTTGTCAAGGTGCATGTGAACATCACGTGAATAGCTAGATGCGCTCATCATGATGAACACTCTTTAATATTATAAAAAGACCTTGCACTATCTTGGGATTTAAAGTTTATGCACATGTAAATCATAACTTGCAACAACCTAAATTACATGAATTACTTGAAGTCCAAATAAATTTTTAAAATTTTTGTAGCTACATGAAATACATGACCTTTGATAAGCTTGAAATTTATTTAATAATATCCTTTAAAATTTATTGAAATGAATTTCACTAATCAATTATTGCAACATGTAAGGGGTGTTACAAATATAAGTAAAACACAAATATAATAGTTTTTTTCAAAACAAAAAATGATAATTTTTTTGGTGTCATAACATACATTGCAAATGCAACTTCATTGATAGATGGGACAAGTATCCATTCTTTACTTGACTTATCCATTGATAAACATATCATTGTGAACAAATTTAACACAATATTGAACAATTAGTTTGATATTCAATTTATGATCACTGATGAAATGTCAGTGGTAAGTTGCACCATACTTAATATAATGCATTTGATATAAAAATAGTTAAAATCAAGGTCCAAATGAACCACTTTAACCCATAATTAACGTTTGTTTTACATGTTTACAAGTTTCATAAATTAAAGATAAATGTTGAAATTGTCTGTTTTATTTGTGCAATGGCTTTTCTAATATATCAATGTAGTGTTTGAATAAGTTTGAAAGTAATCCAATGAATATGAAATATATTTTAACATGTTAAATAAAGCTAGTAACCAATGATTTTCATGCTTAGAAAGCCATTGAAAAAATATAAAAACATTGTTTAAGCACAATTGTTCAACATTGTTTTAAGACTTTCAATCAATCTCATGTTGTCATGTAAGGACTAATCACATGAACTCAAGAAGGCACAATTAACTCCTATTATTTTCTTTTAACCCATCAAACATACTACCATTTAAAAGGCTTAACATTATGTTCATAAGAGATTTTTTACAATTTCCACCCATCATTGGTACACCATTATTTTCAACGAACATTCAACTAATTTTTAATAAATTTGACCCCAAAAAGATGTCATGGGTAAAAATATATTGGAGAACTACATTCACCCAAATAACATCGGATTAACAAAACAAATGTGACAAAACAAAAACATTCAATATGCAACTCTTGTACAAAACCTTCAAAATGGGAAAAACAATTATATTCAAATTTCAACTTACTAACAACATGTTTATTCACTCATTTAAATGTCAATTTATTTTATGATCCATGGAGAACAAGGATTTTCATAGTTCCTCAAAATGAATTAAGAAACACAATCAATCATTAAATGATACATTAATAACTTTAATAAAATCAAAACGAAGATGTTATATTATAATTACCATCAATGCTTACAAAAACCTTTGATACATAGTGACATCCAATACTTCATAAAACAAACCTATTTCCATTAATAAAACCCAAAATGTAGCACATTTAAAAAAATCATACAAGTTAATGAAAGTCATAATCACTGAAAATCTATATCTTAAATTAAGAATTGCCAATGGAATTGTTAGTTATATTCAAAATATTTCAATCACAAAATCCCAATGCATTCAAAAAGATCATTTGATGCATCTCACTACTAACGTTATTGTTGCTTTATACAAATTCATTCAAAAGTGTGACACTTTACAAAACATAACATTAGTAGGCCTTCCCAAAAATGTCATACTAATATTACCCATATTGAGAAACTATCAATATCATTAATACATAGTAAAATCAAATATTTCCAAAACTTTTAACATCAGTATATGCCAATTACCTCTTGTCTTTCACTTTTTGTCACACAAATTCCAAATCAAATACAAACTTTTATCAACTTATCATATTTTGAAACAATCACATAACAATGTATCAATTGACATGCATGACCTATATGTAATGTTATCATGTTTACATTTCTTGGATGGATTCATAATTTTAAGGCATATTTTTTACCAAAAAAAATGGTAAAACTAAAATTAATTAAAAAAAAAGACAAAACCCTTTTCAAAACAAAATGTGAATTAAAATGATACACCCATCCAACATAACAATAACCGCACCAGCCTACCTCATATCAAAACCAATGAAAAAATTGAAATATCTAATGATTCAAAAAATGATCTTAATAATTATAATACCATTGATTATTGGCATGAGGATCTCCAATTGACTAAATGAGACAAAAATGTTTGTTTTAGCTTGAATGAAAGGTTAAGCAACCAACATTTAGAAGCTGTTATGCAAATATTGTACATTGAAAAATTACAAACATCTATCTATAAAGGAAGGTAGTTTGTTTGTTTTGTTTTGTTTGTACTTATGAAATCCACTGAACTCGAATGCTTCAGATTGTGTTCTTGGTGTCTTTGGAAAGCTTTCGACGAGGAGGGGTGCATGGGCTTGGTTCCATGACATTTGGACTTGTGGTGCAAAAGTTCTTGAATATTGAATGATTTTTTCACTTAAAATTAAATTAAATTGTAGCTAAATTTTTTGGAAGAATTGGAATGTGCCTTTGTGTGTTGGAAAGATCTTGATGAGCAGGATTTAATGGAATTTATTTGGTAAGATTTGGATTCAGAATGTAGGAGATATTGATTTTTAAGTGAGTTCTGCTGCTGAAAATTCAAATAAATTCCAAGAAACCAGGTTTTGGAAGGAAAAATCAGTTGAGAATGTCGCACCACTTGAATGTCTACCATTCAATTCAAGTAGAAGGAATTGTGATGTGCCTTCGGTGTTGTTGGAAAGATCTTGCAATGGGGTATAAGTATACCTTGCAAAATAATGTCATATGTTGTTTCCACCTTACATTATAATGAGTTCACACTTGGGTCACCAGCACAGGCCACACTAGTTAGGATATGAATAACAAGTAGAAAATACATGTAAATTTGTACAAAAATGATTTCAACACATATTTATACAAAATCATTAAAAAAATCAATAAATTTTAGTTAAAATACATATTTCCAATCCTTATTTGCATTGTACAATATATGATTAAAAAATGCCAATAACCAAAAGAAAATACCAACTTCTGCAATTCAATTATTAAGTGAACTTATAAATGTTCACCGCTCATTATACACATGCAAATGTCATGCAACAAGTAACCAGTTCATCATGTGATATCTGTTTCAAAGAGTGCAGTCATCACCTTCACGAGTACTCAAAGTGACCAGGTGCCATTACTCCCCACAGATTTCATCAGCTCCTGATGGTGGGTGTAGAGAAGTTATTAATCTGCTCAAAATCTTTTGCAAACAATGATACAAGAATCTGTACCCCAAGTTTCTGTAGCATTTCTGGACGGAACAGTAAGACTCAAATCATTATGTTGGCTAACACACTATGGATTTCACCACAATCATCACTCCGAGACTAGACTGCAAATGATGAATGATGAGGGATCTCTTAGGCTCTCTCAAACAACTATGTGCACTGCCTTCAAATGTGTGAAAGATGGAAGGTTTCAGAGACTTCTGTAACCCACTGGAGCTTCAGATTAGTACATCTGGATTGCTTCAACAGCAAACACAAAGCCTTCTGCACATAAGTTCATGACTGAAACCTCAAGTTATTCAGAATGAACTAGGGTTCAATTGCAGTCTTCTACAAACTGCAGCTACTTTGCTTGCTTGGATCTCAACATCTAAAAACCAGAGGGAAAGCAGGAAAACACCAGAGGGTTGTACCCATCACTGTTGGAGAAACAATGCATATCAATGACAATCAAGAAAGGCAAGACCATTGCAGACTTGCAGAAGCAGCTTCTAGACTCACACATCCAGAGCTCCAAGCTCAAGCTTGAGTGTGTAATTGGTGTCATTGGCAGTAGGGCCTGAAAATTGGATAGGACCTGGGCACAAGTAAGAGTCTTCCACTGCCCATTGATCCCGCAGAGACACGAACTTCTTGAATGGAGCACCATCAAGCTCCACCATGGCCTTTTTAATCACTGGCTTAAATTTCCCTTTCCGGCGCTCCACATCCATGAGTTCTGTGAGAGCCGTTCCTCCAACAGTCCAATCTGTTGAAGGTGCTGTCAAATTACCTATAGATGCAATCAGACCTGTCTGTCCTGTGTGGAGAAGTGCACCAGCAGCAAATCCAAGGGCATAGCAGTAAGTGGCATCAAAGTTTGTGGGCATCCCACATCGACCTTCATACCCAAAGAAATGTGCTTGACCCTTGAAAGTGCCTGCAAAAGTCTCCTCATGCTTCCTTGCAAGAAGCTCAGTCTCAATCATTGAGATGAGCATCTTTTCTGTCTCAATTCTTGCAACCTGCACATTGCCATGGGGATCTCGCTCAAGCAAAAGCTCCTCCTGGATGTTATGGGGAAGGGAGACAAAAAGTGCTCGACATGGAGGGGTGAGTTTCTCCTTCCAATGTCCTGCTTCATCACACACACTAGTTGCGAGGATTTCATTGAGCTCAGCAATAAGATGTTGAATCTCTGGGATGAAGTCAATCAGCCCCTCGGGTATAAGAATCACACCATAATGCTTCCCCAAAGCAGCCCTTTTGCAAACAACATCTGCAATTGTGTTGGTCACCTGCCTCAATGTCTGCTTATGGGCATTGACCTCCTCACCAATGACTGCAACATTGGGATGTGTCTGGAGAGCACATTCAAGAGTGATGTGTGATGCTGCTCGACCCATCAGCCTCACAAAGTGGTAATACTTCCCAGTTGATCTTGCATCCACCATGATATTGCCAATCATCTCGGAGTAAATCTTGCAGGCAGTGTCAAATCCAAAGCTTATTGGCACATGGCTGCTTTTCAGATCTCCATCGATGGTTTTAGGGCAACCGATGACATGAGTTTTCAGATTCCTGGACCTGAAATACTCTGCCAAGAGCGCAGCATTGGTGTTAGAGTCATCACCTCCTATTACTACCAATCCATCCAGGTCCAGAGTCTTGACGGTCTGCTCTGCTTGCAGGAACTGCTCCGGTGTCTCGATCTTGTCTCTTCCACTGCAAATGATGTCGAAACCCCCCTGGTTCCTAAAGGGGAACAGGAACTCTTCCGTGATGACCACCACTTTGTTCCTCATAATCCCTGCAGGACCACCTCTGAATCCATACAAGATGCTTCCCTTGGCATGCTCTTGAAGGTAATCAAAGATCCCCGCAATAACATTGTGACCACCCGGAGCTTGACCACCAGATAACACCACCCCGATCTTCAGCTTCTGGTCCGCGTTATACGCTGCTCTTTCACTCGGTCTCAGTTGCACTGAAGGTTGACCAAAGAGACACGGGAAAAGCTTCTCGATCTCTGCGGCGTTGCCAGCAGCCGACGAAGGCGGCCCATGAGAGATCCTGAAGTTAGAATGAAACACAGATGGCAGAGGCGGTTTGTGCTCTAACCTGCACCCTTGAACAGGACTGTAAGAAGAAATGTCACGCACCACTGCTCCCTCTGCTGTCTTCTTCGGGCCTCCTGCCTCAGCTCCATTGGCAACCGTCCCCATTATCGTCATCAAATCGACTGCACACGGAAGAACACCCCCGAAAAAACCACACAAGAAAACCCGTCAAGCGAAAGAGTCAACCAAAAGAAAAGAAAACATTCTCGATTCAACAACCTGTACAGAGATGGAACTAAAGGAAAGAAACTGATGATGAATGCTCACCGAAGTTCCCCGCTCCAAACCACGAAAAAGGAAGGAGAAAAAGAGGAGAAAAAAACAGCAGGAAAGCAAGCTACTGAGATTTCACCTCCTGTCTATCTCTGGCGCAACAATGTGTGGGAGAAGAAATCGAGAATCGGAAAACACGGGCGGAAACAAACAGACAGAAAAGAAAAACACGTCGCTTTCTTCGGTCGTTGCAAGTTGCCAAAAACAAAGACACGATGAAGACGACGAGCAAATTACACTGTGGCAAGATAGGAATGCTTACCCTGCACAGACGGACACGATCCTCCCAATCCACGTCTCTTCCGAGATCGACGGCTCCACAAGTCATGACACCTACCCTAATCTCTTTGCCATAGTAACCTACCAGGTTGTTTTTCTTAAAATTTTAATTTAATTTTTCTATAAATAAATTTTACGATATCTAAAATTTCCCAAAAAATTAGCAAAATTAGTCGAATTTAAAACTAGAAATTTCCAAAAATTTCCCAATTATGTTTTTTTTTTTTGAAAAAAATTACAATATTTGTTGAAAAAAAA
>Ga0116229_10008145_pt1 | contig 16373 bp, 17 predicted proteins | sample S1TSphgellanicum_3_FD_87313 | JGI IMG/M metagenome (GOLD analysis project Ga0116229, IMG submission 87313) | Host-associated microbial communities from peat moss isolated from Minnesota, USA - S1T2_Fc - Sphagnum magellanicum MG | ecosystem: Host-associated > Plants > Peat moss > Unclassified...
AGACCTGCTACGACCCGGAAATCCCGGTGAATATCGTCGACCTAGGGCTCATTTACTCCTGCGAAGTGCAGCAAAACGAGGACGCAACGCGCACGGTCGACATCAAAATGACTCTGACCGCGCCCGGCTGCGGCATGGGCGAGGTCCTGGTGCAGGACGTACGCGACAAGGTCCAGATCGTGCCGACCGTGGCCCATGCCAATGTCGAGCTCGTGTTCGACCCACCCTGGAACCATACGATGATGTCGGAAGCAGCCCGTCTGCAAACCGGCATGATGTAGGGGGATCCGACCGTGCCATGGATCGATGCGGGTCCCGTCGACGGACTCGCGGAAGGACAATCCCTCTCGATCGCGGTCGGTCGTCACCTCGTCGCCGTTGCCCATTGCGAGGGAGGCTTCCACGCGATCGAAGATATCTGCACGCATGACGATGCGGAACTCACGGGCGGCGAAATCGAGGGCTGCGAGATCATTTGTCCCCGGCACGGTGCGCGGTTTTGTTTGCGCACCGGACGCGCGCTGACGCCACCGGCCTATGAGCCGGTCCGCGTGTTCGAGACCAAATTGGCAGATGGACGCGTATGGGTCCGCGCCGACTGATTTTATTGCGCCATGGTCAGGCGGTCCCGGAAAGCGCGCAGTGGCAGGACTTCGAGCGCCCCCTGACCCAGCGCGGGCGAGCAGACGTGGCGGCCGTGGCCCGGCAGTTGAATCACCAGGACCGCATTCCGGCCCGCATCCTGACCAGCCCCGCGCTGCGCACAGCGACCACCGCGAGCATCGTGGCCGAGCACTGCGGACTCGGTCCAGAGCAAGTCATGACGATCGACGATTTATATCTCGCGGGTCCGGAAACCGTCTGGCTGCAGCTGGCGCGCTGCGCAGCCGAGTGGCGCACGATCTTGATCTGCGGCCATAACCCGGGTTTGAGTGAATTGGCGGGACGCCTCGGCGAACGGCGGGTTCGGCGCGACCTCGCGACCGCGGGTCTCGCGACCGCGATTTGGACTAGCCCCGACTGGCGCAGTGTTCGACCGGAAGCCGGCGAACAGTGCGAACCAGTCGATTAGCCGTCTGATTAGAACGAGTAGACCAAGTTCACCGTGGTCAGGGTGTCGGTCGCGTAAGTTTCGGCCGGCGGACTCGTGTTGTGGATCACCGTGTACGCAAGGCTCAGCGCGAGCTTCGAATTGATGCTGACCGCGAGTGCAAGGTCATTGCGCAGATAGGTGTTGAAGTTGCCGTAGGTCACCTTGAAATCATCGGTGAGCTTCGTCGTCTTGGTCAGCACCTGCTCGAACTTGATCTCGCTCTGTACGACCGCGGCATTCTCTTTGTCCTCCTTGACGCGACCGATGATGTTGCCAACCGCATCCTTGGTCAGGATTTCCGGTTGCACCTGGCCGTAGCCCACGCCCAATTGAGCGAGCAGCTTCGTATCAGCCGTGTCGATGAGCTTGCGTCCATATCCCAGGGTCGCATTGGCCTGATAGGCGAATCCGCTGAGGCGGTCATCGATGTAGCTGAGATTCCCGTAGACGTAGCTCTTGGGTGTGAGATCGTAATTCGTCTGCCAGGTCGCATCGTCCCTGTCGGCCGAAGTGAGGCCGTTGGTCTTGGCGCTCAGCACGTCGACGGTGAGGCTGTGCTTCCAAGGGCCCACTTGATCGGCGATGCCGAGCTTCGCGTTGAGCGCGTCGGAATTGGTGTTGCCCTTGGCGTTCACATAACCCAATTCGCCCTTGCCGGACCAACCCTGAGGAGGCGGCGCATCCGCCGGCGCCGCGGGGGCCGCGGGAGCCGCATCATCGGCGCAAGCAATACCAGCCGCCGACAAGGCGCATGCCGCGATCAAGAGTCGTTTCATCGTCCCACCCCTCCAGTTCTTTTGCGAGCGCGGGATTATATCGACCAGGGGGGGTGTGTCCAGATCGTTCTTCAGTTCTGGTCCCGTTGTAGCCGCATCAAGCGACGGCGGTCGCGCTTGTCCGGTCGGGCCTCCGGCCGCGGCCGGCTTTGATCCGCCAGTCGGTGCTGCTCGCGCAGGCGGGTGCGCCGTTCCGCGCTCTGCGGCGTCTCCGCATATTGCTGGGCCGCCTCGGCCGCCGGTCCCCGGCGCATTGGCAAGCCCAGAACGTCGTATTCCGCCACGATCCCCTGCAGCGACACGCTGATCCGGTCGCCGCACTGAATGCGCCGTGCCGGTTTGACGCGCTCACCGTTCAAATGCACTTTGCCGCCCGAGATCGCCGCGGTGGCGAGAGATCGCGTTTTGTAGAACCTGGTGTACCAGAGCCATTTGTCCAGGCGATGGCCGGCATTGGAGTCGTCGCTATCCATTGCCGCTATAATAGCGTGGCTGTCTCCCGCCTCGAAACGAGTCGAACCTTAAGGAACCGGTGTGATCGAAGAATTTCGCGAACGTTTGCGCACCGACACGGCCGCCTTGGAAGCCGCCGGCCTCTTGAAGCGCGAACGGATCATCGGCTCGGCACAAGGCCCCGTCGTGCGTCTCACGGACGGTCGCGAGATGATCAATCTGTGCGCAAACAATTACCTCGGGCTCGCCAATCACCCTGCCGTAGTCGATGCGGCCCACCGGGGCCTGGACCAATATGGCTACGGCGTCGCTTCGGTACGTTTCATTTGCGGCACGCAGAGCGTGCATCGGGCGCTGGAAGAGCGCCTCAGCGCGTTCCTTTCGATGGAAGACACGATTCTGTATTCCTCCTGCTTCGATGCGAACGGCGGCTTGTTCGAAACGCTGCTCGACGAGCAGGATGCGGTCATCAGCGATGCGCTGAACCATGCGAGCATCATCGACGGCATCCGCCTGTGCAAGGCACGCCGCTTGCGCTACGCCAACAATGACCTCGGCGAGCTGGAAAAGTGTCTGCAGGAATCGGCTGACGCGCGCGTGCGCTTGATCGCCACCGACGGCGTGTTCTCGATGGACGGTTCGATCGCGAAGCTCGATGCGATCTGCGATCTTGCCGACAAGTACCGCGCCCTCGTGATGGTCGACGATTCTCATGCGACCGGGTTCATCGGCGCGCGCGGCCGCGGCACCCACGAGCTGCGCGGCGTGATCGGCCGGATCGACATTCTGACCGGCACGCTCGGCAAGGCCTTGGGCGGCGCGAGCGGCGGTTACGTCGCCGCCCGCAAGGAAATCGTCGCGTGGCTGCGGCAGCGCTCACGCCCCTATTTATTTTCCAACAGCATCCCGCCCGTCGTTGCCGCAGGCACCTTGAGCGTGCTCGACCTGCTCGAGTCCTCGACCCTGCTCAGCGAGCGACTGCACGCCAATGCACGGCAGTTCCGCGCCGGCATGCAGGCGCTGGGCTTCGATCTGGTGCCGGGTGAGCATCCGATCATTCCCATCATGTTGGGCGAGGCGCCGCTCGCGGCGCGCCTCGCGGAACGAATGCTCGCGGAGAACATCTACGTCGTCGCCTTTTCATTCCCGGTGGTCCCGAAGGGCAAGGCGCGCATTCGCACGCAGATGAACGCGGCACATACCGCCGAACAACTCGAGCACGTCATCGCGGCCTTCGGCCGCGCAGGTCGTGAACTCGGCATCATTTAGTCAGAGGTTAACGCCATGAAAGCACTGGTCAAGGCGCGCGCAGAGCCGGGAATCTGGCTCCAGGACATCCCGGAACCCACGGTTGGACACAACGACGTGCTCATCAAGGTGCGTCGCTCCGCGATCTGCGGCACCGACATGCACATCTACAATTGGGATGCCTGGGCGCAAAAAACCATTCCCGTGCCCATGGCCGTGGGCCATGAGTACGCGGGCGAGATCGTCGAAGTCGGCAGCGAAGTGCGCGGCTTCAGCACCGGCGACCGGGTCTCGGGCGAAGGCCACATCACCTGCGGCCATTGCCGCAATTGCCGCGCAGGCCGGCGCCATCTATGCCGCAACACCCAAGGGGTCGGCGTCAACCGGGCCGGCGCGTTCGCCGAATATCTGGCCATACCGGCCAGCAACGTATTCAAACTGTCGCCCGCCATCGACGATGACATTGCCTCGATCCTCGATCCCTTCGGCAATGCCACGCACACGGCGCTCGCGTTCAACGTCGTCGGCGAGGACGTGCTGATCACGGGCGCAGGTCCCATCGGCATCATGGCCGTCGCGATCGCGCGCCACTGCGGTGCGCGCCACATCGTGATCACCGACGTCAACGACTATCGTCTGGCGCTGGCGGCAAAGATGGGTGCCTCGAAGGCGCTCAATGTGTCTCGTGAATCGCTCGACACCGCCATGAAGGATTTGGGCATGGAGGAAGGTTTCGACGTGGGCTTCGAGATGTCGGGCAACGCCTCGGCCTTGCGGGAAATGCTGCGCACGATGAATCACGGCGGCAGCGTCTCCATGTTGGGCATTCCGCCCGGCGAGACCGCGATCGATTGGAATCAGGTGATTTTCAAGGGTCTCGTGATCAAGGGGATTTACGGACGGGAGATGTTCGAGACCTGGTACAAAATGGCGAGCATGCTGCAGAGCGGGCTCAACGTGCGCCCCGTGATCACGCACAAACTCGGCATCCGGGATTATATCGAAGGCTTCGAGACCATGAATTCCGGCAAGTCCGGAAAGATCATTCTCGACTGGGCAGCCCTTTGAAGTCGATGCTCGGCTGACGGCACCAGCAGTAGGCGTACAGCCCGCGCGGATCGTTGAGACGCGCAATCGCGCGCGCCTGCGCAAGCACGGGATCGAGCACTCGTTCGATTTCGCTCGGCATCGGTGCGAGGCCCGCGGCTCGCGCGAGACTCAAGCCCTGCGAACGCAGCTGCAACAGCAGCTGTTCGCGCAGACTGAGCTCGGTCTGGACGTAGTCGACGCCATAATCGCCGTTCAAATCCGCGAGCTTTGCGGCGGCCGATACGGCATCGGCAAGTCCGCCCAGATGGTCGACGAGGCCGATACGCTCGGCGTCGGCACCGGCCCAGACGCGGCCTTGCGCGATCTTGTCGATATCCTCGGGCGTCTTCTTGCGGCCTTCGCTTACGCGCTGCAAAAACTCGGCATACGCATGATCCACCGAGCTCTGCAGCAGCTGCTTCGTGTCGGCACTGAGGCTGCGATCGAGACGCATGCCGCCCGCGAGCGGGTTGGTCCCGATACCATCCACCTTGACACCGAGTTTCTCGAGCGTGCGCTCGAAGGTGGGCACGACCGCGAATACGCCGATCGAACCCGTCAAAGTCGTCGGACTCGCGAAAATTTGGTTTGCGGCCGCCGAGATGTAATAGCCGCCCGAGGCCGCGTACGTGCTCATCGAGGCCACCACCGGTTTGCCGGCTTTGCGCAAGGCCTGTACCTCGCGCAAGATTTGCTCGGAGGCGAGCATGCTGCCGCCCGGGCTGTCGACACGCAAGACGACCGCCTTGACCGTGTCGTCGTAGCGGACTTCGCGCAACAGATCGGCGGTGCTCTCGCCGCCGATCGTGCCCGGAGGCTGACGGCCATCGAGAATTTCACCGGAGGCGACCACGATCGCGACGCGGACGTCGGATTTCTGCTTGAGCGCGCGTTTGGCGCGCACCGTCGCAATGTATTGCGCCAGGTCGATCGAGTTGAAGGAATGAGTTTCCTTGTCTTCGCCGACCAGAGTCTTGAGCTCATCGCCGAGCTGCCGGCGGCTCTTCAAGGCGGTCACGAGGCCGCGCTGCAAAGCCAACTTGGCGGAATCGCCCTGCAGCGCGGACAAGGCCGCCGGGCCTTGCGTCACGTAGTCATCGAGCGCCGTGGGCGGCAGGGAACGCGCGCGCGTGACGTCGCGTTGGTACGCATTCCACAAAACCGACAGCCATGCTGAGCTCTCTTCGCGTTCGCTCGCCGACATGTCGGTGCGCGAGTACTGATCCGTGAAACTCTTGAAGGTGCCCGCGCGAAACACGTTGACGTCGACGCCGAGCTTGTCGATCGCGTCCTTGAGGAACATGCGGTAATAGCTGAAGCCGTCGATATAGACGAGGCCGAGCGGATCGAGGTAAACCTCGCCGGCCTGGGCGGCGATGTAGTACTGCGTTTGATCGAAGGAATCGGCTGCGACCACGACCCGCTTGCCCGCGGCGCGAAACTCGCGAATCGCGGCGCCCACTTCCTGGAGCTTCGAGAGACCCGAAGGCGACAGGCTGCTCAAATCCAGAACGATGAGCTTGATGCGTTCGTCGTCCTTGGCCGCGACAATCGCATCCGTGACGTCGCGCAGCAGCGTCTCCGGCGAGCCGCCGCCGGTGGCCTCACCCACCGCACGGCGCACCGGATCGATCGAGAGCTGCTCCACCAGTTCGCCTTGCGGATCGATGATGAGCGCCGCGCTGCGCGGCACTGCGGGCATCGAGGTATGCAGTGCGGCAAGCAGAAAGCCGAAAATTACCAGCAACAGAATCAGGCTCAGGACCTTGCGGATCCCGTCAAGGATCCGCCAGACCAGCAGAAAAAAGCTGCCGATCGATGAGGCGATGCTCATTGCCGGCCTCCAGCGGCCAGACGTCCCGATACCGAGCGGTGAATCTTCAGATTTTTTCCTCAATGCGGGCAGCCTTGCCCGACAGATCGCGCAGGTAATACAGCTTGGCACGACGCACGGCGCCGCGACGCTTCACGCTGACTTCGCTGATCGAGGGACTGTGCGTCTGGAACACGCGCTCGACGCCCTCGCCGTGCGAGATCTTGCGCACCGTGAACGATGAGTTCAGGCCGCGATTCTTCTTCGCGATGACGACACCCTCATAGGCTTGCACGCGTTCACGATCGCCCTCGATCACCTTGACTTGCACGACGACGGTGTCGCCCGGATTGAAATCCGGAAACTTCGCCAACGAACGCTCGCCGTTCAATGCTTGAATGATTTTATTCATACGATCTCAACCTCATCTATGACTTGTCTTCCAATCGCCCGACGAGCCCTTGCTCGCCCTTGAATTCGTCCAACAGCTCGCGCTCCTCGCCGCTCATGCCGCGCCGCTCGAGCAGCTCCGGCCGACGCAACCAGGTGCGCCCCAAAGCCTGTCGCAGGCGCCAGCGGCGGATCGCCGCGTGATCGCCACCCGCAAGCACCTCCGGCACCGCGCGTCCGGCCACCAGCGGCGGCCGGGTATAATGAGGCCAATCGAGCAGGCCGTCACTAAACGATTCCTGTTCGGCGGACTCGGCACAGCCCAAGCTGCCCGGCAGGAGCCGCACGATCGCGTCGATCACCACCAAGGCCGGCAATTCGCCGCCCGAGACGATGTAGTCGCCGATCGACCACACCTCGTCGATCTCGCTCTCCAATAAGCGCTCGTCGACGCCTTCGTAGCGCCCCGCGACCAGCACCAAGCCGGGTAAGTCGCGCGCCTCGCGGGCTAGGGCCTGATCGAACGAGCGACCGTCCGCACCCAAATAGACGCGCCGACTGCCGGCCGGAAGAGCTGCGCTCGCGGCCCTGATCGCCGTGCCCAGCGGCTCCACCTTCAATACCATGCCGGGGCCGCCGCCGTAGGGCCGATCATCGACCGTACGGTGGACATCACCGGCGTATTCGCGCGGATCGACACAATCGACCGCGACCAGCTCACGCTCCAGGGCCCGACCCAATACGCCGTGGCCCAACGCCTCACGAATCATTTGCGGAAACAGGGTCACGACCGCGATACGCATACGAACTACCCTGCAGCGGCGTCCCAATCCACGATCACCAACCGGGCCTGCAAATCTACGCGCCGTAAATGCTGCGGCACAGCAGGCACCCAAAATTCTTGCTCACCCTTGACGACCATCAGCGCATGCGCCGGTGTTTCAACGAAATGCTGCACTGTGCCCAGTCTCAGCCCCGCAAGGTTCTGCACCTCGCAACCCACGAGGTCGGCTCGATAGAAATCCTGAGAGGCCTGCTCCGGCAAGTCGGACCTCGGCACCACGATTGCCGCACCGCGGAGCGCAATGGCCTGGTCACGATCGTCGACACCGACCAACTTGGCGGTCAGCTGGCCGCCGCTGCGGCCCGTCGATTCAATCCTGTAAGTCTCCGTGCTTCCGTGACGCCGCAATTGCAGGCGGCGCTTGTCGAATAATCGCTCGGGTGGGTCCGTGTAGGAGCGAACCTTGATCCAACCTCGCACTCCGAAGGGTGCGCCTACCGCACCGAGTTCGATGAGCGGCGGCGCATCGTCGCCCATCGCGTTAAGGGTCGGCCTAGGCCGCGACCGCTTGCTTGCGGAAGGTCGTGACGAGTTGCTTGACGCGGTCGGACATATGCGCACCCTCGCCGACCCAGTGCTCGATGCGGGCCAAATTCAAGCGCAGCTTGACCTCGGCGCCACGTGCCACGGGGTTGAACAAGCCGACGCTTTCCAGGCTGGTTCCACCTTGGCGCTTACGGCTATCAGTTACCACGACGTGGTAGAACGGGGTCTTCTTGCCGCCGCGTCGAGTCAATCGGATCGTCACCATGCTATTTTCACCTTACGGGTCTGAGCCGCCAATTGTAATAAAATGACCCCTCATGCGCAAGAATGCTCTTGCCAAACCCATGGCTAGCCGCCGGGCGCCGCTCTCACGGCCCAAACCCGGGCGGCAGCCGGCCCGCCATGCCCCGCATCATGTTCTTGAGCATCCCGCCCTTGGCGAGTTTTTTCATGGTTTTCTGCATTTGATCGTATTGTTTCAGGAGCCGGTTGACCTCGGGCAACTGCACGCCGGCGCCCTGCGCGATGCGTCGCTTGCGCGACCCGTCGATGACTTCCGGCCGGCGCCGCTCGCGCGGCGTCATGGAATCGATGATGCCGATCTGGCGCTTGATGGCCTGAGGATTGACGGCACCGGCCGCCTTGGCGGCGTTGGCCTGCATCTGTGCCGGCAGCTTGTCCAACAGGCCCGCCATACCGCCCATGCGCTGTAACTGGGTCAACTGATCGCGCAAATCCGCCAAATCGAAGTTCTTGCCGCTGCTGATCTTCTTCGCAAGCTTTTCAGCCTTTTCCTGGTCGACCTGCTCCTGGACCTGCTCGACGAGCGACAGCACATCGCCCATGCCGAGGATGCGCGACGCGATGCGCTCGGGCTGAAATAGCTCCAGGGCCTCGGATTTCTCGCCCGTGCCGATGAACAAAATCGGCTTACCCGTGACCTGCCGCACCGACAAAGCGGCGCCGCCGCGCGCATCGCCGTCGGCCTTGGTCAAAATGACGCCGGTCAGGCTCAAGGCCTCATTGAAGGCCTTGGCCGCATTGATCGCATCTTGTCCGGCCATGCTGTCGACCACGAACAAGCGCTCATGCGGGTGGAGCTCCGCCTCCAATTCGGCGGCCTCCGCCATCATTTCCGCATCGACATGCAAGCGCCCGGCCGTATCGAGCAGCAACACGTCGTAGGCCTGCAAGCTCGCCTCGGACAGGGCTCTCTTGGCGATCACGAGCGGCGTCTCGCTCGCTTGCGCATTCGAGAAACCGGCGCCCACTTGCGAAGCCAGCGTCTGGAGTTGCAGGATCGCGGCCGGCCGATACACGTCGGTGCTGACCAGCAGCACCTTTTTGCGCTCCTTCTCGATGAGCCAGCGTGCCAGCTTGCCGGCGGTGGTGGTCTTGCCGGCGCCTTGGAGTCCGGCGAGCATGATCACGACGGGGCGTTGTGCCCGCAGGTTGAGCCCGGTGCTCGCCTCGCCCATGAGGCGCGTCAACTCCTCGTGCACGACCTTGATGAAGGCCTGCCCCGGCGTCAGGCTCTTGAGCACGTCGGTGCCGACGGCCCGCAGCTTCACGGCATCGGTGAAGGTCTTGACGACGGGTAATGCAACGTCTGCCTCGAGCAGCGCCAGGCGAACCTGACGCACGGTGTCGGCAATATTGTCTTCGGTCAGGCGCCCGCGCCCGGAGAGCGAGCGCAGGGCGGAGCCGAGTCTTTCGGTGAGTTGGTCGAACATGGTTCGCTATTATAGGCGGCTAGTAGGCCGGAAGTCCTTGTATCATGAAAGCTGCTTCAGTCACGTAGGTTCACTGTGCTCCTCGCCGTAACTCTCTTCATCCTCTACGCTGCCAGCGCGTGGGCCATGCTCGCCAGCATCAACAACCGTCGCCTCGACCCGGCGGCCTGGGGATTGACGCTCGCGGCCTTTTTTGCGCATAGCGATGCGATCGTTCACTTGATGCGCCGGATGGTGCCGTTCTCGATCGGCCTGCTCGAGGCCATCTCGATGCTGGCCTGGACCTTGGCGGCGCTCGCCTGTTTCATCGGTTTCGAACGGCAGAATCGCGTACTGACGGCTATTTTGTTGGGCAGTGCCGCGTTTGGTGCGGCGGCGACGCGCTCCGGACAGAACTTTGCCGAGGAAACCTCGTCGCACTGGGAACTCACGGCGCACATTCTCCTGTCGCTGGGCGCCGCGGCGCTATTGTTCGCGGCGGCAGCAACGGCGGTATTGTTGTTCTTCATCGATCGGCGTTTACGCGGCAAGCGGCTCAGCAAACTGCCGAGCGTCCTGCCGCCGGTCGATACGCTCGAGAAAATCATGTTTCGCTCGATCGGGGCGGGCTTCGCGCTGTTGACGCTGGCCCTGTTCACGGGTTTCGTGTTCGTCACGAATCTGTTTGCCCAGCATTTGGAACACAAGACGGTTTTCTCCGTGATCGCCTGGGTGCTGTTCGGCGTGCTGTTGATCGGCCGCATGCGCTACGGCTGGCGCGGCCGGGTCGCGGTGCGCCTGACTCTGTGGGGCTTCGGACTTCTGGTCCTCGCTTATTTCGGTTCGAAGTTCGTGCTCGAGTATCTTCTGGGGCGTCATTGGGGCTGACCGGCCGGCAATGCAACATCTGTCATTAGCCTCTTTGTTCGCAGCGCTGGTGGCGCTCTTGTTGCTCGCGGCCTTCTTCGCGGGCAGCGAAACCGCACTCATGAGCGTCAACCGATACCGCTTACGGCATCGCGCGAAGGCGGGAAACCGCGGCGCGAAACTGGTCGAGGCCCTGCTCGCGCATCCGGACCGGCTGATCGGCTTGATACTGCTGCTGAGCACGGTCGTCAACGTGCTGACGCCCACACTGGTGGGCTTGATCGCGTTTCGACTGGGCGGCGACTTCCTGGTCGCGATGGGCGTGATCACCCTGACCTTCGTGATCCTGATCTTCTGCGAGGTGGCACCCAAGACCTTTGCGGCGACGCACCCCGAGCGACTGGCGATTCCGGCCGCCTACATTTATACGCCGCTGCTGACGTTTCTTTACCCGTTCGTGTGGGCAACCAATCTGCTCGCCAATGGGACGCTGCGTCTGCTGGGCGCCTCGCAGGAGCAGGCCTCGAATTCTTTGAGCAGCGAAGAACTGCGCACGGTCGTTGCGGAAGCCGGCGCCATGATCCCGCATCGTCACCAACAGATGCTGGTCAGCATCCTGGACCTCGAAAAGGCAACCGTCGAGGACATCATGGTGCCGCGCGTCGACATCGTGGGCGTCGACATCGACGACGATTGGGACAAGATCGTCGACCAACTGCGCCAGAGTCAACACACTCGCCTGCCCGTCTACGAAGGCGAGATCGATCGGATCATCGGCGTGTTGCATATGAAGCGCGTCGTGCACGAACTCGCGCGCGGGCGGCTCGACCGCGAGTCATTGATCGAGGCGGCCGCGAGTCGCGACGCGTATTTCGTTCCATCCGGCACGACGCTCAACACGCAACTGCTGAACTTTCAGCGCGCGAAACGCCGCATGGCGTTCGTGGTCGATGAGTACGGGGACATCCAGGGACTCGTCACGCTGGAAGATATCCTCGAGGAAATCGTGGGTGAGTTCACCACCGATCCGGCCACGATGATGCACAAGGACGTGCATGCCGAGGCCGATGGGAGCTACGTCGCCAACGCCGCCACATCGATCCGCGCCCTGAATCGCTCGATGCGCTGGAATCTGCCCACGGACGGACCGAAAACGCTCAACGGCCTGATCCTCGAGTACCTGGAGGCGATACCCGAGCCGGGCACGACGCTCAAACTCGCCGACTACATGCTGGAAGTACTGCAGACCGGCGATAACGCCGTCAAGACCGTGCGCATCCGGCCGCCCGCACCGGTCGAACCGCAGGTGGCCGCGCCGCACCGGCGCGCCGCCCGGCATTGATTTCAGACGGCCGCGAGCGCTTGACTGAGACGCGCGACGCCGATCACCTTCATGCCCTCGGGAGCTCGTTTCGGCACGTTCGCCTCGGGTACCAGGGCCTGCGTGAAGCCGTGCTTGGCCGCCTCGCGTAAACGTTCCTCGCCGTAGGGCACGGGTCTGATCTCTCCGGCAAGACCCAATTCACCGAAGGCGACCAGGGAGTTCGGCACCGGGGCATCCTGCAGGCTCGATCGCGCGGCAAGCAGAATCGCCAGATCGCCCGCGGTCTCGGCGAGCCGCACGCCGCCGACCACGTTGGCGAAGACGTCCTGGCCGTGCAGTGCGAGACCCGCGTGCCGGTGCGCGACGGCGAGCAACATCGTGAGTCGATTGCCGTCGATGCCGACGGCGACGCGGCGCGGATTCGCACCGAGACTGGCATCCGCCAACACCTGCACCTCGATCAAGAGCGACCGCGTACCCTCGCGCATGACCGTGATGACGCTGCCCGGCACGGGTTCGCCATGGCGTGACAGAAAAATTGCCGACGGGTTGGTCACTTCGCGCAAGCCCTGTTCGACCATCGCAAACACGCCGATCTCATTGGCCGCGCCAAAGCGATTCTTGACCGAGCGCAGCACTCGGAACCGGCTGCCGGTATCGCTCTCGAAATACAGGACCGTATCGACCATGTGTTCGAGCACGCGCGGGCCGGCGATTTGCCCTTCCTTGGTCACGTGCCCCACGAGCAGCACGGCCGTTCCTGAGCTCTTCGCGAAACGCACGAGTTCCGCGGTGCATTCGCGCAACTGCCCGACGGCTCCGGGCGCCGATTCGATGCGCTGCGAGTACATGGTCTGAATCGAATCGATCACCAGGATTCCGGCTCCCGCGGCGCTCGCCGTGGCCACGATCTCCTCGACGCAGGTCTCGGCAATCAGGCGTGCGGTCGCCGCCTCCAACCCCAAGCGGCGCGCACGCAGCGCGACCTGCTGCAAGGACTCCTCGCCGGTCGCATAGAGCACCGCACGTTGTGCATGCAGCGCGGCCGCGGCTTGCAGCATCAACGTGGATTTGCCGATACCGGGATCGCCGCCGAGCAGGGTCACCGAACCCGGCACGAGACCGCCGCCCAGCACCCGATCGAGCTCGGCCGAACCGGTCGTGAGGCGCGCCTGTGGGGCACTCGCCTCGGAAGCCAAGGTCGATGACTGGTCGACTCGGGCGACACGCGGGGTGGAACCGGACCGCGGCCCCTGGGGGACGACCTCGGCGACCAGTGTGTTCCATTCATTGCAGGTCGTGCATTGCCCCTGCCATTTGGGAGACGCGGCTCCACAATTTTGGCAGACATAGACCTCTTTCGACTTCGCCATGAGATTCCTTCGCGTCGTTTTGTGAGCTTAGCATTGCTGTGTCAGTAGCCCGATCACCTATACTGCGCAGCTTGTGGCTTGGGATTATGTCTACTGCATGAGAAAAGTTGGTTTATTAGCGGCACTTTCAGGCATCGCGCTCCTCGTCGTAGACCTGGTCCTCTGGGTCCGCGGCAGCGGCGGCCCGTGGTATTGGCTCCCCGGGGCGGTTCTCTCTGTGGCGGGTACGAGTGCAATGTTCTGGGGCCGCTGGCAATCCGCGGGCGTCACCTCACCCTTGGCGGGGGCCAAGACGAGCGTCGGCAGCGATACGGCCAAGCTGCTCGACAACTTCGAGCAACGCTTTGCCGAACTCAAGGGCCGCAAGGCGAATGCTTCCGTGTTGAGCGAGCTGTATGCCCTCGGCACGCAATTGGAGCAGCGTGCGCGTGTTCCGCAGGCAACCGCGGTCTATCGTCACTTGATCCGCATCGACACGAATTACCGCGATGTCGGGACCCGGCTCAAGCGACTCTTGGATGCCGAACGGCTCGCAACCCGGGCCGCGCCCGCACGCGTGGCCGGGCCCGCAACGGCCCTGACGCGTCCCGCGGCCGCCGCGGCGTCGCCGGCGGCCGCACCCCGGCCAGCGCCGGCCGGGACCGCTCGCGCGCCCGTGGCGCCAACATCGATCTTGGTCGCCAAAAACGTCATTCCGCCGGCATCGAAGAGCGGCGAGCCGCTGCCGGTCAAACAGCTCGGTCGCTATCGGCTGGAACGGGAAATAGGCCGCGGCGCGATGGGCGTCGTCTATCTCGGGCGGGACATGGCGATCAATCGCCTGGTCGCGATCAAGGCGATTCCCCTCGCCAGCGAATTTAGCGATGCCGAACTGCATGAAGCGCGCGTCAGATTTTTCCGCGAGGCCGAGACCGCCGGGCGCCTCAATCATCCGAACATCGTCACGATCTATGACGTCGGCGAGGAAGCCGGCCTCGCCTACATCGCGATGGAGTATCTGCAAGGTCAGCACCTCTCCAGCCACGCAAGCTCGAATCAGCTGCTCGAGCCACGCAAGGTGATCGAGTTGATCGGGCGCACCGCAGACGCGCTCGGCTTTGCCCACAAGCAACAGGTCGTGCATCGGGATATCAAGCCCGCGAATCTCATGTTCGACCCGAACGGAGACATTCTGAAGATCATGGATTTCGGCATCGCGCGCATCACCGGTGCCGGCAGCACGCGTACAGGGATAGTGCTCGGCACGCCTTCGTTCATGTCACCCGAGCAGCTTGAAGGGCGAACTGTGACAGGTCGCTCGGACTTGTTTTCCCTGGGTGTTAGCCTGTTTCAGTTGTTGACCGGCCAGTTGCCGTTTTCAGCCGACTCGATGACGGGTCTGATGCAGCAAATCGCCGAAGCACCGCATCCGCCCTTACGGGCGTTTCGGCCGGATCTGCCGGCATGCGTTGAATCTGTTGTCGACCGCGCCCTGGCGAAGAACCCGGAATCTCGGTTCGACACCGGCGCACAAATGGCTGCCGCACTTGAAGATTGTCGCGTACGTATACCCAGCGGAATGCCATGAGCAAGAGCAATAACATGACCGTAGCGGCGGACGCGCGGGGCGGCCGGCCATGAGCCTACGCGGCAAAATCTCGAGCGTCGCGTTGACCGACACCGGCAAGGTGCGCGAGCACAACGAGGACATGATCGGCTCCGAGGCGGATATCGGTCTGTTCGTGCTCGCGGACGGCATGGGTGGCTATAACGCGGGAGAAGTCGCGAGCGGCATCGCCGTCAAGACCATCATCAACCTGGTCCGCGACGCCGTGCTGCGCGAGGACCTCAGCGTGCCCGATCCGGAGACCGGACTCACGCGCTCGAGCATCATCCTGCGTGACGCGATTCACAGAGCCAACAAAATCATCTATCACACCTCCAAGACTCAGCCCCAATGTGAAGGTATGGGCACGACGGTCGTGGCATGCTTGTTTCACGACAACCGCATGTCGATCGCACACGTGGGGGATTCACGCTTGTACCGGTTACGGGACAACCGTTTCGAACAGATGACGCTGGATCACTCGCTATTGCAGGAGTTGGTAGACCGGGGTTTTTACTCGCAGCAGGAGGCGGCCAGAGCCGCCAACAAGAATTATGTTACACGGGCGCTAGGCGTCGAACAGAACGTCGAAGTCGAGATCCACGAGCAGCCGGTGCAGAAAAGCGACTATTACGTACTCTGCTCGGACGGCCTGTCGGACATGATTGAAGACGAGGATATTCATTTAACAATCAGTACCTTTAGTGCTAATCTTGAAACTGTTGCTAAGCAATTGATCCAGCTTTCTAACGATAATGGCGGTCGGGATAACATCTCTGTGATCATGGCGCATATCGCCGAGCCGTTCCCTGCTCGCAAGCGTATATTTGACAAAATATTGGGATGGTTTGGATAGGCAAATGGAGTATGAATGGCACGCCTGATGCTTAGCTTGGATGGTCAAGTCCTGGCCGAATACAACATGAACAAGGAGCGCTACACCATAGGTAGGCTCCCGGACAACGATATTCGGATCGATAACCCTGCCGTCAGCGGTCATCATTCGCTGATCATCAATATCCTGAACGACTCCTTTCTGGAGGACTTGAACAGCACCAATGGCACATACGTCAACGGCAAGCTGATCAAGAAGCATGCGATGCAGCACGGCGATGTGATCACCGTCGGCCATCACCAACTGCGTTTCGTCGACAGTCAGGACGTCGACGCCGAGCAGGATGAATTCGAAAAAACCATGGTCATCATGCCAAGTTCGCAGGGCGAAGACCGTATTCGCCGCGTCGGGCAGGCCGTTGACCAGGCGGCCAAAGCGGTCGCCGCCAAGCGCAATTTCGTCGCGGCACCGGAAACCCTGACGGC
>Ga0116229_10008146_pt1 | contig 16372 bp, 37 predicted proteins | sample S1TSphgellanicum_3_FD_87313 | JGI IMG/M metagenome (GOLD analysis project Ga0116229, IMG submission 87313) | Host-associated microbial communities from peat moss isolated from Minnesota, USA - S1T2_Fc - Sphagnum magellanicum MG | ecosystem: Host-associated > Plants > Peat moss > Unclassified...
AACGGGACATTCCCATCGACGATGACCTCAGCCTGCGGGAAGAGGCGCAACATCTCGTAGATGGCGATCGAGTGGCACCCCACGAGGCACGCACGCGGTCCGTACTCGTCGATGGCCTCTGAGTGACTTTCCACGAGGACCGACGGGAGCTTGTAGAGCTCCGGGTAGAGCCGGGCGTGGTCTTCCTTCGTGAGCTTCTTGCTGTCGGTCAGTCCCGGCATGGTCCAGTCCTCGGGGACTGCGACTGCGCAGACGAGGAGAGGGCCGGCGAAAGCCCCCAAACCCACTTCATCCACACCGATGACATACTTCATGTGTCCCAGAAGGTGGAGAGGAGCTCCTCGATGGCGAGGAGCTCCTCGAGCAAGGGGGAGGACAGTACATCCCGCTGCAGAGCGAGAGCATCGCGGCGAGTGGTGATCTCCGAGATGAGGTTCAGTAGCGCCGAAACCGGCGTGGGACCTGTCCCAGACGTCGTGATGATCGACGGCTCCTGGAAGGTCGCCACGAAGACGTGCGCTTCGTCCTCAGATGCCGTGATCTCGATGGTCTCTTTCATGCGTGTCTCGCCCGAAGAATCTCCAGGTCGAGGAGGCACTGCACGAGCTCCTCCGACGGCTTCAGACCTTTCTGGTACCCCGAGGGCTCTTTCTTCGGGGACACTTTCGCAGCCAGCTCCGCGATTCTCTCGAGGAGCTTCCTCTCTGCCTTTAGGATCAGTTCGTGGTCTTCGTCGCATGACGGTGCTTTCTCACGCTTGCGGGGCACGCGCACTCCTACGAGTCAGAAACGGTGACCGGTGTGTTTACATCCTGCGTGGGGTCCGGGTCTGCGAATGACGCCGGGGGCTGCGCCTTGATCTTCGCCACCGCAGCCGTGACGTTGTTCAAGACGTTCTGGATGGCTTGGAGCGGGCTCGGACGGTTTGGCGTCGGAGACGTCGTCAGCCGCGTGATCTGAGCCTGCGCGAGCTCCTCGAACGTGATGGCGTTGAAGGACTGGGTAGTCTTGTCGCCCTCGACCGCAGCGTACGCGTCGCTGAGCGAGGTCCTGAGCTCGAGGTTCTGCTGCTGTTGGGCGGCCGTGGTGCTGGTCTGAGAACCCGCAGTCCCACCGCTACCCGAGGGTGTGTCTCCCATGCTCCAGCTCCTTCGCGTGGAGCCTTAGTAGAGCAGGGATCGTCTTGGCCTCATAGATGGACATCGAGCAGGCGACGATCTTGATGGGCAGCGGCCAGTCGCCGCCTTCGAGATGCGTCTTCAGGAGAGTCAGTGCTTCCACCATCGTCGCGCATTTCTGTGTGACGACGGCAGCACCCGGCGCGGGAGCGTAGGAGTAGAGCACCTCCTGGTACTGGTCCCCCTTCGGCTGGTACGAAACCGCGCGCCGCAGGGGATGCCGAACTTCGGTGGGAGGACTCTCCGGAACAGGCTCTGGTCGACAGGCCGTGATGATGAGGGTGTCGCCGCGGTACACTTGTCCGAGCAGCTGCCAGTTCCCGTCCGAGAGCTCCTGGAGCGTGGCCTCTACTGCGGCAGCGAACTTGTGCGGGTCCTTCTCGGAGACGGCCTGCACCTTCCACCGCGCGCGCATCGGCTTCTGCGGAGGCGTGGGCGCGTTCACCTACTTCCTCCTCGAGAGCTTCTTCACCACCGAGATCACCTCCGGCCAGGACTGAGTGCAAAGCACGTAGTTCGGGAGCTCCTCGCGGAACTGCGGGTTCTTCCAATAGATGGGCTTACCTTCTGGATGGGCCTCGCGCCATTCCTGGAGATTGCTCGGCTTGTCGTCGATCAGGACATCACCGCGCACGAAGGCCTTTCGCTTCGCGTGGATGACATCCTCATGACGGATGCCGAAGTGCTTCTCGAGCGCGCCTTCGCGCACATGGGTCCACGTCGCCGACCCGTGGAAGGGGCTGGTGACGACGAGGACCTCCGCGATGTCCTGGAGCTCCTTCACTGCCTCTGCGGCCCCGGGGTACGGCTTGATGCCCGCACCTCCGTAGGCCTTCATGCGCTCGTAGACCTCGTACTTGAAGGCGCGCGCGGTGTCAGGCAACGAATCGAAGACCTCCCATGTGCTGACAGCATCGTGGGAGTAGTCGTGTACCCCTCCGGAGATGTCTCGCAGGATGTCGAGCGCGTGGTCGATGAAGTTGAGTAGGACGCCATCAGCGTCCAGGAGTACAACTGGTCGCATCGGAGACTCCTAGCGTCTTGGTCGTGACGTCGACATGCAGGACGAAGTTGTCGCCTGCCCGCAGGTAAACGGGCCCACCGCCGTCCTTGGCCAACAACTCGAGACATCTCTCGCCATCAACCAGAACAACGCGGCCGTAGAGCAGTACTTCTGGACCCAATCCCTCGATGAGCTCTACGCTCACTAGATCTTCTTGCCGCCGTGGCGATGGGGACGCGTCTTGTTGAACTCCTCCTTGACGTCGATCGCCTCCCAGAGCTGCATGCCGTTGTCGTCGCAGTAGAGGAAGCACTGCGCGAGCGCGCGGCCAAGGTAGAGGTGCGTCGCCTTCATGTCGCGCGGGCTGAAACACTGGAGAGAGAGCGAAGTATCGACGTGCAGGTCCGAGAGGAACTCCTCGAAGTTCAGCTTCGAGAAGTCGATCTGCCTCTTCATGTAGTCGACGGTGGCCGCAGAGACAGCCGCGTCGAGCTCCTTCGCGTTGCCGTCGGTCCCGCAGCGCTGACAGACGCGGATGACGAAGTCCGCGAGCTCGATGGGGATGCCCTCGGGCTTCCCGGCCTCGCCCAGCCAGACCTCGGTGAGCGTGTGGTTGGCGCGGTACTCCTCGAGGGCCTCGGAGAGCTCGGAGTGAAACAGGATGACCGATCGGTAGTAGGGGCGCAGGTCGCCCTCCTTGATCCAGCCAGAAGCACGCGCGATAGCGTCGGAACGCTCACAGAGCGCGGAGATGGTGTGCATGGGCGTTGTCATTGGGCGTGAGCTTTCTTCAGTTCGGCGTTCTCGGTCTCGAGCTCCACGATACGATCACGAAGAGTCTTCATGGTCTCGTCTGCCTTCCTCATCAGCTCGGTCATCCTCAACATGTTGCCTGAGGTCTCGCGCTGACCCTTCACGGCCAGATTCAGAAGGCGGAAGAGCTCTTCCTTGTCGAGCTTCAGAAAGGACGTACGATCCAGGTCAGGCGGTGCTGCTTCAGGCATGATCTCTCCAAGCGCGCGCCGGCGGCGCACGTGCATCAACGAGTATGGGGGTGTGGCCTACAGCGCGACGGCGGCGCGAGACGACGAGAAGTTCTTCGGCAGCTGCCACAGGAGATCCGTGAGCTCCGAGATCTGCATGAGTACTGCCCGGTGTTCCACGCAGATGGTCTCGAACTCCTTCTGAAAAGCCGCGCTCTCCTCTGGAGAACCTGCTCGCGCCATGGCGAGCTTCAGAATGGCGAGACGGTCTACACGGCGGTCCACTACGGGCATGAACAACTCCTTCAGACAACTGCTGTTACGTAACGTCAGGCACCCACCAACATCGGAAGGCGCCCCTCGTAGTCTTGCTGGATGACGTCGATGTCCACGCTCACACCGGCGACCTGTACAGTGGGATAGAGCTGCAGCTGACAGAACCCGCAGCTCGGCATCGGCACAGAGCTCATCGAGCGCCAGTACCGCACGACACTCAACGCGTAAAGCCGAGAAGCATCGAGAGGCTGATTGGCACCGACGTAAAGACCCGGCTGCCAGCCGCCTGCAGCGATGGCATCTGCCCACGCGTTGATCACCGAGATGACGCCAGCGGGGGACATATCGAGGCTCTCGACGTCGAGCCAGATTGTCGCGCCAACAGGCACTGCTAGGTGCTGTAGTTCGCTCACCGTGGCAGCGGGCTCCCACTGATCCGCGTAGGTGACAAGAGACAGAAGCAGGCCGGCGCCTGTGATCGCCGCTACCTCGGAACGGGTGACGCCTCCGAGGTAGCGAACCGCAAACGAGAACCCCTCTGCTTTCAGAGCCGCAACACTTTCAGCAGTGAGCGTCGCGATGGTGTCGATGCCGCGCGCACCCACGGAGGCCTTCTGTACTGCCAAACTCATCTAGCTGATGTACCGGTTCTGGCGAACGTACGCAAGAACAACTTGTTCTTACGGGTGCGTCCGCCACCTCGTCAGGTGCTTCGCGCTGGCCTTGGCATCCTCGAGGCCGGGGAGACTTGACGCCGGAATCGTAGCCTTCGCGGTGTACTGATCCACGATGGCGATGACCTGGTTCACAGCATCCGTCACCGCTGCCATGGCACCGGAGAAGTCCGGGTTCGCCTGCTTCGCATCGGCTGCGGCCGTGACCGCGTCATTGAGTGCGACGAGCGCGTGGTTCACCGTGGCGAGGGCGTTGTTGAAATCCGTCATGGCCTGGGCCTGGTCCGCCGGCGCGAGCCTGGGCAGGAGAAGATTGAACGCGACCTGTGCACCCGAGAGCGCGACCTGAGCTCCCTGCTCGAACGTCGTGACCTGCGCGACCGGGTTGGACTGGAAGTTCTGCCACCAGGTGCTCACCTCGGCGCATCCCGCCAACACGGCCGTGACCGTGAACAACGCCAACGTCCCGACCAACACAACCAGACTCTTCTTCCTGTTCATGGATACCTCTTCTTGTGGCTGAGTTCGCTGCAGAGGCGCTGCATTGCCGCATCGTCCGCCGGCACGTGACCGCCACGCACCATCGCGGCCAAGATGTAACCGCAGGCCTCGGCATCAGCAACTGCGCGATGCGCGCCGCTCAGCGTGACCCCAAAGCGAAGAGCCACCTCCGCGAGCTTGTTGCCCGGCGTTGGGTGGTACTTCCTGGCTAAGTCGAGCGTGCAGATGCGAAACTCCGGTGCGCGATACTTCGCGTTGCACCGGTTGAGCTCTTGCACGAGCATACGTTCGTCGAAGCTGAAGTTGTGGGAGACCCACACCGGCGCGTCGAGCTCTATGAGAAGCTGTGGGAGCATGTCCTCGAAGCGAGGCTGCCCCTGAAGCTTCTCTCGGCTGAGACCGTTCACCTTGAGGGCGCCCTGCACGTCCGCGTCGTTCCAGTCCACGTCGGGCGGGCAGAACAGGCTCGACCAGCGTCGCACGATAGTGCCACGCTCGAAGGTCACCACACCCAGCTCGATGATGCGTGAGTTCTTTTTGAAGCCGGTCGACTCCACGTCCCACACAGCCCACGATTGCTCAAACCACTTCATAGTCTGTCCCTCGTCAACGTTGAAGGAAGGTCCTCCCGGGTCACCGCCACGCGCCCACACATGGAACAGCGTCCAGTGCGAGCATCCCTGATGATCCCGGCAGCCTCCTTGGCCCCCTCCAGCAGGTCTTCTGCCATCTCCTTGCGCAGCATATGCTCCACAAGGAGTCCCATACCTTCTCCCTCATCGGAAAGAAAGATTGCCCCGTAGAGCGAGGACATCTGGAGGGTCCGGTTCCCGTCGGTGAGCCATCTCTCGAGCCACGCGCGCACCAGAACACCCTGAACAAGGCCTGGTCCGATGACTAAGAAACCGGACTCGAGCTGGCCCCTGCCCAGCATGCAGTTCGTGATCGTGGTCCGGAGGCGCTCGATGCCGTACTTCGCCACGTAGACAGCCAAGGCCGTGTCGTTCAGCACCGTGACATCCGCGGTAGCGAGCTGCTTGTTCCCCAGCCTCTTGCGCCAATGCGCGAGAACGCAGCTGAACTGGGGAACAAGCATCGCCTGCTTCACTTGCCGTCGTTGTAGTGGATCTTGCCGTCGTCGCCCACGTAGAAGTCAGGGGCGCCGTACGCTTCGCATGCCACGGTCAGAACCTCACCGTGGAACCAATCTCCGTCCCAGAACCCCGCACCAGCCCCTGTGCGCGTGAGCCAGAAGTCTTCGCCGGCGAACTGCATGTCGGTGCGGTTTATCGGATCGCTACGAACACGCCCGCCGATGATGAGGCCCTCGTGCTCTTCCCGGAAGACGGAGCACTCCTTCCAGATGCGCGCGAGACTCTCGTGGTGAAGATCGTGCCGCGTGTACTTCGACCGGAGGGTGAACAGCGGCACGTCGTCCTCGTTGTAGACGTACGTGTTGCCGAGCCCGGCTTCGATGAAGGCCTCGCCAAACAGTCCAAGCGCACGGACGGGCGATTGCCCCAGGAAGAGGCAGTGGTGGGCGAAGTCAGCCGTCGCACTCGTCATCGTCGTCATCGTCGTCATCGAGTGCCCTCGGTTCGTCGTCCTCCTCGGGGCGCAACGCCTCGAGCACTTCGTTGTTCAGTTCTTCGCTGACGACCTCGTAGAATCCCGGGATCGCCATGAGCTGGTCAGTCGTCATCCGCCCGATGATCTCCTCAAGCTTCTCGTCGAACTCTTCCTGCGTGACGCTGCCGTAGTCAGGCATCGGTCTTCCTCTGCGTCTCCACGAGACGCTGTTTGGCGCTGCGACACAGGCGCTTGATGTGTGCCTCGCGCTTCAGTGCGTGTGCTTTGAGCTCGAACCGTTCCTGGTAGACCAGCGTCCACGGCCGCCCCGGACGTGTGGCTTTGGCTCCCCCAACGCCGTTGTGTTCGCCGACGCGTCGCTCTAGGTCGTTCGTTATTCCGGTGTAGAGCTTGGTCTTCGAGCCGTTCTCAATCATGTAGACGAACCACCCCATCAGGTCTCCTTCGGCTTGAGCATGCCCGTCTCGAGGTCCACCATCCCGACGAAGAGGTACTTCCACCCGAGTCCATGCGCGCCATCCGGGGCATGAGGCGGCGGGGTCTTGTGCGTGCAGTCGGGGCCCACCTTGAGGCAGATGACGTGCCCAAAAGACACGCTGTCCATCACCTCGTTTCGGAACGCGGCCCAGTCCCCGCCGCGTGTCTTCAGGTCTTTCAGGATTTCCGGAGAGACGACTGGTTCACTTGCCACGCGCGGCCTTTCTGGCGGTCACAGCCGCCGGAGTGTGTTGAGCTGCGAACGCCGACGCGCTCGCCTTGGGGACACGGATGGTCACTTGGGTCTTCGCCATCGTCGCGGTGGCGGTTGTTCCGTCAGTGAGTACGGTCACAATACCCTCCGCTCCTTCTGCAAGCGCGCAGACGAAGTCAACGTAGAGATTGCTCGTCTGCTGCTCGAGGGGTGCACAGACTGCGTCGGTGATGTCAGTGATGAAGGTCTCGGCGTTCTTCGCCTCCTGGGCGGTGCAGGCGATGAGTGTCAGGGCAACTGCACCTACGATCTTCTTCATGTCGAATCTCCTAGAGAAAATACAATCACCACTCGGTCGGCCATTGGACGCGTATTGTCCGCGAGTATCTTCTTCACCATATAGCGACGCGCAGGAACAATTGTAGCGGTACCGCCGCTTATGATGACGTCCAGATCCGCCTTCTTTAGCCGTACCAGAAGCGCGTTTCTGGACGCGAGATACTTACCGATCCAATTCCGAGCCCTGCCACGCAAGGTGCTGCCGTTCCATGCTTCATTGCCCTCCACCAGGTCCCGCTGGTAGCGCCCCCGCGCACACTTGAGTGCCATGGCGCGGAAAGCCTCAGAGCCATGCGAAGTGTAACTCATCAGGCTCTCCCAGGCGGCTTCAGTGGTCTCAATCCTACGTTCACCATGACCTCCTTGCCTCGCGGAACCTTCCCAGCCGAGAAAGCGTTCTCGTACTGAGGCTCGTTCTTGTCCAGGACGCTCTGCGCCCACTTCCGCTGCTTGGGGCTCAGCGTAGTGCGACTCGATCGTTGGAGCTGATGGTGCATGTCGTCGAACGCTGAGTGTTCCTCGTCGCTCAGCTCGAAGGTGAGCAACTTCTTGATGAGGCTGACATCGGCGGCGTGAACCTCCTCCTTCGAGAGCTCGCTGACGTCGTTCCGATCTTCGTCATCCTTGAACATTTAGTGCCTCCATCGTTCTTGTACCGTGTAGTCCTGTCAGCTTGCACAAGCACGGAAGAGAACACGGTACAAGAGCGATGGAGGCACGCCGTGATTCCCCCTAACGAGATTCAAGAAATCGCAGCACGAAAGCTCTACGCCATCATCAGCCCCACCATCACCGACTTCGCCGACGTCGACTGGGAAGACCTGCCTATCGAGACGCAGCAGCTACTCTACAAGGCAGTCTCGGTCGCCAGTGCAGCCACCCCCGCGCCCATCGTCGTTCGTTGCTCGCATGCCGCGCCATTCCCGTTCACCGGCATGCAGAAGCACATCTACGCCAACAACACGAAAGAGAGCATCGATGCCGCCGTAGAGCAGTTCCGTTCCTTCCTCATCATGTTGGGCGAAGAATGGACCGAGCAGCACGAGGGGCCCGCGACGCATGGATAACATCCGCCACAGCTCCGCCACCGTGGAACACTACACACCGCCCGAGATCGTGGAGGCCGCGCGCTTCACCCTCGGGCACATCGACCTCGATCCCGCGAGCTGCGCGAAGGCCAACACTACGGTGCGCGCCAACCGCTGGTATGGCCTAGTCGACAACGGCTACTTGCAGACATGGGAAGGCAACGTCTTCCTGAACCCTCCTGGAGGCTGGTGCGATGCCAACGGACGCCCGGTCATCAAGAAATCCAAAGACAAGGCGGCCTGCACGCTTACGGGCGAATGCGGGCTGCCTCCGGGGCACAAGCACCACGATGTCGAGTCTTCGCAGAAACTCTGGTGGCAGCGTCTCGCGATGACATGGAAGGGTGGGTGGGTCCACAACGCCATCTTCGTCTGCTTCTCCATCGAGCTCCTACAGTCCACGCAGGTCGACACGAAGGGGCCGCTCCCCCTCGAGTTCCCCATCTGCTTCCCGGCACGACGCCTGGCCTACATCGGCGGGGACGGGAAGCCGCAGGGCAGCCCGCCACACGCCAGCTGCATCATCTGCCTGACGAACAAGCCGGACGTGCTCACGCGCTTCATCGACCATTTCTCGACATTCGGGCACATTGTGGTGCCGCGTGCCTGAAGGACGGCCGCTCACCCATGAAGAAGCTCGGGAGTTCCTCAGTCGCAGGGGCACGCGGCGAAGAGAGGCACACTCGTTCACGAAGCGAATCCTGCACTGGCCCTACTGCACGCACTGCGGGCTCGTGCTCCTCAAGAACGAAACCACACGTCGTGCAGCCAAGGCGCTGTGCGAATGGGAGGACGACTGAGGGCTAAGAAAGAAGGGGAGACCCTTCTTTCTTCTTAGCTATGGCTTCAGGTTCTTGAACGCCTCGTTGACGCGGTACTCGACCTTGTCATCTTGCTGTCGAGCCATCGAGTTCATGGCGTGCACGAGACGCGCCTGGTTCGTGCTCATCTTGGGCCTGCCGCGGAGTACTTTCTCAACGCGCTCGGCCATCGTGAGGGTGTTGTCCTTCATCACAGCGGCTCGCCACGCTGCGTCGTCTGCCTCTGACATGCTCCTTCTACTCCGATAGGGTTACCCCGATCTGAGTCTCCAGCGTGTCTCCCGCGACCAGGGCGACGTCGCTATCGAGCTTCAGATCGAAGCAGATGTACTCGGCAGGAACGGGCACTGAGATGCTGCAAGTGAACGTGCCGTCCTCACTGAGCTCGGTGTCGCTGACCGTTGCGAATGTGAGAGGCGACGCCTTCATGTCCGGCGTGCCGATGGCCTTCATGATCTTGGCGATCTCCGCCTTCGCGATGCTGTCACGCATCGTCTGCTCGTCGCGGAGAACCATCTCGACACGGTCTGCCATCGGCACCCGCTCATCCTCGAGCACCATCTTTCGCCACGCGGCGACACGCCTGTCGATGTCCTGGAGCCACAGCCCTGTGACTTCTTCTTGTGTGCGGGCAGCATCTGCCGGCGGAAGCGGCTCAGGTGCGGACAACAGGGAGGATACCGAACCGGCTGTGCATGAACCGAGGTCGCCCTGGTCGAGGGGAACCCCCGGTTGGGGCAGCCAGGGATTCATCTGTCACCTCCTTGCCGGTGTGCGTGTCGATGACCTTCCAGAGGTACAGGGTGACGGGGACCTTCGTCTTCTTCGACGCGATCCTCGCCTCCTTGATCCGCTGGGCCTTGCAGCTGAGGGCGTCTGCGACGGTCCCTCGGCTGGCAACGGCTTTCCCGTTGTACTGGACGACGTAGCGCAGACTGCCAGTACGACCAGCAGCGCGAACAGGTGGTCGCGGTTTAGCCGCGGTCGTTCGGCGTCGTCGGGTGACACGGCTCATTCTCCCTCCTGAGCGACCAGGGCCTGTTCAAGAACGCGATCGGTCTGGGCCTGTGCGCGACGCTGCCCCAGCTCCTGCTGACGGCGCTGGCGGCGGTTCGGTCTCGCTTGCGGGGGAGGGGGAGCTGCCACGGGGGCCTGGGGCGCCTGCTTGCCGAGCGCTATCAGGCTGTTGCGGATGAAGTTTCGCATGTCATTCCTTGATCTCAGCCCGCGTCCTCGCTCCTCGAGAGGAAGTAGCGGCGGATGTCGTCGCGAAGACGTGGCTTGTGCTTCGTGAGCTGCAGCACGCCTTGCCAGTCCGGATGGACGTCGTGGACGGGCGAGAAGTGGTTCTCGATGAGAATGTTGTCACGTGTCGAGTAGCCACGGTTCTTCATCGAACCATGGAAGTGGTGCACCGCAAAGCTGTCGACGTAGCCGATGTTGCCGTGGAAGGCCTCTTTGGCACGGTGCTGCCAGGCACGGATGTACTCGAGGTAGTCGGGACGGTACTTGTGAACCTTCTTGCCGAGCTTCTTCTCGAGCTCGACGTTGACCATCTGTCCGGCAAGCCCCCAGGCCATGAACCAATCACCACTTCCGAGGATGCAGCGGTCAAGCAGGCCGCCCACAGCATCGAAAGCCTCACGGCGAAACGCCCAGGCACCCCCAGGGGCACCCACCCATGGAAGCGGGCCGCTGGGCGTATCACCTCCGCTACCCGAGGGCTCTGCCCAGCCACCGTTGTATCCTTCGGGCATCCTGTTGCCGTTGTTCACGAACCGGAACGCGAAACCGTCGTTCGCATGGTGGATAGGACGATGTCCTTCGCCGGGGCGCGTCTCCCCCGTCACGTTCACGTAGCTCGAGAACATCTGCACCCAGTCGTAGTGTTGGAGCTGGTGGATAGTCTCAAGCGCAATGTCGTGGCGCGTGAAGTGGAAGTCCGCGTCGACAATGGCGGCGTACTTCCAATCCGCAGGCAGTCGACTGACCCCGACTTGAAGAAGGTTCTCTTTGTGGAAAAGCTCATGCCGGGTGCGCAGGGCAATATCCGTCGGATAGAGCTCAGGGTCCGCGATGTCGAACGGCCTGTCGCCGTACGCAAGCTCGACAAGGTGGAGCTCGACGTTCGGAAGCTGGCGCATGTGGCGGCGGAAGTCGTTCGCGAGCTCACGACGTGTTCTCCACCGGAACGGGTTACTGTACGCAGCGACGACATGGAGGATCTGATCCTCGCTCCACTGCGAGGCCGGCATGTGTACGTCGGGGTGCTGCAGGTGCTTGTGCTCCATGGATCTCCTACTGGTAGGGACGGAATCGTTGTGCCCACCGCGCGCTGTGGGCTTCGTGACAACTGCGTGAGCAGAACACGACGCGACGCAGTACAGGCCCTCCGCACTCGTTACACATAAAGTCCTCGTTCGGGTCCACATCGCGGACGAAGAAGGGGCGGATGAGGTCGAAGAAGAGCTTCTTGAGCAGCATGCGACTACTTCTAGCGTCTACCTGAGTTTCCTGTTCTTCGCCAGAAGAACTCGACCAACCGTCGAGAGACTGTGAAGAGTCCGTGTCGTACACCAACATGAGCCCGTACCTAAGTGAGATCCCAGAGGCAGGCGCTCGGCACCTGCCTCCGCAGATCAGTTGTCGTTCGCCGGTCTTGGCGCGTCCATCATACGCACCTGCTCCTCCGTGAGCTCAAGAGACTTCCGCAGGATGATGAGAACGTTCTTCGGGTGGGTGTTCCCGAGGGTCAGGATGACGCTCTCCCCGTTGTAGAGGACAAGCGCGCAGAGAACACCGGTAGGCAGATGCTCGTTGAGCGTCTGGTTGATCCTCGCGGCGATCTCCTCCATCTCTTTCTGCGTCTTCATGGTCTCTTCCTGGGCTGATGAACCAGCGCGAAGCAGGGACGGACGATGATCGCCTTGCATGGGTTGATGCCGTAGATCCTGCACCCCCACTCGAACAGCCACTCTTCCAGAGGAAGCAAGGCGATGTGTTCCATCCACCACCTCGTGATCTCCTCCTGGTTCATGGTTTCTTCCGTCGCTGCCACCACGCGCGCAGCTTGTTCTTCAGCCAGGCCCAAGCGATGCGCAAACCACCGAACGCCCCAACAAGCGCTACGGCTTCATCCTGACAAAAGTGCATGCGTCCTCCGTTTCATCATGGCGTACGGGGTGAGCGTTGTGCCGCTGGTAGGCTGAGGACCTTTCCGAAGACCTCGGGACGTGGGCCGTTCACCGCGTTGGCCTTCTTCTTCGCCTCCACCTTCTTCTCGCGCGCGATGCGCTCCACCTGCGCCTTCGCGTCGAGCTCGACCCAGGTCTTCATCTCGGTCATCAACCGGACGACGATGCTGATCTCTCCCGACAGCTCTGCGAGGGGTCCATCGCCCCCGTAGCTGGCGCTTCCGTAGTCGACCCGCAGACGGTTGAACGGACGCAGACGCTCATCTGCGGTGCCGTCCGTCGGCTTGTTCCCCTGCTGCCAGCTATACCCTGGGGGCGACGCGTCATTCCGCGAGACGCGCAGGGTGATGCCTGTCTCCGGATCGGTGAAGTCCTGGACGACCTCCCACGTGTACGGCTTACGATCCTTCTTTCCCATGTGAGCGCCCTTTCTTGGTTGTCTTCTTCCGCGAACGCTTGCTGCCGTTTACGAACTCCCAGATGCTCTTGTGACTGCGGTTGAGAGCCCGCGCGATGGCTGTGTAGCTCCAGCCCTCAACTCGCAACTTCTTGCAAACCAGCTTGCGCGCCGCCACGACGTGAGCGAGACGACCCTTCGCTATGATCAGTGCCCACGGCACTGACCCTTGTTCAGCGAGGGTCAGGTCGTAAGCGGCGTCCACCAACCACTGCGTCTCGTTACTTTCCTTGGCCACGTCAGGCTGTCTCCTGAAGGTTCGCAGCTCAGACAGCGCCTGCTGGTGGAGTGAGCGCCGCAATAGCGGCCTGGATCTGGTTCGCCAACGCCTGAGGGAGCTGCATGGGCGCGGTGCCGAAGGTGGCGTTCGCACGGCATGTCCCGTTTGAGATGGACGCTGTAAAGCGCCACTGCCCGGTGCTGCCGACCCAAAGCGAGTCGGAGGTGTTCTGCCAGTTGGTCACCTGCTCGATGGCAGCAGATGCCTGCGCGAGGATGCCTTGAACGAAATTCGGCTGGGTCATAGTGGTCTCCAAGATCCTTGTGCCGTAAAACCACAAGTTCTTCATGGCGTACATGGCTAAGAAGCGGGGCCTCTGGCCCCGCTTCAGTTACTTCGCGAGAATGAGGAGCTCGAAGAGCTTCTTCCCGATCTCGTCCGGGCTCATCACTTCCGACTCGTGAAGCTGCTTGAAAGAGGTCACGACCTTGGCGAGCTTGTCCGAGCCAGCCGGTCTTGCACGAAGCTCTGCGAGTTCCTTCTGAGCCTCGTTGTAGAAGATCGTCAGATTCTCATTGCGCTCCTTCAGGTTCCTGTTCTCTCCACCGAGCTTGATGCAAGCATCGTCGAGCGCGTTGATGCGTTTGTCCTTGTCTTCAACCTGCTCCTCGAGGGCCTTGATGCGGTGAGTGTCGCTCTCGTGCTCACGAACGTACATCGCCTCCAGCTCCTTGGCATCCGCGAGCTGGTTGAGGAGAGACTCCGCGGTTACTTCGGGGGCCACCATAGGTTCGCTCGGCGGAAGAGGGGGGACGATGGTGAGCGTCGGTCTGGCGCTCGAAGGAGGAGGCTTGACGGCAGGTATGGTGTGTGTCGCCCACCACGAAAAGAAGTCTACCGGCAGGTACCGACCCACTGCGACAACACGACCGATGGCCTCTTCCACCTCTGCGATGGACTTGAAACGCCTCCACGGCTCAAGAGCCCCCAGGATGACGCCTTCTTCTGCCTCTCCCTCGGTCAGTTGTTTGAAGAGACTCAGCGAGGACCTGATGGTGTCCGCCGATGCACGCCCTGGACCTCGTGGCTCGTGGGACTCGTTCGCGGGTGCAATAACCGGCAGGCCCGGAGAGCTGGCCGCTTCTCTGCGCGCCACCGCCGTCATGATGGGGCGCAGCACGTCGCCCCACTTCGAGGACTGCCTGTCGAGTCCCACGCAGGGCTTCTTCGACAATTTAGCCTTGCGGTTGATCTGGTCGAACTGTGCGTGCGACATGAGAAACTTGAAGACCACGACGGCGTCCACCTCGGTGAAGTCGACGTCATGGGCGTTCATTCGATCCGGGACGCACGTCCTCACCACCGTCACTCCGAGGTCCTGTAGCTTCGGCTTCAGATCCCGCTCGTACAGTTCCTCGGAGAAGTTGTTGAACACCAGTGCTTTCATTGAGCAGCTCCTTTGTCATGGATGGGTAGGTGCGTAACTTGTACGTGCTGGCCTCGACACCCTCGGTGTGCTTCTTGAGCCACGTCTCGTAGCCGGGCGGAAGAAACAGTAGTCGAGAGTATTCCGACATTCTCGTTCTGACAGACGCGATGTGCTGAGCGGCGCTTCTCTCTGTCTCGAAGACGCCGTGCCGCACCGACTGGTCGTAGTAGCTCTCGTACGCCCGTGTCTTGCGGCTTGTGTCACGGGACATCCCGAGCACGACGCCTACCGCGTTGTTCACGTTGTTTCCTGCGATACCAGCGCCGTAGATGTTCGGGCGTCGCAAGAGGTTCACGTAGGTCTGGATGAGCGAGCCGGTGACCTGCCCCATCTGGAGGCTGAGCACGTCCGTGGCTCCTCTCACGGTCTCGTCCCAGAGCATGGAGAGCTCCTGGTCGGCTGCGTCGCTGCTTCCATAGACGCGTGAGACGTGTGCGACGCGCCCATCTGGCTTGCAGACCTTCGTCACGTACGGCACGACTTTCGTAGTCTCGGGGCTGGCCGTGTAGTCGAGGACAAGACAGGCGTCGTATTCGCCCGTGGTGTGCCTCGAGTGCTGAGCGAGAGACTCGCGCACGAACTCGACGGGGTACTTGCGTGCAACGGGCAGAGAGTCTTCTTCGTCGAGGACACGTAGTGCGAGGTTCTCGTCTTCGATGAGCACTGTCGACGGCATGCACGCCGCGAAGACAGCGGCCACCTGCAGCGTGATGTACGGGCTCATGTCGCCCTTCGGCACGACAACGAGGCCCTTTCTCTTGCTTAGGCTGTGGCGCGGGATCGCCAGGATGAGCAACGGAACAACGATGCCCAACACTGACCGTACTTCCCAACCGGACAGTGGCCGGTCGAAACAATCGTGTGTCGCTAGGTGTGCCGGTACGTCGCAGGGGCCTTGACTACACGTCATCCTTCTTCTCCTTCACACGCGTTGGGGCAAGGATGCCATCGAGTTTACTGAGAGGAGCACGGAGTTGCTGAGAGACCCCTTCCGGCATTTTCTGACTGAGCTTTTGAAGATCCTCGAGCCAGGCATCCACCTTCTCGCGAAATGACACTTGTATACGGTCAAGGGCGTTGTAGCCAATCCACACCCTAATCACGCGCTCCTTATCGGCTTGTGTAGTGGAGCTCAGGTCGAGCGCCCGTAGCGCGACCATCCCTCGACCCACGCGCTCTTCGTCAGTGAACTTCGAGGTCTTCCTCGAGGCCTCAGCGTGGGCGAAGGAACGAAGGGCCTCGGCGTGCGCCTTGTACTTGCAGGTCGCGATGATCTCGGCCCACTTCTCAGTCGGCTTCGTGCGATAGCAGACGTGAAACTCGCCCCTGTACTCCACCACGAGCACTCGGGATGTTCCGGGCTCGACCCGGAAGCCGCCGCCGAAGCCGTCGCCGAGAAGGGCCGGAGCGCCCCATACGGCACCCACTACTTCTCCCCCTCCTTGAGGCCACAAAACTTCTGCGCGTAAGTGACCCAGGCGGTGCGCTGTGCCTCTGAGAGACCCTCCCAGGTAGACAGGACGCGCAACGGCGACCATTGCGGCGGTGGTGCGTCGTTACCGAATTTACGAGCCTGCACGCTCACGAAGAACAACTGCATAGCCAGAGCTTGAACCTTGCTTTCGGGCATAGAAAGAACCTCCGTTGTTCTTGTACCCGTTCCAGCCGAGGACTTGAGGGCTAAAAAACAGCGCCCGATGGGGCGCTGTTGTCCTTCACGACAGTCCGTTGGTCACCCCACTGACCGCGCCCTGGTTATCCTCGGGAGCGGGAGGCTGCTCTACGGGGACAATGTCCGAGACGTCCGCGTAGAAGGGAGCGCGCACTCCGTCCGAGAGCGTGACGCGGTAGTTGCGATTCAGCTTGCT
>Ga0116229_10008147_pt1 | contig 16372 bp, 13 predicted proteins | sample S1TSphgellanicum_3_FD_87313 | JGI IMG/M metagenome (GOLD analysis project Ga0116229, IMG submission 87313) | Host-associated microbial communities from peat moss isolated from Minnesota, USA - S1T2_Fc - Sphagnum magellanicum MG | ecosystem: Host-associated > Plants > Peat moss > Unclassified...
GAATAGGAGCGCGGTTGCCCTATCCTCTGGGTTGATTAGCAAGCTGCTGGTATCGCCGTTCAGCAACAGCACGCGCCGGCAACCGCCGTGGATCAGCAGCGACGCCAACCAGAGGCCATAGACATAGCCCGAGCACCCCAGTACCACATCGAAAGCTTGGCAACGGGCCGACAGGCCGAGGCGGCTTTGCAGCACGCAGGCGGTGGCGGGACAGCGCTGGTCGGGCGTATGCGATACGAACACCAGCCCGTCCACGCTGTCGGGCGCCCAATCCAGACGAGCGAGGAGACGCTGGGCTGCTACGAAGCAGAGGTCCGACGTGGTCTGACCGTCCTTCACCCAGTACCGGTGCTCGACCCCCGTTATCTTGACCACGTCTGCGACACCCTCAGGCCCGAACTGGGCCTCGAAGTCGGCGTTGTCGAGCCGTCTGGAAGGCAAGGCGGTCACAACGCCCCGCAAGCGCACATTGGCGACCGTCAAGCCTTTAGGCGCCGCAGCCGGTGCGTTCCGCGCAGGCTGGAGGGCGGCTACGGTCACGCAGCGACCGCCAGCCGGACCAGAGCTTCCACGTCCGACACAAAAACGCATTGGGCCAGAACTGAGCCATCGACCAACTTATTGTAGCATTCGTCGATCAAGGCGATAGTCGATATAATGGCGAGAGAGTCCCAATTGTGAGAGGTTAGATCAAATTGGGGGGTAATTTCTTTCACATCGACCTCAAATATTTCCGCCAACCCTTCATAGAAAGCGCTCATGCTTGCCTCCTTCGCTAGTGCAGGGTCTAGTGCAGGGTGACGCTCGCCGCCGCCCACGAAAATCCGACACCATATCCAATAACCATGATTCGTTGGGTCTTGGCCCCCTCCATCAGGGGCTCCAGCGCGATCGGGATCGAGGACGAAACCGTGTTGCCGCAGTCGGCCATGCGCACGACGAACTTATCTTCGGGGATCGCCAGCTTGCGGCGCAGGCGCTCCAACATGAAGGCGTTGGCCTGATGAAAGACGAAAGCATCGAAACCCTCTAGCGGGAGGTTGCAGAGCGCTAGCAACCGCTCGACCGCCTTGGGGACTTCGCGCAGGGTAAAGCTGAGTACGCTTGGCCCGTCCATGTAGAGGTGGTCGCCCGTGCGCACGTTGCCGGACTCATCACGGATTTCGCGCCCGGTCTGCGCCGTGCGCGGTTGGCGAAACCCGCCTGCCTGAACGATGAGTCGCTCGGCGCCCGTTCCGTCGGTCCCGAACACGAAGGGGCCTATCCGCGGCGTTTCCGACGCTTGCGCCTCCAGGAGAGTCGCTGTCGCTGCGTCGCCGAACAGGGTTCGGACGCTCTTGTCCATAGGATGGATGAGTTTGGAATAGGTATCGCAGGTGAGTAGGAGCACGCGCGTCGCCTGGCCGGACTCGATCAGCCCCTTAGCGAGCGCCAGGCCATAGACATAGCCCGAACAGCCTAGGCCATAGTCCAGCGCGCCCGCATCTCCTCTTAGTCCAAGTCGCGCATGGAGCACGCACGCCGTCGCGGGCAATATATAATCAGGTGTTTGGGTGCAGAACATCAGGAAATCAATGCTGTCGGGGGCCACAGCATGGGCGCTGAACAGGCGCTGCGCGGCGGCCTCCGCTAGGTCGCCGCCCGTCTGGTCCGGCGCGCAGATCCGGCGCTCGCGCACGCCCGTCTTCTCTAATATCTTATCTGCGCTCCAATTGGGATAGAGATCGGCCAGCGCCTGATTGGACAGCACGGCGTCCGGCAGGAAGCTTGTAATCGCCGTGATAGTCGCTGCTCGCATGTCCGACTCTAGCCTGTCGGGGCGCCCGCAACGCACCGCTTGATTAAGATAGCGCACGCCCCATTAACATCGGGTTAACCATAATCGCCGCCGTCAGGAGCGGACAGCCGCCGCCAGCCGCTCAATGTCGTCGTCGGTCATGTCGGCGTAGAAGGGTAATCCCAAGGTCGAGCGCGCCAAGCGATCCGTCGCCGCCACGTCGGCGTGGGGGTAGGCCCGAAACGCGGGACTGGCGTGGCAGCCCATGCCCCACCAACGCCGGGTATCTATGCCGGCCGCCGTCAGACGGCTCTCTAGCGCCTCAGCCTGCCCTTCCGCTGTGCCGACCATGCAGGTGGTGGAGATCCAATGGACGCCCCAGCCTGGCTGGAACGTCAGGTCGCTGCAGGCTATGAGCGCCATGCGAATCCGTTGAGCGGCCCGCAAATAACGTAGCCGCGTGACGGGCCAGGCGTCCAGACTCGCGAGTCCCACAGCGCAGGCGTACTCGCTGAGCTTGGCGTTTGTCCCGACACCGACGGACTCGCGCGTGCCCCGAAAGGCAAAGCTCGTGATCTCCCGACACTTCGCCACGAGGTCCTTATCTTCGCAAGCGATGTAGCCGCCCTCGCCCGCGCCCAACAATTTGGTTGCGTGCAGGCTGAAGGTTGTCGGCACCGGCGCGTGTTTCACGGTGTCGAAGGCGGCTGCGGCATCGATCACGACGGGCACGCCCGTGCGGTCCCGAAACGCTTTCCAGGCTTCCGTATTGATCGGGCGTCCGAAGGCGGCGACCGCAATGGCCGCCCCGACCGGTCCGGGCGCCGACGCCAGCGCCGCCTCAAGCGCCTCAGGGTCGAGCATCCAGGTCGCGGGATCGACATCGACGAACCAGGGCCTCATCCCAGCCGCCACGGCGGCATGGGCGGTGGCGACGAAGGTCCAGGAGGGCATGGCGCACAGCGTTCCAGGCGCCGCGCCCAGGGCTTGCAAGGTGATTGTGATCGCTTGGGTGCCATTGGCGACCGTGGAGACCGCGGTCGTCCTCTCAAAGCGTTGCGCCAGGCGCGCTTCGAACTCGATCAGGAGAGGGCCGAAGTTGGAGTACCAGCGCGCCTCATCTATCCGCCTGAGATAGGGCAGGATCGCCTCGGTCGGGGGCATATAAGGGCGCGCCACGGGCGTCTGTCGCGCCTGCGCGACGTCGGTCGATAAAGCACTGTAGGTCGACGTCGCGGCTGCGGGCATGAACGTGCTCTGAGGTACACATGCCATTCTCATCAGGAATTTGTTAACGATAGCTTTCCTAATGCGGTCTCTGTTTCGTGACGGTTATCAGCTCAGGCAGATAGGCGCTGGCGCCCAAGGAGCGCTCCAAAATGACGAAAAATGTTGTTGCGCTTGTGGGGCAAAATGCAAACGATATTCTTTCGGTCGTTAGCAAAAAAATCATGCAGAGCCTTAAAATAGAGGGCATTTCGCATCACGTCATAGATTTAAATGTTCCGGGTTTTCAGAAAAAACTTCAAAATTTGGTAGAGGATGGAATATTATTTGCTTGGGGTCCCGCGGGATTTGGTTCAAATATTCCGCTGGGTGGGGAAAGTTTATGGGATAAGATAGGTATACCGTTTATTTCCGTTCATGCTGATCCGCCATTCGCGAACCCAAGAAACCACTGCGTACCGGCACGCAATGTAATTAACGCCTATCACTACAAAGAAGGCGCAGATTTTCAGCGAGATTGGATCTGTTCGTCACAAATCTCGGCGATGATTCCCCTGGGGATTCTTCCAATCACTGAGCGTGACGTGATCCCCTGGTCCAAGCGGCCACGCCGGATGGTTTTTGTGAAGTCCGGCAATGATCCGGCGGCTTGGCGCGCCCGGTGGTCTGAATGGCCTACCAAGCTGCGCCGAGTACTCAACGATAGCGCCGATGCAATTTCGAAGGAAAAGACGGGCGATATTGTGCCGATATCACTTTCATGTTTGGACGCTCATGGAATAAAATTAGACGGCCGCAAGGAAATTTTATGTGGCTTGCTTCAAGAGGTTGATATCTATATACGATCATTGCGGGCCACAACTATGGCGATGGCCGTTCGGAACCTTCCTATAGACATTGTGGGAGACGGTTGGGGCCATGTTAGCCATCTCGGAGGACAGGCTCGCTTTTTGCCACCCATCAACGCCAGCGGCCTCGACGGCCTCTATGCTGAAACTCAGTATCTCATGAACGCCAATCCGAACTTTTCCTCTGGCCTTCACGAGCGCGTGCTCTATGGGTTCGCCGCCAAATGCTGTGTCGTGTCTGACGACAATGCGTTTTCTCGCGCCAATCTCGCCCATTTGCCGAGCTACCACGGCGTAGAATGGAATGATGAGGGTCTTGCAGATAAGCTTAGCGAAATCTATTCAAGCCCATCGGAATATGATGATCAGCTTCAGCCGGCGCTGGACTATGTTCATAACAATCATAGTCCAGCTGCGTTTTTTTCGTCTATAATTGAATTTGCAGAAATTATACGCACCAGCCGAGTGTTCAAACACTATGCGTTTTGATACGCGCAGGTCTGCGAGCGCGCTTGGCCGATTCGATTAATGATAGAGCAGGATGACTATCTTGATGGCTGTCGGCAGGCCCCGCAAGGCCGCTCACCCTCAAAAAATCTCAAACAGCCCCGCCGCCCCCATGCCGCCGCCAATGCACATGGTGACAACGCCAAATTTGGCGCCGAGGCGTCGCCCCTCCAGCAGGGTGTGGCCCACCATGCGGGCGCCGCTCATGCCATAGGGGTGGCCGATGGAGATGGCGCCGCCCCAGACGTTCAGCTTGTCGTCGGGGATGCCGAGGCGGTCGCGGCAATAGATCACTTGGACGGCGAAGGCTTCGTTGAGCTGCCAGACGCCGATGTCGTCGAGGCTTAGACCATGCGCTTTCAACAGCTTCGGGATGGCGAACACTGGCCCAACGCCCATTTCGTCGGGGTCGCAGCCGGCCACGGCGATGCCGCGATAGGCGCCGAGCGGTTCGAGGCCCCGCCGCTCAGCTTCCTTGGCCTCCATCAGGACGCAGGCCGCAGCGCCGTCTGACAGCTGGGAGGCGTTGCCGGCGGTGATGTAGCCGCCGAGCTTCAGGCGTTGGCCGTCCTTGAACACCGGTTTCAGCTTCGCGAGGTCTTCGAGCGTCGTCTCGGGCCGATTGCCCTCGTCCTTCGTGAGCGTCACCTCGCGTTCCGACGTGGCGCCGGTGGCCTTATCGACCACGGTCATCACGGTCGTGATGGGTGTGATCTCGTCGTTGAACACGCCCTCAGCCTGCCCCTTGGCGGTGCGCTGCTGGGATTGCAGGGCGTAGGCGTCCTGGGCTTCGCGGCTGACGCCATAGCGCTCCGCCACGATCTCGGCGGTTTCCAGCATGGACATGTAGATCTGGGGCATGTGCGCCACGAGCCAGGGATCGGCGGCGCGGAAGCGGTTCATATGCTCGTTCTGAACCAGGGAGATCGACTCCACGCCGCCGCCTACGGTCACGGTCATGGCGTCCTCGACGATCTCCTTGGCGGCGATGGCGATGGCCATCAGGCCCGAGGCGCACTGTCGGTCCACGCTCATGCCGGCGACCGTGACCGGCAGGCCAGCGCGAAGGGCTGACTGGCGCGCGACGTTGCCGCCTTGGGAGCCCTGCTGCAGGGCCGCGCCCAGGATCACATCGTCGATCTCGGCCGGATCGACGCCGGCGCGGGCGACCGCCTGAGCAATGGCGTGGCCGCCCAGCGTCGGGCCGGGGGTGTTGTTCAGGGCGCCGCGATAGGCCTTGCCGATGGGCGTGCGGGCGGTGGAGACGATGACGGCTTCGCGCATGGCGGGGCTCCGGAAAAGGCGGATTTGAGGGTGGGCGTGGGGAACGGGCAGGCGCGGCTTCAGCCGCCGCGCTTCAGCGTCTCCCGCGCGATGATCAACTTCTGGATTTCCGAGGCGCCTTCGTAGATGCGGAACAGACGCACATCGCGATACAGGCGCTCGATCCCATAGTCGGCGATATAGCCGGCGCCGCCGAACACCTGCACTGCCCGATCAGCCACCCGGCCGACCATTTCGGAGGCGAACAGCTTGGCGGCGGCTGCTTCGAGCGTGGTGTTGTCGCCGCCGTCGCGTTGACGGGCGGTCTCCAGCGTCAGGGCGCGGGCGGCCAGCGCCTCGGTCTTGGAGTCGGCGATCATGGCCTGGACGAGCTGGAATTCCGCCAGCGCCTGGCCGAACTGGCGCCGTTCGCTGGCGTAGCCGCACATGTCGACAATCAGCCGCTCGGCGACGCCCACACAGACGGCGGAGATATGCAGACGCCCGCGGTCCAGCACGCGCATGGCCAGCTTGAAACCTTCTCCCTCCGCGCCCAGCCGGTTCTCGGCGGGCACGCGCACATCCTCGAACACCACGTCGCAGATGTGGGCGCCCTGCTGGCCCATCTTCCGCTCCGGCTTGCCGAGGCGAAGGCCCGGACTGTCGGCGGGAACCAGGAAGGCGGTGACGCCGCGTGCGCCCGGCGTTTGCGGGTCGGTGCGGGCCATGACCGTGAAAAGCGCCGCCTTATCGGCGTTGGTGATGTAGCGTTTGACGCCGTTCAGCACATAGGCGTCGCCGTCCTGGGTTCGCATCGCCCGAGTGCGCACCGCGGCGCTGTCCGACCCGGCGTCGGCCTCGGTCAGGGCGAAGCTAGTGATGATGCCGCCGCGGGCGATGCCGGGCAGCCATTTGGCTTTTTGTTCGGGTGTGCCCGCCATCACGAGTCCTTGGCTGCCGATGCCCACATTGGTGCCGATGACCGAGCGAAACGCCGGGCTGGCGCGGCCCAGCTCCATGGCCACGCAGCACTCGTCCTCCATCGACAGCTCCAGGCCGCCATAGGCTTCCGGGATCGAGAGGCCGAACAGCCCTAGCGCCTGCATCTCGGCCACCAGGTCGGGCGGGATGGCGTCGGTCTCGGCGACCTCAGCCTCCCGAGGGCGCAGGCGTTCGCGGACGAAGCGGCGCACAGCCTCCAAAAGCTGACTTCGGGTGTCCAGGTCGAGCGGCAGATCGGCCTCCCTTGAGCCGGTCGTCAGCGCGTCTTCTGCGCGCTTTCAAGTTTTGGGTATGCTGATTAGCTCAATCTTATTGGCAGATAAATGGCCGAGATCGGATTTTCGCCACGCTGGCGGATGCATTCTGGCGTTGCGTCGCGGCGTGCGTGGGGGCATGTAGAGCCGAACGCGCCCGATAGAGGCGCTAAGGGAGGCCAGGGCCGTTGGATTTCTCGATATCTGCCTCGCAGCGGCATTGGCTGGACCGTGTCCGCGCCTTCATGGACGCCGAAATCTATCCGGCCATCGACACCTATAAGACGCAGATGGCCGCGTTCGGCGCGGATCGCTGGCGCAATCCCCCGGTGCTTGAAACCTTGAAGGCCAAGGCGCGCGGGCAGGGCCTGTGGAACCTGTTCCTGCCGCCTTCGCCCCATCATGATTCAGGCGAATTCCACGGGGCCGGTCTCACCAATCTCGACTATGCGCTCTGCGCCGAAGAGATGGGACGGGTCGGGTTTGCGTCGGAGACGTTCAACTGCTCCGCGCCCGATACGGGCAATATGGAGGTGCTGCATCGCTATGGCAGCCCGGCTCAAAAGGCCGCGTGGCTGAAGCCGCTGATGGCGGGCGAAATTCGCTCAGCCTTTTTGATGACTGAGCCCGATGTGGCCTCGTCCGACGCCACCAATATCGAAACCTCGATCCGCCGCGACGGCGATCATTATGTCATCAATGGACGCAAGTGGTGGTCGTCCGGCGTGGGCGACCCTCGCTGCAAAATCGCCATCGTCATGGGCAAGACCGACCCAACCGCGGCCAGGCACGCTCAACAGTCCCAGATCCTCGTGCCGCTCGATACGCCCGGCGTCGAGGTGGTGCGGATGCTGCCCGTGTTCGGCTACGACGATGCGCCCCACGGCCACGCCGAGGTGATCCTGAAGAACGTGCGGGTTCCGGTCGAAAACCTGCTGCTGGGCGAGGGGCGCGGCTTCGAGATCGCCCAGGGCCGGCTCGGGCCCGGCCGCATCCACCACTGTATGCGCACGCTCGGCGCCGCCGAGGTGGCGTTGGAGAAGATGGTGCGCCGGCTTCAAGCCAGAGTCGCGTTTGGCAAGCGCATCTCCGACCAGTCGGTGTGGGAGCAGCGGGTGGCCAAGGCGCGGATCGATATCGAGATGACGCGGCTGCTCTGCCTCAAGGCCGCCGACATGATGGACAAGGTCGGCGCCAAGGGCGCCAAGCTCGAGATCGCCATGATCAAGGTTGCGGCGCCCCAAGTGGCCTTGGCCGTGATCGACGACGCCATCCAGGCCCATGGCGGCGGCGGCGTCTCGAACGACTTCGGCCTGGCCGAGTCCTACGCCCACATCCGCACCCTGCGCCTCGCCGACGGCCCGGATGAGGTTCACAACCGCGCCATAGCCCGGCTGGAATACGCCAAATACACCAATGCCCCGGAGGCTGTGGCGTGAGCCTGGCGGCCGATGCCGAGGCGGCGCCGTTTGCGGGGCTAAAGCCGGTCGAGCCTCGCCACCAGTTCGACGAGGCCGCCCTGCACCGCTGGATGCAGGCCAATGTGGCGGGCTACGCTGGCCCTTTGCGCGTCATGCAGTTCAAGGGCGGCCAGTCCAACCCGACCTATCGGCTGGAGACGCCCAATTGCGCCTATGTGCTGCGCCGCAAGCCCTTCGGACCCCTGCTGCCGTCCGCCCATGCGGTGGAGCGGGAGTATCGGCTGATCAGCGCCCTGCACGGGACCGATGTTCCGGTCGCCAAGCCCTACGCCCTGTGTAGCGACGCGCAGGTAATCGGCGCGGTCTTCTACATCATGGAGGCGGTCGAAGGCCCGATCTATTGGGACGGCGCCCTGCCGGGGCTCGATCCCCAATGGCGGCGCGGCGTCTATGAGTCCGAGATCGCGACGCTCGCCCGTTTGCACAGCGTCGATATCGAGGCCGTAGGCCTTGACGACTATGGCCGCCCTGGCAACTACTTCGCCCGCCAAGTCGAGCGCTGGACCAAGCAGTACCGCGCGTCGGAGACGGACGCGATCCCCGAGGCGGACCTGCTGATGGACTGGCTGCCCCGCACCGTCCCCGCCCAGACCCGGGTCTCCATCGTGCACGGCGACTATCGGCTGGACAATATCGTCTTCCATCCGGATCGGCCTGCGGTTGCGGCGGTCCTGGACTGGGAGCTGTCGACGTTGGGCGATCCCCTCGCCGACTTCAGCTATCTGTTGATGAGCTGGGTGATGCCGCCGGATGGGCGCAGCGGTCTCGCCGGTCTGGACCTGGCTGAGTTGGGGATTCCCCGCCTGGACGAGGCGGCGGCGCTCTACTGCACAATGACCGGTCGGGACGCGATCCCTGATTTGAACTGGTACTTCGCCTACAACCTGTTTCGGCTCGTGGGGATTTTGCAGGGCATCGCTGGGCGCGTGCGCGATGGCACCGCCGCCAGCCCCCACGCCGCCCAGATGGCCGCCCGCACGCCCGTACTCGCCAAGGCGGCCTGGACGTTCGCGCAAAAGGCCGGAGCCTGAAGGAGGCGCTAATGGACGTTTCGGGTAAGGTGGTCGTCGTCACCGGCGCAGCGCAGGGGATCGGCAAGGCGCTGTGCGAGCGTTTCCACGCCGAGGGGGCCCGCGCGGTCGTCGCCGCCGACCTCAACGCCGACGGGGCGGCTGAAACCGCGGCGAACATCGGCGGCATGGCCTTTTCCTGCGACGTCTCCAAATCCGAAGAGATCGAGCGCATGGTGGAGGAGGTCGAGCGGGAACTGGGGCTGATCGACCTATTTTGCTCCAACGCCGGCGTGTTGGACATCGACCCCGACTTCGATAACGCCGCCTCGGCCACGGACGCCCAGTGGGCGCGATCCTGGGGCGTGAACGTGATGGGTCACGTCTACGCCGCCCGCGCCCTGCTGCCGCGCATGATCGCCCGCGGCGGCGGCTATTTCCTCAACACGGTGTCGGCGGCCGGCCTCCTGTCGCAGATCGGGGCGGCGACCTATTCCACCACAAAACACGCCGGCATCGGCTTTGCTGAGCATCTGGCGATCACCCACAGGGACGATGGTATCAAGGTCTCCGTCCTCTGCCCCCAGGGCGTGGACACCGCCATGGTGCGCGGCGCCTCGGGTCTTCAGCCGGCGCTGCTGGATGGCGTGCTGTCGCCGGAAGAGGTGGCGGCTTGCGTCATCGAGGGGCTGGCGGCCGAGCGGTTCCTGATCCTGCCTCACGCCCAAGTGGCGGGTTACATTCAGAAAAAAGCGGCCGATTACGACCGCTGGCTCGGCGGCATGTCCAAGATGCGCCGCGCGCTGAAGGGCGGCTAGAGGTGGAGCTAAGTGACTCGCCCACCCAATATCCGCTCCTCCCCGCGAAAGCGGGGACCCAGGCTTTCTATCTACAACGTCGGGGGCGCAAGCGCGGATTAGCCTGAAGCGACGAACTTTAAAAACCTGGTTCCCCGCTTTCGCGGGGAGGAGCGGGTGGAAAAGAAGGAAACCCTTAAGTGTCACTCTTTGATCTCAGCGGCAGAGTAGCTCTCATCACCGGTTCGTCGCGCGGCATTGGGCGGGCCATTGCGCTTCGCATGGCCGAACAGGGCGCACGGGTGGTGATCTCGTCCCGCAAGCTCGACGCTTGCGAGGCGGTCGTCGCCGAGATCGAGGCGGCCCACGGCCCCGGCCGCGCCATCGCTCTGGCGGCCAGCATATCGGTCAAGGACGAGCTCAAGCGGCTGGTCGAGCATACAGAAGCGAAGCTTGGCCCCATCGACATCCTGGTCTGCAACGCGGCGAGCAATCCCTACTACGGCCCCATGGCCGGGATCGACGACGACAAGTTCCGCAAGATTTTGGACAACAACATCTTGTCCAACCACTGGCTGATCCAGCTCACCGCCCCGTCGATGATCGCGCGCAAGGGCGGCTCTATCATCATCGTCTCCTCGATTGGCGGGCTGAAGGGGTCTCCGGTGATCGGCGCCTACAATGTCTCCAAGGCGGCGGACATGCAGTTGGCCCGCAACTACGCCGTCGAGTACGGCGAGCATAACGTCCGGGTCAACTGCATCGCGCCGGGCTTGATCCGCACCGACTTCGCCCGCGCCCTGTGGGAGAACCCGGATCTGTTGAAGGCCGCCAACGCCACCACGCCGATGCGCCGGATCGGCGAGCCCGACGAGATCGCCGGCGCCGCCATTTTCCTGGCCTCAGCCGCCGGCAGCTACATCACCGGCCAGACGCTTGTGGTCGATGGCGGGACGACCATCGCCAGCCCCTCGATTGGATAAAGGCCATGAAAGCTCTCCTCAGCAAGGCGACCGGCGGCCCTGAAACCCTGGTGCTTGACGATATAGAAGAGCCGACGCCTGGCGCGAACGAGGTGTGCGTCCGCGTCCATGCGGTCGGGGTGAACTTCCCAGACTCGCTGATCATTCAGGACCTCTATCAGGTACGGCCCGCGCGCCCCTTCGCGCCGGGTGCAGAGCTCGCTGGGGTGATCGATGCGGTGGGCGACGGCGTCCAGGGTCTTAAACTCGGCGAGCGGGTGATCGGCTGGGCCGGCTACGGCGCCATGGCGGAGAAGCTGGTGCTGCCGGCCGGCCGCTGCATCGCCATTCCCGACGCCATGCCCTTCGACGATGCGGCCGCGCTTTTGATGACCTACGGCACCTCCCAGCACGCCCTGAAGGATCGGGCCAAGCTTCAGCCGGGCGAGACGTTGCTGGTGCTGGGCGCCGGCGGTGGGGTTGGCCTTGCTGCGGTCGAACTCGGCAAGGCCTATGGCGCACACGTGGCGGCGGCCGCTTCGTCGCCGGAAAAGGCCGAGCTGGCCAAGGCGCGAGGCGCCGATACGGTCCTGGTCTATCCCAAGGGGCCGTTCGACGCGGAGGGACGCAAGGCGCTCTCGGCCCAGTTCAAGGCGGCCGTGGGCGGCGACGGCGCCCAGGTGATCTACGACCCGGTCGGCGGCGACTATGCCGAGGCTGCGCTGCGTTCCATCGGTTGGGAGGGGCGCTATCTGGTGATCGGATTCCCCGCAGGCATTCCCAAGATGCCGCTTAATCTGACGCTGTTGAAGAGTTGCCAGATCGTCGGCGTGTTCTGGGGCGCCTTCATCGCTCGGGCGCCCGATCAACATCTCGCCAATGTGCGCGAGCTTTTGGCGCTCTACGCCCAAGGCGCCATCAAGCCAGCGATCTCCGAGCGCTTCACCCTGGCCAACGGTGGCCAAGCCATCGCCGCCCTGGCCGAGCGCCGCGCCCAGGGCAAGCTCGTCGTGACGTTGGAGGGTTAGCGGGTTCAGCCCGTCGCATGTGGGTGGCGGAAGGGGGCTCACGCGAAGGCGCGAAGAAGAAGGGGCGCTCCTCTTGCCCCCTACGAATTTAGCCAATGGAAATGATGAACCCGGCCCGCCGTCGGCGCCCGATGTTCTGATTCTTCTCCTTCGCGCCTTCGCGTGAGCCTCTTCGTTCGGTCGCGCGCCACCGGCATGGGCCCGCGCTCCAACGTTTTCGAGTTTCAGGTATGGCTTCAGCCTTATCGAAACCAGACATTTTATGTCGTATATTGTTCAAACGCCCTGGTCATATGATGATTTCTGAGCTTCTATACACCCCATAAAAATGGCGCCGCTCATTGAGGCGGCGCTGACATAGGGGTGGAACTCATGATGACACGCACGCGTGCGCGCGCCACTGCGTCTGGCCTTGTCCTGGCCGCGGCTTTGTTAGGCGGCGCAGAGGTCGCCTTCGCTCAATCTGCGCCGCCAACCCAGCCGCCAAGCGTTACCGTCGATGGGATCGTGGTGACGGCGCAAAAGCGGACCCAGAGCCTCCAGGATGTGCCCATCGTGGTGACCGCGGTCAGCAAGCAGTTGCTTCAGGACGCCGGCGTCAAAGACATCAAGGACCTGACCATCCTGGTTCCAGGCCTCACCGTCACCTCCACCACCAGCGAGTCGTCCACCAGCGCCCGTATTCGGGGTATCGGCACGGTCGGCGACAATGTGGGTCTTGAATCGTCCGTCGGCATCGTGATTGACGGCGTCTATCGCCCGCGCAACGGCGTCGGCTTCGGCGATCTTGGCGATGTTGATCGCATCGAAGTGCTGAAGGGCCCGCAAGGCACTCTGTTTGGCAAGAGCACGTCTGCCGGCGTGATCAATGTCATCACTGCGGCGCCTACCTTCCTGTTTCACTCCAACGCCGAGTTCACCACGGGCAACTATGGCGCTGTCGGCGGGTCGGCGGAGGTGTCGGGTCCCTTGCTTGGCGACAAGGTCGCCGCCAGTCTCTATGTCGCCGACCGTCATCGCGACGGCTTCTATTCGGTCGATACCGGCTACGGCCCACGCACCTCGACCCAGGACAACACTCAGAACTTCTATTCTCTGCGCGGCCAGCTGCTGGTCGAGCCGGACGATAACCTGAAGGTCCGCTTCATCGGCGACTACACCCACAGGGACGAAGAGTGCTGCGCCGCAGTGATCTATCGCGATGGCGTCGCCGCCGGGATCGATGCAGCCCTGGCGGGCGGCGGCGGGGGGGAAGCCCAAACCCCCAACCCCTTCACATATAAGGCGCAAGAGAACCGGCCCGACCCGCAAGACGTGATCGACGAAGGCCTTTCCGCCCAAGTCGATTATAAAATGCCCAGCCTGAACGCCAGCCTGACCTCGATCACCGCCTATCGGAATTGGAAGTCGCTTACAGGGTCAGACGCCGATTACAGCAACGCCGACCTGTTCTATCGCCCGGGCACGGACGCCAACAGCGATCAGTTTCAGGACTTTAGCCAGGAGGTCCGCTTCGCAGGCACGGCCGGCCAGCTCGAATATCTTGTGGGCGGCTTCTACGCCAATGAGGAGCTGCACTCCAACTTCAGCCTGCTCTACGGTACGCAGTTCACCAACTATCTCAGCCTGCTGTTCAGCTCCTCGGCCGGCGCGCCGAATATCAACTTCCTGCCGGCGAACTTTGGCTCAACCTATGCCCCCAATACGGGTTCGATCGATCAGTACCGTCAGAACGACAATACCTATGCCTTATTCACCAACGATACCTATCACATCACGCCGAAATTGGATCTGAATCTCGGCCTGCGCTACACGATCGACAATAAGGTGCTGAATAGCGACAGCACCAATACCAATGATGGCGCCGGCTGCGCCGCGGTGAACGGCGCCTACAACTATCTGGGCGACCCGGCGGCGTTGGCGGTGGTGAATTCGGTGGCGTGTCTGCCGTTCGAAAGCCCGGCCTATAACGACTTTACCGACCATCAGTCCGAGACTGAGCGCGAGGTGTCCGGTTCGGCCAAGCTGTCCTACCGGTTCAATCCGCTCGTCTTGACCTACGCCTCCTATGCGCGCGGCTTCAAGGCTGGCGGCTTCAACCTGGACCGGGTCGCCTGCCCCACCGACGGGCTGTGCGCCAATCCCGGCGCCCTGACGCCCGACCTCAACACCAGCTTCCCGGGGGAGTTTGCGGACTCTTACGAGCTGGGCGTCAAGTCGACGCTTCTGCACCGCACCTTGATCTTGAACGCCACGGTCTTTTCTCAGCGTTTCACAAACTTCCAGCTGAACACCTTTACCGGTCTGGTGTTCGTTGTGACGCCCGTGCCTGTGGTCAACAGCAATGGCGTGGATGCTGACTTCGTCTGGCTGCCGACCCGCAATCTGTCATTCCAAGGCGGCCTGACCGTCGCGGACACCCGCTTCACCAAGGGGGATCAGACGGCGCTCTTGGCTGGCAACCCGCAGTATCTGGGCGCGCCGGGCGCCCGCTTGCCGCTGGCGCCGCTCTATTCCGCCTCGATCGCGGCGACCTACTCCCATAATCTCGGGCCCGACTACATGGGTGCGATCAACTTCGACGCCAAATACTCATCGCAATACAACACCGGGTCCGATGAGGATCCCGGCAAGGAGCAGCCCGCCTATTGGCTGGCCGACGCGCGCCTGGTGCTAGGACCTCAGAGCAAGGCTTGGGACGTCGAATTCTGGTCGGAAAACGTGTTCAATCAGCGCTATATCCAGGTCGCCTTCGACTCCGGCTTCCAGAACGCGCCGACGAACGCCACAGGCGTGCTCGACGCCTTCCTCGGCAATCCACGCACCTTTGGCGTGACGCTCCGGGCGAGGTATTAGGGGGATAGACTTGGTCAGAGAAGGCTCTTTACGTCATGGCCGATGGAACGCTGGACCGCCCCGCGCTGAAACCTGCCGGGACGTTCCGCTGGGAAGACCCGCTGGATCTGGCTGGGCGGCTCACCGAGGACGAGCGGATGATCGCCGACGCCGCCCACGCCTATGCGCGGGAGCGGCTGCTGCCCCGGGTGGTGTCGGCGTTCGCCCAAGGTCGCTTTGATCGCGAGATCATGACCGAGATGGGGGAGCTGGGTCTGCTCGGCGTCACCCTGCCCGAGGCCTATGGCGGCGCCGAGGCCAGCCATGTCGCCTATGGTCTGGTGGCGCGGGAGATCGAAGCCATCGACTCCGGCTACCGCTCGGCGATGAGTGTGCAGTCGTCGCTGGCCATGTATCCGATCTACGCCTTCGGCTCTGATGCGCAGAAGTCCAAGTTCCTGCCTAAGATGGCTAAGGGGCAGTTGGTCGGGTGTTTCGGCCTGACCGAGGCCGATGGCGGGTCCGACCCCGGCGCGATGCGGACCCGAGCCGATAAGGTCGATGGCGGCTATAGGCTGAACGGCGCCAAATATTGGATCTCCAACTCGCCGATCTGCGATCTGGCGGTGGTGTGGGCGAAGCTCGATGGCGATATTACAGGCTTCATCGTCGAGCGGGACGCACCTGGCTTCACCACCACGGAGATCGGCGACAAGCTCAGCCTGCGCGCGTCCGTTACCGGCGATATCGGCCTTGCGGATGTGTTTGTGCCCGAGGCCAATCGATTGCCCGGCGTGCAGGGTCTGAGGGGCCCCTTCTCCTGCTTGAACAAGGCGCGCTATGGCATCGCCTGGGGCGCCATGGGGGCGGCGGAGTTCTGTTTCCACGCCGCCAAGACCTATGTGGGCGAGCGCACCCTGTTCGGCCGGCCTTTATCGGGCCGGCAGCTGGTGCAGAAGAAGCTCGCGGACATGATGACCGATATCGCGCTTGGCCTGGAAGGCGCGCTCGCGCTCGGGCGGCGGCTGGACGCGGGCGACTGGGTTCCCGAAGCCATTTCGATGATGAAGCGCAACAACTGCGGCAAGGCGCTCGCCATCGCCCGGGAGGCCCGGGACATGCACGGCGGCGCTGGCATCACCGGCGAAATGCACGTGATGCGCCACGCCATCAATCTGGAGACCGTGAACACCTACGAAGGCGCCCACGACGTCCACGCCCTGATCCTGGGCCGGGCGATTACGGGGGAGTCGGCGTTTTAGAGCATGCCGCATTTTAGCGGAATCGGGATTCCCAAATCAGCGGTGATCTGATTCAAGATTTGGGCTGGGTGGGAGGCCAGCCTGAATGACGGCTCCGTACTCTATTGACCTTCGCGAGC
>Ga0116229_10008148_pt1 | contig 16371 bp, 4 predicted proteins | sample S1TSphgellanicum_3_FD_87313 | JGI IMG/M metagenome (GOLD analysis project Ga0116229, IMG submission 87313) | Host-associated microbial communities from peat moss isolated from Minnesota, USA - S1T2_Fc - Sphagnum magellanicum MG | ecosystem: Host-associated > Plants > Peat moss > Unclassified...
GAGAAGGAGAAGAAGCAAGTCTACCTGTGGCTCACAAATCCTGCCTTGCACCTTCAAAATAGGCCAACCTGTAAGTGAAGGACCGAGGTAGGTAGAAGGAGCAACTAAAGCACTATTCGTCGTGGTGCAACGAACAGTGCACTCTTGAATAAGAAATTCAGAAGTGATTCCTCCAACACACCACCACCATAACGTTTCTTCGTGCCTCCATTTGGTTTCTGTTGTTGCTGGCCTTCCATCGCTTGCTCTGTAAAATTCCTGTAGACCACACGAAAACAATTTCACAGTGCTAAAACAAACTACGTTAACAGGATCATATGAACATGTGGATAAACTGTTGTCGTCGTCATGAGTTGTCATCCTTCTCCCGTTCCATCATCTTTTTCTTTCGGGACGAATGAATGGAAAGGACGACCACCCAAGGATATTATATAAGTAGACATTTTCATATGAAACAACCAAACATCTGCCAAGTGCAGTACAGTTTGTAGAATGAGATGCATTCTGTTGTTAGCTTCTACCCATCATGCTTCTCATGCACAGCACATGGAATTAACTTCCCATTTGTTTGTTAGGTACCTACCATCGACCCAGGAAAAGTGGATTGGTGACTTTTGTACTGGTACAAAATCATAAGCTTTCTGAATAATATGTCAATGAGTAAATCATAGTATCAAGTCTGAAGTTTGCAAGGAGCCCAAGACATGATGGCTTAGTTATAAGATGCACTTATTGTGTTCTCAACTTGACCATTCACATGTTGTGCAATTTTTTCAAAGACATGTTTTCCTTTCATGGTGAATTTTGTTTTAACCTGATCAATCTGAGTTCCACCTAAGTACAAAGGATTTGTAATGAAATTAGAATGGCTTGAATTCACCAGACTTTGAATTTGTTTTGAGAAATCGTCTGATTTCTACAATAGGTTCTCAGGTAGGTAGGCAAGAATAGAAAAGGACACTAGGCCGATTTTCCTCAGACATTTGATTTATAGCCAATTTTGGGCTAAATCTTTTTCATAAATGTAGCTACAACACAAATTCAAAGAAAAACCACTGTTTGGGATACAAAACTTAGGCCCTTTTTGGGTGCCTCCTAGAATCTCTGCCTTGAACGGCAAAGCCAACAAAAAGTTTGCAACCAATGCTTTGTAACATGCCCTTTTGGGTGACTTTGTCTGGTTCAATGCAAGCCTTGTGCAATGGCCACCATGGCTACATGGGAAGCTTAAACCATGGTGAGTTTGGGTTTGACTTCCCAACTTGTGTCATGGGACTAAACCTTGGGGTTGAGGGAACGTGGTTTGAAGTAAATAAGGCTTGTCTTAGGATGAACTAAAAGTAGGTTCTTGGGGGCAATGTCAAATTGTCCCAAGGTGACACTTGGTGTCATCTTGCAAAACCCTTTTGGGGATAACCATGAGGTTGTCCCGAGGCAACATTGAGTGTTGTTTGGCATTTCCCCTTGAAACAATTTGGTGTTGTCTCAGGATGGCTTTGTGTCGTCTTGAGACATCCATCAAGTCTTGTCTCTTGGGATGCTTCTGACTAACTTGGAGTTGCCCTGGCAGTTGCCTCTTGCGAGCGGTGCAACATTAGACTAAGTCATACCTCATCCTAACTCAACTCTTAGGTAGTGTGTCAAGTCCGGAATAAGCCAGAAGACTTTGGGCTAACCTAGTGTGTTGTTGGATGCATAGGTTGCTAGAAGTCAAGTGTTAGAAGGTGCACTGAGCTTGGGGCCACAAGAGCACAAGGGATGACCAAAAAGGGCACCTCATTTGGTTGTAGTAGGATGTTAGTTGGAGGTCTAATTCCAATTTTTCCAATGAAAACCTATTTATTATCCATGGGCCACATAATTAGACTAGAAACCAAAATACGATGTGAAATTGGGCAACACTATTGCCAATACATAGTAACACTATTTGATTTAAAATGTGGGCACTGAAATTTGTAAGAATAGGAAAAACTATTTGTGAAAATGCAAACCAGTTCAGTTGCAATGATTGTTTTACTGGCGAATTTTCACCAAGTTTCAACCTGAAAAATATGATTTCTTCCCTTTCGAAAGTAGTGATTTCTTTTTTTCCAAAATGTTTGGGTCATTTTTGAAAAAAAAGTAAAGAAAATTTTGAAGAAATGTGTTTCTCTTGTGTAAATTCAACTAATTTTTCCATTTTGGGGAAACAATTCACCAATTTTCTTATGAAAAAAAACTGGAGAGAAGACCCTAATATGAAGGATATTCATGGAAAATTTATCCCAAATTCACCAGATTTCAAAAGTTGAAAAATTCCAAAATTACCATTTTTTAATGATAAATTCCACTGGCTAACCAAGTATATAAAGTTTTTCTTAGGTAACTTTCATATCTGGTATATAGCCTGATCTCGACTTTGGCTACATCACAAAATTGGCAATGAAAATTTGGTGAGCTTCATTGATTCAATGCATTTCTCCTTACTTCATTTTTTTTAAAGGTCTATTCTAATTAATTTTTTTGTTTGTCTCATTTTATTTCATTTCAATGAAAGTTCTGGTTTAGTTGAAATTTTATTGTTTTCTTAAATAATATAAGTTGTCATATATGTATACTGGTTCAGCCTCAAATGATGAAACCCTGGCAAGCCAGCTCAAATTCTTTAGCTAGTATAGAAAGAGCTACCTTTAGAAATGGATGATGGCACAAACAAATTGCGCAACCACATCCAACGAATTGTGGCTTAGCTTGACAATGTTGCTTCTTACCCCTTCATTCCCAAGGCAGATGTTTTCTGGATCTATCACATTCAAAATGTAATTTTCGTGTCACCAAATCAATTGAAATTTGTGATACTTAAACACCTTCGATGACACCCATGAAAAGCCTAGACATGTCATACAACATGTCTAGCTATTTGACAAGAAATTCAACTTAATCCTCATGGAACCATGGGATGTCACTCCTTGTATATTTTAGCAAGCACTTGAAATTATGATTATTTTTTGATATGTTAAGAAATAATGAAATATGTTAATTATGTTTTAATAATAAATTACAGACACCCAATTTACATAAATTAAGTATATTATAAATTATTATTTTTTCAATAATTTGAACCCTATATATTTTTATGTGATGTTTGGAACGAAATGGAAATATCCCCCACATCATAGACCATGGTGGAAGCCTTGACAATCCTCCAAAGTAGAAGGGCTAACTAAGGCCAGATGCAATCCCTTCAAACATGCATTCACTACTATTATAATTTGGGTGCTAAAACTCTGGAGGATCACTGAATTCTGACTTCAAGGACATGGAGTATTTTTGCATAGAAAGAGGCTTGCCACCAAAAATTGAAGGTTCATATTGTATTCATCATGCAAGGCCATTAGGTATGCATGATGGCCACTTTGGATACATAAAAAATTTGACCAAAAACCACCAGTATGTACTACATGCTAGTGCACAAGATCCAATGGAGACTCGGTGAAAAAGTAAGTAAAGATAAAAAGTTGTGCAAGAATCTAAAGGTTAATTAATGAAAGCAAGATAAATTTACATTCTGGGTACTGCATTTTGAGTACATTACCTGGAAGACCAGATGTCTAAAAGTTTCTCAGGGTCTAAGATCTGATGTCCCTCCACTCACATCATCTAACTTGTAAGGCAAGTGTGCATTAAAAGATGCATTTCCTTGTAAGGTTGTTATGCACAATGCTTGTCATGCAACATGCAATATTTGAAAGCTTGTTATTTGGCAATAAAAGCTTAATCAATGACTTCAATCAAAGATCAGACAGTATGTACCAGAGGCCAAGTTATTTTGACAATAATATTGATGAACGCAAAGAGTACAAAATTTGACATTTTTCATGTACACATTGCACAAGATGTGGTCTTTGGTGTGTCCGGCCACGACCCCATATCGGGTCTCGTTGAAGCAATGCCAATGTATACCTTTGCCCACCAACAGAGATCAGAGGTCTGAACCAAGTACACCAAGATACTTAGAAGGATCAAGTCAAGGGCACCAACAATGCAAATGTTGTCATGTATCTTGTATCTATTGCTCCCATTAAACTGGTTCAGTCTCACAGTATTTACATGGTAGAGAAGAGCAGCATTTGGAAAGCAAGCAAGGATATTCTCAACAGAAGGATAGTACATCACACCCACTCTGCTGTTGTGGTCTATCTTGTCAATAGTAATTTTCACCCATCATGAGAAATGGGTATTGTAAACTGTTAGGTCCTTCCTTATGTACGAGGTGTGATAATTGTCAACCATACAAAATGTGCTTTAAGATATGTGTATTTTTTAGTGACAAAACTACCAAGTTAACCCCATGTTGTGCTGTTGTTAGAGAGTCCACACTGACTATGAGAGAATATGGATTCCCCTTTAGTAAATGAGGCTTGGTACCAAATCAGGGATGATGTTTCTCATCATTCAAACAAGAACTCCTACCGTTTCGTGAGCCATCTTGAAAAAATCAGCTTATAACTGACCTCAGTGTTGACTAAGCTTAAGGGATCTACAACCTTTACTGATAGATGCACTGGTTGTCAAAAGATTATTCTGGCTACCCACATCCCAAATGAACTACCAGATCTGCTTGAATTTTTTGTGTCTGCCCAAATAATTATTTTGCAAAGCTCTGCCTGATTTGTTTTTTAAATTGTAAAAGATGGGCTAATGCCTGGTCTAAATTAACTAGTCATATTGACAGCTTTGGATTTGCACATGGCCAATAATGGGGCTTGAAGGAGCTCTCTTAACATTCCCCTTATGTACATTTGCACAAAAAATCTGAACTTCAAATGTTTCACCTGTAACCTGTTTTATGCACAAGAACTTTAATCAATTTGGAATATATTCCACTAAATACTTTGACAACTCCATATAAAAGGGCAGCTTCAACACATGTCAGTTGAATAATTAATTAATTTTGAGAATTCCATGCCAAAAAAATTCAATACCCCATGAGATTCTGTATTTCTGTTCAAAAAAAATTGTTCAAAGAAAGAAATCTATAATTGAAAAAATCAATATTTTTACAACTAATGTAATATTTTCCAGAGCAGCTAAGGTAACTATGGCATGCCAATGAGATCCTTACTACTTAGGGTACAAGATTGTAGAAATCCCTCAAGCTATGTACAAGGTCTGACTACATGTCCAGCAAGCAAAGATGTTCCTTTAAAGAAGAATTCAGTTATATTTTTCTGCATTTTCATGTAAACCAAGGCAGAACTCCATACTGCAGTACATTAGTTAGTACAATGAGATGCAGTCAGGCACCAGAAGGGGAATTAGAGCTTGTAGGTTGGTTACTTGCCCCAGGAAAGCTGGATTTGGCAAGCAGCGTTTTGTTTTTCAATTCTGTGACAATCAGAATTTAGGCAAATCCTTTGAAAAGTGTCAAATGAACAATAGAAAACAAAAAATTTCCCACTTTGTGCAAAAAAGTCACTACTATGGTGGACCTATAAAGAGGTTGCATGACGACTATCACAAAGACTGATAGATAGGAGAGAGTAAAGTGAAACAGAGGACCTTGCAAGGTGACCCTACGATCCTGGACATCTCTGGGGGGAACAATATTTGCTGTGCCTTGTGAGGGGAAGATGTGCCTTCACAGATGATTTTCTTTACTTTTTCTGGGCCCCTTTTTTAAAGTTATCAAACCAATCAACACTGCTGTGCAGTTGTTAAAGAACAATTCTTCACATGGGTCATTTCAACTTGGAGGGGCTGGTATGGGCAAAAGCCATTGTGAACAGTCAGTACTATTCACATGTAACATGGGTACCGATTATTCTTCTACATCAACATGCATTTATTCACACTAAAAACTTTCTACCGGCCAATAAAAACATACCAGATGAGGGAGAAGGGTCCTGGTTTATGAAAAGTCAAGAGAGCCCGTACAACCTCGTGTTTTAATAAAAATATGATTTCAACCTGTACAAAGGATTTCTCATGGAAAAAAATGACCCCAATTTGTCACATTTTGAAAGGATTTTTTTTCAAATTGCCAGTTTTTATGATTAAATTCAACTAGGGAGCCAAGAATATAGAAGGATTCTATTCTTTTTCTACTTTCATATCTAGTATGTAGCCAAATTTGGGTAAATTATTTTGTGAATGATGACCACTTTGATTATGTCACAAAATCCTTAAAAAAAACCCTAGTACAACATGTGAGGCATATGCAACATAGTCAAAAAGTTATGCTTGAAGATATGTTTTACTTGTAGGCCCAAGTATGAGCAAAAAGCCTTATGAGCAGGTACTACTGTTCATATGTAGTATGGGTATCGATAATGATTCTTCTAATGCAGCATGCATTAAATAGGGTTATAAAGCTTGGTCACTCGCCAATCAAAATATACTGAATTATAATAATTATCAAAAGTCAAAAAAGTTGGCATTACATGCCAAGCATGAATCAAAGTATCAACACCTGAAAGGGGTCGAGAGATCCATTTTGAGGAAGCTTGTTGCATAGGATGTGTTGAATGCAACACACCATTAAGTAGCTTGTTACCAACTAAGCTACAGCAAATTTCGAGCTTTTGTAAAGGTAGCCTCAGGGGCCACAGTAAACTATCGTGCACCAGCTCACCATCCACTGGACGCCTGTTATTATTCAGATATGGACGAACCTTGACTGAGTTAATATTTGGTTTCATCTTGGTAACCAATTTTGTAGGAAATAGGTCTCATGTATAGGTAGATAAGCAGGAAAATGGGTAACTACTATGTATGTAGATAGTTTATACAGAGTCAAGGGCTGTTGTTACTACCTACCTACTAACAACCTGCTTGTGGATTGTCATGCAGGTTGTTGGTAGGTACGAAAAAAAGCAGCTTAGCCAACACTCATGGTTAGCTAAGGAACTGGAAGCCAACAGAAACTGTTTGCTGACCACTTACAATTCATCCTTCATGTTGCGCTGCCAGCTGCGGGTTCACTGTGGGGCTATTCCATAAGTTGTTACTTAGGGCAATCAACCATAAGAAGTTCTAGCGAAATTTGGCAATTTCAAAGTAGGAGAGTTGATATTTTGAATGGTCCACTTTTTTCACTGCGAGGTAGAATTCTGGTGCTTCATGAAAACTCCACATTGCCACTATTTTCCAAAAAATAGTGATATAGTGAGTCACATGGAAACTGACCCTAAATATGTCACATTTTGAACAATATGGATTCATGCCCACTTTCTTTTCTCAAATCCCATGTGTTAATGTGATTTGAGTAACAAGTTCCACGTACACCCATAGTTCCTGTAAATCTGGTCATGGAATAATGATGCTCTTTGTGTGGAATACATTTCATTGAATGTCAGGGTGCACATCATGGTCCAAGCAGATGAATGCCCTTCCCATAAAAAGTTGTCTTAAAACTAGGAAGCTGGCTCTGCCATCTCTTAGCTGTATGTGGAGTGATCAATTGCTGTGTCCAGCGTTGTATCAGGAAAGCTACACTGTGAATTTTGAACAACCAACCTTCGCGCATCCATTGCTTGAGCAGTTGCTGTCGCTACTGAAACTGTTGCCAAACCACTATACACTACATGTGTTGGAGGAGCTCCACCTTGGCAAGCAATCTTTGGTACATGGATACAACATTCTGTGCTCCTAAATGGTGAGGGTCCAAGATAGTAGAAGCAGGCATGGTTGTATGTGCAGGTGAATGGACAGCGCACAACATTAAACACCCTTATTGAACTTCAGAGGGGAAACCACGCAGTTCAGAACATGGACCATGCAAGTTACAAAACAACTAGCCTGTGAATTTCAATGGGGATGAACTATAACATTTGTCATCTCTGACAATTTTTAACAACCCTTCAATCTTTTATTCCCATCTCCAAGTGACATGAAAAAATCGTCGGGTTATCAAGTCTGTGATTCTTAGAATGCTCATCCATGACAAAGAGTTTTTTTTTGGTAAAAGTAAGAAAAGTTAACCAATGATTCTTTTGTGATAAAAAAGTCAACACATCTTTTCCCTCCTGTGATGATCCTCTTGTGCCCAAAGGTCACAATCATAGATAATCTTACCGATGGCCTCATAGATAATTATTAATCTTACCGATGGCCTCAGATCCCTTTGCTACAATGCAGAAAAAAGCTCTTTTTTAAGCCATACCCAGTCTTTACTAGATGAAAATTTGAATTTGCTTATATGTTTCAACTTGGAATGCTTAATTGTGATTTCAGATTGATGATTCTGACTCATTGTGTCGCATTTTAATGATGATCTTATATGTTGTGGTTGAAATGCTTAGGGTAAATTGGTTAGTGACTGAACATTTAAGAGCTCAGGGCAGGCCAAATCCAAGGGGAGAGCTCCCTGTTTTCTGGTGTCCAAAAATTAATTAAACTCTTTCTATTGGTGCATCTGGCACATTAAAATTTGTCAAAAACGGAATAAATTTGAGAAAGTTACACCCCCCCAAATAGAGGGGTCAAGAACTCAAGAAAACAAACCATCGAATGTTACAAAGCCTGGTTCTCAAACACCGAAAAAATTCTTTGTATGTTGCTGTGTTGTTATTAGAGTTCAAACATTATTTGTAGAACTTCAGGTGGCACTCTTATAACATTTTAAATCATTTAAAATAAATCAAAAATCAAAAAGTTATGAGGTTTGACAATAGAAGGGGTCAAAATGAAAAAAAACGTGTTTTGCAATTCAAAAAAATGTATTTCATTTACTGCTTTTTTTGGCTGGTGCTTTGGCTTTGCATTTCAAAAATGATTTGTAAAGCTTGAGAAGGCACTCCTATAACACATTAATGAAGAAGAATTGAGAAAGATATCACAAAGTGATTGATCATAAGCAGGCAATCGATGATGAGCCAGTTTATCCTAATATGTTTTCAAATTGATGATCATAATGTTGTGTTTTAATTGATGATCACTATGGTGACTTTCCACACAACAATGACACTTCATAATTGAGTGTCTTCCTGGATTCAGGATAGCCTTGCTTTTCCTGCAAAAAGACATGTGATCAAAATGTGACAGAAAACTTTGTCTCTTTTCCGGATTCCAGATATCCTCCCTCAACATTATATTCACATAGTTGTTATTGCATGCAGTACAAAAGTATACCCTTTTTTCCCCTCGAAGATGTGTCTGGTGGTGCCCATACACACTTTGGGTATGCTACACACCTTTTGAGGTTGTAATAGTCCTTGTGCAATTCACCTTGGTAACCAATTCTGTAGGAAACAGGTCTCATATATAGGTAGATAGGTAGGAAAACACCTAATTACTAGGTAAGTAGATGGTTTATACATAGGTAAAGCCTGTATTTTTATTACTTGTGGATAGGTAGGAAGAAAAGGCAACTGAGCTAACCGCCATGGTTAGCTAGGGAACTAGAATCCAACAGAAAACTGTTTCCTAACCACTTACCATTCATCCTTCATGGTGCACTGGTGGGTGCTGGTTCACTGTTGCTCCATTACAAAATTGGAAAATAAAAAACACGAGTTCCATTCGCATCCTAATGGGAAAATGTTAAACCGATTAAGGGTCTTAAATGTGGGCCACAGTGAACCAGCACACTGTGAAGGATGAATGATAAACAGTCAGCAAACAGTTTTCTGTTGGGCTCCAGTTCCCTAACTAACCATGGTCGTTATCTCAGTTCCTTTTTTTTCTACCTACCTACTAACAACCCACAAGCAGGTAGGTAATTAAAACAGCCCTTACCTATATACAAACCAACTACTTATCTAAAAGCTGCCTATTTTCCTACCTATCTGCCTATATACGAGAGCTATTTCCTACAGCAGTGGTTACCAAGGTGAAACCAAATATTACTTCAGTTGAGGTTCATCCACAACTGAGTAATAACGGACATCCAATGGATGGTGCGCTGGTGGGTACTGGTTCACTGTGGCCTTAAATGTGGCCAGCGAATAGGTAACGCCGCCACTGGTTCCCACCGAGGCGCTCTGCAACAGTAATCTAAAACGTGCCGGAAATACACTTTATATACCGGACAAAGACTGGGCTTTTTACTGTCTACCGCATTTAGCATTCAAGTGTTGTGCTTCGCTACTTGTAGTTGAGACTCGCAACTGCTGTGTCTGTGCAAGTGCTTCCCCAAGTGTTTCACAAACCATCAGCAGACGCGTCTCGGAAGCTCCATGCGCTGTTGAGGTACACAGTCTTCCTGCTGGCCAGCACAAAAGAGAAAGCAGAATGTGTTGCTGTTTTTTCACACTTTATTTTCGCTTAATGTGAATTTGAAGTTTTCGCCAAGTTTTGTGAAGCTAGCACGATTTGAAAAGCTAAAACTCAGGTGTGCACTTGGTATCAGCAGGTTGTACCTGTACGAGCTCAACTGCAGAGGCGAGACGGTGTTTCTACTGTTGCATATGTTGCCCCTTGAATGCAGAGCACGGATCCTTAAAGGTCGGGTTTAAGGATCGTCCGTGCGCACATGCGGTAATTTTTCCCACACATGAAGCTGCATGCGTCTATCTGTTATTTCAAGTGTGCACACATGCCAGCAATAAACATATGTCACACATGTTCCTCATTTACTCAAATCTGTTGCCTCCACTGTTATGCATATGTTCAACTAGATCTGCTGTGTTTAGTGTCCACCGCACTGCTCTGAACTGATTCTAATGAACTGTCCTGATGCTCCCCGGAGGACAGCTAGTTTCAGGGAAATGGATAAGATTCAAAGAAACTTCATTCGCACAAGTATGCTAAAAACTTATAAAGGATGACTCAACTAGTTCTAGCTGGTATCTAAAAATCTATTTAGTTTTTTTGCAGAGTGTTGTCTATCTTACGCTGGGAGACGACGCATGAGAATCTCGTGGAGTTGGAGGTACTGAGTTCGTGAGCAATCGGCCTTAAGGCTTATGAAACTTCTCGGACTTCAAGAGGGCTCTGGGTAAGTCATGATCCTTATACTACCGAGGGGTATAATATTGCCCTGCATTTTGCTGCTGATCTGCATGTCCAGTGGAAGTTCTTACAGATACATCGATGAAACAAATATTGTCTTTTCTGACTCGGCTACTTAGTTTCTGTAACTGGTTACCGACCTGAGCTAAGATGTATATACAGTATCTCCACACAATCAATTCTTGCACAGTGTGGTGGATTTCTTAATGTTTCTTTTAATACTAAGATTTCCATGCAAATGAGATCATGTTCACAAAATCTCCACATCTAGACCAGTGTTGTCAGGTTCTTGATTTGAAAACGAACCTTTGATCCCAGATCTAAAACATTTACCTTTTTCATAGAACCTGTAGTCCAGTCTTGAGACGATTCTTTGCGTTTCTAAACCTTCAGTTGCGGTTTTCTCAGAGGAAACTTAGAGCCAGACCCCTTTTAAGATTAAGTCCGGTTTCAACTTTGTTACACACAACTAAACATCAAAACTTTTGGTGTAATATTAGTGTTGAATTCAACAAATCCACGCAATTTGAAATAAAGATTATGTAATATTAATTATGTACAACCAATTAAAATTAACTACTTGCCTCAACAGTAGGAATAGACTTTCATTTTATTCTTTTTTCAAAGTTGTACTTAGCTATCTACCTAGAGAACCTAAACTTGTTTTAAATAGGGATATCACCCCTTGTTGAATTCTTAATTCAATTTTGAAGGTGGCAAATTGCCCAATCTGATTTCAATTGCATGGTTCTAACAAAACGCTAACCCTAGACGGTTTGGATACCTTAGAACTTGGCCTAAAACTTGGACATAAACCTATTTAATACCCTGAACCTGCCAACACTGGTGATCTAAACTCCACAACAAAAACTAACATACCAATCTTTCTAGATTGGCAATGTGGTGATGACATCGTTATTCAACAATGCCTCATATAAACACGATCTGATAATTTGAATATGTTTCATTGATTACAACAATATTGTATGAAATATTGCTATTTAATGTGCAGGAACTTTTGAGGCATTTACAACCTATAACTATATTCCATTCAAGGACAGCTAGCAACCTTCAGCCATAGCTGGTGGTGATCAAGCCGTCACATCAGGTATGGCAATGCGAACTTCGATCCTAGCTTACTAGCCTAGAACTTGTGATATGTATCTAGAAAAAGTTAGATAAGGCGCTTGTTTTTGCTTCTACTAAACGAAGCGGCAACCTTGAACTCATGAATTCATTAGTTGCAAAAAAATTGAGTTTGGTTAAAAAATGAAATGATTTTGAAACTCGAATCATTTGGTACCCTTTCTTTTTTTCTTTTCAAAGTTGAGCCTTGTAAGTTGCAGAAGCTATTGTAGCAGCGTCGCTTATAGAGTCCCTCAAGTTTTGAGACAAATTCAAACCCTAATTCTTTAGATCGGTTTTCATTTAATTTTGAATTGATTTACTTTTGAAACAAATTGAATCATTTGAACCATTTTTGAAATTCTGTTTCAAGATAGTCCTTACAATTAAGAGTGATGCTCTAAGAAGCCAATAGGTCTTTGCAAGTGGCCGAATGCTCATCATGACACAATACAACTAGAGGTTTTCCGGAATCTCTCCATAGCTCGATGGGTTTGTGAAATGATTGCGATCACCAAACATTTTTCATCTGTCATCAATCTCAAGACTCACGTCCATGATGTCCAACTTCTAACTTGTTTAAATGGTCGGTTTAAAGATGTAAGGGGGTCAGTTTGATGCGTGTCACTTGTACTAAACTGCTACAACTTTAATAACAATCAAAGACCTAGTGTTTGCATATTACATGGTGTCACTGCTAATAAATTGCATCATGAAAAACTGTGAACACAAACTTGTCCCAACGAAGTTATAGCATACTAAATTTTGATGAAACAATATTATTTGCTGCAGAACATCAAAGACACAAGGACCAATCTCATAGCAAGTGAAGGTTGCGCAGATATTGTGACCTAGAGAAACAAGAGGTGATCATCAACCTGAAGCATATTCAGGTGAACGTTAACAAATTCAACAACTTGAACTTGAGTTCAGCTTTGAGAAGTGCGATGGCGGCACCACCTTTAGAGGGCAAAATAGGATCATCGAAGGCACTGATAGCAGCGGACGTTCCTGGACACTTGTTTCCTGAATCTCATAGCGACTTAATGAATGCAGCCATGGTTGGCCCCCCTGAAAAATTCCTCAAGTTATGGGCTGGTGTTAATCTGAATTCTCAGGCTGAGTGGTTTTCAGAGCCTTCAAAGTACACAGTGGATCGTCCTAATCAAACTAACGAGATACAAGGTATGAAAGGGGAGAGCGCGCTACCTGCTGTTGAGAGGGGTAGAACAGCACTGCATATGGCAGCCTCCAATGGGCAGGCTGAGATTGTGCGGTACATATGTGCGGTGCCAGGAATAAATGTGAATGTGCAGGACTATTTTGGTTTCACACCTTTGCACTTGGCTGCCCATTCACCTGATCATGTCGATCAAAGAGTATGTGTGATCAAAGAGTTGTTGAATGTAAAAAATATTAACCCCAATTTGGTGAGAGAGTGCATCACATATGGTGATACAAGAGAAAACGCAAGACTCACTGCCTTACACTTGGCTGTAAGGTGCAATTTCATAGAAGCTGTGAATTTGCTTTTAGATTGGCGTCCAAAGCAGGGGAACGAGACCATAAGCAATATTGTGGGTGTTCGATGGTTCTCGGGATATGCCACACCTCTTCACCTTGCAATCCGTGGGGGTAATTTTGTGATTATCGATGCACTGATCAGATTTATCAACACCAACTGGCCGGAAGCTATAAACCTTCGTGACTATCAAGGCCGGACGGCACTACACATCGCAGTCATGCATTCCAACTTGCTGGCAGTAGAAACGTTATTAAATCAGAAAGCTCCTCTCCAGGACGATGAAAAAGACCAATATGGAAAAACACCTTTTTCCATTGCTATGGACAACCATGATTATAGGATGGTGCGTCGGTTGCAATCATATTTTGAGCGCACCAATAAAAGCAAGGCATATGCCGCTGCCAATGCAATTTTGGTGGGTGCTGCACTTCTTGCAACAGTGACATTCACAGCATGGTTAACGTTACCAGTTGTTGGCGACTCCCAACTATTTTGGGTGTTCAACAGCTTGTGTTTCTACTTTGCCATATCCACGTTTCTTGCTGCAGCAACTGCTTCCATGCCGACTAAAGGGCCCCCAGTTGGTCAAGCCGAAAATGCGGTTATTACAGCTTCCTTTTGTTTGTCATTTTCCATTGCATTTGCCGTGTGTGCTTTTGCAACTATAGGCTTCGCTCTTATACCCCAAAATATCAAATATCGACGGGATGTCATAAGCACTACAATATTTGGAGGACTTCTCTGTTTGGCATTCTTAATTTACTTTCTACGTTCACTTTTGGGTTTTTCCAGTGAAATTTTCTTCTATATAGATTTCAAGTTTAACGCGTTGTGGGATAGAGTAATTACGAAGCCCCTGATGGACACATATCTTGTTAAGCACGCTAGGGGTTGGCTTAAGTTCTATCTTGGTTATATATATGATTAGCTAGACACTTGATAGGCTTTTTGGTGCTTGTGAACACAACTAAATTTTGCAAGAGGATTAGCTCTGTAAAAAGAAATCACAATTCCTTCCAAACCAGTGACAATTCAAATAGGAAATGTTCCCATGCCCAAGTTATCAAAAGAGGGACCCTCGTTAAGATTGGTGAACAATCCTAGAAATCACGGAAACCATAAACCTTAAACTAGTATAGACCCTTAGCTAATGTCCCCTCACAGATATAAATAGGAGCAAATATATTTCTTATATTGAATGATATCCAAGTGTGTATCCTTTTGCCATAGATATATTTTGCATACGCGATATAATGTTCTAAATACATGAGGAATATGAATGGAATGTACATCATGTGTAACTTATAATAGATGAATATGTACATATAATGTGTATATTATAAAAATTCATGTATGCATTTACATACTCTGCTTCTTCTTCTTCTCCCACATACATTGCTTCCATGAGTTCCTTCATAGGTTTAGTACTGGTTCAATGTTTGGTAGTTCATCTCCAAAATATGCTTTGCAACCCCCTATCTAACATTATCCTCAATGGGTGGACAATGGTTAATTAAATGTGCTTCTTAGTGACAATAATACATTGTACAAGACCTGGTGCTGGTTTTGGAATCTGTTTACAAATTGAATTCTCTAATTTACCTGTTGCTTTTCGATTGTAATTGCTCTTTATGTAGGTAATACCAAGAAATTAACATAACTCAGATGCTACATTTAACAATTAATTGTAGAAGGTTACAAATTTAAGAGCCACATTCAGAGCTAAACCATCATAAAACTTCTATTAAAAGAATTGTCTCAGTGGTCTAAAAGCTGAAAGACATATCTAACTTTTGATTATAAACCTTGAGCACAAAATACCCAACTTTCAAAATCAATGGAGTTGCCACATATTGTAGGTAATGCCCCAAGGTGGGGGTATTCCCATTATAAAATGCCTAGGACAAAGGTGGAAGTTGAGCATCTTGGGAATGTCCCTCACCCACGACCTCAAACCATCATACAACATAATCTCCACCCATCATACAACATAAGTGAACATCTATCTGTTTAGAAGATTGTTTTTTTCATTTGTTTAGTTGGGATCTCCCAAACCTCACCCTCTTGTGCACTTGCTACTGTTGGAAAGCCTTTGATGAGTAAGGGTGCAATGATTTGTTTTTGTAATGTTTAGACTTACAATGCAAGAGTTATTGAATATTGAATAATTGTCACGGCAAATTTAACAAAATCAAAACTAAAAACTTTATAAGAAAATTGGGGTGAGCTTTTAGTATTATTGAAAAGGCAGGCTTGATGTTTGGGATTTCTTGAAAGCAATTTCATAATTTCAAACTTAAGGGTGCATTCATAGTTGGGGTACCACAATTGCAATCATGACACCCATTTGTTCTATGTTTTAAATTTTAAAACAAGAATTTAGCAAAATGAATGTTTAAAGATGCTAAACAATAAAAAGGAGATATGCATGTTTAGGTTTTTAATTAATAAGTGTTATAATGAATGATCCAAATCAATTGAATAAATTTTCAATGTCATGTTCAAGCATAAACTAAAAAGGAATGCAAGACTACTTAATCATTCTAAAATTACATTGTTTTATTTGGAATGTCAAAACCCTATTAAAAATATAGAATAAATTTTTTTTGTGTTCATTTGATTGTCTTTATTAATGCATCCATTTTATGAAAAAATCTAAAATTATAGGAATCAAAGTCACTAGAAGAAAAACATGTATTTTCAACTACTCTTTGCGACTAAATTTTAGTCGCAAGAGACATTTTGCAACTAAAATCCTTTTAGTCGCCTAAGACAAGTCGCATGTGAAA
>Ga0116229_10008149_pt1 | contig 16370 bp, 13 predicted proteins | sample S1TSphgellanicum_3_FD_87313 | JGI IMG/M metagenome (GOLD analysis project Ga0116229, IMG submission 87313) | Host-associated microbial communities from peat moss isolated from Minnesota, USA - S1T2_Fc - Sphagnum magellanicum MG | ecosystem: Host-associated > Plants > Peat moss > Unclassified...
GACGGTCGGACCAGAGGTTGGTCTTTTGCAGCAAGCCTTCGACCCTCTCGCGCCGCTCGCCCCTGTCATCGATGCCTTTGAGCTCTGCCAAGTGCGAGAGCAGCTTGATTGCCGACATCTTCGGATACAGGCCGAAATCCTGCGGCAGATAGCCAAGCAGCGCACGCACGGCGGGCTTGTCGTTGAGGACATCGATCTGGCGCTCGCCATCGCGGATCCTGGCGCTGCCGCAGTCGGCGTCTTGCAGCGTCGCGAGAATGCGCATCAGGGTCGACTTGCCAGCGCCATTGGGGCCAAGCAGGCCGAAAAGGCCATGACCGATCGAAAGCGTGACCCCGGAAAGTGCCGCAACGCCGTTGGCGTAGGTCTTGGACAGGCCGGTGATGTGCAGTTCCATGGCGCAGCGACGAATCAGGGACTCTTTAGGGACAGGGGCTTGCAAAGAGAAAGGCGCAAAGGCGCGATCGGCAAACGCGCGCTACGGGTGCGCGCCTGCGAGCGATTTCACGGCGGCCGCGAGCGCATCGGACAAGCGCGCAAGCGCAGCGCTTTGCGCAAGCACTTCGGCATCAGGCCCGCTGCGGGAAAAGGGCTCGGTCAACACCGTGCGGCCGCTTTCGGCAAGCGTCGCGCTGACCGCAGCGCTTGCCGCTTGTGGCGCCACGGCGTGGGTATCGCGAACACTCCAGATGGCATCGAGCAGCACGTCGCCGCTTCTTGCATCCAGATGCGTGAAATCCACCGTGATGCGATAGCGCGCATGGGCGCTGGCCTCTTGCGGATAGGCCGCAACCAGGCGCGCACCAAGCCTCTTTTGCACGTCCTCGGCGAGCGTGCGCGCAATGCCGTGGGCAAGCGGCTCGCCCCAGCGCTGCTGCTCGCTGAGCTCGATGCGGCCATCGCCGACAAAGCGCACCATCTGCGGCCGGTCGAGCGTGGCAGGAATGGTCACGGCGCTGATCGCCACGCTCTCGTCTTGCAAGGGCAGAGGATTTCCGGCTGGCGCACCCGATGCGTCGCCCGGGCCCTGGGCAGAAAGCGTATAGAAGCGCTCGGGCAAGGCGCTGCCACAGCCGCTTAGCGCGACTGACACAAGCCCCAGGGCCAGGCGGTATGCGATGCGGGTCACGGCGCATTCTCCTTCGCGTCACTGGGCTTGCCCCTGATGAAGCTTTCCGGGTGCTGCTGGATGTAATCGGTAAGCACCCTGATCGATTCCGCGGTGCGCGTGAGCTGTTGCAAGGCTTCGCGCAGATCCTGCTGCACCGGCGCATCGCTTTCTAGCAGCTCCTTGGCCGCGTTGAGCGTCTGGTGCGCCGAATCGAGCGTGGCCTGGATCTGCGGCGTGACCTGCGTGTCGATGTGATGAATCGCGCTATCGGCGCTGGAGAGGGTCTGATTCAAGGTCTTAAGCGTCGTGCGCAGATCCGAGGCGATTTCTGCAAACGGAATCTTGTCGATCTTCTGCGCGATATCGGCAAGCGTCGCCTGCAGGTCATCAAGGCTGCCGTTCACGGTCGGGATGACATACGGCAGCTGCGTCGTATCGACCTTGACGCGCGGCGCCTTCGGGAAAAAATCGAGCGACACGTATTTCTGGCCCGTCAAGAGGTTGCCGCTTGTGATCTGCGCCCGCAGGCCCTTGGCAATGGCGCGCATGACGATCGTGTCGCCTTCTTCGGTTGGCACAGGCATAGGCCCGCGCTTGGGCAGGAGCCGGTCTGGATAAACGCTGAGTTCGACCGGGAAGCGGAAATCCATGTGATCCGGATCGAACACCACGTCAATCGACTTGACCTCGCCAATCGCCAGCCCGCGGAATTCCACCGGTGCGCCGGCCTGAAGCCCGCGCACCGAGCCGGTGAAGTAGGCCATGATCGTCATCGCCTCCGAATCCGTGCGGCGCATCGCCCTCGCCTGATTCTCAAACAGCGTGAAGGCCGAATCTGGCGGCATGGCCGGACCTGCGGGAAGATCCGGCGGCGCAAGAAATGCAATGCCGCCAAGCAGAATCGCAACCACCGACTGCGTCTGCAGCTTGATGCCATTGGCATCCAGCGAAAGATCAACGCCGCTGGCGTGCCAGAAGCGCGCGTTGGCAGTGACGAAATGCTCGTAGGGGGAGTGCACAAAGACCTTCAGCGTGACACCGCGCCCGTCGGGGTCAAGCTCGGCACTTGTCACCTGGCCGACCTGCGCGCGCCGGAAATACACAGGCGAGCCGACATCGAGCGAGCCCAGCGTCTCACTGTGCAAGATGAACTCGCTGCCAGGCTCGTCGGTGGTCACGGTCGGGGCCTGCTCGAGCCCCACGAATTCGCGACGCGCCTTCGTTGCCGAGCCGACGTCCATGGCGATGTAGGAACCCGATACGAGGGTCGCAAGCCCTGAAATCTGGCCCCCGGCAATGCGCGGCCGCACCACCCAAAAGCGCGTATCCGAGACGAGCAGCTTGCTCGCGTCGTGGGTCATCTCGGCCTCGACGATCACGCTCTTGTTGTCACTGTCAAGGCGGATCGCCTTGACCACGCCAATGTCGACGCTCTTGTATTTGATGTGGGTCTTGTTGGCATCGATGCCTTCGGCATTCTTGAAGTGGATCTGGATCGTCGGACCCTGGTCGATGACGGCCTTGATCATCATCACGACGCCGATCAGGATCGCCACCAAGGGCACGATCCAAAACCACGGAAAGGCGCGACCGCGACGCGGCACGCTGCGCGCCTCGGGAATGTCCTCGGGCAGAAGTCGCGACTTGCCATCAGCCATTGGCAAGTCCCCGCTCATGCCCGTGCCCGCGCTCGCTGGCGTCGTCGTCAAGGCCTTGCGCCTCGGCCGAATCCCAAAGCAGGCGTGCATCGAATGCACGCGAGGCCATCAGCGTCGTGATCACGACCGCGGTGAAGGCAAAGGCTGCAGGACCGACACTGATCACGGCCACCTGCTGGTGCACAAGCGAGGTCAGAAGCGCCGCGACATAGACATCGAGCATCGACCAGCGCCCGATGCTCTCGACGATGCGATAGGCCCTGGCGCGCTCGATGCGGCGAAAACTCGAGGGATGCTTGACCGACACGGCAAGCACCGTGAGCACCACCAGCTTGACCAGGGGAACTGTGATGCTGGCGACAAACACGACCACGGCCAGCATGTAGGAATGCACCGACCACAGATAGATCACGCCCGAAAAGATGGTGTCGTCACGACGCTGCACGAGCGACTCGGTATGCATGATCGGCAGTACATTGGCCGGGATGTAGAGGATGTAGGCCGAGACCAGGTAGGCCCACGTGCGCTCGAGGCTGCGGCGCTTGCGATAGGTCAGTTCCGTGCCGCAGCGGCGGCAGGCCGCGCCGGCGCCGACCTTGGGCATGCGCGCCAGCAGCCCGCAGACGCGACAGCGCGCGAGGCCCGCCGCCTGCGCGTTAGCGTGGGGCATCGCCTTCATCCTCGGGCTCGTCGAGTTCATCCCACAAATCGCGCGGATGAAACCAGGTGGTCATGAACGTCAGGACCACCACCAGGAGCGCACACGACCAGAGTGCAGGGCCGGCGTAGACGGTCGCGCGCACCTGGCTTGCAAGTTTGACGAAGGACACCACCGCGCCGACCATGAAGACTTCGATCATCGACCAGTCGCGCGCACCCTGTGCCAGGCGCAATACCGGCTCGAAGATCGTGGGCAGCCTGCGCAGCCAGCCGCGCTCGCGCATGCTGACGCAGGCAGTCAGAAACAGCGTCGAGCCCAGAATCACGCCAGGCATCACCACGGTGGTGAGAAAAACCACCGCCGCGATGGCACGATAGTCCTGGTCCCAAAGCGCCATCGTCGCTTTGAAGAAACTGCTGGCGGTGGTCGTGCCCTGGGCGGTCAACAGCAACAACGGGCTGAAGTTGCCAACGCAAAACAGCACGATGCCCAAACTCGCCAGGGCGCTCAGTTCGTCGGCGTGCAGATTGCGCCCGCGCTTGACGCTCTCGCCACAGCGATAGCAAAGCGCCGCGCCATCGCCCGACGGTTCGAGCACGCGCTGCAGTGCATCGCACTGCGGACAGGCCATGAGGTGATAGTTCTGTTGTGCCATGCGTGGGTCCGATGGGACACGCAACGGCGCCCCGGGGCTCTTCATCTTGCGCGATCGCGCGGGTGCAGCGCCATGCTTAAGCAAGCTTTGCACCCGTGAGACCGCCGTGACCAGAGTGTCGCACAAGCGCGCCACTGTCACATGCGGGTCTACCCCGCCCGAAAGACCGGGTGCGCGCGGTAAAATCACTTCTTTACTGCCCTTTCCTGACGCTTAGGCGTCGATCCCTTGGCCACTCCCAAGAGCGCGGTCGCCGCGCTAGCCGTCCCGCACCCGGCCGAGCATCTGAGCGCCCCTCGCGCCTTCGTCGCGATGCTTGGCATATGTCTTGTCACCATGCTGGTCGCACTTGACCAGACAGTGGTCGGCACGGCCTTGCCGCGCATCGTCGCCGAACTGCAGGGCTTTGCCCTTTACGCCTGGGTCGCAACGTCCTACCTGTTGCTCTCGTCGATCTTCGTGCCGATCATGGGCCGCCTTGGCGATCTGTTCGGGCGAAAGCCCTTCGTGCTCGCCTCGATCGTGGTTTTTACCGGCGCATCGGCGCTGTGCGGGCTTGCCCAGTCGATGCCGCAACTGGTGGCGAGCCGGGCCTTGCAAGGCATCGGCGGCGGCATGCTCGTGGGCACCGCGTTTGCCGCCAGCGCCGACATCTTTCCTGACCAGATGCGCCGCATCCGCTGGCAGGCCATGCTGTCTTCGGCCTTCGGCCTTTCCACGGCCATCGGGCCATCGCTTGGCGGATGGCTGACCGAGCACTGGGGCTGGCGATCGGTGTTCTACGTGAATTTGCCGATCGGCCTTGTGGCCATGGTCGTGGTCGCCCGTTTCCTGCCGCGCATCGCCGGCCACCGCACGCCTGGCGCCTCGATCGACTGGCCTGGCGCGCTGCTTCTGGCCGGCCTCATCAGCGCGCTGCTCTTTGCCATCGAAGGCGGTGCACACGCCCATGCAGCGCTTGCCGATGCGATGCGCGTGGCCACGCTGCTGGCCCTTGCCGCGGTTCTCTTCGCAGGATTCGTCTACCTCGAGCGGCGCGCCATCCAGCCGATCCTGCCGCTCAGGCTGTTCCAGATCGGCGCGGTGAGGCTGCTGGCCCTGATCGCTGTATTTAGCGGCTGGGCCATGTTCAGCCTGATCTTCTATGCGCCTTTGCTGCTGCAGGCCGGCTTTGGCCTTCTGCCCAACCGCGCCGGCCTTCTGGTTTCGCCGCTTGTCGCTTGCATCAGCATTGGCAGCATCCTCAATGGCCGCCTGTTCTCACGCGTGAGCCGGCCGCAGCATCTGCTGACCTTCGGGATCCTGATATTTCTATGCGGCTGCCTTGCCGTGATCAGCCTCAAGTCCGGCGCGCACGCCGCCCTCATCGCCACAACCTTTGCCCTTGCGGGTGTTGGCCTTGGCTTTCAGCTGCCCAATCTGACCATCCAGATGCAGGCGGCGGTGACCATGGAAGACGTCGGCATGGCCTCTGCCTTGGTGCAAACCCTGCGCATGCTCGGCAGCTTAGTCGGTGCGGCGCTGTCAGGGGTCATCGTCGATCGCGTCTTCAAGGCGCGCGTCAACGCCGCCCTGATCGACACGCATGCCGGCGCGCTGTCAGGTTTTTTTCATGATCCGCAGGTGCTGGTGAGCGCGAGCGATCGCGCCGAATTGTCAGCGGCAGCGCTCAAGGCCGGCCTAAGCGAGCAGTTCGAGCCGATCCTCGCGCTCGCGCGAGAAGCCTTGATCGGGGCCGTTCACGACGCGATCTGGGTGTCGGTCGCGCTTTGCGCCATCGCCCTGTTTTGCGCCCTGAAGCTTCCTGAAGTGAACCCGCACGGCCAAAGGCGCAAGGCCGAGGCCGAGGCCGTCCTAGAATAGTTCGATGCCCTGAAAGAAGGTATCGCGCGCCTGCTTGATTTCTGCCTCGTTGGCGCGCGCAGGCGGTACCGCCACGAGCATTTCGACGACCCGATTGGCGCGGATGGCAAAGCGTGCAGTCACGGCCCGCTTGTCATCGGTGGCCACGATCTCTTCGGCGGGAATGCGCACCCGGTTGGCGATGAGGCCCACGTCGACTAGTGACTTCTTTGGCAGGGCATGATTCAGATTGGCGAGCAGCGATGCTTCGAAATCCGCGCGAGCCGCCGTCAGGTCGGCATGGTCATCGAGGTTGGCCACGCCCACGGCAAAGGTGACGTGATCGACTTCGGCGCCGGTGAGGACCAGATTGGCACGCTGGCTGCCGAGCAGCACAGTGCGATTTTCCCGTGCGACCTTGGCCGGAAACAGCGCGACGAAGCCGTTTTCGCTTTGCACCTGGCGCCAGTTAAAGCGCGGCGCGCACGCGCTCAGTGCAAGCGCAAGGAGGGCGCCTGCTGCAACCCAGCTTGGCAATTTGCCGTCACGTATCATTGACTCGCTCCTCTTGCGAAATGGCGGGGCCTGGCAGATCGCCGGGTTGAATTCTGGCACACCCTTAATGCATGGCCGATGGCAGCTACCTTCGAGAAGACCGGAACGATTCTCGCGCGCGACGGCACGCAACTGTTTTTTCGCGAGTGGCTGGTCGACTCGGCACGCGGCGCACTGGTTCTCGTGCACGGGCTTGGCGAGCATGGCGGCCGCTACGCGCACGTCGCCCTGAGGCTTAACGCCCTTGGCATCTCGGTGCGCGCCCATGACGCGCGTGGCCACGGCCGCTCCGCTGGCAGGCGCGCATCGATTGGCCGGGCGAACGATCTGCTTGACGATCTGAAACTGGTCTTTGACGATTTCGCGCAACAGGAAAAATCGACACCGTTTCTTCTGGGCCACAGCCTTGGGGGCCTCGTCGCCGCCCGCTTTGCCACGGGCATGATCAGTCCGCTTCGCGGCCTCGTCCTGTCCTCACCCGCGCTGCGCTTTACGCTGACCCGCAAGGACCGGCTCCTGCTTGCCGTCTCGAGCCGTCTTTTTCCGAACCTGCCGGTCGCAAGCCACCTTAATTGCGACAAGCTGTCCCACGACCCCGCGGTCGTCGCCGCGTATCGCAGTGATGCCCTCGTGCATGGCGTGGTGACGGCGCGGCTGGTGCGCTTCATGCAATCTGCGGCGCGTGATGCGCTTGACGCCGCAAGCCGCGTGGCAACCCCGGTCTTGCTGCTGGTTGCAGGCGATGACGCACTGGTTGATGCGTCAGGCAGCCGGGCATTTTTCGAGCGCCTTAACGAGAAGATCAGGACCATGCACTGGTATGATCAGTCATACCACGAGGTTTTCAACGAAAGCGCGCAGCAGCGCGCGATCGTGCTTAACGATCTGTCGCTCTGGCTCGATTCTCAACTCAAGCGGTAACGCACATGCTCGTCACCTTCAAATCGAAGGCTGCAGGCGATATCACCATGTTCGCCGAGCATGCCGAGGCCCTGCTTGCCGTCGTCGGCAAAACGCTTGGCGCAAGCGGGCCCGATCGCGGCATCATCACGGCCGCTGAAATTCCGCTGGCGCTGCAAAAACTCAAGGCCGCAGCCGATACGGCGCGCAGCGCGCAGCGCGAGACCCAGGATCTGCCAGATGCCGAACGAAACGTCAGCCTTTCGCAGCGGGCATATCCCCTGATTGCCATGCTCGAGCGTGCCGCAAAAGAGGACGCCGACGTGGTCTGGGGGGTCTAGCGCGAAAGAAAGCGTCGCAGGCGCGAGACGCCCTCCTCGAGCTTTTCGGTGCTCGCGGCAAGACACCACCTGACATAGCCTTCGCCTTCGGGGCCGAATGCCGCACCTGGAGCGAGGCCCAGTCCGGCCTTCTCGACGAGTTGCTTGCAAAACGCGAGCGAGTCGCGCGCGCCGTCGATCTCGAAGAACACATACATCGCGCCTTGCGGACGCATGACGCGCACGCCATCGATGGCCTCGAGCAGGTCGCAAAGCGTGTCGCGCGCGGCCTCATAACGCCTGCGCGTTGCCACCGTCACGTCCTCGCCACCTTCGATTGCGGCGATGCCTGCCTGCTGCACGAAAGGCGGCGCACACGACGTGTTGTACTCGATCAGCTTGCCGATCTCAGGCAGGAGGGTCTTGCCCTTTGCATCCCGGGGCGAGACCAGCCAGCCCAGGCGCCAGCCGGTCATCAACCAGGTCTTGGAAAAACTGTTGGTCGAGATGACCCGATCTTCAGCGTGGGCGATGTCAAGAAACGACGGCGCAAGAGACTTCGCGCCCACTGCGCCTTCAAACGTCAGGCGTTCATAGACGTCATCGCCGATGATCCAGATACCGTGGCGCCGGCAATGGGCGAGGAGCACGCTCTGGCTGTCGCGATCGAGCACCCATCCGGTCGGGTTGTTGGGAGAATTGACAACCAGCGCGCGCGTATCTGGCGTGAGCGCGGAGAGCAGCTCGTCAAGGTCGAGCTGCCAGCGCTGCTCCTTCACGCGCAACGCGACCCTGACAACGTGAGCGCCGAGAATGCGCGGGCCCTCGGTCAGATTGGGCCAGATCGGCGTCACAATCACCACTCTGTCGCCTGGCGAGAACAGCGTCTGGGCAACCAGCATGAGCGCTGACACGCCTGAACTCGTGACCGCAATGCGGTCGGCATCGACCTCCTGATGCAGCCCGCTGACATAACCTGCGATCGCCTCGCGCAGGGGCATGATGCCAAAATTCGAACTGTAGAAGGTCTCGCCCTGGGCCAGGGCCAGGGCGGCGCGATCGCAGATGAATTTCGGCGTGACCTGGTCGGGCTCGCCAAACCAGAAGGGCAGCACATCGCCGCGCAAAAGCCCGGCGTTGGCCACTTCACGGATCTTCGATGCGCCAAGTCCGATGACTTCGGGGCGCGCTGAAATCGGGAACGGACCGTCGCTCGCGTCAAGACTCCGGATGGCGTGCATGTTCAGTTGTTCTTGTTGGGTGTGATCTTCGATGCGAGCTTGATCGGCAGGACCTGGATCGGCGGCTCGGACATCGGCGGCTCGGTAATCTGTTCTTCGATATGGATTTTGCGCAGCGGCGGCAGGGGCAGCGGCAGCATTGGCACCGGCAACTCAGGCTCGGGCGGCTCCTCGGGCGCGTGCTCCTCTGGCGCGACGTCAGCGGCGGCATCGACCGTGGACGCCCCGGTCGCTTCAGGCGCGGGCGCGTCATTCTGGCTCGCCTCGGCATTCTCGGTTGCGGCAACGCTCGCGGGCGGCGCCACGGCCATGACCTTTTGCGTCGGTGCCACATCCGCTGCGGGCACGGGTTGCGCAGCGACTTCGGGCACAAAGGATTGCGTGATCGTCGGCGGCCCGGAATCGTCGCTCTCGTCTGCGAGCGATTGCACGACGGTGTCTGGCGCATCGAAGAGGGCAAGCGTTGGCTCGTCCAGACTTGCGCCATGGATTTCGGTCGCAGGAAAATCATCGGCAAGGCGCCTTTTGCGCGCCCTGCGTCGCACCGCCAGGTAGGTCAACAGACCAGCGAGAACGAGCACCGCGGCAGCGCCAATGGCAATCGAGAATTTCGCCACGACGGCAGCCAGCACGGCCGGAAAGCCGAGTTTCTTGACGGCGATGCCGGCAACCAGTGCCGCGATGCTGAAGTCAGCCACCGGATCGCTTGCAGGATCGAAGTCCTGGTAGCGCTTGCCATCGAGATAATGCAGGCTGGCCGTCACTTCATCGGCGGCCGCCTGCTGCCCTGACAGGTCCTTCAGGTCGGTGACGAGGTTGAACTTGAAGTAACCATCGCGCCCGAGCATGTAGGTGTTGTAATTGACGCCCTGGGCCGTGTCCTTCTCGTTGGAGCCGCTGTCATGGGCAGCAACCGCCCACACCAGGCGATGGTTGCCGGTGTCATAGCGCGGCTTCTCGACCCATCCGGTGATTTCGATCTCTGGCAGGCCCTGCTCTCGCCTGAGCTCGTTGCCGCGCTCGGTACCCTCGCGCACGCTCCTTAGGAGATCGTCGACGTTCCACTGGCGCGCATCGTCCTCGCGGATGAATCCGGTCTTCTCGAACTGCACGACCATCAGCCAGTTCTCGTCGTGGCCTGGGAAGACCACGCCCACGAGGTGCGGGTCGACGCGGTTGCCCATGGCCTTTAGGAGCCGTGCCGCCGCGGGCATCGGCACAAAGACATAGTCGGCGGGAATTTGCAGCGTCGCTTCGTCAAGCAGCGGCACGATCGCCGGGCCGCTTTTCTGCGTCGCCTGGGCATCGCGCAAGGCGGCGGAGAATTCCGAGCGGATCGCATCGAGCTGGGCCCGCGCAGCGTCTGGCGCCAGCGCGCAGACGACCAGCATCAGCGCCAGCGCCTTTGCGCCACGGCGCGCGGCGCTTCCGAGCCGCAGCGGCAAGGGCAGGGACTTGACGAGGTTGCGCATGGTCAATCGAGGAGCACTTCAACGACGCGTTGACTTGAACCGTTGGCATCAACACCAGGCCAGGCCGGGGCGACGATGACTTCGTCATCATAACGGCCAACCACCGGGTGCATGGCATCGATTTCCGGGATCGTGACCGTCGCTTGCGCCTTGGTCGGAACCGGCGTTTGGATTTCCTTTGGCGTCAAGCCATCCAGCAGGATCGTGTCGCGCGTCGTGTTGAAATAGCCCGAGGGCCTGGCGAGCGTGACGACGCTGTTGCTGGTGGCGTTGTCGACCTTGGCCTGCAACGACAGGTTGAGCCACTCGGTCGAGCGCAAGAAATCGCCGAAATAGATATGCGTCACCGAATAGCCGGGATGCTCGAGCGCGAATTCATAGCGACGCTTCGAATCGAGCGCAACCGGCCCGAAACGTCCATCGTCGCCCACGTGGGTGTCAAGCAGCTGCTCCTCGCGGCGGCCGCTGGCTGCATCGACGCGAAAGATCTGCACGTGCGTGCCGGCAAGCGGCAGGTTGGTTGGGGTCTGCCGCTCGATGGCGAAGATGCACCCGGAAATTTCCGGCTTTGCCTCGGCGATGATATCGGCGTTGGGCGTGCGCCCGGTCAGAAACTGCCACATCTGGTTGAAGGCCTGCACCGAATAGACCGTCTCGCGATGGTCAACGCCAGGCAGCACGACATTTTGCGCACCGGCAAGCGCCGGCCCGTCAAAGGTGACGTGGGTGTCCATATTCGGCATGCCGATATAGGCACCGGTGGGCTGCGCATACAGATCGTTGTGATCGGAACGCAACGTCAGAAAGCGCACGCCCGGCGTGACTTCGGCGATCTCCGCTGGCCCCTGGGGCGCGTTAAGGCTGACAAGCCATGGGCCAGCGCCGTTATATTCGTTGGTGGGTTGCACCGTGGTCGATACGGACACGCCATGATTGGGCGTGCCACCCAGAATCACGTCCGAGACGTTTTTTGCACCACCGTCCCTGAGGTAGCGGCGAATCGGATAGCCGCCGCGCGAATTGCCGATGAGGATCACCTTGGGTGCGCCGGTGATGCGTTTGACTTCATCGACTTTTGCCGCGAGAAACGCCGTGTATTCCTCGGCGCTGGTGCGATTGGCCTGCGCCACGTCGTTCAGATCGCGTGACACCGGGTACGGCAGGTTGAAGGCGAAGAGGCGGTCCCGGGGCCAGCCGTTCGATTCGAAGCGCCAGGCGGTCGCAATGAAAAGGCTCGCGTTATCGCCGTTGCCGTGCACGAAAATAATCGGCTCGTCCCAGGCGGGCAGGCTTGCCGTCGGTGCATGACCGATAAGGCTGCACGCGCCAAGTGTCGCACTCCATGCGAGCGCGAGAAGCCTGCTAGTCCATGCCGGCATGACCCATCCCCCTTGTTGTGCTCAGGCAGAAAGCTGTGGCGCGAGCCAGATCTCGAGATCTTCTTTTGCCACATCGCGCCTTTTGGCCTGATCTTCAAGCTGATCGCGTCCGATGCGGCCAACCGCAAAGTAGCGCGCGTCCTGATGGGCGAAGTAAAAGCCCGAGACCGATGATGCCGGAAGCATGGCGTAACTCTCGGTCAACGACAAGCCGACGTCTTGCGCCTGCAACACCTCGAAAAGCGGCGCCTTGACGGTATGGTCCGGACACGCCGGATAGCCTGGCGCCGGCCGGATGCCGCGGTATTTTTCGGCGATCAGGTCCTCGCGATTGGCCGACTCGGCTGGAGCATAGCCCCAAAGATCGCGACGCACGCGCTCATGCAAGGCTTCGGCGAAAGCCTCGGCAAGGCGATCGGCGATGGCTTTGAACATGATGCCCGAGTAGTCGTCGTGCTCGGCTTCGAATTGCGCGAGCCTGGCCTCGCCGCCAAGCCCCGTGGTCACGGCGAAGGCGCCAAGATAGTCGATGCGCCCGGATTCGCGCGGGGCGATGTAGTCCGCAAGGGCACGATTCGGGGTGCCGTCGGGCTTTTGCGCCTGCTGGCGCAAGCCGTACCAGGTCAAGAGCACCTGCGAGCGCGACTCGTCAGCATAAATCTCGATGTCCTCGCCATTGACACTATTGGCCGGATAAAAGCCGAGCACGGCGCCGGCCTTGAGCCAGTGGTTGGCCAGGATCTTCTTGAGCATCATCTGGCCATCGCCAAAGACGCGGCGCGCCGACTCGCCAACGACATCGTCATTGAGGATGGCCGGATACGCGCCATGCAATTCCCAGGTCTGGAAAAACGGTGCCCAGTCGATGTACTGCGCAATCAGGTTCAGATCGTAATTCCGAAATACCCGCCGCCCGAGGAACTTGGGGCGCACGATATCGGCTTTCGACCAGTCGATCTTCACTTTGGCAGCACGCGCCTGCGCAAGCGGGATCAAGGCCGGCGCCTTCTTTTTCGCATGCAAATCGCGCAAGGCCGCGTAGTCGTTGACGATATCGTCCAGATACTTGCTGCGCGTCTCGCGCGAAAGCAGGTTTTGCGCAACGCCGACCGAGCGGCTGGCGTCGGTGACGTGAATCACCGGGCCGTCATAGTGGGGGGCAATCTTCACCGCGGTGTGCGCGCGCGAGGTCGTGGCACCGCCGATCAGAAGCGGAATCTTGAGCATCCTGAAATGCTCGTCGCGCTGCATTTCGCGGGCGACATGCGCCATCTCCTCGAGCGAGGGCGTAATCAGCCCGGACAGGCCAACGATGTCCGCACCCTCGGCCTTGGCGCGCGCGAGGATCTCCGAGCACGGCACCATCACGCCCATGTTGACGACATCGAAGTTATTGCACTGGAGCACGACCGCAACAATGTTCTTGCCGATGTCGTGCACGTCGCCTTTCACCGTGGCAATCACGATCTTGCCCTTGGGCGGCTGGCGCACGCCGCTTGCCTTCTCGTCGCGCAGCTTCTCTTCCTCGATGAAAGGAATCAGGTGGGCGACCGCCTGCTTCATGACGCGCGCTGACTTGACGACCTGTGGCAAGAACATCTTGCCAGCGCCAAACAGGTCGCCAACGATGTTCATGCCTTCCATCAGCGGCCCTTCGATGACCTCGATGGGCCGCGCAAAGCCGAGCCGCGCCTCCTCCGTATCCTCGACGATCCACTGATTGATGCCATGCACGAGCGAGTGCGCAAGACGGCGATTGACCGGCTCGTCGCGCCAGGCGAGATTGGGTTCCTCGCGCTTGCCCGACGAGGCCAGATCACGCGCGGCATCGATCAGCCTCTCGGTGGCATCGGGCCTGCGGTTCAAGACCACATCTTCGACGCGCTCGCGCAAACCCGGATCGAGATCGTCGTAGACGCCGATCATGCCGGCATTGACGATCCCCATGGTCATGCCGGCACGAATCGCGTGGTAGAGGAAAACCGTGTGGATCGCCTCCCGCGCGGCATCGTTGCCACGAAACGAGAACGACACGTTGGAGACGCCGCCAGACACCCGGGCATGAGGCAGATGCGCCCGGATCCAGCGCGTCGCCTCGATATAGTCGACGGCGTAGTTGTTGTGCTCCTCGATGCCGGTGGCAATCGCAAAGATGTTCGGATCGAAGATGATGTCTTCTGGCGCCATGCCGACCTCGTCGACGAGCAGGCGATAGGCGCGCGCGCAGATGTCGATCTTGCGTTGGTAGGTATCGGCCTGGCCCGCTTCATCAAAGGCCATGACGATCACCGCTGCGCCATAGCGCAGGCAAAGCCTGGCCTGGCGCAAGAACTCGTCTTCGCCTTCCTTGAGCGAAATCGAATTGACGATCGACTTGCCCTGCACGCACTTGAGGCCTGCCTCGATCACCGACCACTTCGAGCTGTCAATCATGATCGGCACGCGCGCGATGTCAGGCTCGGATGCGATCAGGTTCAGAAAACGCGTCATCGAGGCGACCGAATCAAGCATCGCCTCGTCCATGTTGATATCGATCACCTGCGCACCGTTTTCGACCTGCTGGCGAGCGACAGCGAGCGCTGCGTCGAATTCGTCGTTCATGATCATGCGCGCGAAGGCCTTCGATCCGGTGACATTGGTGCGCTCGCCGACGTTCACGAAGAGCGAAGCGTCGTCAATGGTCATGGCCTCAAGCCCGGAGAGTCGCGTCGCGCTGGCGTGCTGCAAAGGCAGGCGCGGCGCCTTGCCTTTGAGTGCCTCGCCAATGGCAGCGATATGCGCAGGCGTGGTGCCGCAGCAGCCGCCTGCGATATTGACAAAGCCGGCATCGGCAAACTCGGCAAGCAAGGACGAGGTCACGTCGGGAGTTTCGTCAAAGCCGGTATCGCTCATCGGATTGGGCAGGCCGGCGTTGGGGTAGACACTCACGAAGCAGTCGGCAAGACGCGCCAGCTCCTCGATATACGGCCGCATCAGGGCCGCCCCGAGCGCACAGTTCAAGCCGACCACGAGCGGTCGCGCGTGCCGCACTGAATTCCAGAAGGCCTCGACCGTCTGGCCGGACAGAATGCGGCCGGAAGCGTCGGTGATGGTGCCCGAAATCATGATCGGCAGGCGCTTTTGCATGTCGTCGAAGGCACGCTCGATGGCAAACAGCGCCGCCTTGGCGTTTAGCGTATCGAAGATGGTCTCGACGAGCAGCAAATCGACGCCGCCTTCGATCAGTGCCCGGGCCTGCTCGTAATAGGAATCGGCGAGGATATCGAATGTGACGTTGCGGGCGCCCGGATCGTTGACGTCAGGCGAGATCGAGGCGGTCTTGGGCGTGGGGCCAAGCGCACCTGCGACAAAGCGCGGCCGGGCCGCCGTTGCAAACTTGTCGGCAGCACGGCGCGCGAGCCGGGCTGCGGCGAGATTCATGTCACGCGCCAGATGTTCAAGGCTGTAGTCGGCCTGTGCCACGCGCGTCGCGCCAAACGTGTTGGTCTCGATGATGTCAGCGCCGGCAGCCAGATACTGCTCGTGGATCTCGAGGATGACATCCGGACGCGTCATGACCAGGAGGTCGTTGTTTCCCTTGAGAAAGACCTCCCTGCCAGCGACCGTCATATCGGCCAGCAGCTCGCCGCGATAGTCGCGCTCCTCAAGCCGGTAGCGCTGGATCATCGTACCCATGGCGCCGTCAAGCACGACGATGCGCTCGGTGAGCGCCGCCTTGAGTGCGCGCAGCACGTCATCGTTGTTTTTGCCGTCCTCGCTCATGCCCGACCCCAATCTACGCCTGCCCAAAAAAAAACCCGCCGGAAAAACGGGCGGGTGCTGCCTCGCTTTAGCCGGATTTTTAAGGCGCCCGCAAGCTGATTCAAATCGGCGCCACAATGATTATAGCCGCACGCCCCAAGGCGTGCTGCCGCCTAGTGCAGGATCATCGGCTGCGTCATGAGCGAGTCGAACTGCGACAGGAAATCGTCGACTTCCTCGATGCTTGGCTGCTGCGCGATCAACTCGGCGACGCCGCGGCGAAAGCCTTCGGCGAGCGCGCCTGCGAGATAAATCTCGCGCCGGGCCTGTTTATCCATGATCTCAAAACCAGCTGTGTCGGGCGCGCTGGCCGCGCCGAACTCAACGACGCAATAGTTCGACGAGTTGTAAATCATGTTCATAGGGCCTCCAGTGACTCTTGCGGCCTATGTGGGGTCTTAAGACGCAGGAATCAATGGGTATTGAGCAAGCCTTGGGCCACGCACGCGCTTTTGTGAGAAAAGACACCGATTTCAACGTTTTCGGCAAATTTTTCCCTGATCAGCGCCTCAAGCGAGGCCCTGTGGTCCGAATGCTGGATGCCGATGATGAGCAGTTTTGGGCGCTCGTGGCGCAAAATGCGTCCAAGTGCGACGACAAGTGGCAACGATCCGGTGCAGCACGGACAGCCAAAGGCGTGCACATGCACGCGCACATCTTGGGCATCATGGAGACTTGCCGCCTGGGCCAACGCGCCATCGAGCAGCACGCATGCCGGTCTTAGCGTCGCAAAGTGCGAAAGGATCTCGCCAAACCCGGTTGCGCGCGCGTCGCC
>Ga0116229_10008151_pt1 | contig 16365 bp, 15 predicted proteins | sample S1TSphgellanicum_3_FD_87313 | JGI IMG/M metagenome (GOLD analysis project Ga0116229, IMG submission 87313) | Host-associated microbial communities from peat moss isolated from Minnesota, USA - S1T2_Fc - Sphagnum magellanicum MG | ecosystem: Host-associated > Plants > Peat moss > Unclassified...
GAAAATTTCTAAATTTGGCAACGTAAAACACATTGAGAGCTCAACTGATTTTTCTTTCCAAATCCATTTTTTGGCAATTTGTTGGAATTTCCTGCAACAAAATCCACTCAAAAATCAACATCTGCCACACCTTAGCTCTGAAAATTGTGAAATAAACTCTATTAAATCTGACTTGCCGAGGGCTTTCCAATAACACCAAGAATGACCCCCAAATTCCAATATAGTTTTCAGTTTTCAATTTTATTTATTTTTCATTGAGAAAAGGGTTCAATGATCAATAGCTTCCACAACATAGCTCCAAACACTCTCAAACGAAGTCATTGCACCCATACTCATCGAGAGCTTTCCAAAGATACCAAGAGCACGGCATGTTTTTTGGTTTGGGAGATCTGAACATAACAAAACAAACGACCTTGCTTCATAGATTGATGTCTAATTTGTTACACAAGCAATTCTTTAAAGGTATTGTATCAACAATTTTCCTTTTGACCAATCATGTATTTTGCATAGGTAGGCGAATATGACCGACCAACCAACTTTGCAAATGGCTCATTATATCAAACATCAAGCTATCACCCAAGTGGTTAAAAGCTAGAAGTTACAACTACCTAAATGATTTACAATGGTTCATTTCACCACAACCTTAAGTCTTGCATACTAAGGTAACCTAGTTATATAGTTGGGTTCCATAGGTATGGAAGTCCAAAAAAGCTATGAAAGTGGAAAAGGGGGCGGGGGGCAGCCGGGTATATAAAAAAATATGGCTTGGACGTGGGCTAGAAATTAGATAATTTAATGTCCTATACTAGGACATGGTATATTGGCTTGGGTCTCGGGTAAGAATTTAAAATATTTTATGTCCTAGGACCTCATGTAATCTACATCCATTTTGTCGTGGGCCTTAGTTGGTCCATAGTCATTTGATCATGGTTGCATGGGCCTTTTTAGGCCACCTTGCCCTAGACCCTGGGACCCTTGTCCTGGCCCTCAAGTAGCCTAAGGTCAGATTGCCCAAATTTGAATATTTTTATTACTGCCCATGCATAATATTCATTCCTTCCTTACCCAAACATCTTTATTTTTTATTTTTCCCCTTTGGGGTTGTGGGGTAGGGGGGAAAGCAGGTTGGGGGGTTTTAATTACCTACCAACCTACCTAGTATACCTAGGTACATACCTACATAAGTTACCTACCTACTTGCCTACTGAAGTTCCTTCCCCAGCTATTTAGGTTACCAACTTACCCACCCACCTAAGGTCCCAAGACATGGAATATTCTCTTCTTGCTTCCCAACCCAAGCCAATATTCCATGTCCTAGGATTCCATGATGTAAAATATTCTAGATTCTACCCCAAGCCCCATTCAAACATTGTTAACCCTAAAATTTTGTAGGACAAAATCTCAACCAAAATCCCCTTCTAGAATGCAATATACTATTATCTGAAGTGGTTCACACCCATTGCATGCCTCCCCAAAGAGACCACAGAAATTCATCAAAACACAGCACAAAAAACCAACCAAGAGTGATAGAACAATTTGATGACAAGAAGAACAAACTGGAAAGACAAAAAAAAGAGCTCAGGATTTGTGTACATAATAGCAATTGAATCTAACCAGAGCTTATAATTGACATAAATTGCAAACGATTGGCACCTCTACAAGACCCATGCAGAATGGATCCCTTTCTGCTTGTTATGAGCATGTATGTAAAAACCTTCATGAAGAATGTAGGTCAATATCTCTAACCTTTTCAATGAAAACTATCAAACCCCCCTCAGAGAGACCTGCAACATGCGGTCTGTACTAGAGCTTTAAACCTCAGTACGTAGTACACACATGGGAGGGTAGGAGCTAACAACACTTGTATTGGTGTATGAAATAGATGTGTCTTCTTCCTCCATATGACATCATTTTTTGCAAACTCGGGTTTTGATTTATGTGTGTGTTCTGACATTTGGAGGTGTTTCTGGGCGCAAGTCTTTTTACCTGACTGTCGCATTTGAAGCCTTTGGTATGGCAACAACAGACGCCACATTTCCTAATGCAGAGGCAGCAGATTCCACATGCTGTAATAAAAAATCATAAATCTTGCGTTTTAATCTGTCCTTGCTGTCTGTGAATTCTGGGTCTGGAATGTCATCCTTACCCGAATTTACTTGATCTAACCAGTCGTTCACTCTTTTCAATTGTGATAACATGGTTGCAATATGGCTGTTATCTGGCTGACTTACAACTTTTGCCACCGCAGATGAATTTAGTCCACTTTCGCTGGAGTTTTTCACTTGAAATCCACCATCAAGAGCTGCTTCCATGAATTGAAGAAACCATGTTTGTGCTTCAGCTTGTAGCTGCTTACCAAGCTCTGCTGTCTCCAACAATCCTCTTCCACCTTTTGTCCAGTTTAAAAGCTGAGGCGTGATGATGGGTGTATCTGACACCACCTTGCTTACACCTTTCGGTGTGCTAGTTTTCACAGAAACAACTTTACTGGAGTTCCGAACAGGACTAAGTGTCATTGCTTTTATTTGAGATTCAAGTCTCAAGTCTTTGCTTTCTTGACGCTTTCTCGACTCATTCCCAACTTGTGTCACAGACGACAGTGCAGCTCTGGATGGCGTTGTTGCTACAGATGGCCATATTGAGGCAGCAGGGGAAGCCAACACACTATGGACTCTTGATGCCAGGCTTGGCTGTCTGTCAAGTAACACAACCATGAGTTCCTTGGTAGTGTTTTTCTTGACAACGGTCCGAGCAGACACCTGTGAGCTTTGTTTGGTCTGTAAGGAGAAGTTCCCAAGATCTGAGAGCAATGCTGCATCAATCCAGCCTGTGGAGGCACAAGCTTTATCCACAAAAATTGCAGGTTTTTCTGTGGAGTTTTCTGTAGTGTCATTGGAGACTGGAGGAGGATGGCTCGCACTTGCCAGACCTTCTGCAACCGCTGCCGCCTGCTTCAGGTAATCATGAAGGCTCAAGAACTTCTCCACTGATGGTTGTGGAAAGTCTGTCTGTGCTGATGAGCATAGCTCAGCAAACATGCTGCGCACACCCACACAAGAATCTTAACAATGTGAAGAAGACTGTAAAACAATACTTTATAACATAATCCACAATCAAGCTTTTTGGCACAAAAACGATTGATACACACTCCCAACTGTGACACAGAAAAAATACAACAGAGATTATCCTGGTAACTTGGGTGATATTTGAACTTGCCTCAGACTGCGAACAAGAGCCTCAGCTGCCGAAGCCTCCTGCAGAGCTTCAGCTGCTGCTATTGAAGCAGCATCACGGAGCTGTGTGACCTCCTAGAGATTGAAAAACATGAACACAAATCCATCCATATGAGATACTCCCTATGTAAGCAACTACTACACCTAGAACCAACAAGCACAAACACAATCACAATAAAGCGATTGTGTGTCTATCATGAGGAGCAGAAATTCCGGTTTAAGATTTTTCTAGTTAGGGTTTTTTGATGAAACCCTAGTACAACTTTATAAACCCACTGACAGGATTGTTTGATCCACAGGGTGATTGCAATTTGTGAACAGGAAAATCTCATCATCTCCCTCACAAACAACAGAAGATGCAAACAGATAAAATACAAAAGTGCCAAGCCCTCCAGAGATTGCACAATTAGTACCTTGCCAAGTGATGCCAGAGCTGTTGGAAGTGAGTCCCATGACACACTGCCATCCGTCCATTTTTTGCTGAGAACAACTTCCATATGTGTACTTAGGGAGGAGGGACTTTGTTCCACCACATGGGTTGCTCTCTTTGAAGGTGTCTGGCTTGCATCCTTTGTACTCATTTTCAGCAAAGATGGTTTCGGAGATGATGAAGAAATTGTCTTATCTTGATACTTGATCAGTGCCGCATTCACATAACTATCACTGAGTTTCCTTGTTGGAGCAACCTACAGACGACATGGATTTAATAGGAAGAATTTTCACCACCAAGGATTGAAGGAAATGTAAATTCACCTTAGTCACCATACCCCTGAAATTTTGTTGTCATCTTCAGAGAATGGAAGTCACACATTAAACCTAAAAAACCAATAAGGAAACGATGCAGTGGATTGCAGTGCAGTGCACTCACAGTGGATTTTGTTTTGCCTCTGGCTTGTTTAGAGGTGCTCTGATCTTTGCCATCCTTTGTTGCACCAGCGCCCTCCCAGCTTTTTCGTGAACCCTTAGGACTCACAACAAGCATATGATCCCCATTCGGATATGCTCCCCCTGACAACCGCTTAACCTTGTCTCCCAAACTGTATCTAGACAAGCCCTTGTTTGCAGTTAATGATCTTCTAACAGTTGTAGACTTAGACCTAGATGAAGAAACAAGGATATGAACTTCCTTGGAAGAAGTTCTTCTATCTTCAGGGGCTGACATTCGAGCTATCCTAATCCTGGGTGACAGCTGAGGCACCACTCCAGATCCAAGCTTCGGTGAGGTTTTTGGATCTGTGATAAAAGAAGGCAAGCTTGAATGCACCTTCAAAGGGGAACTCAAACGGGGACGAGGGTTTGGCATCACAGACGATGAAGATAAATCTGAAAAAACCTTTGATTTCACCAATCTTCCTCTGGGTCGAGAACCCGACCTCAACTCGTCTTTCTTCTTCTGCTTTGCTGCCTCAACATCTCCATTGGTTGAGGAGTGAACCTTTTGCAAAGTGTTGCGGGTCAGTCTCTCTGTGAGCTTCGTATCAAAGTCACTCACAACAGACTTTTCTGGTGAAATGCCAATCTCTTCATACTGAACTTGAAAACTGTTGGGTCCGAGAGAGTTCCTGCTTGCAGGCTTGGGATTGGTATTGGACTCAGACCCACTTACAGCATTGGAAGAGACAGGAAGCCTCTCAGATGAAGCCTTGGACAATGGATTTGGGTCAAACCTTTTCGAAGGGGTTACAGGCCTAGGTTGTTGTTGCTCTTGAATGAGAGTCGATTGAAGAAGAGAGTCTGAGAGAGAAGTGTTAGGGTGAGAAGGTATGACAACATTACTACTACTGATTTGTTGCACTGATGTAACAGATGTGGCAATCAAGTCTTCAGGGCTCCCAACACATTGATGTCTGCCTGGAAGTGGTCGCACGCCCTTGAGAAGAGGAACTGGAGACCCAGCTTCAAGCCTGTCAACATGGATGAACTGGCCAAGCTGAAGCTTGTCACTCAGAATAAGGTCCTCATGTTCTTCTGCAAGGGAGACATATGTTGCATGCGAGGAATCTGATACTTTGATATAGAAGCCTTGGTTAGGCCATAGCTCACCACCTGCAAGCGCTGGCATTATGCTTATGACTTGCAGCAGAGCTGATCTATGCTCCCCTGTGACTCGCACATCAGAGTTGATGTGTTGAAGGAGTTTTACCAGCACTCCAGGAGTTAGAGTTGCCATTTTCTCTGCTTCCCTGAATGAGCCAGACAAGCTTTACAAATACAAAACCACCTGATTTTGCAATCTCTGGAAAGGTCCCCCAAAACCAGGGTTCAAATAACCTTTGTGTCCTAAAAAATTTCACAGCTTCTTCTTCTTCTTCCCTTCAGAGCCGCCCAGAGCTTCATCAGAGCTTCAAGACAGTATAGCTGGACTTGAACCTTGCAACATTTTCTAAATGTTGGAATTGGAGCACCAACAATGATGATGACAAAAACAAAGGGGCTGTTTGGCATTCCTGCAGAACATGGAAGAAAACAAGACACATTTGTGAAGCAGTAATGGCTTGCCAGAAACACATGAGACTCAAGAGAGTGTGTTGTCTTTCAAACCTTGCCAATCTCTTTTTCCAAACACTATAAGCAGCTAGCTCCTTCCCAAAGCTTCAAGCTTGAACTCCCATCAACGCTTCTTCATTTCCTTCATAGCTGGACTTCGCCCTTGCAAACATCTTCCTCTCTAACTTTTGGACAAGTAACAGCATCCAGGGAAAAAAAAAGGAAGAAAAAACCTGGGGCTGTCTAACGTTTTCTTCCACAGCAACTATGTAACTAGAAACTAGAAACGAACAGACTTTCTTCCCACAAACTATAAACTTGCACAAACAAAGGCTCACAGAAACAAAAGAGAGAGCGATGGGTGATTGCAAAACTACCCCAAAACCTTCCCTGTCCTAAACACTTTTTCTATCTACAGAAGCTTCAAGCTCTCCATCAGAGCTTAGTTTCATCATCACACCACACCGAGCTCTTCACCCTTTGCACACAATATTCTTCTTCGAAGCTCTTGTTCCACATTCTGGGAATAACAACAGAGCAGCAGTACCCACCACACAGCCACAGCCACAACTGAGCTACTTGCCATAGCTACTGCAGCTAGGGGGAAAAAAAACATACACACACACACATACCAAAACTACCCAAAACCCACAAAGTAATCCAGTTGCAAAAACGAGAGAGTCCCAGATCATCGGACACATACGAGAGTAGTCTACAGTAGTAGTGTGGTAGATAGTAGACATACCATTCTAAAAGTGGGAGCTTTGGAGCTTCTTCTTCTCCAGTTGCCTCTAGATCCCTCCTCCTCCTCCCATGTTGTCACAGCTGGTGGAAGATTAGGTGTAACAACTCTCTGTCCTGGCACTTCTTCTTCAACAGTCTTCTTCAGAAAGCTGACGAGAGCCATATCCATTCTGCACACCACCAATTCTTTAATCCAAAAAAAAAGGGGGAAAGAAAGAAAGAAGAAAAAAAAAGGAAAAAAAAAATGGGAGTGAGAAAGAGAGAGAAGAAGAAGAAGAAGAGAGAGAGACACAGAGAGAGAGAGAGATCTCTTCTTCTCCAGGCAGAAAAGAAATTCTCTGCAGTAGCACAAAGACAAACAACTTTTACACAGTTTGTAAGCAAAAAACCATCTGGGCTGTGCACACACACACACACACACACACACACTACTCTCTGTGCAGTCTAGTAGTGGCTAGGGGGAACTCATGGGACCACCACCAGCAGCACTACAAAGTGGTTGAGTGTTCAAATCCCATTGACTGACTGACATCAAACTGCTACTACTCACTGACTTCTCTCTGGCTCTGTCTCTGTCTCTGTCTCTCTCTTCTCTCTCTCTCACACACACACACACACACACACACACCACATGATTAAACTGCTACTAACTTATCCTATGATTAGCTTGTGTACTAATTGCCCACATTTGTGGGGCTCTTTGTTCTGTTAATGGGTCTCTCTGTAATCAATCAAGTTACTATGTAGACTTTTTTTTTGTTCAAAGTACAAGTACTTCTTCAAAGTGTGGCAAGTTTTCAATTTCTCCATTTGTGTCATTGGTTTGGTTTGGTTTGGTTTGGTTTTTTGCAGAATGAGTCTTTGTTTCTTTGTAGGAAAAGGAAGGAATTGGCCTAGTCAATCATACTCTCTGCCCTTTTGTTTTGCTTGGCAGCAGTTGGATTAGAGTCATTACTCCAAGTAATCATTCATGCATTTATTTACCAATTAAGCTAGCTAGCTAACCAGTTGTTTTTTTTTTTTTAATTTTAAAAATTTTTTTTATTTTAAATTTCAAATTTCAGTTTTTTGGTTTTGAAAGTTTTGAGATTTTCCCCCCATTAAAAAAGCCTTTTTTTTTTTTTTTTGGTTCACTATACACTATAAAATTAAAGGTTCCAAATTTTTGCAAATTTTTGTCATCCCGAAAAGAAATTTACTGTAAGCTAGCTAACTAGTGATTTCTTTTTTGAAAAAAAATTTTTTTTAATTTTTTTAATATTGGGAACAATTTGTATCCTTTTTCTTTTTCTAGTGTAGATTTGAATCTTTTTTACTAAATTTATGGGAATTTTGCCAAATATTCCATATCACACAAAATTGGATGGAAAAAAAAACCTTATAGATAAATAAAGGCTGCACATAAGATTTTCATTGAATTAATGACTTTATGCTTTTATTGCTCCCAGGAAAATGAGCATTTGATTATTTGTTCTGCTCTTTCTGCATAACAAATAAACTCTCGTGGACTTTTTGTTTTCCTTCACCAATATAAATATATATATATATATATATACACATATTCATTCAATTGAGTGTTTGATCATAGTGTTATTATTTCTCTTATAGGGAATAGTAGATATCTGAGCAATAAAAATAAGTTGCCAAAATCAATTGGAGTTTTTTTTTTAATAAATTATTTATTTTTGGACTTTGAAAATTACTTGAAAAAAGAGATTCAGAGAGCAAATTTTTTATGTGTAGGGTAAATTTCAGTGTTGGGCGGATATTAGATTTTTTTTCAATGTCCATCAATTTTAGCATATCATTTTGAATATCACAATTTTTATGGTATTTGAAAAGCTTTGAAAGGTGACATCCAAATTTGATATCCAAATTTATTTTTCAAAATATCTACCCAACATTGGCAAATTTCCAAAGGTGATGCGAATTCCCAAAATAAGGGACATAGGACAACCCTAACCAAGTCAAAGCATTTTGGGACATCTCCTCCCCCAAAACCCAAACCTTATCTTGAACTTAAACATACATACACCACAAGTTGTAAGACAGATACGGGTTTTTAGACCTACTCATTAATAGTGGGAAGGATCTTACACCTATAAGTAAGCATAATTTGTCTACACTCTCAAGGAGTAGGCATAAGACTCCTCCCCTTGTCCCCAGATGGATATTCTCTTTTGAAATACTGAAATTTTCTTCCAAAGAAAAAAACTTTTCTCAAAGAGCAAATTTGTATGAAGGGAAATTTAAAATCTTTTGAAATAATTAACTTATCCGTGTAAAGTCAAGCGATTAAGGGGCGAGAACGGCCAGTTTTGGCGTAACAAGGCATCAAATGCTTCACTGGGAATGAGCTTTTTACAAAACGAAAAAACTGGGACCCAAACTAGTTTTTTAATCCAAAATTGGTGGGAAACTGAGTTTCATCCCCGCTTTCCTTTTTCCTGAGCGGCGCCTCCACTGCTGCTCCATAAATTTTCACTGCTCCTATCTGAACAACTACTACAATTACTCTCAAACCTTGTGCCTTAAATGCTGAGTAAATTCAGCATTTCATACTGAGATTTAATAAAAATTTCATTACTTTGTGGATACCACTGAAAGAGGGAATAGCTCCGTGTTCAGTGCAAAGCGAACTATTCTCTCTCGCCTTCTACTAAAGAATATCGTGCGCATGCCACAGACAGCGGCATAATCTGAAAGAGGGAATACGGAGTGAAACAGAGGGTGACTTTACAGATAACTTTAATATCAGCAATAATTTTTAATCTATTTCTTTCCAAATGGAAACTTCAATTTTAGGTGTTTTTTTCTTCTTGGGGTTGGTTAGTTGGGTGGTTGGTTGTTTTCAGAAAAGCCTTGGTATAAAGTACTGGTCAAGACAAGACTCACCCATCTGGAAAAGAGAGGTTAAAAAGGCGCTACACACAATTATTATTTTATTTCTTTGTGTAACTTTTGTTCTACTTCAAGTACAATGGAACCCCATCCAGAAGCTTCTCTACTCAAGAATAAAAATCTTTTTTCTTTTCAGAGAGTTATTTGTTTGTTGTTAGGAAGAAAGTAAGAAACTCAAGATTAGACTCTACTCTCAAGTTCCCCCCCCCCCAACTTCTCATCATTTGTCATATCTACTTTGTTACCATCTCCCAACAAAAAAGCTTCAAACTAAAATACATCATGTAAAAAACACTCACAAAATTCATTGTGTACATAAACAGCACCATCATTCAACAACTCTTATAACACAAAAAGTGAAAAAAAATCAAGAGACAAAATTTAGTACTACCTTAAAACCATTCCGAGAAACATACTAAACATATTTGAAGAAGCACCTTTACATCTAACAAATAATTCCCCCTTAGAAAGAGAAGGGCTCTTAACCCTAAATCCTCCATTTAAGTGAAATTATGTCGACTTCTATACTTGCAAGGATCCCTGAGCAACCCTGCACTTCCTTTTTAGGTGTAAGACCCCGTGCCAGTTCTAAGGAACTGTAGGTGTAAGAACCTCCTATCGGTCGTACCACTTCATGATCTATCTGTGTTTCAGTTCATGTACTTAAAACATGGGTAAAAAAGTCCAAGGGAGTGGGGGCTGGGACAACACCCCAAAATGCAGCATGAGACTCAAACTATCATCACATTGTCTAACACTAATAATGGTCAAATTTTCATATTGGGTTTGTAGGTCTACTTAAAAATATAGAAATATGATTAAAGATTTGTCGTTCATATCTGGTTTTTAGCCAAATTTGGCTAAATTCTTCCTAGGGATGATTGCCAGTTTGACTGCAAAAAACAAATTTCCCCCCCAAAAAAAAAAACCCTAAACACTCCTTACCTTTTGCTTCGTGTTGGGCCCACAGGTTTTAGGTCCATTCCCAAAACGTGGGTTTAGCCGCTCACCTATAGCCTCCTTGTCCTCCCAGGCACCATTCATTCTCCAGAATCCCCTTGGCGCCTTTTACCTTTTACACAATAGAGATCATTCTTTTGCATCAATTGCACCAAATTGAACTCCACCGATTTGGAACATATCACAAGACATCCAACAACCTCTCTCACCAAGAGAGCCTTACATGATCACATCCAACTGAGAATTTTCAGATTTGGTGAACATGTCCATAACAAATGCTCACAATCTTGTTGCTCCAACTTCTTCGATATTCGTTCTGATGGTAATGAGAGAAAGATTTTCAAGCAAGCAAAAGTTTGAAAAGTATTATTCTAATCGCTGGTGAAGATCTGCTAGCTACAAAAGATGTTTTTAATCAACTCAAAGTTTGTCATAAGGACATACTAATATTCAACTTAGCTGTAACTAATAACGAGTTCACAAGAGCTAGAAATAATAATATAACAATAGTTCAACCAACTCACAGCTTCTGAAGACAAATAGAGAAAGACCCAAAATAAACAAATTATAAACAAATGAATATTATTATTATTACTATTATTATTAAAAAAAGCCAGCTCATTCCAAAAGCCATCCCTTAGTTGGGGAAACCAACCTGATGTATCAAGTTGCCGCACTGCCCACTTCAGCAAAATCCTGGCTTCTAAAAACCATTACCATTGATCAATCATTGATTGATCTTCAATGGAAATCCCATTCTCAAGTCTCACATATTCGTGTTTTGCTGAAAAATCATGTTGACTCACCTGGATTCAGACATCATGCAAGCCAAGTGAAGAGCACATACAGACTATTAGCAGAACATATATATATATGAAAATGCAAGGAAATCTCCTCAATAATGATAACCTTCTGAGAGAGAGAGAGAATTGCTCACAAGAAGTGTCATACCATCAACTTCACCGTAAATAGCAGTGACGAGCTGCTGCCATGTGTACCCACTGGTTTCATCACCTCCCAACAGAGATGTTATCTTCATCAGTGGAGATAAGTCTATACCATTTCACCCAAAACTCTTGGCAAACCGTTAATCAGTGTCCAACACTACTAGCGGCGTACAATCTGATCTCATAAATTTATACTGTAGCTAAGGAAACAGGAAGCCAGAATTCAATCTGAACCACCAAAGTATATACGAAGATCGTACCAAGATTATCAAAACAATTGCTGGAAACATAAGGCCGCCTTATGAAAAGCAGCAAGGTTGTTACAAAATCCATCTGTGGAAACATGCTAAGGAAAATTCACCACACCACATTTCAGAAGAAACATCTGCAGCTCAAAACAGAGCTGCAAATGAAAATATGTACTATTTACCCCATAATGTGTACAAAAAAACCTCGCGGTGCTGTTGTGTGGAAAGTTTGTGTGTTCATCCACACCTCAATGCAGTGGAGCTGGATCTCTGATTCAGTGCTGTCTAGACTTGGAGTGGAAGAGCTGCTTCAATCTGTGAAAGCCTAATATCATCTCTAACCTGGAGCGCTTACCAGAAGAGTGTCCTGAATCAAAGGAGCTCATTCTGGACTCAGTCTTCTTTACACACTGGAGAGTTGATGAGTTTGTTCTCTCTGGTCTGGAAGTATCTGTCATCTTCTTGTCTGGCTGAATTTGTCGGAGGGTGAACTCAAAGTGCGAGCATTGCACATGCACCACTGTTTGCTGTCCAGCTCGTGGGGAGCCTTTGGATGTTGTTGAAGACAATGAGCTTTCCGTATCCCTGCTGCTGCACAACGAGCCCTCGTTTGATGCCCTCAACTGCACAAGTGCTAACTGGATAACAAAGCTTGGAGGAAACCTTGGGTTCTGAGCTGCAGCTTTGCATGTTTCAGCACCCAGTTTCTGGTAGGAGATCACCTTGAAGAGCCTTGACACATCAGCCTCGTTTATACTTGGATGAGCCTGCATATACAGAAGCACGAAAAGCACGTGAGAGGTCAGCTCCATCTTTTGCAGTAATCTTCACAAAACTAAATTACACAAAACTAAATTACAAGATGGTCACATTCCTTGAAACAATCAGGCAGGGCACATATGTTTGCAGGGTTTAGGGTTTAGAGAGGATGCACTTCAAAAATCAAAAACAAGATTGCATAAGCGACACAGCTAAATGTCCGACGATGAATCTGAGCTGAGTTTAACTGGGATTCTGAAGGAATTATGTCAGAAACTGCAATTTCAGCTTTCGGTTAGTAGCAGATACACTGACCTCGAGATAGATGTCGACGGCTCTGTATAGGCCATCGTCAGATTCGCGAGCGGAGTCTGGTAGCGATTCTGCGAGTGCGAGAAACCGCGATGGTCGCAAGTAAGTGTCAGCGGCAATTTCGACCAAGTACTTGTCCATCAAGTCTCCCACTTTCGTCAGTGCAGTTTGCACAGTGCCGATATCCGAGCTCACCGTTGTCGCTGGCATGGATAACCTACTGCTACTACAGTCAGCTCGCGAAAACGTCGACAATCCGCTCTCTGTTCTCGTTGATAACAGAGACGAGCTGCTATCAGAAATCCTCGCAGCAGCAGCAGCAGAAGCAGATACCATGAGCGCCTCAGCTTTGTCCTTCAGAAAGAAATCTACAAGACGGAGAACAAGGTCGACATCGTAGAGAGAACTAGAGCGACGAGGAAGAGCGGTGATCAGAATGTTGTCCAGAGTCGCCTTGTCAAGTTGTATACCAATCATGCGTTCAAGCTCTCTCCGACAAGCCTTTCCAGCTCGCAATGCTAAAGCGATTCTTCGAAGCCCTAGCAACGACCTACAAGAAACCGAGCATCGCTCAAGAGAACCCAGCAAGCTCACCACTTCTTCCAAAGTCTTCCGTTGCAGTCTCCTGCTGTGTAAGTGCAGAGCGTGCTGCTCGCCGTCTCCGCATTCCCCCTTGTGCGGCGTCGGGGATGTGAGAGAGGCGGCAGAAGAGCCACATCCGAGTACAACCGGTAACAACCCCGAACGCAGATAATGTAGAAGGAATTTTGCAAGAACTTTGTGGTCTGAGGCTCTGTTGTTCATCATTGCCTTCACCACGCGCGCCATCAGGTGCACAGAAAGACTGGCGATGTCCTCGAACCACCAAGTCTCGGACGCAGCTTTGGACGATCTGTGCGAGGAGCTGGTGGTTCCACTAGCTGGCGTCGTCGCCATCAGGTAAGAAGCGAAGTAGGATTCGATGCCTGCGTGAATTGGACTGTTCATCATCATCTCCGCAGCAAAAGAGAACGAGGAAGAAACTTTGTCGGCCAGAGAGGTCACGCAACGCTCCAAGAGCTGCGTTTTCTCCACTACAGCACCTGGTTCAATCTTCTCGCACGATCGCAGCACGGTGATCACTTCCTCCCAGCTCCAGAACACCATTGCTCGCAAGTAATCCTCCGTCTTCTTCTTCAAGTTTCCTTTCCACATGGCTTCTCCCATGTCCAGGAATTCCGCGGCACAGCGCAGCATGACAACGTTACTCGACGAGATCGATGTATTACTCACATGATTCATGTTCAAGCAAAATCTGACAGCCATCTCAAATGCTTCAGGTCCTCCAGGCATGTCTGCAAGTTCTACCCGCAGAAGAAGAGGCTTGCAAGAATTGGAGGATGACGCCTCTTCGTGAGAAACCTTCTTCTTCTTCATCGTCGCCTCCTGCACCGCGTCAACTAGTCGACCACAACGAGCGAGTAGAGGAGTCTGCACGAACACAACAGCAAAGAATCAGTGAACAGCCGCAGCTTTCAAGGTTCAAAATCATAAGGAAAAACCGTTCTACGCTTTGCATTTCCATTACTCCATGGCTTGCTTTCAGCGCAGACATCCACGACAATTGTAGCAAGAAATACACACGAGATCCTAGAGCTTTAGACATGAGAATCTACCTTCGGCACGATGAAGGTTCGACCTGCATTCACTTCCACCTCCAAGAACTCCATTGCGTCCGTCTCCACCATCCTGTGCACGCTCGGCAAGAACAGGGTCAGACAGACACAAAGGAAGGCTGCGCTCCTTCAATTTCACTCCCGTGGGATTCCAAACGATAGTTACCTGATCCTGAATCTAGAGCTTCGAAAATGTGCAACACAATCTGTACCGGACGCAGTCAGTTCTGTGAGGAAAACGAAAAGGCTAGTACCTTGTTTTGTTTGCCATTGCGGGAGTGCCGAGGTGGATATTGGTGGGAGAGTCATGCTCAATCGAATCCGATGAGCCTACCGTGATGCTGCTACAGCTATCCAAGTAGAAACTGAGCTTTCTCTCCTCCGCCATATTGCAGGAATCACGAACCCGGTCCCGTGCTACACGACCACAGAAACCTCCAAGGAGAGCCGACACTCATAACTGTGCGTAGTCGAAGCACGACATCCATGTGCAAAGCTTGCTGAATTCCTTCTTCCATTCCAATTGCAAAGCGCTCTTGCTAACAACCAATTCCTCATTCTTGAACTAAGAATTCGACAATTGCACAGATTTCTAACCCCCTACGCAATAGAGAGGTGCAAGGAAGACTGCATCCGCACCAAGTTCCTACACTCTCAGGAACGACAACGATTCTGAAGTCGAAGAAGCTGAACTCCTCGCTGCTCTCCCCTGTGCCTTTCTTGATGAACACCAGAAAAGCCGTAGAACACAAGATCAATCCATCAACACTTCTTCCTCGATAGAAACGAGAAACAAACCGGGCTCAATTTCAGCGTTATTGCACGAACATCCCCCACTGGTGACGATCTCGACACCATGGATTCTTCCGCGCCGCCTCTAATTGATGTGCAAAGATTGTTTCAGAGTCACTCCCGAGAAACAACAATATTATGTCATCGTCTATATCACCGTGCAGTCCGCTGTTTGTCAGACAATCAAGTAGTTAGTCAAGCAACCGGGACGAATCCTCTAGATTGCACACGAGTAGCAATCTCCCGAAGACCAGAAACCACGACCACAGAAAAGAAAAGTGATTGCGACAGACAAAACAGAAATATCTTGGAGGTGAGGTCTGGGGAAAGCAAAGGCAAAACAAAACAAAAGGAAGATCCTGACAGAAGAGTTGGATTCTACCTCACATATCTCTTGCGAGAAAGAAAGAAAGAAAGAAAGAAGACCCGCAAACAAGCTGAATCACGTGGATCATGCCTCGTTGGAAGAAGGAGAGAGAGACACACACGAAAAGCTGGTGGACTATTACTACAGACACCGTGTATTGTGACACATCAAAAGCAATCCTCCGCCTTCTTCGCTGTGCAACTGCAAGGACGGCTACTTATTGCTATTGCTTCTGATACTACAGCTTAAAATTTCAAACAGAAAAACAATAGCAAACTGCCTACAAACTCCAACTACGCATGCGGTCACAGCCGCTGCAAGTGCAAAGCACCAAAACACTCACCTATATTTTCTTCATCATCATCATCATCTTCTGCAAACTTGAAACAGCAAAATACTCACCGATATTTTCTTCTTCAACAGCAGCAGCAGCTTCTTCTTCTCCTTCTTCTTCTTCGTCTTCGTCGTCGTCGTCGTCTCTTCCTCCTCCTCCTCCTCTTCTTCTTCTTCTTCTTCCTCTGGCAGCTTCAACAGAAAAAAATTGCTCAATTGCAAGAGCATATCATCTTCTTCATCAAACAGCAAATTTCCTCTGACCAAAACAGCAATCTAAATTCCTGAGTAATAACCGCTGGTTATGCATAATTTCAGGTTATCAAATAACCGGTTACTAATTGCCAGTTACACACTGGTTATAGCGTTTTTGAAAAATAATTTTTTTTTTAAAAAGAATTTTTTTAATTTTTTTGTATTAGTATTCAAAGATTAATAACCTACCCTTCGGATTGATAACCTACCCTGACGGATGATAATCATCAGTTCATCCAGGTAAGTTATCAGATTTTGAAATTTCAATGTCAAAGCGATTATCAATTGAACGGACTCACACAAAAGTCGAGAACCAAATGGTCGTTTATTCCTAACCAGCTTGATAACCGGATAAAACTCAGTCACCGGCCA
>Ga0116229_10008154_pt1 | contig 16362 bp, 5 predicted proteins | sample S1TSphgellanicum_3_FD_87313 | JGI IMG/M metagenome (GOLD analysis project Ga0116229, IMG submission 87313) | Host-associated microbial communities from peat moss isolated from Minnesota, USA - S1T2_Fc - Sphagnum magellanicum MG | ecosystem: Host-associated > Plants > Peat moss > Unclassified...
TGGTGTGGAGACGGTGGGTGGAGACTATGTGGAGTTGTGGAGCACAAACGGAAACAAATGAGCGAAGCTGTTCGAAATTAGGGGGCGCCCCCCCCCCCCCCCCCCATCCCCTTTTATTTTCTAGTACTTGAGGTTCCGCATTTTGAGCCATATGGTTTGTGATGTGCTTCCTCTTATTTCCAAATTCCCATCTTCCACAAAGTATTCTTACCAAGGTCTTGTCATCAGGTTAAGCCCTCCCAGGACGAGTTCCCCAAATTTTGAGCACTAATAATATTCATCTATGTTGCATGTACCACCTGCAGTGACCTCGGCCACAGTAAACTAACTGCCACAAGTGGGCCGATGCAACTTCCCAGCGTGGTTGGGAAGTTACTTGGACAGAAGATGGTAGATGAGATTGATTACTTTGTTCCCATGCCTTAGAATTTTCTTGAGTGAAACTTTTTGAAATATCTCTGGCCGGTGTTGTTGCACCAACCTTGCAATACCCATTTCCAAGGTATTTGCACCACGCTACATAATGTAGCATACAGGTGCTTGTGTTTGATCCCAGGACATTCTTTTACTGGCCTTGCTCACCAAGGCAAGGATATTGTGTTTAGATTCATTACATAGTAGCTTAAGGGATTTTGGCCCCTTGGTAATAGGTCTATTTTTATATGAGGATTTCTGAAAGATGATACTTTGGCTTGTGTTTGAAACTTGAGATTCATTATAGAGTTATAATATCTTGAAGAATTTTGGTTTCTTTTAGAGGATTTTTTGAAGATTATACTTTTGCATGGTGAAATATTTGAGTTTCCATAATTCTTCGTTTGCCATAAGATACTTTAAAAAGTAAATGGCAAGGCCACAGTGTCACACACCCCTTGTTATAGGCAAAGTTCTTACATCCCAACACCCACCAATTGTAACCTGTCATTATCTAGTTGTGGATGAACAACGACCGAGTTACCAAGGCTTGGTAACCTAGTCAGTGTTGGCCAGTTATTGCTTAATAATCACCAGGTAGGTTTTTTACTAAAAACTTGGGACCACACTGGTTATCAATATCAATATCAACAACATCTGGGTACCAAGTGCATAATAAAAAAATTGGGTTAGTTTTTCAAATAATGAATTGAGAACTGTGTGTACTACACCAGGTATGTGGTTTTTTTTTTTTAAATATTATTTTTCTTCTGTTTTTGTAATTATTCATATTAGTGTTTAAAGATTGATAATGTACACTATTTGATGATTGAGTCATCCATGTAGGCTATTAGGTTTTGAAAATTCCATACCAGGTGATTATCAATTTAACTGGTTATCAAAAAATCAACAATTGACTAGTAGGTTATCAATAATTGGCCTGATAACCAGGTCAAAACTCAATAACCAACCAAACCAACCGAGGTGTAAACAGCCCACCTACTGTCACCTCACACTCTACCTATGCAAGTAGGTAGGAAATTTGGAGTGTTAGGTAGGTAAGGCACCAGGTGGGTACAAAGTAGGTAGATACATGTGGATGGTTAGTACATAGCTAACCATCATGGTCAGTTACAGGGCAGGAATAATGAAAAAATGTTTCCTGTCTACATAACATCCATCCATCCTGCATGGTATGGTAGTGATTGCTGGCAGCTGCTTCACTCCGGCCCCCCTCTTACAATTGGTAGGTCATTGCTACTGGATAACCATTACTTTGACATGGAAACCTATTTCATAGGGTAAACCCTAGCCAGTGCTCTTGTTAGGGTTAATGGTGCATTCACACTTGATGTTAAGTCAGTGTTAAGTGAAAATCTAGGTGGCATCCTAGGTGGTACTCAATGTTAAATGGGTGATAGCTAAATGTTAAGTGAATGTTAGCTTACCATAAAATGTTCATGATAAGTAGATGCAAGTCCTAAGTGACCTTCATGGTGTCAAGGGACTCAACACGACAGTCCCTAACACCAAGTGTGAATGCACCTTTACCTCAACACTACCTGTCATGTGAAAGGCCATTTGATATGAACAATATGATTTATAAAGCCCTCTGATAAATATCTTGGCTACTGCCTTGTCTTAGACTCCTTATTTTGAGAATTGGTTCCCCCCCCCCACCTATGGGATACCATTTGCTTTGTTATTTTGCGTAGTTGATTTTTCGGATTTTGCTATTTTGCCATGTCCACTTTGCCAAAGTGCTTAGTTCACATTTCACTTAGTACTTTGTGAAGTCGAGTTTTCAAAATCCTCGAATCCACATTGTCCAAATTCATTAGTTTGTTGCCCAAACTTCTGTCCCTAGGCCTTACCTTACATGTTGGCAATTGCATCTAAGAGGGGTTGTAACCAGTGTTGGGCAGGTGTATAGTTTGGGATTGGGTATGAATTAAGGCATAGATTCAAGTATTAGATGCCTTGACCATCACGCAATTATCCAAAAGAAATACCTGAAGTCTTACTTAGGTGGTTCCTATTTTGTTCATACATAGGTGGTATTGATATTGAGTTGGGTTTCTTTTTTCTAAAGCCTATGAGATGCTCATGTTTAGTTGAGCTTATAGTAGAGTTTGCATCAATAGGGCACTAAAACTTTAAGGTTACAAGGAGCTTTCAATATAATGGTTGAGAATTGAGAGTTGTGCATTACATCACATACCAAGAGAACAATGTGAGCTTTGAGTATTCATTCTATGATTATATCAAGATTTATTAAAAAGAACTTCGTTTTTTTGAAATTTTAAAATAAAATTTGTATTGCTGATATATAGTCACTTGAGCTCTTATGTTTTTATGCTTGTGAAGGTCATTTTTTTCTTACATTCTTGAAGGAGCTTTGTTTTGCCAAAACTCTAAAACAAAAATTGATTTGTTGAATTATAGACACATGAACTATCATGTAATTCTACTCTTGGTGGCGGTCATGTGGTTGTTGTATTATCTTGCTTGTGATGAGGCAAGTCAAATGTTTGCTACGTTTTGTTCATAAAGGCAACCTCCAACTTATGCAAATTGTGTTTTGTTGCATTGGGTTTGAACAAATTGAGTGTAAGTAGAATGAGAATTTTTTGTTATGTCAAAAATTTGCATCAAGTGCATATAAGCATTATAATTGTGTTGCCTACTCAATGCCATATTGTTTTCAATGACATGTTAATTCAAAACATGTGTTGGATTTTTACAAAATAATCTTTTTTCCACCAATGTGACATTTGATGTTCAATAATCATACAAGTAAAGAAAAAAACCAACCAATTTCAATTGTTGATATCTTTAACAATGATGCACCTTACAACAATCATTACCATTTTTGACCTTTGGATGTCATGTGGTGGGTTTGATACCTATAATTAACATAAAAACATATGACAAGATCATAACTTATGGGGAAAGATGAAGGTGTTAATTTGAACACCTTCACAATCACATTGATGAACATAGTGTCTTGCATTTCACTCATATTAACAATGTTTTAATCTACTACATGTTATAAACATGTGATGTTCATATGTTTTCAATATGTTATTAGTGATTTGAAAATCTTTGTTGTAATGAAAGAGGTTTCAATCAAAGAAACATAGTCTTCTTTTTAGAAGACCATTATGTGAATTTAAAAAGTGATAAAAGAAAACAAGAGTAAACAAAAGCTTACAAAGATGCATATTTTTGCTTTCAAAAGTTGAAAACTTTTGTCAAGACCCATATCCAAAGTCATTCTTTTCAAAGAAACTTTGGAGTTCAAAGACGCAATCAATATGTGCTATTCGTAACAAACTATTGTCTTGCAAAGAAGAATTCCCACTCCACAAATACATTGGGTTTTGGTACACAAAGTTAGTGAAATTTTGACACATGTGATCACCCCATGTGTTCTAAACTAGTGTGGGTATTGGTTGTTGTTTAATGTAATTTATGCAACCATTGGTATGTGTTAAATGAAATTTTATGTAGTTGAAACAATGTAAATATGTGTCTTATATACAATACATGTGAATTTTAGAATTGATGACATTTTGTTTTCAAATTGACATGTTTTTATCTTTTATTGATGTTGTTTGCACCTTAGAGATTTTGATGTTGAACTTTTGCATTTTAACAATTGCATGAAAAATGAAATTTTGAATGTGCTAAAACCGTTTTGGGTTTTGCCTCATCGTATCTACCAAGGAATGCACATAACATGTTTGTGCTAATAATAGACCCTCATTTAAAAAATTTGCAACTTATTGGAAATTTTGTGGGCTTTGATACAACCACAGATATTGCCACAATTTATGATTGTGAAGGTCTAATGCTTGTTTTAATGATTATTTACAACAAGCTTACATTAATTGTTGTTGTTGTTGTTGAACATAGGTTGTTATTGTTTCACCTAGATTGGGGGTCTTTGGGTGTTGAATTTCATCTAAAGAAACTATAGTGGGGTTCTTAAAAGCCCAATTATCTCTGTTCAAAAGGACTTTTGTGCAAATTGACCCATTCAATCCTTTGATTTGGTGGGCAAAACATGAAGGGTAGTTTCCAAACATTGCATTTTTTACATGTCAATTCATGGCATTGTACGATCCCAAATTGAAATTGAAAGGATTTTCAAGGGTCATCATTGGTTTAAAATGATGTGAGCTTGGCATTCATAACTTTGACAAATAGGTTTTGATCATAAGAATTAGCTAAAGGATCCCATTTTAAGGTGTTCAAATGCTTCACAGTTCAAATCAATTGAAAAACATTTGGAGGTTGAAGATGGTCTTGTTGAGGAAAATGAAAAGATTATTGTTGATTTGAATTTACTTAAAGAAAATTGAAACGACATTAGTGATAACATCTAGTTTAACATTGAAAATGAAGCTAAAACCTATCCATCTTTATTTTATTTTTTTTGGTGTCCTTATGTTGTGGTAGAAGCTTCTTTGGCTATTTGATCTCATAAAATTTCTTTAATAATTGATTTTTTGTCTTTTTGGATTTGCCTTATAAAGTGAAAGTGTTTAATTATTGTGATGGTGGGCATTATGATGGAGTTCCCAAAGGCATAAAATGGCTTAATGATGAAATGGTTTAATGTGTTCAACAATTTGTTATCACTTTTTGAACAATTGGTCATGACATATTTTGATTGGGTATGCCTTGAGATATCATATCCCAATCTAGTTGATCTTTGTTGATGGGGTATGCATTGAGATAACACATCCCAATTTGGTGCCATTTGACGATATTAGGCCCAAATGTTCTAAAAACATTTCCACTTTGCATTGACTTTGTAATTCAAGGACAAACTTTAGTTTAGATTAAGGAAACTCCAACATTTAGTTCAATATTGTAAGAGTTTGCATATGTAATTCATCAATTGTTTACAAATTTTTTTTGGGGTCAATGCAAATTTCACACCATATTATTAGTCGTTACAAAACATCTATGAACATTACACCAATATGTGTCCAAGTTCATCATGTGTCTCATTAGATTTTGAGTAAAATTGGACAAATTTACCATGGTGAAAGTGGCCAACTTTTTAGTAAATGGGGACCAATTGTTATAGACAAATGAATTCAATAATAATAAATTAAATTCACCAATAGTTAACCAAATTCATTAATAATTAATTCCAAACCTAAGCTAGGCACTTAAGAACCTTCACTAAGTTATCTTGCCTAAAGTAGGAACCTAGCCCAACTAAACATTTGGCCCACTAACCTAGGGTGCAAGTATGAAGGTTTGAACCCTTCACCTCCTCCCACTTCCATGTTTAAAAAAAAAATCCTTAACTATTGAATCATTATTTAAATAGATGATATCTTTTTGTCATCACATATTATTATGCACTTTTTTTTTACCTTAGGTAGTTCTTAACAATTCTTGCCTATTCTATCATAAGCTATTTTAGGTTATTATATCATAGACATTGTTGACTATTCTACACTATTTTACCATAAGATATTTTTGGTTATTTTAAATTATTTTACCATAGGTTGTTATTGGTTATTTTTAAAAAATTACCATAGGTTATTGCTGGTTATTTTACCATAAGTTATATTTGGTTATTCTATTGTAAGTTATTGTTAGTTTTTTTACGTTATTTACCATAAACTAGTTTTAGTTATTTTATCATAGGCTATTGTTCATTATTTTACGTTATTTTATCTTAAGTTACTTTTGGCTATTTTATTATAAGCTATTGTTGGTTGTTCCAGACTATTGTATCATAAATTATTTTTGGTTATTTAAAAATAGGTTATTGTTGATTATTTTAGGTTCTTTTATCATAAGTTATTTTGATTATTCTATTGTAGGTTATTGCTAATTATTCTAGGTTATTTTACTATATGTTATTTTTTGTTATTTTATCATAGGTTATTTTTTACTATTCTATCATAAGTTATTTTAGAATATTTTACCATTCATTATTTTTTTATATTCTATCATAGGTCGTTGTTGGCTATTTCACCATAAATTATTTGTTAAGGAGATGAATAACCATAGAAATGAAAGCTAAAGAAAAATTCAAAATTTAACTTTCAAACAAGGAACAAAATAAGATTATGTGATTCAAAAATAAAAACACAAGAATTATGAACAAAAACATGAAATGTGCAAAATAACTGTGAAAACATATATTTATTATGATAACATATGTAAACATGAACATGAAAAAAACATGACAAGGTTATGGTGTAAGATCATACCTAAAATTAGTCTTAAATAGATTAAAGGAAATGATGGGTCTTATTTCTTATACCTTTTTGAGGACCTAGCTCAATGAAGCTTCCAAGGAGGTTTCTATGTGTGCATCAAGTAAAGAAGCTTTTTGAAAACCTTTTAAACTCAAACTTAATTGAAACTTAATTCGAAGTTGATTGGGAGTTAATTAGGAATTTGTTGGGAGTTCATTGGGAATTAATTAAAAGTTAATCAAATAAGTTAACTCCCAACTAAGAATTAATTAAAAATCAACTAAAAATTAATTGGGAGTTAACTCAAATTTAATTAAAAGTTAACTAGGGGTTATGAATGAATATTATGGTTGAATTCCATCCATTAGAAAAATGATGTCTAATGTTCACATTTGTCACACTATTTGGGCTATTCTATCATAAATTATTCTAGGTTATTTTACCATAGGTTATTTTTTGGTTATTTTATTGTAAGGTATTGTTGACTATTATTTAGGTTAATATTAGTTATTGTTAGTTACTTTATCACAAAGTATTGTAAGTTTTTTATTTACCATATGTTATTTTTGGTTATTCTATCATAACCTACTATTGGTTATTTTAAGTTATTATAAATTATGATAAAATAACGCATAATAACATACAATAGAATGACCTTGAATAACCTAAGATATAACATTAAATAAGATATAATGAATTAAAATAAAATAACTTAAGGTATAATTTAGGACTAATTAAATAGTTTAGCTTTAAATAACCTAAAGTAGAACATCTATAATAAATTAGGATATATCCTATGATACTTTAAAGTAGAATAAACTATATGATAAATTAAGGTAAATTTTATAATAAATAATTTATAATAGCTTGTAATAACTTAGTGTATAATTTTGAATAACTTAAGGCAACCTAAAATAACATAGGGTATAGTTTATAATAGTTTATAATATTTAAAATACCAAAAAATAAATAAATTGTCATAACAAATTATGTGAACTAGTAATAAAACATGATATTTACATAATGACTTTATAGGGAAATAAATTTAATAAGGGTGAAATCATTAAAGTGTAATGAACTTATTTTATTTTTTAAATCCCATAATAATTCAAGCTAAAAAATTACACCACACTTTTGCACTAATGAAAAGATTATGATAAATTCGAATAGAATTTTACTATTATATGAGCCCAAGCTGATGTTTTAAAAGCATCTCCCCTATTCAAATGTAATATGCATGTTCGGATATAAAAATAAAAATTGGTCTATGGACATGCTCATAAGGCCTAATTTTGCAAGAAAAAGGACAAGCCTAAGCCCTATGGACTTGACATAAACACGTTGTTGTAACTTGTAATTTGTGAGTTCAACTCTTACAAGTCAAAAAAAATTATGCAGACAAATATAGACATTCTTTGCATTCAAAAGTTTTGATATTTGGAAGTATAAATATTTCATCTATGCAATTTTCTCCCTTTTTATTCTTTTTTTTGGGGGTGGATAATCGAGATGGGTGGGTGTGAATTCTTATGGCAGCAGTTGCATTAAATTATTGAATTACTCAACCTGCTTAGTTAGGCAAAATGAACCTGGAAAGGTCAGTCTAACCTTTGCCCCAGCAATTTGAGGCTTCAATTGTGCCAAAAAACAAGGTGGGGTTGAATGCATCATATGAAGTATTAGTACCAGGGCTCTGAAGGTGAAACACTTACAGTGTCTGCAAAAGCTCTAGCCTATCATTTTTGGGATAGTGTTCTGGAGGATTGATTTAGGTGATGGGTATCACACAAGGGGGGGGGCAAATCTGGCTGTTGCACTTAAATCTCAGATAATTGTATGAAGGGAATTTGCTAAGTATTTCTAGGAAAATGTTGTATGCCCCTCCCTACCATTAATCTTTGCAAGGTATTGGAAAAAATGCTGCAGCATGCTGGGCAGTTCTGCCACAGAGTTTGGCTAATCATGTCTCAAAAGTGAAAACTAAATCCAAAATTGAATGTAAACAGTAGAAAGTGGATTAGGGGTAAATGACTGATTAACTATATCCCATGAGGACTTGTAGAACATCTTAATCTGCTTGTTCCGCACAGAACATGAATTGCACAATTCTATGCAAGATCATGCAAGGCACAAAATGACAAGGCCCTGTGAAGTTCTACGGGGAATATAATGTCTTTGTGTATTTTTCTATCAATGCACTTGAACATGCAACATTGCACAAATGGAAGAACGGTCACTGTACACAGGGCATTCCTCTATTTAAAGGTGTAAGAACTAGGGTAAGAGCATCTCCACCCCAAAACTGTAAACAACTACTCTATCTTAAAATAGAATACTGTTTAATTATCACTCTACCCACCCACCAACGTCATTAAAGTCCCTTGAAACACTCAAAGGCCATTTATGTCTTTACATCTGGACGAGTAGTAGTCACTGTCCAAATCCATAGTAGAAAACAGTTTTTAAAGGGGTTAAAATGACCACTGCAAAATGGACCATTAGTACCGGAGAGCAGCAAGATTTGCGCTATCCTGCTGCAGGATTTAATGAAAAGGGGTGATTGCCTGTGTGGGGGTGGAGACCCTCTAAGGGTCCCCAAACACAGATCAGCACCCTCTTCAACAACCCTTCTCATGTTTTTTTAACACTAAAATTGGCAGGTTTGAACCTCAGTTACCCACTGACCCTCTGACTTCCTCCATCCATCCGCTTTTTGTTTACCACCCCTACATCTACTTTCCCTTTGCCAACCCAACATCCATCCATCTGTTGGGTAGTATCATCTCGTAAAGAAACCAGCTTGGTCTCTACATGGTATAAAGCTCTCAAAGTGGGGCCATGATTGGGCCAGTCCTCGGGTGTAGATCCCCCCAGCCCTCCAGCTTTGCACTACATGTAACACATTGACCTGATTTGGAAGGAACCTAGGAGGAGGACCTTACATATTTGTAAGATACCTCCCATCTTGCTTGAAAGTTCTGCCCAGGGAAGTACCTGTAAATACTAAAGAAAAAATTGAGAATATTTTACAAGAGGCTAACTCTATATCATAAGAGGTCGATTTCTTCGAATAAGGAAAGTTCCCCTTCCAGACAAAAGGAATGGGTTAACAAATCTAAGGAAGCCCATTCCAAATTTCCATTCTTCCTTAAGTTAATTATTGTGCAAGATATTACAGGCTTCCCCTTCTTATTTTCATATTTGGGTTGGAAGAAATTGGTTAAGATCTGTCAATTATAGGTAGTATACACAGTCACCTAATATGAATGGTGCATCTTAGGTTGCTATATTTTTTCATCAAAATTTTGTGAGGTTTATCTATTGAAATTGATTAATCTATTTGAAGATATAAATGTCTAGTTAAATGATACTTCCACCAACTAAGAAGTTAGAAGTTACAACCCATGCAATGAACATGTTGGGAAGTTTATTGATTTAGTCTTTGCAAGCCCAAACTTGGAATTGATTTTTGCTTGACTTTATGGATGGAGCACTTTCATAGCACAACTAGCCTTATAGGCCATTTGCTTTTATGTTTTTAATTTTCAAATATTTTGCTTTCAATTCTTGTCCAATTATCTTGGTTGTTTCTATTAGTGTTATGCTTATTAGTCATTTACTTGAGGGTCTAAGTTGTAATTAGTTCACTTTGATTAGGCGAACGCATGAAGTCCATGTGATCTTATTGTGCACTCTATTAAACTACATTGGTAATATTACAACATCTTGTCATTTGACTCATGATTGTGCACACCCATTGTGTTCATGTTGAATTTGCATTTAGAGTAGTTGCTTGCAAGCTTTCAATTCATTTACAAAAAGCTGGATTGTTTTGAAGTTCATCCTAGCAATCTGCAACAATTTGTCCATTGTTGTTAACATTTATTGATGATGTAGTTGAATTGTGATGGACTATAATATGGTTTAGTTTAATGTAAGCATTTTTCCATATAGCATCTATTTAATGTAAGTTTCAACACATTATGCCTCCAACTATTAGATACATTATCCCATACATTAAAGCAACTTGCATTACATTGTAATCTTCATTCAAATCTTTATAACCAACAACTAATCTAATTCCCTTTTGAACAAAAATGAAGAGTGATATCATTTACACATATTCTATGTACTCCCTAGATGTATTTGTGTGAAGTTTCTTCCTTTAACTTGCTAGTGATTTTAGAGTTTATCAACTTTGAATCTCATTTTCATTATCAAATTTGTTGAAACTTAATTTTTTTCCTTTTAGTTTGCAAATAGTAAATGAGCTTAGGATGTTAGAATAATAATTAGATAACAACTAGGATGGTTTTTTTTTTCAATTTTGTGAAGGAGATGGATTGGCAATTGTCCACAAGAGGACTTACCCAAATTTGGCTCCATGTTAGAGAGGAAAACAAAAGAAAAATGGAATCTCATAATAATTTCACAACATTTTTGAACCTATAGTCTAAATTTCAAACTAGTTATTTCAAAATAATTTTCCTTTAAATATGGTGACTTTGGATCATTTTTTCCCAAAAACAATCTTTGCATGATTTGCAAACCCCGTTTTTTTTATAGAAAAACAACAGTTACTAGCCCAACATTTGAATGGATTAAAAATAGTGAATGAAATTAGACACAAGTGATGCATGCACATTGTGTGCAATTGGAATGGAGATAGGGAGTGAAATTAATCATAAGCCAATTCATGTTGGTATATAGATATTGAATGCAAATAGGCAAAATTGATGTGTTTCTTGCATGTTGTTGGTATAAAGATAATAGATAAGATTGTGCACACATTTAACATGCTATCAAGTAGAAATAATGTATGAGAACTATGATAATTCCAATATAACTTACAAATCAATGAATATATAACTAATGTGGTAGATTTAATGATAATGGACTCATCTTGGCAAATTCATGCATAAGTACATAATTATTCTAATCAAGAAAATTTAAATACAAATTGAAAGTGAATTTGGAATTGTTTGAAATTGTTTGATGGAGATTGGTTTATTTATTTTCCCATGACACAATTATCAAGCTTAAAAATGATTTGGAGAAAAGACTAAGGGTCCAAATGAAAAGGTTGAAAAAGTTGCAAATTTTTTTTGATTTCATCCACATGTAATATGATGCACAAGCATAGAGTTTACAAAGGGGCATGACAATCGCATTTCAATTATGCAAAAAAAGTTGAAAATACCTTCAAGCAAATTTTTGCCCTTGTGAAACTTTGTTCAAATAAGGAATCTAACATGCAAATTGGGATTTTTTGAAATAATAGTATGGTAATTTCAATGTAGGCATCACAAAATTGATTGCTTTTGAACTTGAACTATGCACATGATTTTGGATTCAAGTTGGGCACCCCATTTGCAAGTTGCTAAATTTACATTTAAAATGTAGACTATGTACTTTGGCCAAATTTTATAATATATTGGAGGACACATAAACAATGGGATTCCATGGTTTTGGTGGCATTGTCTTGCACTTATCTTCTTCTACATACACATTCTTATTATGGTTGGACTCCCACAAATTGCAAAAATGGTGATAAAAAGTGAACCCATTTGGTTATTTGGAATTCACAAAATGATAAATCATTAAAGTGGGTCATTCAATAAATGGGATAAAATGGCTACATTCACTAGATGTCAAACAATTAGCCCCACTTCAACTTAAAATTTGGGCATAAGCACATTAAGCCTAACAAAAATTGCAATCACAAGCAATAATATTTTTGCAATTACTTTTTTTGGTAATGTATGGACATCACATCTTGGATTTATTTTTTTTAAAAATATATTTGATTAACTTGAAACTTAATCTAATCAATTATTTTTTAAATCCAACAAACAATGAAAAATTTCAATGTATGGAATATATTTGTGACAAAATAATACTTGTCAGAGAGTTTGAAAAAATTGCATATATACTTCAAAACTAAAGTTATGAATGGAATTCCTGGGTGAATGTTTTTATGGTGTATAATATTGATATACATGAATTAAATCTAGGACCATATAGAAATTTACAAATTTTCTATGAAATTTCATTCAAAAAAATGTGTTTTTTGCATTTTTGAACAATAATGCATATATATATATTTTAAGGAAAAAACCACTACCATATCAAAGAAAAAGAGATTTTATAAATGGGCATTGCATTATTCTTTCATTTTTCTTTTGTTTGGTAATGTTTCATGAACCACAAACATGAGGCCCTATGGCCATTGAAAAACTGTAAGTTATATATTGTATGTACATTAATTTCATTTAATCCTCTTCATCTAACCATTGGATCAAAATTAATTTTGATTCAAAGTAAACTTTGAATTCCAAAATGTTGTCATGCAAATTTTAAAGTTTTTTCTTTTGTTTAAGATAATCAAAGAATATCATCAAGATTTTAGCTTACTATGTGTTATAATACTCATTATACATCACCTTTTTTGGTGAAAAGTGGCTCACCTTTTATGTGTTTTCACCCATTTGATAAATTGGGAATTCAAAAGTTGTTTAAGGGGTAGTATTTTATGGTTGTTTTACATGTTAGAACAGTTACACAAAAAAATAAAATTGTATTCAATAAATCAAATATTTTATTATAGACATAAATGTGAGAAAAAATAATTTAAAAATGTTTAAAGTTCATTATGAAATCATCATGCCTTCCATTGAATAAATATGATAAAGTGAGGTTGCTTAGAGTTTTAATATAATAAAAGTAGGTAACAAGTGTATTTGAAACCACCTAGTGAACCTTGAATTCAAACATACACTTACAATTGAATTTTGACAATTTATGATTACAATGTGAAAAAGTCAAAAATGCCCTAATAGATTTAAAAGCTCCATCAACTTGAAACTCTCTAATTATATTTTCATGTACTTAAGTATTTTCATGTAGGAAGGTGACATGCATTTTTTACATTTTGAAATATATATACAACTGCATATTAAACATGTGATTTTTCAATATTATTGTACACAAATATGAAAACATGTTCATATTGATCATTGGTATAAATTAAAAATTAGGCCTACAAGAAATTTGAAAATAACCAAAATAAAGAAAAAGAAAAACACAACATAATTAAATTAAATTGTCAAAAACACAAAAAAAACTAAACACTAAGAATTCTAAACCACATGAATGAAAACATGCCTAGTTTTAAATCTAGGTCATGGAATTAGAAAGTCAAAAACAAAAAATGATGTGTGCATGATGTGATGCAAAAAGTTTTTATTACAAATACATGACAAGAACAGAACAAGTCATAACAAAAATACATACCCAAAATTGATTTTGAACATATTGAAGGTAATGTATAATTCTACTTCTATTTATACTCATTGGTCACCTAGCTCAAATAAGCTCCTCAAAAAACTTTCAACTTACATGTGGCCCATGTGCACCCATGTGTGGCCCATGTCCATCCATGTGGGAATTAATAATGAACTAAAAATGAACTAAGATTTAATTATGAGTTAACTAAAAATGAATTAGAAGTAAATTAAGATTTAACAATGAATTAATTGAAAGTTAACTAGAAATGAACTAAGATTTAATTGAAAATTAATTAGAAATGAATTGGAAATGAACTAAAAGATAATTACAACTGAATTAGGAGTTAACTAGAACCTAATTAAGAACTAATTAAAATATAATTAAAAGTGAATTGAAACTAAATTAAGAATTAAACATAAGTTAATTACAAGTCATTAATGAACATTCATGAATTTCATGGTGTTGACATCCATGACATATATAAAGTTTAAACATATGATTATTTGTTACATCATACATGTGCACATATGTTTCACACACGCATTTAAAAGTCTAGATGTCATATTGTCCAATGTTTACATCCATCATGGCTTGAATCGATTATAAACAAATTTACTATATTTGCAATTTTTAAAAATCCTCCAACTTGTTCCATTGGTTGCAATGTTTTTTTTTAGTGAAATATTGTTATTTTTTAACCAAAAAAAGTTGGGAAGAATTTGTTTTTCTAGTGTGAATTCAATTAATTTTCTATCATTAGTACAAAATGTGGGTGCAATTCACTAGTCCTCATTCAATGGACCAATGAATCCACTAAATCCCCACTAAGCCCCATTTAATGAACAAGAACACATTTTATTATAATGTATTTTTTGTTAAATATAGCCAAACTTTTATGAAAAATGAAAAAAATACTAATTGATTGTTTCATAAATGAAAACAACTCATGTTAATAGTTTCATTTTTTAATTTGATGTTCAATCGAAGAATTGTGCAAAGATTTTCATGATTTTTTGTCTTTATATAGTGGAAGGTTTTTGGAAACTACAATTTATTTTGAAAAATGATGGTGGAATGGTGCAACCATCTTGGAGCATGTGTTGCAATTAATTATCCTTGTCCATTTTAAGAATTTGACATATTTGCATTACAATATAAACTTTACATAAATTGACACTTCATATGTTTTTATTTTATGAACAATTATGAAAAAAAACAAGGGATTAAACTGAAGATGTTTTCTTTAATTAAATGTTATTTTATATATTGATCAATTCCACATTTATCCAAAAGACTAACTTCATTAAAACCTTTCATCCATGAATGTTTTTAATTTATTGTTAGTATCATTTTCATTCATATAATTCATATTCATCCATGTAGGAATTCATTTCAATGACATTTATATTGCCAATTTCCACTCCTGAAACACAACAACATCTATACAAAATACAATTCACCAATTTTTGTTGAAAATTTCATTTGAAAGATTGTTTTCATTGATCATGGTGGTTAGTTTTCTCTAATCTATGTTATAATCTATTTTATTTTTACAAACATGTGACAACATTGAAACCACCATACCTCTTACAAACCTTAAATGGGCTTGCAAAATCAATCCTCAAATGGCTACTCAAAAACTAACCTCAAACACTAAATTTAAACCAAAGTGAACCCCAAATGCACATCAATATTAGGAACAAGGGGACCTTTTTTTCTTCTTTTTTTCTTGCCAATTAACACAATTGTATGATGGGTTGACCTACCCAATTCTACAAAATTCTGAGCTGACCTACCCATGAGTATGTTTGAAGCTGCCCATGGTTAGAGGTCAAGGTTAATTAGTTCATTATTTATCTAATTAATTAATTTAATTAGCTAAGTACCTAGTTAATTCACTAATTAATTGATTAACCTTCCCCGAATCTAGCTGGCCCACTAAAAGTTTTAGCGGGTTGCTAAGTTTGACTGTCCGAAAACCATCCCCAGAGCAAGTTCCCAATCCCAACCGGCCCAGGCCCACCGTCTCCGTGCGAATCGGAAATCGAGCCCACTTTCGGTTCCGGTCCCACGTCAGTAAGAGGCATGTACGTAAGTGGACGGGAACTGTCAATGCAGACTGGGAGTGCGCCTGTTTAAGTGGGCTGTCTGCGCCGCGTTCAGACGTGGGTGTTAGGGTACACGTGTCAGAAGCAGCTTGGGCAGAGTTCCCAATCATGGGTGCAGGTGGACTGGCATCGTGTGTACACGTTTTTCCCCTGGACTTCCGGGTTCACACTGTTACAGTTCGTCTGGGTCTATTATTACGCAGACTGGAACAAATCAGTTATTTTAAGAGGGGGCATCCATTGATGATCCTTTGTTTTTAAAGGGGACAACCAATGAACCTCACCAAAATGGTTTTTTCTTAAATTTAAAATTAATTAAA
>Ga0116229_10008161_pt1 | contig 16355 bp, 13 predicted proteins | sample S1TSphgellanicum_3_FD_87313 | JGI IMG/M metagenome (GOLD analysis project Ga0116229, IMG submission 87313) | Host-associated microbial communities from peat moss isolated from Minnesota, USA - S1T2_Fc - Sphagnum magellanicum MG | ecosystem: Host-associated > Plants > Peat moss > Unclassified...
AATTTACATTTAAAAAAAGAAAAAAAAAACTCCATGCCTTTTCAATTTAACCCAAAAAAAAAAAAACATCTCGGTTTGAAACACAAAACAAAAAAATAGGAGCTCTACCAAACACCAAAAATCTTGGGGGGGGGGGGGACTAGTAAAAAAAAGTAGAAAATATGCGAGTAAAAATATAGGGTGCAATATATTGGTTGTTGGGTAAAAATTATAAGTTAATTAGTTTTAAAATAGGGTACATTTTATCAAATAATTAATTTAATTAAAATATAAAATATGTAATAATCTGAAACAATGGATTATAATTCATATAGGGTGGATTTAATATGTATGTATTAAAAAATTAAATAAAAATAGGGTGATAAAAATAAATTGGAAAATGATCTAATAACCCCCCTAAAAATGGTCATTTGACGCATGTAGATCCCAAACTTTACACTATATGTCCCCCCCCAGGCCAAAAATCACTCATCATTTGCAAAATGAAAATTACAATATGCATGAAACAACACATGCATTCAAGTTTGAATTTTAAATGTATTGAAAGAGAGCTTTGCCAAACACTATAAAAACATACTCTTTGAAACATGTCCCAAGACATTTAAAAACATGTTTAAATTGTTCAAATAACAAAAAATCACAAGCAATTTAATTCCAAAGTATGTCAATATCTATAAAACTAGATACAATTAGCAAATAGATAATTTTGTAAACATATTTGTCATTCAAAGTAATGTCATGAGAATGATTTCAAATGAAGCATTCTTTTAGTGTGCCCCAACCATGAAAATTAGGCACTATCACTAACTAAATGTCACATCTCAAATGTGAATAACGATTTGATTTGGCATTATTGTTAGGGGATTGTTGTAATGTAGTCATTAATATTAAGCTTGAATGATATTATATAGTCCTTAAGCTATGGAAGTGATAAGTGTCAAACCAATGATTTTTTTGTGGTGAATTTTTGACATTTTTTGAAAAACAATTTCGAACAAACTACCTTGTTGCATATTCCCTGTTTTTTGAAACCAATTCAAGTTTTAAAAAGCAAATCACCACAAGTACTTTCAACATGAAGGTGTTTTTGAAGGTTTTTTGACCTTCATATTTTGAATATTGCTGAATTTGGCTAAATATTCATGTAGATGATCACTTTTGAACAATTACATCACAATTTTGAAAAAAAAAACAATATGTGCAACCAAGCCCACTTAATGTGATATTGTTATTTTCATACTCAAAAAATATAAAGCATGAGAGGCTATGTATTGGTGGAGAGATGATTCTTACAAAGGGATGAAACATTTTAATTTGTGCATGACACAATATAATTCATAATTTTTGACACATCTTGAGTTTTGGATGTTAATAACCACTAGGGTTATCAATGTTAGTTACGTCATGTTTGATGCCGATGTAACTTTGCATCACATAGGTTTAGAGGTCAACCTATGATAAACATAGGGTCAACCTCGGTAAAAGTAATAACTTTTTTACAAGGGAAATATCAATGGTCAAAATTTGATCATCATTACGGTTTCTTAAGGATATCACATGGATGGCTATAATTATGGCAATTGTGGTACAATATTGGTGATATTATAAATATTGAAACATGATGTGGCATGCCTTTAGTTAATTAAAGGGTGAAAGATTAATTATAACACGAACTAATAAGTACAATGGATAGGTTAATGGTGTCATGTACAAATAAGGTATTAACATTTTAGGTGGGATATTGTTTATTAACCTCTATGAAGAGGATGCTAATGTGTTTGATCATTATTGAATTTTACTTAGTTAGTTTTTTAGTGCCCATTTTTAATTTCAATTTTTGGTGATAATTCACTAATAGAAAAACGATAGTCACTATATAATTTTGAGGGAGTAGGTCAATTGGTTAGACTTGGGTTGCAATCCATATGGTGATTTACATTTGAAAAACATTTCCACACTATCAAGATGTGGTGATTGAGTTTTGGTTCCCATCTCAAAAATGGATTGGGGTGGATATAGTCTTGATCTCTATCATTGAGGTTTAAAAAAAATAAATTATGTCGTTCTACTTGCAATGATCCATAGGAAGATATAGAACAAATGACAATCATCCCTAGGAAGATTTAACCAAATCTAGTTATAAATTAAATTTGAAACAAAAAGTGTTAATCATCTTTTTAAATTTCTAAGTACTTATTGGAAGGAAACATAATGATCAAGGAAATAAATTTTCTTCTTTTTTGAATTTTGGGCAATTGAGAACCCTCAAAAAAAGTCATTTTCAAAATTTTCATTTTGGCAAAATTATGTCAAAGGAAAAAATGTTAATCCCAAAGTTCAATCCCCAAAAAAAAAATCTTAATAAAAAGATTTATTGTCACATTTTCAATTGATCATTAGAATTGAATACCTAGAAAGAAAAAATTGATTCTCCAAATGTGGTGGCTGAATTTTGGTTGCCATCTTCATGGTCAATGTTTTGTTTCTCAAATTCTTGAAATTAAGAAATTGAATTTTTTGAATTTAATAAACTTTTAAAAGTCTAATTAGTTATAGTACACTATTGCACACTAAAGTGTCAACAACAGCACATGGATGGCACTCTCACTTTCTATTTTGTTCTCAGAGTTGATTATGAAGAACAAAACTTGCAAATCCACTGTGAGATTGGGAGTTTTATGAAATGACAAGTGATGATGTATGGCGCATTGTCAAGTGAATACATTTTCCGTTGTGTGTTAGATAAGTGTGGTGATTTTGAGCATTGCTTCTCAATTCATCAAATTGTATGTGGTAGTCAAATGCAAGATGTGATGTTGCAATGTACAACAAGTGATGAGTTCCATGTTGAGGGTTTTAGGGTTTAAGGTTTAGGTTTTGTCCAATGTTGTGTGGTTATTTGGATTTACAAATATTAACCCTTGGTTTATTATTATTATTATTTTAATAGTTTAAAATCAGAGAACTGCCCACATTTAATCTAGTTTCTTGAAAAAAATAAAATCAAAATCAAAATAACTACCAGATTCAGTTGTTTCAAAATCCTCAAAGAACAGGCAGTTTTCATGAAAGAATTGGTGACTTGTTACATGGATATTTTGTGTGCACAAAAATGATATGACATCTTGAAGTTTTGAATGATAAAAGTGTGGATCATTAGTTTACAAACTCTTGTCAAATCCATACCTATGGAATTCTTTGGTCATTACAATCCAAATTAGGACTTTTTATATTACAAGAACATTTGAGGATGCAATTGTTCTTCTAATACCCTTTTCTGCTCCATTGCATTCTGTTCCATTGAATCTGAAATTGCCTTGTCATATAACCCATTTTAGCTCCAATTTGAAGCATGTTATTTTTGCATTCTTTTTCACTTTGAAAACCCAACTCACAATCTATAAGTCAAAAAATTTGGAACTTAGCAAACTTTTCCAACTTAGTTGAGTGAAAGGTTTGATTGAAATAAGATAAGTTAGAAGTTAATCCACATGGGAGTAACTTAAATTTTTATAAAAAAGACAACAATTAAAAATAAGGCACTTTAAATTGATTTCAAGGCAAATCTTATAGACATTTAGAAAATAAAGTAGCCTCACCCTCCAAAAAAACTTCCTGAAAATATTTATAAAATAATCAAGGCATTTGAAAATATAGCTAAACTTTTACATTTTATTATTATTTACATAAGTAGGTAGCATAATACCTTGAGAACAAAAGTGTACTATGAGCTTCAAAAAAGATCCAATATCAGTACTAGCTGGTATGTTCAAAAGTTGATACCTACCAAACAAGAAAAAGAACAAGGAGATGCTCATGCAAAATCTCATCAGATGTAGAATGGATTAGCAAATTGAGACATCATTGCTATGACTTACATTTTAAATTCTAGTTACAATTTTTTTTGAAGAATTAGTCTATGGAAGATTTGGCATGTTTTTTTATATGATCATCTTTAGACAATTGATTTTGCAAATCCTTCATATCCCTGGATGATTCTAAAGACAATTCCATAAAAAACTATCTCATTTCTTTCCTAATTACTACCTCACAGTTCCTACCTACCAACCTGTATGTGAAAGACAAACTATCATGTGCCTTTTCATGTCCATGATATTTATATTAATTCAAATTAAATTTGAGATTGACATATATAATGATGAACTATTTGAAACCATATGAGAACGTAAGAAGAGGAAAAAAAATTTGATTTTCATTTAGCATCCATTTCCATTGGAACAAATGTCTCATGTGGGAAGCCTGGCTGATCTTATCAACCTCCTAAAAGCTAAGTAGGTCAGTAGTTTAAAATAATTAAATGGGTGGGGAACAAACTTTCTGAAATCATCCTCCATGACATTAAGGTCTCGGTGGTAAATTCAACAATTCTAAAACAAATTCATATTCCACACATTTTGGTCACTCTTGTGTATTATCATCATTGGAAGATTTTGTCATATAATGTGGTCAAGAAAATCACATAATCCACTACCCCGGACTTGAATAGTTAGAAACATGAACCTCCCAATTTGAGATCTTCTTGATGATATGTACCTCTTGTGGATATGAAGAAGGTGTGGCACATTTGGTGCTAGGAACTCTCGTGTTAAGTCCCCTAACACCATGCTAACCATTTAGAACTTGAACTTAGTTACCATGAAAATTTTATGTTAAGCTAACATTCACTTAACATTAAGCTATCACCCATTTAACATTGGGTGCCAACTCGGGTGCCACCTAGATTTTCATCTAACACTTACTTAACATCAAGTGTGAATGCATCATGAGATCGATATGAAACAATTGCATGTCATTACTAATTACTTACTACAAGTTGGATGCCATGGCAATTGGCACAAAGAGAGTGACACTTGTTTTGTACAACCTTCAAACAACATACCCCAATACGACTCCACAAGAACTTGGTCACATCATCAAACTTGATACCTTACGTCCTTGGAGATGAGTAGATGTAGGCTAATCTCTTTTAAAACATGAAGTGTACAAAAAAAATTCAGACCGCTACGCTCTTGTGGGTGAAATACATCTTCCATGTTAAATATTGAAAACTTGTTGATTCGTGCAATTGAACTGAATGCATAAAGAATTTAGAGATGATTTGATAATAAGGTTATATACATTTCACATTGAAACAAAGTAGCAGCAAATAGGAAAAAGAGAAGACCCAACCCTAAAAGTCATAGGCAAAACCTTATGGGTTTGAATGAATTTATGAATGTCCAATTTGAGAATTTGGATATCTTCTTGGCTTGTAAGTAGTGAAATTATTTTAATTTTTAGGTGAATTTTCAAATGAACTTCAGCATTTTGTTTTTTCTGTTATTGAAATGTAATATACAACCATAGTTCATGCCCTTGTGCATTAGGCTAGGCCAAAGATGGCAAAGAACACAGGTAAGCAAAGAAAAAATCTTGCAACCAATGAGGTGAGGTGGTATGCACCCAGGGATCCCAGGTTTTTTTTTTCTTTTGGGGGAGGGTGTTGGATTTTTGTTGTTCCCAATGAGTTCCCATCAAGTTCACAATGGGTTCTGAACATGTTCCCAAACTGTTCCCCAACATCTTCCAATAACTCAGGCTCACTTTATTCCATATATTTTGCCCTAAGTTGTACTCTGATAACCTAAACAACCAGCCAAAAGTAGGAATTTCCAACATATCTATTTTGGGATTAATTTTTTAAAGTGATGGGCCAATCAAAGATGCCCATCACAAAAGAGGAAAAAATGAACTTTAGGGTTCCCCACAACTAACTTAATCACAAATAGTCACTCTACTTTTGTCCTTGAGTGAAACAAGTGAGGGAGAAATATACCACTTTACAAGAAGAGAAAGGTAGCCTCAAATTGAGCTGACAAGAATCTTAATGAGGTCACTCCAAAAAACCAAAAGACTAGGTGAAGAATAGTAAGTCATATGATGATGCTTTTGGATCCAAAGTCTAATTATTGCTCTTGTTTGTGTTGTCCTTAGACCAAATCTAAACAGCATTTTCATTGATTCTCTCCATTCTCTCTTTCAACCATGTTTGAGTGCCTCTAAAAATACACACCAATACACTAATATTGTAAAGAGGCCATATAAGAGGTGTGCCATATTAGAGGTGCTTTTCTCTTCATGAATGAGACCTCCTTTTTACATCTAGTAATGTAAAATTAGGGCTGGAAACTACAATAGGAATTAGTGGGTTATTTTGGGAGTGGCTTTTTTGTTTTTGGATCCCTCCCCCACTTCAAAGCCTTAAGCCATGTGCCAGCCCCCTAAAAGCTTGGGCCCCTAATAATAATAATAACTGGGTTCACAATTTTCATAAAACATTTGAGGAATATTCCCAGCTGCCCCAACCCCTAACCAGGTACCTGGTCAACATTGGTTTGAGCTAGTGTGTGTGTGTGGGGGGGGTGGTTATTAGAGACTTCATTAAACCCTCTCCGGGTATGAGGGTGGTTCTTGGAATTAGATGTTATTTATTTGACCTCCTGTGCTTTTGAGAATTCGCAATCGTGTTTCAGAACCGGTTCTTAATGAATTTTTATTATAGAGAACCACAATTTATATAATTTCAGAACAAAGTTCTTCAATTTCTTTGAGAGCTCTGGTTATGGAATTAGAGGACTTGAACTGGTGAGGTTTTGGTGACCATTCCTAATACCCGCCCAACTTTTAAGCCCCATGGGGTGTTGATTCTTGAGGCACATACATACCACCAATGCAGAAGCCCAAAGTAGGCGAATCCAATGTACAGATCAGTCTGGAGGAGTTTGAGTCAACCTTAATTGCAATCTAGGGATCCAGGCTTAATCTAGCATTTTTCTCTAATTTTAGAAAACCTCTGTTTTTTTCCCTGCTGAATTTCGCCAAAAAAAATGAAACAAAAATTCAAAATTTTGAAAAATGAAGTGATTTTTTATGATTTCAATCAAAAGGATTTATTTTTCAATATTTTTATTTAGAAAATTGGCGAATTTTTCAATAAAATTTTCAAAATTTTCAAAATATTAGAAAAATGAGTCAAGTTTAGAGTTTAAAAAAATTCTCAATTGTTTGGGTGGAAAAAAAAAATTGGGGGAAAAATACTAGTTTCAATCACCAAAAGTTGGGAAAAAACCAAAACATCACCAGATTTTTATATTCGGTTTCAACGAGTAGCCAAAAGTATAGAATTATGATTAAAGATTTGTACTTAATATCCAGTTTATAGCCAGTTTGGCAAAATCTTCCTATGGATGATTGCGTCTTTGGCTATATCTTCCTATGGATATAGATGGCCACTTTGGTTGCATCACAAAATTCATAAAAACTAAACTCCTCGAGATCAAATCAATTGGTGTATTATATTGTGCAGGCACTTCTATAGGTAATTTTGTTGTGTGTGGACACCTCTAGAACTCATAAGAATGCACAAATTTTTCTTTCATTTTGTGTTGTAAGAGATGACCAGGTGTGAACCAGCACCTACATTGATACCTTCACCTTCTTTAGTGCGGCATTTTAGTGGGCATATGTCACTCAGGAAATGTTGAATTTGGACTCAGACTCCATGGACATTTATTTAGACAGGATTACACATACTTACCATGGTTAGATGCAGATTAAAGTTTGACACCCTGAGTGATATACTTAGGACAAGATATTTACCATGGATACAAGCTAAAGATTTTCAAGCTTTTAAGATTTCACCATGTTACCAGTGAAGGTGCTGGTTATCCCAAGAGCCTAAATTACATGGTAAAGTGTACAACATTTTACTATTTTGGGAAACAAATGAAATTAATTCCATTGCAAAGTATAGAATAGAGCCACCAATCTCATTTACACTTACATGTTCGACATTTGGAAGTTTTACCTTATTAGAACTGGTTTCACATTAGGAGAATTGGTTTCTTTGGTGAAAGTGTTTAGAATGTTTAGATTGGAATGGATTTTTTTTGGTGTTGAGAGTGTGGACACAGTAGTAGGTAGATGTAGAGCATCTTTATCTATTGGCAGGGCCAGCGTGTTTGTGATGCCCTTGTTTTCCTAAGCATGTAGAGTTTAGGGTTTAGGTCTACATAATTCCTTGGCTTTCAAATTGATTGGAACTTATTATACCAGATCAAAGTGCACTTTCAAGAACTTCTAGCAATTATAGAAGTGTCCTCATAACCAACTTGAGGTAACTGCCAAAATTCTATATATAATTTTAATCTCTTGTAGCAGGCCAGCCAGCCAGCCAGCCACCGGATATTTTGCTGAAAACATGAATAGAAATCGATACTTGGACTCATCATGTACATCAAATTTTAGCTTGCAATTAATTTTTGTTGTATTCTGGTTGCCAACTTGTTTAATATTTATATCATCTGAATTCAGCATATGATAGATATATTTTCATCTTGCCCAAAAGTAAATAATGCAAATTAATTATTTTGGGTTTGCCTGTTGCAGCTGCTCAAAATTTTTTTTTCCTGGAAATGGAGGCAAGTTCCGTAGTTTGCATTTGGTCAGATCAGTGTGTGTGTTTTTGGTTGGTGTACTAGTTGAAATGTTTGCTGAGCATTTTAAAATTATGTAAGAAACCATTTGCAAAGCAGCTGTATGAAAGAAAACAAGCTACAAAATGGCTTGAGACATCTGAAATTCTTCTTTGGCAACCATGAAACTGAAATTGGTAGCTTTTTCTGTGAAAAGAAAGCAGATTATTAAAAAGCCTATGCCATCAAAACCCTAAAACATCCCTACACCATTCTTAAACTAAACCCCCTAAATCCTCACACCACCTGATCCATAAACCCCTAAGACCCTTACACCATGAAAACACTAATCCCCTAAAACCCTTATACCATTTAAACCTTAAACCCCCTATACCCTCCACCATTTAAACCCCCTAGATCCTTTCACAATCAAAGCCCTAAACCCCCCTAAACCCTCACAACATCTAAACCTTAAACCCTAGCCCCTTACATCATCAAAGCCCTAAACCCCTACTTATACTATCAATACTCAAAACCCTAAACCCCTAGACCATAGACCATGAAAGCCCTTGACGAAGTAAACCCTTATACCATCGAAGCCTTAAACCCTAGTAAACTCTACATCATCAAATTTGGGGCAGAGATTTGTGTGAACACAACTCCCTGAAAGAATAATATTATGGAAAAAATTGCTGATCAATAAAGAATAGGGTTTAGGGTTTAGCAGGGTTTGCCGTCTGCGTGCTGCCAAAACGTCGTGCAGCTCATGCATGGGGTGAAGCTAGATCCGAAAGAAGCTACTCGCAAGTTTTGCGTGGCATCATGGTCGAGAGAGACCATTTTTTTTCCCAACAGGATTGTCAGATCTACTACTGCTTCTCTGCAATTATACAGAAAAAGATAAGGAAGCAAATTAAGTGCAAAAGTCGAATCTATTTATAGAGAAGATGTAATTGGCGACCAGGAGTTGAGAATCTGCTTCTGCAAGCGAGCGCCTCGGATGTTAACGCCAGAAGAAGTTCAAACGTCGGGACACAGATTTTTTTTCTTTATTCTTTTTTGGGTATGCGACACGAGTTTTCTTACAACTCCCTGGTCTATACTTGCATTTTTAGTCCATTCTAGGAGGTAAACTCACACAGTTTTCCCACAAAGGGAATCATCCAGGAGCTAGCTAACTTCTTGTGAGATCATTGCATGCTTAGGCGTTGAACAGATCATCCAAAAGATCCCCAAAATAAGATTCTCCAAATTTCTTTTTGGATCCTTGTGATACCCATTGCCAAGTCTTTCGCATATTCTTCCGCGGAATGGTAGTAATGGGCATTTCTAAGAACTGCGCGAAATTCGCGCAACTTCCCAAGGATCCAATATTTTCTACAATCCCTTTTGATGGTCAAAATCCTGAACCGAATAATAGACTGCCTATAAAGATGTCAGCCGAAGTTGGCGCAAACATCATGTGGAAAATTCAGAAGTCTAGCTCATCCTCCTCCTCCTCCTCCCCTTCAGAGCAAGAAACAAGATTGTTGCAGACCCACCCACAACTTTAAAAGCTGGACAACTCTCTTACGTAGTTTCCTTCTTCAGTGTTCTTCTGCGGCTTTCAACAACTAGCTAGCTGTTGGTGCAGAAGCTGGTGATAATCAAAATCGACCGCGTGATCTCGTGTGGACAATTGATAGATTGCAGCAGCAGGAGTTTGAGACCAAAGTCTTGATCAGAACTTGCTGCAGTCTAGATTCTGTGCCTCCTCCGCGAGATGGCGAAATTGATATCAACCAGGTTGCAGCCTTACTGGGAGATGGCTTTGGAAGCCATGCCTCCGCAAGTGGCACAAAATGCGGAGCTGGTACTTGGGAAGAAGCTCAACGGGGCCTCGGTGCTCATCACGCTTCTGTTGGCGTGGATCCTTGTCCGTTTCGTCAGCTCTCTTCTCTTCAAGAAGAAAAATCTCCCTCCTTGTAAGCCAAGTTCTTCCTCCCTTTAAGAATTTCTCCTAAGCTGTTCAGAAACTAGTGGAGGCCGCAGTACCTGCTGGATCACATGGGTGTGTAGGGATTGAGCTACTGCTTCTTGAGTGTACCTAATGGAGTTTTCTTTATTTTTTTCCCCTGGCAATGGATTTGAATTTGCAGCTATTCCCGGACTACCATTGTTGGGCAATCTGTTACAACTGACGGAGAAGAAACCGCACCGGAGTTTCACCACTTGGGCTGCAAAATATGGACCCATATTCTCGATCCAAGTCGGTTCTGTCAAACAAGTCGTCATCACATCACCTGAGATTGCAAAGGAGGTATTATAACTGCATAGCTGATCTTCAAAGCTGATACTTGAGCTTGAAGATTGCATCTCAAGTTCAGATCTCCCAACTAGCTCTGGTCTGGAAGCTCTTCTTCTCTTATAATTTGTGAGAGGTCCTGTGTTTTTCAAATCAGCTATTTGCTAAGTGCTACGTGCTTTGGGGTACTTCTTCTTTTTTTTGTTGCAGGCCATGATCACGAAATATGAAGCAATATCATCCAGAAAGATGCCTCTGGCATTGCAGATTCTGACCAGGGACAAAACAATGGTGGCAATGTCGGACTATGGAGATGAGCATCGCATGCTCAAGAAGCTTGCAGTGGGTCATCTCCTCAACATCAATTCCCAGGTAGGTAGCAACTGAATCTACAAGGAAGTTAGAACTGTTGTTTGTTTGTTAATGTTTGTGTATATTCATCTCTTGCTTAGCACTTGTGCACTGAAGGATTTTCCAATGCATGTGTGTGATCATAATATCGTGTGACAGAAACAAAATCGACCCATTCGAGAGAATGCTCTGTTCAACATGCTGGATGCTATGTTCTTGGACTTGAAAAACACTAGTCCCCATTCCGGAGGTTCTGTGATTGATGTTCGGGATTACATCAAGAGAGCTCTTTTCCCCTTCTCCATGTTCCAGGTAATGATCATCATCAAGCACTCCAGAGTGCTTTTTTGTCTTTTGGGTTCAATTTTGTGATGTAGCCAAATTTGTGGTGATGATCCACAGGAATGAATGTTTAGCCAAACTTGGCTAACACTTGAATACGAAAAAACATTTTTTTATCAAAAATGTGAAAAAAGGCTGAGATTCGGCACTCCGACTTTGGTGGACCTAGGATGTAATGCATGCAGATAGATCATAGCTGATCAGGAGATATCATGTCTTAGGTGGTGTTTTTTTTCATGTCCTGAGATGGTACAGGATTCTGCTTTCTTCTTCTTTTTGCAGGTATGGGGTTATGTGCCAGAGGAGGTTGATTGTCCAGAGCTGGGAGTTGTAACAAAGTGGGAGATTTTTGAAGCAGTAGTCATCTCCCCATTGAAGACGGTCATTGAGGTGGACTGGCGTGATTTTTTCCCTGCTTTTAAATGGGTGCCTAACAAGAGTGTGGAGGACAACATCAAGGCCGTTGAGAGAAAACGAACACTCATCATCAAGGGTCTCATCAAGGAACAACGAAGACGTCTGAAAAATCAGCCAGAGGTACTGATCTCAAGGAATTTGTTGGATAGTAATTTTTTATCATGGAACTGTGTTCTTCTGATAAGTTTAAAGCTAGACAATTTCTAGAACGAGCTAGTGCGTTTTTTTGGGCGAATTTTAGCAGCCTGCAGACGAACGGGGAAAAAAGGGAAAAAAGAGATGCGCAAGGTACAAAGGTTTTTTTCTTTTGAAAAAATGGGTTCAAGTTCTCACATTACAAGGAAAAAAAAAATCTAAATTTGCCATATTTAGAGAATAGCTTCCAACAAGTTGCTAAATTAGAGGAGGAATTCTAAATGTTTCTCCTTCTGCCTAGACTGACCTCTAGGCAAATTTGACCAAGTCCACTTATGCATGATCACGAACCCACCACCTACTTCACAAATTTGAGAAAAAAAACATTGATCTAGATTCATTCAGTCAAGACTGATCATCAGCTGCATCATGTGGTCCATACATTGGGTACTTGGATGGTCACAGGGACCAGGGAGGTGTTATGCGGATATTTTGTTGACACAAGCGACACATTTGAGTGATGTGCAATTGGAGCAGTCATTGTGGGAGCCGATAATCGAGAGTGCAGACACGACCTTGGTGACAACAGAATGGATCATGTTCGAGCTTGCAAGGAATCCTGCAATACAAGAGCGTCTATACAAGGAAGTAGTTGATGTTACAGGAGGTCATGGTTATGAGACAAGTCGGATGGTCACAGAAGATGATATTCCAAGCATGCCATACTTGAGTGCTGTGATCAAAGAGACTTTGAGAAAGTACCCACCAGTTCCTTTGTTGCCATCTCGCTACGTGGAGAAAGATACCACTCTTGGTGGCTATGACATTCCTAAGGGTTGGCAGGTAGGTGATACTTTACAGAACTTCCAAGTTTCAAAAAATTCCTTTGCAATCCTCCAAATGTAATATCAGATGTAAAACTAGTCGATGAGGCTGAAGGGAAGGGGAAGCTACTTCCAATTTGTCTTCCAAATGATGTGCAAAAACATATAAACTGCAACTGAATGAAAATAAAGAAATGTATATAATCCACTTCTATGTAAATAAAGTGTTGAGAATTGGATTATCAGAATATATCTTAAATCTTTTAAATTAAATAAAACATTCTCCTAATATTTTATTATTTCACAGCATTACCAAAAAAAAACCCCCCTTTATCTCAAAGAGTAACCCTCCAAGGATAAGCCCAGGATGAGGGGGTTTGTAGGGAAGCTGAACTAAAGGTATCAGTCGGTTTCTAAGTGCATTCAATGTTGTTGGAGACAGGTGCTGATCAACATCTTTGGAATCAATAATGACCCAAATGTATGGCCCAATCCAGAGAAATGGGATCCTGAACGTGTGTTGAACAATGAGAGCTTGGACATGGGCATCAAGAATTTGAGCATCATGCCTTTTGGTGCAGGCAAGAGAATGTGTGCGGGTATTACACAGGTACTAAACTTGATGTTTCCACACTTATCACACTCAAGTTTAAGATCCAAAAGACCTGCCATATAAGAGAAGAGAGGATGTCTCACATTGCATGGGTCCAAAAACTTGATGCTTCCCTACACCAAAGGATAAAAAATCAGAGACATGCCATAGGAGAATATTAGCATTGCAAACTTCAAACCAGTGCAGTTTATTTTTCATGGAAGTTTGTTTGCTGTGGCCTTGCTTGGAAGTCAATTCTTTACAACAGATCTGATTTTCTGCCTCAAGCTCAAGCATTGATTGATGCAAATTCCATTGTGTTGGTTTTTGTTGTTGTGACACAGGCCATGTTCATTATCACAATGAATGTTGCGAGTTTTGTGCAACATTTCAAGTGGGAGTTGGCACCGAAGGAAATCGAGAGTTTCAATTCCAAAATAGAGGATGTTGTCTACTTGACTACTCATAAACTCCATCCTCTTCAGTGTATCATAACCCCACGAGTCAGCCAGCGGTTACCATAATCCTATTCAGTACACACTTTAGTGTTCCTTTCACTTCAGTAGTACTCACACAATTTAGTCTTCCTTGAGGTGGTCATGCTTTTGGAACCAGTTCTAGAGTGCAAATTAAGATCCCTCACCATAGCCACAAATGTTTCATTCCATCTCTTCAAAAAGCCAATGTCCAAGAGTTTTTGCGAGTTCTAGATTTTGATTCCAGAACTCATGTATTTTACCTCAAAGTTCCTTGTGTAATTGTAAAGATTGATATTTGTAATATCAATCATGTGGAGTTCCTTGCAGACCTAATTTTTACTTATCTTCATTCTGGGTTCAGAAATCTTCCCTACTTTCATTCTGGGTTTAGAAATCTTCCCTACTTTCATGATGGGTTTATGGACATGACACAACTTTTGGAATGGCATTCTCTCTTGCAGATCTGCAGTGCAATGGATTCATAATCAAAGACATCTCTTTCTTTCTTTGCAGGTTTCTAAGACTTCTTTAGGATATTTCTCATGCAAAACTCCAGGGGCTTTTTTTAGAGTACCAAACATTTTGCATATAAATAAATAGTTTTCCATTACATCATTGTGTCTTTGGGCTGTAGTATTGAGTACCTTGACTCTTGTACTCCCTGTTTCATCCCCAATTTGAGTGTAGCCATGAGTGAGAGAAATGGGGTACCTTGACTTTTGTAACCCCTGTTTCATCCCCAATTTGACTGTAGCCATGACTGAGAGAAACTGGGTACCTTGACTCTTGTGCTCCCTGTTTCATCCCCAATTTGAGTGTAGCCATGAGTGAGAGAAATTGGGTACATTGACTCTTGTACTCCCTGTTTCTTCCCGAATTTGAGCATAACCCTCAAGAGAGAAATTGGGTACCTCGACTCTTGTAACCCCTGTTTCATCCCCAATCCGTCTTCAAAGATTTCTCATACAAAGGTTTTTTCTTGGAATTTTCTTTCCAAAGCCGCCATATTTTGAGGGAGAAAACTGTGAAATCGCCAAATTTAGACTGGAAGGTCTAGCATGTTGCAAAAATATAGTGAGGTACCCAAAAATTTCTACTTTCCTCTGTGGTCTGTAGCCAAGTTTGGCTAAGTCCTCTTGTGGACGATTGCCAGTCCACCAACCTCACAAAATTGAATAATAATAAAGAATCAACCTGGTGGAATGATCTGCAACGATGATTTTTTTGTGGCGAATTCGCCATTTTGCTATTACAAAAAAACCTCCAAGCAACATGGTCAATGGAAGTTTTTGGAGAATTTCCATAAAAATAGCCTCATTTCAAGGAAGAAAGTTATGAAATCACCAAGATTTTTAGAGGATTGGGGCAAATTTCTAACTTTCTTCTTTTAAAATTGCCATATTTGGCTACTATGTTCTAGTGGTTCATTAGCATGTAATAGGATTCCTAAATTTTCTACTTCTCTATTTGTCTTGTAGCCAGATTTGGCTAAATCCTCTTGGGGCTGATCGCCACTTTTGGAGCAACATGAGAGGAAAACACTGATCTTCAATCCTTTCATATGAGCATTATCGTATTATGGCGAAAGATCTCGATGGGGTCTATACAAATAGGGTTAGGCGTTTCCGGAAATGACTTGGGTTTAGGGTTTAGGGCTCCGCGCACAATTCTCCCCTCTCGAGGTAGGGAACTACTGGAGAAGCAGGGAAGAAGAAGTGTTGGTCAAGAAAAGATGGCAGTGAAACGATCTTCGAAAGTAAATAGATCTACAGCTATCGGATGAGGGCAATTTTCACAATCATAGCAACAAGGCAACAAGGAGGAAGAGGAGGAGGAGAAGTGGGGGAGGAGGAGGAGGAGGAGCGGAATCTGTTGTGAGGTTGAACGCGAAGCTGGGAGAAAGGGATCATGGATGATGGAGAGTCCTCTGCACGTCGGAGTTCTTCCAGAGCTCGCAAAGTGGCTCCAAAGATGGGCGCAGCTTTGCTCGATTCCAACACCCGAGCGCAGGTAACTCTCCTGCCATTCCCTGTTGCTGAAACCTTAAACCCTGAACCCTAAATATTCAATATCTCTAGAGATTTTGGTTTTCCAGTCTGCCACACTACAGTATACCGTTTCTTCATTGAGATGATGATGATGTCCTGTGCTACTAGTCGAAATACATGGACTCTGGGATACTTCCTAAAGATTATTCTCCTACTATGCTGCTGCACCAGATGTTGAAAGTGTGCAAGGGATTTCATCGCATAAATCTGGCGTCAGATAGGTGGAGCTGTCACATGTTTGTGCAGTGTGGGGTGCATAGAGAGAGGGAGAGCTGAAGATGAAGCGAAGTGGTGCAGGCAGCGTTAGCACGGCTGGAGGCATTGGAGAAGGACAATGCAGGTGCTCATGAACCTATTGATCTTGATGATGACGATGAGGCCTCTCCAGATGAGGATGAGCAAAGTGAGT
>Ga0116229_10008162_pt1 | contig 16352 bp, 11 predicted proteins | sample S1TSphgellanicum_3_FD_87313 | JGI IMG/M metagenome (GOLD analysis project Ga0116229, IMG submission 87313) | Host-associated microbial communities from peat moss isolated from Minnesota, USA - S1T2_Fc - Sphagnum magellanicum MG | ecosystem: Host-associated > Plants > Peat moss > Unclassified...
CCCCCCCCCCCAACCCCACCCCAAAAAAAAAAAGGAAAAAAATTCAACTTTTAGTCATAAATTTTGAAATACTTTTCCAAAATGTACAATTGGAATCACACTAAGAATTATTCTCTCATTATAAAACAATAAATAAAAACCCACATCATTACAATTTTCACTAATTATTATTTTTTAATTCCTTACTTAATTTTCCTGATTTATAAAACTCATTGATGACATCATGGTCCCTTCTTTTTCACTTTTATTGTTGCCCACCTAAAATGTACTCCCCTTTCAAAGATTTTGATGAAGAGCAATTTTTAATTTTGCAAAATTTCACCACTTGCTTAAAAAGACACAGCTTTTTTTTTTTTGGGGGCAAATTTTCGCCACTTAACAACAAAAAAGAAATCTAATGTAACTCGGACATATAATTTTGGTGAAAATGCACCAAAGTTCAAATTTTCTTCTGAAATTATCATATTTAGAAAATAGGGTTTCAGCAGGTTGACAAAATATAACATGATTCTTCAATTTTTCTACTTTTCTCTTTGACCTGTAACTACTAAATTCAGCTAATTCCTCTTGTGAATAATGATCCCTAGCATGGGTACATCACAAAATTGGAAAAAAAAAAAACCCCTGACAACATCATCCTTTTATTTATTTATTTAGTTTCAGATTTGAATTATTTCTCCTTTTCTTCAACTTATTTTCTTTCATTTCTTTTTCTTATTGTTGCAAAGACCACCATTCTCCCATTATTTACTCAAAATCATAAGCAATAATGTCTAGAAGAATTCATTTTGCAAATCATTTGTAAACTTTTATTGTTAACCAGAACTAAGATAAAACCTGGCCATTAGTTACATTCCTGGTGACCTTCGTGCAATCGTATTTAACATTCTTGTGATGATAATAACATGTTCACATACTTCAGTACCTTTCTCAGTGCCACTTGTCATGCCATGTGCTGACATTGGCTTCTTCTTCCTCACATGGGCGTCACACCATGTTCATCTTTCCTCACCATTGTCACTGAGAAGAAAAGTATCAGCTGTACAATGCTAAATGCTGCATAGACAGCAGGGAACATGCAAGGCAGCAGCAGATAGTGTGTTTGTTAGGCAGCAGTCTTCCACTCATGTCTACCACCACTTTCAATGTCACACACCTCTTGCACTCTCAAATCTGAAGTACATACATCATAGATAAAAATAGCACTTGCAACAATGTGAACTGACAGTACATCTAATGTATAAACGTTGCCAGAGACCAGTGACACTTGTAAGACAGGACACCCCCAGAAACCCATTCACAGAGGCATTGTGAAGCTTGCAAGAAAGTACCCTCCAGAGACCCCCCTGCCTCAGCATCATTACTCTCGCACAGCAAAAGGCTAGCTGGTAAATATATATGTATATTGAATGAGGAATTCACCTTGCACCCATCCTAATAGATCTACATGGAAGCAAATGCTTTATCTGTCGTCTAACCCGAACCCTCCTGTGTTTAAAAACCAACTTCACACGAGGCAGCAGAGAATTTGCTGGCTTGAAATGCTCAAAAACCTGAAGACCACTAATTATTCTCCTCCTCTTTCCTGGAGGTCCAAGACTGGGAAGTTCAGAGGATCCAGGTGCACTGCAAGAAGTAAGTGCTTCAAATCCCACAGAATCTGACATGTGCCAGAAGTTTGAGGAGTGGGCCTCATGAAGCTTTGCTTGACTTGCTTGTGACATGTTTGACTCTCTTACTAGGGCGAGCAGTAGCAGCTGCACTAGTGCGAGGAACCACCCATGGCAATGGCCAGCTGTGCGGTATTGCAGGCCCATAGGACACTGGTAAGAATGGTGGGGCAGGAACTCCAACGGCAGGGAGTCTGCAACAACCAATAAGGAAAAAAATTGTCAACTAGCATATATAATACAAGTAATTTGTGACCTTGACAACAAAAAAGCAGCCTATAAGCTTGGACAACAATGTCAAGAACATTATGCAGGCCAAACACAACATTAGAGCATCCCAAAAGCACAGTGTGTCAGTATTTTGCAAAGACCAACATAATGCACACAACTGCAGTGGATTCAACCCAGATACAAATCATCCTCTGATAAATCACCCAATCTCAGAACAACAAAACACAATTGCAACATGATTTCATGGAGCAGGAGACACAAGGGACACTTACTGCTTTCAAGCACTGCAGGCTCTGCCACACCAGACTTAAAACTGTTGTCCTTAAACTTCGTCACTCGCACAAGCTCTTGTCGAAGCGCAGTATTTTCCATTGAGGATGCTGTCATTGCTCTCTGTAGTTGGGAGACATGATTCTCCATCATCCGGCACTTCAATTCAAGGCTTTTCACATATGACTTCTTCCTTGCCCTAGATTGGGATGCAGACTCCCTATTTCTGAGTAATCTGGAACAACATCACATTCAGTCACAGGCCAAAAAAAGTCTTTAGGCTAGTGAAAAGCGAAGACTGGATGCAAAAATAAGGTGTCCAACCAAACTACAAGAAATACCAAAACATAAGCTGGAACCAGCATGGCACTCCATCAGCAGAATAGAAGGATAGAACATAAGAAGTCAGCAACATCGGTGTAGGAGCTTCAGACTTCCTCTCTATCCTTAACAGATGGAATGCAACATGCCTCCAGAAAGATGTAGCATTACGCTCATCTTTTGGACCGTGTCCCTTGATTCTTCAACTTGCTGCAAGAACTCTTCTTCAACATGCTGCAAGAATAAGTACCTGATTTGGCGCTTAGGATCGCTATCTTCTTCGGGTGAGGATGTAGGCGTTCGGACGTTGCTTGAAGCGAGGGCAGCACCGCGGCCTTTGTCATGATCGCTCGCATCAGTCATCTCTACACCTGAACTCGAGCCAGCAGTCTTGGTATTGACCTCCACGGACTCAATGCCACCCGATTCCCCTTCACCTAGTGACTCGACGGCTGTCTCAAAAGCTCTGCTGCCGCTGCGCTTCCTGTCAGCTGAGATTCGTCGTTCAGAAACATCATCAAATTCGTTTCCGTTCGTCTCCTTGATCTCAGGCTTCTGTATGAGGCTGGGAACCAAAGTGATGCAGTCATCAAGGCACTGCTCTTCTTTCTCCAGCGCCTGAGAACCTCCAATCCCAGATCCGGGCAGCAACCACTCATCTAGCAAGCGATTTGCGCTTTCAGAAGTGGTCACAACTGTCTGTCCTGTAGCATCATCCTCATGAGCCATCATCGATCCAGCATCACAGAGGATTTGACTTTCATGACCCGGCTGCTCCTCGGCGTTGTTTTGTGGATAGCCAAGTAACATTCCTTCGCTACTACTATCGCAGTTCAAGAACAGGCCAGTCTCACCATGAAACACCAGATCTTCCAAACCCTCTAAGTAACTGCAGTCTGCTGTCGCTCCATCATCGACACCAGGAAGCGCATTAAGGCTCTCCAAAGCCTGCTCCCAAAAGCTTCTACTATCATCACCTCCAATTTCTTCTCCATCTTCTTTTTCTTCTCCCCAGGAAAAATCTCCTGGACTAGCAGCGACGAGTGGCACGCCGTCCACCTCCATGGTACACAGAGAGCGTGCCAAAAACAATTCAGAGCATATTCATCAGCACCCAAAAAAGGCCTCACAAAACCTTGAACCAAATTTCAAAGGAGAACAAACGACGAAACACTAAATCATCAGCATGTCTTCAGCAGTGCAAGCAAGAAAATAAACCGAATTCACAGACGACAACGCTTTTCTCCCTCCATTCTCCAAGAGAGAAGAAAGAGGTAGTCGCAAGCGAGAGAGGAAGAGAACGGCGCAAGGACGCGGGCGCACGCGGCACGACGACACAAGAAGAAGCTTCACTACTGCCCGTTTCTTTCCACGCGCTTTCTTTCTCATTACACTAAAGCGCACGCATTCCTCTACCACTGGAAGATCGTCTTTACATGATTTTTCTAGTACCTATTCGGTGGTAAAGTTAAGTCGCTCAAGAGGAAAACTCTTACGTAAAAGATAGTACAAAATGATACCTTGGATGGGTATCAACCAAGGTGATATCCAGGTCAATACCCCACTCGTTGGGTATCATTTTGTAAAGAATTGGCTAGGTAAAAATGATGTTCGCTTGAAAACTTTAAACAAGGGGTGTTGTCACACTGTGGCCTTGCCATTTACAATAAAAAGTATCATAATGCAAAAGAAGAATTATGAAAATTCAAATATTTCACCATGCAAAATTATAATCCTCTAATAAATTCTCTAAAAGAAACCAAAATCCTTCAAGATATCATAACTCTATTATAACTAATCTCAAGTTTCAACACAAGCCAAAATATCATCTTTCAAAAATCCTCATATAAAAATGGACCTACCTAGGGGTCAAAATCCCTTAAGCTACTATACTCTATAATGAATCTAAACACAATATCCTTGCCTTGGTAGGCAAGGCCAATAAATGAAGGTTGAGTATGTTATACTAATAACCCTTAGGTACAAACCTCAATGTATAGGCTTCTAGGTAGTTACCTAGTTTTAAGGTAGGTGAACATGAGAGTTCAGGGAGCCATCACATCCAATCTGGCGATGGAGATGTAAGTTGTATAAGAAGTTCCATGGCTTATTGTGCAACCTAATTTTTTTCGGCCAGAGTGACCCAGCCCCCATGACTCCACCAGTCCCCTTTGGGATGAACTTGAGTTCATCCCAATTATTAAATCTCCTGCATTGTAATTGCATTATAGAGCTAATCATTCATCATTGAAGTTGGGTCACCTTTTCTTTTTTTTTCCCCCCTCACTTACTTCAAGGCTACCCATAAAAAAAATCTATTTGATTGCCCAAGCATTTCAAACCCCAACTACCTACTTGACTTTGCATCTACCTATTTTCACCCCACCAAAAACCCTAAACCTTGTTGCCACTCAAACCTTGTCGTTGTAGTTTGTAGGAGGGGAGGAACATCGTTGTAGCTAGATCTTGAACGTAGTCAAAGGAGCAAAGGAGTTGTTAAGTCATAAGGAGTGATTAGGAACCAAGTGCTACTACAACATAACAACTTAATATTGTCATAAAATCAAAGTGTAATCAAACGATGTTGCAAAATCAGAGTGTAAAAGCGGTGTTGAAGCAATGTTCTAAAAGATGTTGCAACAAAAACATTGCTAAAACATTATTGTAGAAGACATTGCTCCAAAAGATAACCTATGCATTTGTGGCAAGTGTACATCAACCCTTTTTTTTTTCTTTGTTTGTTTTTTAGTCTTCTCCCCTTGCGAAGAAGACTACGAATGCTTCACTTGTCCTCATCTTTTGTTGTTCTTACAGGACCAGGGCAAAGGATGACAACAAACGCAACGTTCATTGTTGTCTTATAGTCTTCTTATGAAACTAGGGTAAAAGACAACAACAAACACACCTCATCCTTATCTTCTTCTTTTTTCCTTGCATTGTAAAAAACTACAACTCATCATCTTCTAGTTATTTTTATTGAATTACACAAGACAATGACAAGCCTCCTGGCTCATCATCGACTTTTACAACTCAAAAAAAAACAAAACAAAACAAAACAAAACAAAAAAAACACAAAAACCCAAAAGAAGACGACAAGCCTCTTGGCTTGTCATCATCTTTTGCAACCCAAGAAAAAAAACCTTGATTTTGGTATTTCATGGGTTACAGAAGACGACAACGAGCCAAGAAGTTCATCGCCATCTCTTTTTTTTTTTCCCTCAGTTGTCGAAAACAATAACAAGCCGAGATCTCGACTCATCGTTGTCCTTAGTTGTTTTTCTTCAATTGTAGAAGATAACAATGAACCTCCCAACTCGTCTTCGTCTCTTAGTGTTTTTTCATCAGTTATAAAAAATGATGACAAGTCAGGATCATGACGAGCTAAGATCCTAGCTCCTCTTCATCCTTGGTTGATTTTCTTCAATTGCAAAAGACAACAACAAGCCTCCTAGTTCGTTGTCATCTTCTACATTTTTTTCTTCAATTGTAGAAGACAACAACAAACTAGGAGGCTCATCATGATCTCTTGGTTTTATTCCTTAGTTGCAAAAGACGACGACAAGTCGAAATCTCCGTTCGTCGTCATCCTTGCTTGTTTTTGTTCAATTGCGAAAGATGATAACAAACCGGGAGGCTCATTATGATTTTCTGCATTTTTTTCTTTAGTTGTAAAAGACAATGACAAATCGAGAGGCTCGTTGTCATTTCTTGGTTTTTTCCCTCAAGTGTAAAAAACAACGACAAACTAGGATCTCAACTCCTTATCGTCCTTGGTTATTTTGTTTCAATTGCAGAAGACGACAATGAGCTTCCCAGCTTGTTGTCATTTTCTGCATTTTTTTTAATTGTAAAAAACAATGTTTGTTGGTTTTTTTCCTTAGGTGCAAAAGATGACAACGAACCAAGATCTTGGTTCATTGTCATCCTTGGTTGTCTTGTTTTAGTTGCAAAAAACAATAACAAGCTAAAAAGCTTGTTGTTATTTTCTGCATTTTTTTCTTTTGCATTTTTTTGGTTGTTGTACAAAAAGGCACCACATGTCATGCCCAAGATTTAATGTAATTATTAATAAATTTTAAATTATAAAAATTAATTTGAAATGAATCAATGTAAATAATTAGTCAATATAACCAAATAATTATAATAAAAATAAATTTAATAATATAACTTTATGATTTTTATATGAATTCAATTCGATTATAATATAAATATAAATATAATAATTTAATTTTATAATTATATTATATTAATTAATTTTAATAAAATATGAAACTTTTAAAGTATAGGGTTTTTATACCTTTAAATATAATAAAAATATTTATTATTAATGATAGTAAGAACATTTAATTTTGTAATTCTTCTTGTTGCAATTTGTTTATGTATTAAGAAGTTGCAGCAAGTTGGAAAAAATAAGTTATTATCCTTTTTTATATGTTGTTTGCAATTGTTTGTTTAAGGGAGCTTGAAATTCTTCAACAATGGTGGCAATCGCCATTGTTGGCGAGATTCAAGGTTTTTTTTTTTTTTTGGATTGATTGTTGTTTAAAGATTTGAGTGTTTTTTTTGTAGGATGGCATGTCCCTAAAAAAAACTTAAACGCCAAGGAAAGGTGACTATTGATAATCAACAAATGAATGTTGCAACAAATGAAGAGGAAATTGAAATGAAACAAAGAATTATCATCTATACTCCTACTCTTGAAAGTAAACCTTAAACCCACTCTTATTTTTGAAAGTAAATTTGTTGTGATGGATGATACGTTTCACATGATAGGGTTTAAAAAGTGTAATGCAACACATTGTGAATAAAAAATCCCAATCCAAAGCTTAAACCCATCTTCATTCTTTATTTAAGAATGAGGATGGGGTATTTTTTTACCAATTTTTCCAAGCAATATCCTGACTGTTTGAAATGTTTAATTGCTAGCCTATTTGCAATGCCTTCCTTATTTTTAATGTTTATTTGCTAGTTTGTAATACCTTCATATTTTTAGAATTCTATTACTAGTCTAATTGTAATATTTTCATATTTTGTAGGGTTTTTTTTGCTAGTCTATTAGCAATACCTTCATACTTTGTAGGTTTTTATTGTTGGCTTGTTTGCGATACTTTCATCATTTTTAAGGATTACCTACTAGTTTGATTTTGTTATTATAAGGGCTTCAGTGGCTTCACATGAAAGTACTCAAGTAGAAGTACCACCAATCATGTAATGGAAGATGTAGATTGGGTGCACGAAGGGTCAAGGTGGAAGTGTAAAATCAATGAATGCATCGACACTTATGTGGCTAAATGGTTACTTTGTTAGCATTTGGACAACAAACACGAGCTTTGCATGGAGGTAGGAAAATTTAGCCATCCTTTTATTCATGTTGGGGGACCAAGGCAAAAAAATCACCATGTTATGAATGCTCGAATTTTGAACAACCCACATGCAAAGCAAAAGTAGAATGAAAATAAAGCCCTTGATAGAATGAAAAAGAAAGAAAAATTAGAGTGGGATGAACTCTAAGCCCAAATGCAAGAAATGGAATAGGTTAAGTAGCCTTTATTGGTACATTTAACCTCCAAAATCTTGTTGGGCATCATTGGGATTCTAACATGAGGGGTGGGGTTCGTCCCACAAAGTGCATGGGCGCACCTTGAGAAGGACGAAAACCTTGTTGAAATAATTTGGGCAAGCAAAGTTGTATATGCAAAGCCTTTGAAAGTTGCACGGGGTGCTCGAAATTGGACATTGGAATCCAATAAACGCAACCAAGCTAAAGAAATGGATGCAGTATCCAAGTATCACGATTACAATTATTCATGGGCAGTATATTTCCATAATTTTTATATTAAAAAAACATTATTTGCATTTTAATATGGGAATTTATTTTATTTTATTTTATTTTCTTATGTTAGGCTTCGAGGCACAACAAAGGAGGCTTTTGTTGTAAATGCAATTCGACTTGTGCTTGAACATTTTCAACTATTTATTTATCACCATGCAGCAAAAGTTATAAAAGTTGCAGGAAAATATCGCACAATATGGGCATTCCTTCCAATTCATCCGCCTCGGATGAATAATTATAGATATAACTTTTATGCACGTATGCACCATTTTTCTATCAAGCCATTATATATTAATTTAACATGATATATTTTTGTCACCATCCTTTTTGTAGTGTGGTTACTTGAACATTTTTTGTATCAATCCACTTGTTTTAATTTTGACTTTTAATTTGGGATTTGTAGATTTTGGGTTCATCTTATACCATGTTGCACACAATACCCCCATCCATTACAAATGGACTACATTTATTATAAACCAAATGAACAATACCTTCATTTAATAAGGTTAGCACATTTTGTGGCCATGATAGAGCATTTAAGCAATACCTTCATTATCCTTATCATGAAATACTCACATAATAACCTTAAGGGAAAATGTAATTTAATATTTTTATATAATTACATTGTCCATTTTCATGAACAGACCCCTTGGTGCATAAACCGATTTGTCTACGCAAGTATTACAAACTTTTGATCTACTCTTGTTAATGGTTGGGTTTTCCATAAAATGTTTCAAATTGCAATACCCGCATATCAACCAGCTCATGTTCATGTTCCATTACCCTAATATAAAATTTTGTTTAATAAACAAAGAGGACATTGGGATTAGGGAAATTAAGCCCACCTTTATGTCATTAATTGTTTTAAAGTAACCTTCTTCTTGACATTTATAATATTTTCATGGAATAATTTTTAAGTGAATTTATGTATTCACATACACACATATATTTAACAAGGTTCCTATTTTTCTTTTTTTTTTCATTAAAGGAAAGGAGAATGAAAGTGACTCTATGGCAAAGGTATGAATGATAAAAAAACCTTCCCACTAGTTGGGGTCGCCCCCCTAGGTTTAAAACACAAGTTGATAGTCTATACACAATTTAGGGTTATGCAAAAATAATTCCAAAATTAGATTTAACACTTAGTTCTAAAAAAATTGTTAAATTCCACCATTAAAGTTATGCAACCAATTCTTTTTGTGTTTATTTAATTTAAGGTCAATGTAGGGATTTTTTGTTACATACAAATGTTTTAACTCAACATTCTAAGGTTCATTGTATAGGTTTGCTTAATTTTTCAAATTTAAACCCATGCATCCATTAGGTTGTAATGTCTACATGATGAAGGTTAAAATTTTCAATCGACAATACCATACTTTATTGCCCTATGTCAAATCCCAAATTGCAATACTTAGGTAAATCTATGTTATGTAATCCCCCTTGATTTCACAATGCAAAAACTTATTCCTTCATCATCTAAGGTTATGTAAGGTCATTTTGTTTACCAAATGTAATACCTGCATCTAGTGTAAAAAAATAATAGGAAATATCCAAAAGATACCTATTTTAAAAAAAAAACTAATTATCAAAACTTTCATCTTTAGGTGTAAACATTAACTATGGGCATGTCTTAATTTTTCCAAACCCTAATTTTCATTACCTACATCATTTACAATGAGTGTTAGGGTGATCATTAATGCAATTTTACTTTTATTATTATAATGTAATACTACCAATCTACCATAATAAACTTGTCGTTATACCTACATAACTCTATATTGTGTACCCTCACCAAAAGCCCCATTTTGGTTAATAATTATTTATTATGCAGGTATTGTAAAAACTTAGTCCCTCATCATCTAGGGTTACTTAAGGGGATCTTGTCCACCAAATGCAATACCTACATTTAATGGACCGAACATAATAAGAAATATCCAAATGATATTTAGAACTAAAGCAAATCCATTAACACAAATCATCATTATAATGAAAAGGTAGGACAATACCCGCTTTAAGTGGTCAAATCCCCCTTTAGATTGAGTAGGGAATTTGCAATTCTTTCATTTAACATATCTAATACCCACAAATGATATGAAATTATATGTAATAATTGTATTAATGCCCATTAACCTTTAACTATCATATACCCTAAACCTTACAATACCTACATGTAATACCAATTAAATGACACAAGAAACAAGATGGGTAAGCATTACATGTATATTGACTTGGTGATTATTATACAATTAACTTGTAGTACCCACCTTTATATGACATTTGAATGAAATATTCTTGTTTGGGAGTTTTAGAAGATATGTGTTATATAACCTTAATAATGTAACTTTAACTTTCAAACCTTATATGTTCATTGATACAAAAATCAATGCATTAACACATCATAATCTATTCTTTGACATAATTGTAATATGATGCACATTTTAATAATGGAAAATTAAAATGGGGGATAGGTACAAACAAGTTTGTGTTGTTTTTTTTCCTCATGAACCCTCTTCTTATAGATATTTCCATGTTCTAACATTGTCTCATGTCAATCCTTCATTCGGTGCATTAAATTACCATGTTAGGATGCATGACTTCATTTGCATTGGAAAGGTGAATACCTTATACATTTATTGTAATAACACACAATAATGATGTGGTGTGGTCTATGAGTTGAACCCCACTTTCTTTCATTTTGTTGACGATTTCTTGGATTATGTCACCCATTTTAGTAAGCGTTTTTTCCATGAGGGTGGATGAACTTGAAGGTTGGTTCTGATCCTTTTCTTTTTCCACATTGGGGGAGGTATTATCTGGTGTGATAAATTCGCACATATCAACAACCCATGGTTCTTCATATTGATTTTCATTAGCCTCTTCATCATTAAATTCATTGTCATAAATGTGCATATAAGTAAGGTTCGCAAACATGGCGGCAAAACCTCCACGATCATATCCATACCATGTCCCACAAAATTGAATGATATTTTTTTTAGTGAAATCGATACATGTAGGAAGAACGACAGCTTGATGTTTGCAACAAACATACTTAGTTAAAGGAAATGGGACCCTATATATCCTATTCGGATGTTGTTAGCTTTGTACCATCCATGCATGGCCAATTTCGTTTGAATAATTTATCCCATGGGTGACATTGGTGTGAAGGATCAATGTGGTCTTCTCAACGCTCATTTTCACAATGTGTTCCACAACCTTATTTTTTATGAATTCATGTTTCTTCATTTAAATCGTGTGCATGTAGTGTTTTGCAACCGTTGTTGTGAATTTCCACACTAACCAATTAATTTGTTGACTTTAAAGCCCCTTTGTTTTTAAAGAGAACCAACGTTTTAATGCCCCATGGTAAGACGCAATTGATGCTTGTGTCTTGGGTTGAATGTGGCACTCGTCAAAACCCCACCATCCACAAATTTACAACAAAATACAATGTGCATCCATAAATTGTCATGCATGTATTACATTTCCTTCTACCATATACAGTATGGATTAGGGTCATAATGTGGGTATTTCATTTTTCCCCTACATATAATTTGCATTTTTAAATTGTCATGTAGGTATTCCATTTAGGGCTCCCACATATAGTGTGGATTAAGGTCATAATGTGAGTATTACACTTTGTCCCCACATATAATGTGCATATTTAAATTGTCGTGTAGGTATTGGATTTAGGGCTCCCACATATAGTGTGGATTAAGGTTATAATGTGGGTATTGCACTTTACACCCACATATAATGTGCATCTTTAAATTGTCATGCATGTATCACATTTAATGCTCCCACATATGGTGTGGATTAGGGTCATAATGTGGGTATTACACTTTACACCCACATATAATGTGCATCTTTAAATTTTCATGTAGGTATCACATTTAATGCTCCCACATATAGTGTGGATTAGGGTCTTAATGTGGGTATTACATTTTGCCCCCACATGGGATTGCTAAGTCCATCATTGGTGTTTTTATTTTAATTCAAAAAGTGAATATTTTGGGATATGCACAACATGGTGGAACAATAATAATGGATTGAAAATTAATTTATGTACCAACTTGAAAATAATAGGTCCAAAAGTACCAAATCCATGAATCGCCAAATAAATGTTGGGTGAAACTTTCAATGATTTTGTTTTTCCCACAAGTCATGAAAGTTTCAATTCTTTCATATGGTGCAGTGGGCATGTACATGACAGTGTGAAGGTCATCCAATATTGCACATCGCACCCTATTGTCTTTATTTTATCCATCGAACGTAAGTGTCAAGCCTTTAAGACGTGCCATGCACAAAGGTAAATGGGCATTTAATCGTCGCCCCATACAATCCTAACCATGCATTAAATATTAATTTATTATCATTTCAACTAACAACATTATTTACAATGGAAAATGTGGAATGAAAATTTTAAATGGTTGCATGTACATAAAAGTTCAAAAAAAGGTAGAATGAAAACAAAATTCGCCACAATACTTGTAATTTTTATGGAGCATCATCGACTATGAAACGTGAAGATTTCCATTTAGGGTTCTTCGTTAGAAGCTTTGTTTTCAAAAGAGTTAACCATTCCACCAAATCATTGGATGTTTAGCCCCTTGGAATGATCCATGCAATTAGCATTCTGATGCGATGTGCATCAAACACCATCAATGTGAACAAGTGAAATTTCACATCATTGGTGCCAAAGGTGGCATCCATTGAGATTGTTCCATTATCACATAATGAAACCATGGCTTGCAATTGAGACGAAGTTTTTATCCTTATTATGAATGGAACATGAATGAATCCCATTATCTTCACTTGCATTTTGAAAATAAAACACATCATCTAGATGATTAAATGACCATGTGTAAAGGGAAATGGCCGGATTTTTGTGTAAAGGCCAATTTTTTGTGTGTGTTTGTGATCCAAGTAAACAACGTCTTGTTCCTAATGAAATCATCCCTTATCATCATTTCTTTTGCATTGATTCTAGTCCACCATATTGCCTTATGTTTGTGATATATTTGTTTGACGATGTAGCCTAAACCCAATTGAATCCAAATGTGGTCTTTGAGGGCTTGTGACATTCATGGGGTAAAAAAAAATGGTCATGTAATGGAATCAAGATCATGTTTGCCATGTGCAAGCTCACCATTAGTCCGTGTATGAGGTCAATGGTAGAGGATTATCTCTGCCACCTCGGGTCATGTGTATAATCATCTATTTGAAAATTAAGTTAAACAACCTTGTTTAATGGATTGATGGTGGTTTTGGGTCTCCATGGTTGTCTTTTAGTCCATACCCACATTCATACCTTAAAAAATGTACAATTAATTTAGGACCTAAAGTTTGTTACAATATGAAATTAAAAAACAAGTTCCATATAATAAAAGTGAACAATAAAACATCATACCAAATATTACCGAGGTGGTTTTGGATTCTTGGCATTTTTACATTGTCTTGTGTGGGTACTCGTCTATAAATGTTCCATTCCATTAAGGAGTCTCCATGGCTTCATTCACCATTTAGAAATTTCAAAATTTGTGCATGTGGGATGTATGCACATTCAACCTCGGTAGTATATGTGCCCCTCCATGTCGAACGTCCTTTTTCCACACTAAGTCCATGTTGTTAAAAAGTGACTTCCTTGGGTTTTGGATCTCAATAGATTAAGATTTTGAAACATGGCCCATGTTTGAAATTATGTTTTAAGTTGATTATACAAGGAAAGACAAGAAATTAATGTTAATGTCCAAAACTTTATACTTACAATATGTTGAATTACATGTTATTATCATATTTAATACGAATGCAAATGTACATGTTCTAAATACTTGATTTGTATCCCTCATCTAAACCTTATACAATCATGCACATAATACCCTAAATGTTAAATATGGAAAACACATGATACTATTTATGGCCAAATTTTTAATTTTTAATTACAATATTTGCAAGTCTATTTTAAATCCATATTATTTATGGACAAATTAAATGTAATAACCACATGATAATTAATAGACTACATTATTTATGGGGAAAAAAATGCAATACTTGCATGACAATTTAAGGATGCACACTATATATGGGGGAAAAATACAATACCCACATTTTGACCTTAATCCACATTATATGTGGAAGCCCTAAATGCGATATTTACATGACAATTTAAAAATGCACATTATACGTGGGGGTAAAATGTAATACCCACATTATGACCCTAATTTGCATTATATGTGGAAGCCCTAAATGCGATACCTGCATGACAATTTTAAAATGCACACTATATGTAGGGGCAAAGTGCAATACCCACATTATGACCCTAATCCACACATATATGGGAGAGGGAACATAATACTTGTATGATAATTTACAGATGTAAATTGTATATGGGGCCAAAATGAAATACCCACATTATGAGCCTAATCCACACTATATATGGGAGAGGGAAATGCAATACCTACATGACAATTTTAAAATGCACATTCTATGTGGGTGGCAAAATGTAATATTAACATTATGACCTTAAATCCACACTGTTTATGGGAGGCCAAAATGTTAAATCCATATATCAAACATGGAACATTCTTAGTGGAATTTTATGACCGTATTAAAACCATCCAAGAAGATTGATTTCTTTAAATTAAGAACAAAAAAATAATATTTTTTTTAAAAAGTAAGTAAGAAAAAACATCATACCATTGATGTTAAAGGATGATATCACATTCAGAGGAGTTGTATATCGATAACAAAACACAACCTAAATAAATCAACACACATTTCATTAAACTTTAAACTTAAAACCCTAAATAATCCTAATGGTAAATGTTTTCAACCTAACGATTATATAAGCAAAACTACAAATGGAATACAAAAAAGATTTATAACAACAATGTTTTGAATTTTATAATTAATTAACTAAAAATATAATGGGTGGAAACATTAGCTTTAGAGTTTAAAACTAATTACCCTAGAATATTTATATATAAACCTAAAAAAATTAATGGTAAATGTCATAATAATTAATAACTATATAAACATATAGTAATGCCATACAAAATAATCTTCTAAGAGTGAATGATGAATTAAAATTGAAACACAATGAAAAGAAAAAATAAATTAATGAAATAAAAGTTTTTTTTTTTTACCTTTAGTGTGGTCACTTCAACTTGAAGGCCCAACTTGAATTTTTTTTCATTCACCTTAAAAAAAAAGATCAAATGAATTTTGTTGCAAATATTTGTATGTGAAGATTTGGCCAAATCCCCCCCCCCCCAAAATCCAACCTAGGATTGATTTTGATTAATAAAAAAATTATGTAAATATTCATAAATGTTTGATGTCTTTTTAACTCTAAATTTATCAAGCCTATTCCTTAATTAAATTAACTACATCTTTCATTAAATGGTCCAAAGTGGAAGTAGAGGATCGCCGCTAAAAACAATTTTGCAATTGTAATACCCACATTTTACATTATAATTTTGCAATCAAAGTCCCTAATTTGCAACTGCATAAGTAGGTATGATGATGTGTGGGTAAGTGGGTTTTTCCAATAAATAGATATTCTGTTAATAATTAAAATGGCATTACTGAAAAATGTATTTACTCTTTTAGTTAATTTTTAGAGTAGGAATTAAGTAGAATTTTAATTAATAAGATATACATATTTTGCCAAGAAATAGAAATTTAGCCAAGAAGAAATATAAGTTAAGCCAAAAGATACAAGTTTAACCATATATATATATATATATATAGGTTTAGCCAAGAGATAGAATTTTAACCAATAAGAAATATAGGCTTAGCCAAGAAATAGAAATTAGTTAGTAATATATATAAATTTAACCAAGAAATATAAGTTCAATCAAGAGAAAATATAGGTTTAACCAAAATATAAAATTTTAGTCAAGAAGAAATATTGGTTGGCCAAGAAATAGAAGTTAGTCAATAAGATATATAGGTTTAGCTAAGAGATAGATATTTATCCAATAAAATATATAGGTTTTGCCAAAAGATAAAAGTTTAACCAAGAAGAA
>Ga0116229_10008163_pt1 | contig 16352 bp, 9 predicted proteins | sample S1TSphgellanicum_3_FD_87313 | JGI IMG/M metagenome (GOLD analysis project Ga0116229, IMG submission 87313) | Host-associated microbial communities from peat moss isolated from Minnesota, USA - S1T2_Fc - Sphagnum magellanicum MG | ecosystem: Host-associated > Plants > Peat moss > Unclassified...
TCAACACGTGTGAACGTTGTGCTCACGGTCGGCAATGTAGCGACCAGCGTCACGGTGAACGCCTCACAGAACGACCTGCAGACCGACAGCGCCTCACTGAGCGGCGTCATCGAAGGTCAGCAGGTAACCGAGTCGCCGCTGAACGGCCGCAACGTGATGAACCTGCTCGACTTCGTCCCCGGCGTGACCCCAGGTGGCGGCACCCAGGGCAGCACCATGACCAATGGCGGCAGTGGCAACTTCCAGGGCGGCAACCAGACCCAGGCGATCGCCTATGGCAACTACCAGAGTGGCGGCGGCTTTAGCGGGCAGAGCCTGTTCTTTATCGATGGCGTGGGATCGAATGTGCCGGAAAATAACGTCAACACGCTGGTACCGACGCAGGATGCAGTGCAGGAATTCCGCGTCTCGACCAACGATGTAAGCGCGGAGTTTGGCGGCTTTGGAGGCGGCGTCATTCAGATCAGCACCAAGAGCGGCGGCAACAAGTTTCACGGGTCTGCGTACGAGTATTTCCGCAACACTGTGCTGGACTCGAATGACTGGTTCAGCAACCACGATGGGCTGGCGAAGCCACCGCTCCACCAGAACCAGTACGGTGCAAACATCAGCGGCCCGATTCGCAAGGACAAGGCTTTTTTCTTCTTCTCCTGGGAGCATGAATCGCTCATCTCCGGATCAGTGACCAGTGCGACGCTGCCAACGTCCGCGGAACTCGCAGGCGATTTCTCGCAAGGGAACGATGCCAAATCCATCATCTACGATCCCCTTACCGGACTTCCCTTCCCAGGAAACAAGTTGCCGGCAGACCGCATCAATGCAGTTGCACAGAAGATCGTCACGCTGGAAACACCCGCGGAATCACGCATCGCACAGAACCCGCAGGTACTGAACTTCTTTGCGACAGCGCCGATCGAGGGCTACCAGACGCAGTACAACGCACGTATCGACGTCAATGCGACACCAAAGGATTCCATCTTCGCCCGCTACACCTTCTGGAACCCCCATAACGGTCCGAGCGATCCCTTCGGCACCGATACCGGCGCCGGCCGGACTGGTAATTACACACAGGAAGGCGTGCTTGGCGAGAACCACGTTTTCAGCCCGACGACGATTGCAGATCTACGGCTTGCCTACCTGGAAAATTACAACTTCCAATACCCTTTGTCCGAAGGGTTCAATATGTCGTCGCTGAATTCCAACTACGGTGCAATCCAGTCGCAAAGCCAGAACACAGAAGGCCTATTGCCTGGGTTGGGCATTCAGAACTATGGGGTAGGTGCCGAGCTTTCCCAGCTTTACTGGAATAACACGGTGTACTCGCTGAGCGGCAGCGTCACCAAGATCTGGGGACGGCATACGGTCAAGTTCGGCGGCGCCTGGCGTCAGGTGCTGTGGACTAACTATGGGAACAGCCAGGGAACGGGCGTCAATTCGCTGGCGTCGTTCACAGCAGCATCCAGCTCACCTTCCGTCACGGCTGCCGGCCTGCCTGCAGGCAATGGGTTGGCCTCTTTCCTGCTGAATGCGCCGTCAAGCACCGGCATTACCGAAGTGGACACATGGCGTGCGTTTCTTCATCCGTACGACTTTTATGGAACAGATACATTCCAGGTAAACAACAAGCTGACCGTCAATGCCGGCATCCGCTGGGAGCAGCCGGGCGCCTATTCTGAAGTCAATAACCTGGACACGATTCTGCAGCCAAATGCGGCGGTCAATGTTGGCGGACTTTCAGCCATCACCAATCCCGTAACGGGTGCCAGCGTGCCGCTTACCGGGCAGTTAGCATTTGTCGACAGTCCGCAATATGGGTCACGTCGCGAAGAGCAATTGCATTGGCTCCTTTTTTCTCCACGCGTCGGCTTTGCGTATCGCCTCAATGACAATACGGTCGTGCGCTCAGGCTATGGCATTAGCTATTTCCCAGCGGAAATTACAGCTGACTCACCAAGCAACAGCCCAATCAACTCGGCGGGCACAAATGTTTCGAATATCGCTCCTACAGCAGCAACGGGGACTACGGCGTTTGTTCCAGCGACCTTGAATGCGACAGTCGATGATCCATTCCCGGCATCTTCTTTCCCGACTGGTCTGCACCAGCCCCTCGGTCGCAGTCAAACTGCTTTGACGCAGCAGCTTGGTCAAAGTATCTCGTCCCGCATACCCGAACAGTCGTACGGCTATGCACAGCAATGGAATTTTGCCCTGGAGCGTGCCATCGATTCCAAGACCAGCTTTACCATCGCATATGCCGGAGCCAAGGGAACGCACCTGGTGCTTTCGCAGGGTTACACAGGAACCGGCTTCAACTTGAATCAGCTTCCCGATAAGTACGACTCCATCGGTAGCGCACTTATCAGCAAATCAGTACAGAATCCTTTCTATGGCCAGGGCTTTGCCGGAGTTCTAGGGAATCCGACTGTACCGGAAGGATATCTGCTATTGCCTCATCCGCAATATACCGGTGGAGTTACACAAACTGTTCCGCGCTATGGTGATTCGACGTATCAAGCTCTGCAATCGACCTTCGTTCGCCGGTTCGCTCATGGCGGTATTGTGCAGGCTGCGTATACCTGGAGCAAGTTGCTGAGTAATACAGACAATACCAGCAGCTTCGAAGATGGCCAGGGCGGTCTGGCAGTGGTCCAGGACTACAACAATCTGAAGGCTGAGAAGTCAGTGAGCCAGCAGAGTGTCCCGCAGAACCTGGTGATTAACTACGGGATCAATCTTCCGGTTGGTCGCGGAGAGATTTTCGGCAGCCATCTGAACAACATCACGAATGAAGTCGTAGGCGGATGGCGTATCACGGGCATCACCACCTTCCGCAGCGGTGTTCCTCTTGCTCTACAGGCCCAGGCGGATGCACTGAACACTTACTTCGGCGCTGGTCCGATCCGCCCTAACTACACGCCTAACTGCCAACGGGAATTAACTACATCGCCTCACAGCCGGAACACGGAGTGGTTTAATACTTCGTGCTTTACCCAGCCGGGCTATTACTCATTCGGAAATGAAAATCGTGTCGACCCGCAATTGAGTTCCGAAGGGCTGGCGCAATTCGATACTTCCTTTAACAAATCGTTTATCGTCAAGGACGAATCGAAGCTAGAGTTCGACGCCCAGTTCTTCAACATCTTCAACCATGCGCAGTTTGCAGAACCGAACACGACACTGGGCAGCCCTTCCTTTGGCCAGGTTACGTCGCAGGCGAATATTCCACGGACGATCCAATTCGCTTTGCGATATAGCTTCTAAGTTCATCCGCAAGCTATAGTTCGACGACTGAAAAGGCTGTACATCGAAGGCATGGAACCGGTTTTACCGGCTCCATGCCTTCACTTTCAGGGATAAAGATTTAGCGACCGCCTAAAGTATTTCCCCGTTTAGCCGAATATAGAGACACAAGGGTGGCGCGTGCCTGGTGAATGCGCAGCCATCTGGTCTTGGTGCATGTAACTCGATGCATGTCCGGGGGATCCGCGGTGTTACCTTTTTTTGCCATTGTGCTGCCGGTCATGATCCTGTTCTGCGGACTGGTTCTTGACCTAAGCATGCTCCAATTGAAGACTCTGCAGATGCAGACAGCGGCGGATGCTGCTGCCGTGGGCGCGGAACTCGAAGCCGAGCGCGGAGCGGGCGACTGGGTCAGCCAGGGCACTGCAGACGCAGCTATCAATGGCTTCACGAATGGGTCGAAGGGTTTAACTGTCACGCTCGCGCAGCTTCCGACTTCCGGTCCCTATGCCGGCCGCTACGATACACTGCAGGCTTCTCTCACGCAGCAGGTAAGCACCATTTTTATGGGAGCGCTGAATGGCGGCACAGTCACCCTTCGCACCCAGGCAGCCGCTTTGATGACTCCCTGTGTCTACCTCACTGGTACGGGAGCACTACAAACGTACAGCCTCGATTTGTTCAGCGGCTCCTTCGATGGCAATACCTGCCCTATCAATATCAATACCAGTGTCAGGGTCCAATCGAACGGCAATACAGCGACTGTGGCGATGAATGTGGCCGGTGCATCGTCATCCTCTTCCATGGGCGGATTCGTCTATCCAGCACCGCATTACAACGTTCCTTTGATTGCAGATCCGCTTGCCGCGACCGTTTCCCCCTCATTTAATGGGAGCTGTAATCACACCAGTTATAGTTTGTCCGGCGGTACAGCTACTCTTAGTCCGGGTAACTATTGCAAGGGCATCACACTGACGAACAGCACTGTCGTGTTGAATCCGGGTCTCTATATCATCACGGGCGGAGCTACGTGGAATAACTCCTCGGTGAGCGGGAGCGGCATCACTTTGTTCTTTACCCAGGGAGGTGGCGCTAGTTATGGTAAATTCACAATCGCGAATGCATCGACTGTTACGCTTTCCGCGCCCAACGATACGTCCAACGGTACTATCCCCGGCATCCTGGTCTTTGCCGATCGCCACTGGGTAACTACAGACGCGCAGGATTTCGCGTTGGAAAATTCCTCGATTCAAGGCGATGGTATCTGGTATCTGCCCGGTGCAGGTCTGTACCTCTCGACCTGTGGCACCTTTACCTCACCTCATTACCTTGGCATCGTTGCTGACAATATTTATTCCGGCGGCACGATCATCAATGTAATGAATAACTACTCCTACCTGGCAGGGGGCAATCCATTCCGCCTGCAGGGGGGGCTGGTCCAGTGAAGCTGCTTTCGTCCGAATCCGGCAACGCTCTCGTTGAATTCGCGCTCATCCTGCCGATCTTCACGTTCATCGTTCTGGGGGTGGTGAACTACTCGCTGCGTATCCAGTCTGGAACGCAGCTCGCGGAGGCTGCCAATGCGGGCGCGGCGTTCGGTTCCATCCCCGGCAATTTGGCGAACATTAACGGCATGAAGAATGCCGCCACGGCGGCTGCGCCTGGCGTCGCCGGTCTGACAGCAGTCGCAAGCCAGGTATGGACGTGTACACCGGGGGGCTCAGCGGTTGCCAGTTCTTCCACTTGCTCCGGCTATGGCACGCCCATCCAGTATGTCGAGGTCACCACCAGCGCCAGTGTGCCTGCATTGTTTTCCTGGCCCGGACTTTCCTCCACTCTTACCCTCACGGAGACTGTTTATTTCCGCGTTCCCTGGACAATATGAGCAGGATTTCTGCGTGCATACATGACGAGGAAGGCGGAGCACTGATCGAAACAGCCGTGGTCCTCCCGGCCTTCCTGCTGCTGCTGTTTGGCTTCTTCTGCTATGCCATTGTTCTGCAGGGCTATGCGGCGGCTACCTTTGCCTCGTGGGCCGGAGCACGCTATGCAAGCGTAAGCAGCTCAACGAGCCTTTCTCCCTGCACATCCGCCAAGGTCAGCGCGCTCGCCGCAAACTACCTATATGCAGTCTCGACCACGAATGAAACGATCCTGACCACATGGCTGCCTGCGAACACAATTGGCAGCACGGTGAACGTATCGGTAAAAGTAAAGTATGCGGTGCAGATTCCATTCTTCGGACAAACATCTATCAGCGTCGGGAACAGCGCTGTCCGCGTGATCGTCCGCTAAGCTTTTAGACTCCTTGTCGGCGCCATCATTTTCGGGCACAGCAGAGGCATGGCAGTTAATGCTAAAGTAAGCGGCAAATAGCAAAAGGAATGGAGCGGCATAGATGGAGGCTTTTCAGATTGAGCGGCCAGGTTCCGCGGCGGTCATCGAGGTGCCCGATATTCGGCAGCCGGGAAGCGGCGAAGTTCTCCTCAAAGTCGAGCTTGTGGGAATGTGCGGAACGGACCTGACAACTTTCCGCGGCGGCAATGCGATGGTTGTTTTTCCCCGGATACCCGGACACGAGGTATCCGCAACGGTTGTAGAAGGTTCAGCAGATCTCCCCGAAGGCACTGCGGTGACGGTGTCACCGTATACCGAATGCGGCAGCTGTCCGAGCTGTCGGCGCGGGCGCCCCAACGCATGCCGACACAATCAAACAATGGGCGTACAGCGGGATGGCGCGATGACTGAGTTCATCGTAGTGCCTCGCGAGCGTGTCTTCACAGCGAAGCTCAACCTGAAAGAGTTATGCCTCGTTGAACCACTTACCGTGGGTGCCCATGCAGCGGCGCGCGGTCGCGTCACCCCGCAGGATACCGTCGCCGTTTTCGGGTGCGGCGGCATTGGACTCGGAGCGATCGCGAGTTCGGTCTTCCGCGGCGCTACCACCATTGCCATTGATATGGACGATGCGAAACTTGCGGTGGCACGCAAGATCGGCGTCGCGCATGTGATCAATACCAAGCGAGAGGACTTACACGATAGGCTCAGCGAGATCACCGGCGGGAACGGTCCAGATGTCATGATCGAAGCGATCGGATCGCCTCTGACTTTCAGGGCCGCCGTAGAAGAAGTGGCATTCACAGGTCGCGTCGTTTATATCGGTTATGCCAAAGATCCAGTGACCTATGAGACACGCCTCTTCGTTCAAAAGGAGCTGGATATTCTCGGCAGCAGAAACGCGCTGCCCGAAGACTTCAGAGAAGTCATTCGCATGCTGGAAGCCGGCCAGTTTCCTGTCGAAGATGCAGTTACTGCAATCATTGAACCTAAGGACGCAGCCGCGATCCTGGCCGAGTGGAGTGCAAACCCAGGCCGCTTCACCAAAATCATGGTGCGTTTCGGCTCAGAGGAATAGAGGGCTCCGCAGGAATACCATACGTGACGACGGGTCTTACTCAGTCAGCTCTAAGATTTTTTTTGCAATTGGAGGCCTGGCGGTAGAAGCGCGGGCTACGAGTCGAGGCTTCAGGATTGTTTCCTTAAATTCTGGCTGCTGATTTCCGTTTCGCTCTTCATCGGAAAGTAACTCAAGAATTAGCGTGGCTACACGATTTCCAATCTCGTCGCTTCGCTGATCGATACTCGAAAGAGGAACCCGAATATCGCTGTCATAATGAAGATTCCCGCAGCCAATGACAGCAAGCTCCTCGGGTACACGCACCGCCTGCTTCTGCGCTCCCGCGATGATGCCCATCGCAATAACATCGTTAAAGCAGAAGACGCCGTCGGGCATTTGCTGCAATTTTTTCAAGCGCGATACAAGACTTTCGCCATAACCTTTACTGTCCACGTCTACCCGAGGCACCTGCAGAATGTACTCAGCGGGAAGACTCAGGCCATGCTTCCTGATTGTGTCGAGAAAGCCTTTCAACCGCCGATTACCTACATTATTATCAGCGCCCCTGATATGAGCAATGCGCTTGCAGCCGACAGACAGAAGATGTTCCGTAGCTAATTTGCCCGCGACATAATCGTCGGACCCTACAAAATGAGAAGGGAAAGTCTTAAAAGAACGGTCGATCAAGACCAGCGGAGTGTTGCCGGTGTGCAGACGGCTGAACGCATCGGCGGTAGGCTGGCATGACGCCACGACAATAGCATCCAGCCGATGCGCAAGCATATGTTCGATTTCTGCCTGCTCAAGTTCAGGGTCTTCTTCCGAAGATGCAAGCAAAACAAAATATCCCTGTTGGCGCAGTGTTTTGGAAAGCCCTTTCGCGACATCGGCAAAAAATGGGTGAATGAGATCGGGCACTATCAGGCCAATCAGAGAAGATCGCCCAGTCACCAGGCTTCGAGCTGTTAGGTTCGGTCGATACCCCAGTTCTTGAACTCGCTGAAGGACGCGTTCGCGCGTACTCTTGCTGATATCAGGATGGTTCCGGAGTGCCTTTGAAATGGTCACTACCGAGACTCCCAAGTCCCGCGCGATATCCTTCATCTTCACAGTCATAGGCACACTATACACATGTCACCCACTGCTACTAGGGCCTTGTATTCATGAGTGAGGGACAGGGAGCAAGGCCTCTACGCTTCAACATCTTCCCGACCAGAGGGCCAGACATAATTGAAAACAGGAGCAACCGCCTTCTCTATTTCTTGGAGCAACAAAGGATCGCTTGCGATGCGCAGGCTGTCGAGCATCGCTTCCACTTCACTCACTATGGAAGCACCCACTAATGTTGAAGTAACAAATGGATGATCCAAACAATACCTTAAAGCTACCTCAGGTGCATTTACTCCGTGGTCGCGGCATATCTTCACTACAAGCTGGCCCGCTTCGCGCACGGCGGCGGGCGCTGGATGCCAGGACGGCGCCCCCTGCTCCGTAAGAATGCCCATGTGAAGAGCGGAAGCATTGATGAGGCCTATGTTATGTTCCCTCACGAAAGGAACCAGCGTTGTATCCATATCATCGACCAATAGGTTGTAATGGCAGTAAGACAGGATGCTATCAACCGGGACTAAACTTGCTATTTCAATTAGCCGCTGTAAAGAGTATCCAGTTATGCCAATATAACGAGCTTTGCCCTGCTCCTGGAGTCGACGCATGGCAGAGATTGTTTCATGGACGATTTGCTGCGTGTCTCCAAATTCCACATCATGTGCCTGCAGCAGATCCACATAATCCGTGCGCAGGCGCTTGAGCGAGTCTTGAAGCCCAGCGCTGATAGCTTGGGCGGAAAAATCGAAAGCGTCCTGTCCGTAGCGGCCGCATTTCGTCGCAAGAACAACCTTGTCGCGGTGGCCCTCCAAACAGATACCCAAGCGGCTTTCGGCAAGGGTTTTTCCATAGTAGGGCGAGACGTCGAAGAAATTGATGCCTTGATCGATGGCAAAATGTACAGCACGCAGAGCTTTTTTCGGGTCTGTTCGCGAGAAGACATCGCCCAGTGGAGAGGCGCCAAAGCCAACTACTGAAAGTCGAAGGCTCGTGCCTCCAAGCTGCCGATATTCCATGGGCGAAAACTTCCTGATTTCATTCTGTTTAGAGCAGATTTCTTTTGAAGCGGATACTGAACCGATACAGTAAGCGCCTAGGAGGATCTAAGTCAACGTAACTGTCGTACGTCGCTCTCAAGCCCTCTCTGGTTTCCAGGCGGCCCATGGAACACGCGGGGTTCACGCCGAAACAAAAGTCAGCTTCAAGGCCTGCCCTTTATTGACATGGAGCACGAACGTTTCGGCTCCGGACTGTTGCATGACTTTTTCATAACTTCCCGAGGTATTCAAAACTTTGGCCAATTTCCGGCCAGGGGGCACACGTAAACTATGGCTTCCGTCCCGCAGAGCAAACACTTCTGCTGTCGTCAGCTCGTTCTGGGCCCATGCCAGACCGATCTCCAGCCCTCCGCGCGCGCGAAGGCCTTGAACAGACCCTTCTCTCCAGGCTGTGGGAAGTGCGGGCAGAAGAGAAATTTCCTTGTCGTGACTTTGCAAAAGCATTTCGGCAATCGCTGCTGTCGTGCCGAAGTTGCCGTCAATTTCAAAGATGCTTCCCGCACCATCCGGATGAGTGTCCAGAAGGTTAGGGTTGGTACTGTGTTGAATCAGCAGCGTCATTGAATCCCAGGCACGGTCACCCTCAAGCAGACGGGAAAAAAGTCCAATCGCCCACGCGCGGCTCCAGCCGGTATAGGCACCTCCGTTGTCAATCCGACGTTCCAATGACTTTCTTGCAGCGGCCCAAAGCTCCGGATGCGTGCGCGAAGTTATGTCACAGCCTGGATAAATTGGATAAAGATTCGACATATGCCGCTGGCCTGGCTGGTTCTCTTCAAAGTCAACGGACCATTCCTGTAATTGACCATAGCCGCCGATCTGATAAGGCTGCAGCCTAGACAGCTTAGTGGTGAGCGATGCAGCGAAATCATGATCCAGGCCAAGCTCCTTTGAAGCAGAAGCGACATTGGTGAACACTTCACGGATCAGCGCAACGTCAAGCGTGCAGCCTGCGCTGGCACTTGCGCTGTCGCCATTCGGCGCGAAGAATGAATTTTCTGTCGAGAAAGATGGACAAGTGGTCAATACACCTTTCTCATTCTCGACCAGCCAACTATCGCAGAACTCGGCGGCACCTTTCATGACGGGATAAGCAGTCTCGCGCAGATACTCTTTGTCACCCGTAAACAGATAGTGTTCCCACAGATGCTGACAGAGCCAGGGGCCGCTCATCGCGAAGTTGGCCCACGTCGGATCAGTGAATTTCATGCCCATGCCGACAGGCGCGGACTGCCTCCACAGATCAATATTGTGGTGCGAGACCCAACCTTTGGCGCCGTAGTTCACCTCCGCGGTCACCGCTCCGTTCTTACTTAAGTCGGTGATCATATCGATGAGTGGCATATGGCATTCTGAAAGATTCGTAGTCTCAGCATGCCAATAATTCATCTGGACATTGATGTTGGAGGTCCAGTTTGAACTCCATGGTGCGCGAAGTTGAGCACTCCAGATACCTTGAAGGTTAGCTGGCTGCGAACCCGGTCTCGAGCTGCTGATTAACAAGTAACGCCCTAGATTGAAGTAGAGGGCAAGCAGCGATGGATCAGGATTCATCGCCATGTTCGCGACACGCTGATCCGTAGGCTGCTCTTTTTTGTAGCGCTGCTCACCAAGATCGAGGCGCACACGCCGGAATAAGTTTTGATGATCCGTGACATGTTCAGACAAGAGTTTGTCATACGCGATGGACTGTGCCGCCGCGACTGGCTTGGCGGCAGAGGCGAGTACCTCGGCGAGCGGAATATCCGGTAAAACAGCATAGTTCTTGAAGCCGGTGGCCATACCGATCAAGAGCACGGCATCACTCGCTCCATTGATCGAAAGACTGCCATCTGCTGCACGAGTGATCTTTCCGTCGGTGCTCTTGGCATGGAGAGCAACCGCAAAATACATGCCCTTGCCCGGATCGTCGTTGTACTGGATCGGATCGTTGGCGAGTTTTTCTGCTGCAATCTCTACGGCACGGTCAGTCTCTCCAACGATGTCTGGAGTGAAATAGTTCGGGGCTGATTCTGCAGGCGCTTTGCCGGTAAGTTGAAGTTCATTCTCTCCCGTTGCTTCTAGCTTTGAGCGCAATTGGCTGGTCAGCCGGACCTTGCAATCGAGACCGCCGGGCCTGCCGCAGGACAGTTTGACCACAACCAACTGCGCCGGTGCCGATGCGAAGACTTCTCGCGTGTAGACCGCACCACCAGCGGTATACGTAACTACTGTTGTTGCTGTATCGAGATTGAGTTCGCGCCGATATGCAGTAGAGACCGCGTGGTTAAAGTCAATTAAAAGATCGCCGAGCGGCTGATAAGCCTGATTGAAAGGGCCCTGCATGTGGCGGCATTCTGCGTCAGCGGCCTTGTAGTCCTTCTTCTGAAAGATCAAGTCACGTACGATCGGCAGATGTTTTTTTGCCTCCGGATTATTCCAGTCGCGCGGATAGCCGGACCAGAGCGTGTCCTCGTTCAGCGCAATCCTCTCTTGCTGCACGCCGCCGAAGACCATGCCGCCAAGTCGGCCATTGCCCAGGGGCAGCGCATCGGACCATTCAGGGGCCGGCTTATCGAACCAGATAAGCACGTCGTTTGCGGCCGGCTTTAACGCTGGAGAAGCAGTGCTTTCGGTTTCTGCGACCGCGCTTCGTTTGACCTGCGTCAACGCGAGGCTGGACGTGAGGAGTGCGATAAAGCGGCGGCGCGTGGTGTTCGGATTCATTCGGACTCCGTTGCGGAGATAGCTAACTGTATCGTTATTAGTTCCGACGTGACGCTTGTTATACGCAAGCTGGAGGAAGTGTGTCAACCATACAGCATGATGGGGGCGCTGAAGCCCCCACATGATTGACTAATGAATATTTTTGAAAAGAGAGTTAGTAGTTAAAGCGATAGCGGAATTCACCATAGAGCTGCCTTGGATCATTCCAGTGAAATCCGCCGAAGGTCAGACTGTTGTCCAATTGCACGCGGCGATTTGCGACGTTGAGTGCATTTGCGGAAACGGTTAACTTCTCAGCGAAAGTCTTTCCGATAGAGAGGTCAAAGGTAGTGTGGCCCGGTAGATACGGACCGGGATACTGTGCCTGGGGAGTTCCATCGAGTCCGTTCGTAAAACCCGAACCATAGTACACGTTGGTGGATGCGTAGGATTTCCACGGCAGCTTGGCGTTGAAACCCACATTGAGAGTATTACGCTGGTCGTGGTCGACGGGTGCGAGGCCGGGCGGAATATCGAGTCCACATGCTGAAGTCACAGGAGCCGGGCAGATGAGTCCACCGGTAATCGGTGAAGTCGCTTGCGCAATCTGGTTCGCGTAAGCCAGGTGGAATTGACCGTAATGCAAGACGTCAGGAGAGCGCAAAGTAAGTTGCCAACCCTGAATCTGCGCATACGCCCAGGTGATCGGCCAGAAGATGTTCGACTCGCCGATATTGTTATGGTCTAGCCAGTTCTTCGCTCTTGTTTCATAGTTACTCGCATTGAGCGTCCAATTGCGGTAAGGAATAGTGACTCCATACTGCCATTGGATATCCCTCTCCCCATGTAACGGAGCAAAGGTAAAGTTCTGGCCATTGGCGAGATCGAGCAATGGGCCGGTGGCTGTCGATAACGGAGGAGCCTGATAGTAATACCCGTAGTAGCCATTGAATACCCAGTTAATCCTGGGTATGCGCAAAGCACCCCCGAGACGTGGATCGCTTGCATGTTCCGAGATCGTCGCGTCGAACTGCGTTTCGCGCAATCCCGCAATTAAGGTAAACCAGGGAGTGACTTTATATTTATCATTGATGAATTCAGCCACTAGACCGCCATTTACACCGTTCGAGGAGGCGGGAACGTTTGGTGTTCCATCGGTAAAGACGTTATTGAAGTAGCTGTATTGGTGCTGGTAAAAGCTGTAAAAGCCAGCCTGAATGTCGTTCTTTGCAACATTAGCGCTGAGGACTGTTTGCGCGCCTAGATAATTGGCATTTTCAGTTACCGTGGAGATCACAGGAGTATCGTTAGGGCCGCCGTTATAGTCGGCACCGTTGTAGTGGTAAAACGGAGATACTGTCAGCAGCGTATCGGGATTGAATGTGTGGACCCAGGAGAAAGTTGCATAGCCATCGGGTTCACTTTCCGAATCATGCAGCCCGCTTGAGGGATAGACTTCATTCCCAATTGAATTGGCGTCAGGGTCAATCGGGATCTGGTAGTAATCCCGCCGCAGCGAGGTGACGAGCCGGTATTGGTTCTTCGGATCTGGATTGTAGATGAATGTAGCGAATCCTCCATAGCCGTTCTCCGAATCATTCACTACGTGCTCCACTGGCGTCTGAAGTCCATAGTCGCTGCGATTTCCATTCGCACTCACGTAGTAGGCAAATCGCTCTGTATGTGCTCCGCAGCTAATCTGATTATCGGTCTGATAAAAGTTGCCAGCTGTAATGACGACATCGCACTCCCGGGCTCGTTCAAATCCAGTACGTGGCACGACATTGAAAATTCCGTAAGTGCGGTCTCCATAGTCGGCATCGTAGCTACCGCTATATGCTTCGAGATAGTCGATGTCTCGCGGGTTGATCTGGGGACCCAGATTCGTGGCGATATTCGTATTGGGAATCGGTATACCATCGATCAGCCACTCTACCTGGTGACCGCCCATCATGTGCAGCATATCGTGCGTCACGTACGATGCCGGCACATAGTCCGTGATCATCTCCAGGCCATTGGTACGGTCTGCTCCCGGAGTGTCCTGAATATCGGTGCGGCTCAGCAGCGCTGTTGGCGTGACAGTATCCAGCGTCGCCACCACTGGGCTTTCCGGTACGGTAATAATCTCCTTCGCGCCTTCGATGTTCAATTGAAAATGGAGCACTGGACTCGTGTCCGATTGAACGACCACTGCCTCGGCCATCTGCTGAAAGCCTTTCGACGATACAGTGACCGTGTAGTTCCCAATCGGTACAGAAGGAAATAGGAACTCGCCATTATCGTTCGAGTCCTGAGATTGCGTCAGATCCGAGTTTTGAGCTTTCAAAGTAAGGTGCGCACCCTGGATGGGACGATGCTGGGGATCATGGACAACACCGCGAACCGATCCGAAGATCGTCGCGAACGCCGCTGAATCAAGCAGAAAGATAACTGCTAACAAGCAAACAAATTGCCTCATAAAAATAATTCCTCGCTCTGGATTGCGCGGTAAAGCTGCTTCGTACACAAGAGTGCGTACCCATGCAGCATGGGAGCCTGCAACAGGCCCAATTCATTCAGTCAGGAGAGGTGAGTTAGTTGACTAGAACAGCAGGAGGTCCGCGCTTCTGGCGAGATCGGTCAAACGAAATACGCTTCTGGGCTTCTGTCTGAGCATGGCACGCAGGATGGCTCTGCAGTCCGGCATAGAACAACACGGATACGCTGGTCGGTGTGGCTTCGTTATGCAGGGCACTCATGGGTCGCCACTTTGGAAACAGTGGGCATTTCCGTGGGCCCGATATTTGAATGCCACCGGGATCGCCTTGCATGATGCGCATCATGCAGTGATGCTTGCCGTTGACTCTGCAGCAAATTGGTAACTGGCTCAGCGGATCAGATGATGCGGCGATCAACGGCGCACTCAGGAAAGAGCCGAAGACCAGAATCATGAAGAGTGCGATGGAACGCCGCATACAATCCCGAGTCTAAGCGAGAAGATGAAAAAACCAAAATCGACTTTAGATCAGGCTGGTAGTCATGGAAAACTCTAAAAGCGAAAAGGAGCAACTTCCGGCAAGATTCGTTTAAGCATGGCGGATCCAGCAAACCCATGTTGTCCAGAAAGGCATGGTTGCCAGGGGTACCAGAGTCAGCATGCCGGTAGCTATTAAAGCATAGGAGATCAGCGTACATCGATGGATACGCCTTCTCGACCAGAGATCGTAGAGAACAATCAAAAGCGGCAATGCCACGTAAACGGCGATCGTGCCGGGTATGCGAATTGAAGCCGGGAAAGGCCAGCGGTTAATAGCCGGGCCGATCATCGCCATGGTCCCAAGAATCATCAATCGCTTGTGAGACGCGGCGTCGCGACGCACGGCCATGCCCCAGCCAGTGAGGCCAGCAAAGAGCACCAGTTCTTCAAGGTCTCCTACGAGAATGAGTTCCGCGGGTATGCCCGTACCGTTGCGGCGGATGCTGTCGAATAGCGTCAAGATGCCGAAGATCACCATTAGAGGAGGCAGGATGATCCCAAGTACCCCAAGCGTCATGTGCCACTTGACTTTGCCAAGGGCTACAAGTGCGTTCTGAAGGATCAGAAGAAATATCCAGGAGACAAAAAGAGCTCCGTGTATATGCACCAACATATTTGGTAATTTGGCACGCACCATTCCAGCAAGAAAATAGCTCTGCGCAAACCCTATAAAAACGACGACAAAAATCAGTAGCGCAATTGCAGGAAAGAAAATATCATCGGCCCGTAACTTTTTCGGTGATGTAACCATTGTGGCCATAGCTTCCCCTTCAGTTAGCAATTGAAGGGAATCTTATATCGAAGTTTCGGTATTTCAGGCTTTTTTTTCGGCTTCGCCAAAAGTTAAGTGAGACCCCTAAGACCCGACCCGCCCGAGATATTTATCGAGCCAGTCCAGCACAGCCTTCACGAGTTGCGGTCGTTGTTCGGTCACATCGTGCGGAGTATCCAAGATAATATGGCGCTTGTCCTGAGCCGGCGTACCCAGCATCGCAAACATAGGATTCTGCGACATCTCCACGGAAAATGTAAAGTCATGCATGCCATTCACCATCAGGACAGGCTTTTTCATACGCGGCGCGAAGTCTGCCTGGCTGCCGCCCGGAGGGGGCGTTTCAAGGAAATATCCACCATCCAGAAAGATCGCCGTCTTCAGGCGATCCTGCATCAGGGTAGTTATGATGAGACCATCGGCTGAACCCATGCTAACGCCGAGATAGGCGAGCTTATTGCTATCAATATCGGCACGCGTCGCGAGATAGTCCAGCGATCGAGCCGCATCCTTGTACCACTCCGTAGTAAGGTCGATATTTTGGGTGGCATTCGGCAGATAGAACTTGACGCGGCGGTCATATGTTTCCTGATAAATGGGATACATCACAGCACGGCCACTCTGGACTACATAATCGAAGAATTTTGTATCGCCGAGTTCGCCATTGACCACACCCGCCGGCAGGAATTGCACGCGCGCGCTGGGAAAGAAAAGCACTGTCTGGTACGGCGGTTTTACATTCTTTGGGAGGTAGAGATAGGCAGACATGCGCTCGCCGTTGTAAGCAGCATCGAAAGTAATCTTCTCTTCGCGCCAGTCCGCGGTCTCCTTCACAACTCCTGCGGACTTTGCATTCAATGGCGATTTTGGATACGCATACAGGAGCTGGTACGCGTGGTAGATATCGTCGGAGATAGGTTTCAGCTTCGCGAAATCAGGTGCGGATCGACGAATTGGCTGTGCAGTAACTTCAGGAGTGGGGTCGATATTCCGCACCGTACGGAAACCATTCGTGTCGGAGCGGTCAAATGGCGAGAGTGCCTCAGGGCAGTAATACAGATAGACAGGTGATCTCCA
>Ga0116229_10008164_pt1 | contig 16349 bp, 10 predicted proteins | sample S1TSphgellanicum_3_FD_87313 | JGI IMG/M metagenome (GOLD analysis project Ga0116229, IMG submission 87313) | Host-associated microbial communities from peat moss isolated from Minnesota, USA - S1T2_Fc - Sphagnum magellanicum MG | ecosystem: Host-associated > Plants > Peat moss > Unclassified...
CATATAGACATCATTAATTTTTATAGTATCTCTTTGTTCATATTTCAATCTTATAAGGGTTTTGTATTGTCTTTGAAGGATCAAGTGTACAAAAGTTGCCCTTACTTTTACAAGAAAAATGTCGGGCATCATCATCTTTGTTCCCTTGATTGTTGGATTGTCTCTTTTCTTCTTCTTCTTCTTCTTCTTCTTGCAAAGCATAACATTTTGTAACAATAAAGAATTGTCACGAAAACAACCAAAAGTTGCCACAAAACATGAGTTTGTCTCATCTTTCCACAATACATAAATATGCTCCACCCTGAAAGCCCCTCTTTACCAATAAATAATTTGAACCTGAATCACTTTGACTTGTGCCTGACATTGCCACCATATTCTTACCACGGATAAGAGGGATTGTAAGTGAGTGTAGTAGGGTCATGCCGTGGCACATACCTTGTAAAGCAAGAAGGGTGGAAGTCCGATTGTTAATGCCCAGGTGGTCTAGGGTATTCCCGGCCACGGCGAAACGACAACCACCTTTGTGAAGTTACTAGGACACAAGATGGTGGATGACATTAAGCCAATTTGGTTCAATAAGTTCCCAATGGTTGTTCCCCCCCAAGAGCCCCCAAGATAAACAAAACCCCTTGCCCACCTCCTCCCCTTGCCTCCAAGAGCTTTACCATGATACCCGGGTGGTACCCACAAGGTATATAATAACATCACTTTTTAGAAAGTAAAAAATCCATTCAATTTTATTTAATTTTATTTACGTTGTGCAACAACCCGGCCCCGATGGTGTTACCTTACACATAAGCTCACACATGTCGATTGTAATGTAGCATCGGTAGGAAGGAAATATCTTGTGCAATTGTGGTGCAAATGGTGCACAAGGTGCGAAGCACCCACCGTTGTATAAAACATTTGACCATGGTTTCATGACCCAAACACACAAGGGGCTAAGCACCACCTTTGTATAAAACATTCGACCATGGTTTCATGACCCAACCCACACAAGGTGCTACTAAGCACCACCTTTGTATAAAACATTTGACTTGTGACCTAACCACACAAGGTGCTACTAAGCACCACCTTTGTATAAAACACTTGATTATGGTTTCATGACCCAACCACACAAGGTGCTAAGCACCACCTTTGTATAAAACACTTGATTATGGTTTCATGACCCAACCACACAAGGTGCTAAGCACCACCTTTGTATAAAACACTTGACTATGGATGGTTTCATAACCCAACCACACAAGGTGCTAAGCACCATCACCTATGTATAAAACACTTGACCATGGTTTCATGACCCAACCACACAAGGTGCTAAGCACCACCTTTGTACAAAACATTTGACCATGGTTTCATGACCCAACCACATTTCTCTACCCACCTTTGGAAGGGAAACAAAAGTAAAGGGATGAGGAGTGGAGGGATCCACCTACATTCACTTTTTTTCTAATAAGGAAACCCATGTGCATGCTCACATATCAACAACTTTTTGTCAGGTTGTGCAGTTGAAGAAGGCTGAAGCACACAACTCCCCATATACTCAAACTCCACCCAAGAACTACTCCCTTTGTCCAATTTGATGAATGAAGTCAGAGAAAAAATACAATAGACTAGGGCTAAGAAAGACCAGCTAAATTAATGGACCCCAATGAGTCATCTCATGCCTATCACTCTTTTCTTTCAATTGGGTACCTTGATGGAAACATGATATGAAGTTTTTCATTCACAATTTGTGTGTTTTTATGAAGCATGATCTCTTTTCCATTCACCAAACCTTTCACTCTTTGAAGGCCATGATGTTAAACTTTTGCTTTACTTTGATAGTAATCTGGTATCTATCACTCTTGTGTTCTTTTTTCCTTGGTGAATTTGTTTTTCAAAATGGCTAAAAAAATACTAGTGTTATTCGGGTTTGTTAAAAATTGCCAAATTTTATAAAAAGAGATTTTCTTTTAAGAATTCAGACTCTATATTAAGTTCCAAAAGGTAGTCCAAAATATACAAGGATTGTTTTTTTGTTTTTTTTTAAAAATTTTTTAACTTTCATATTTTTTCGTTGATATATTTAGTTAAATTGTCTTATGGATGATCCCCATTTCAACTACATCATGAAATTGAAAAGAAAAGAAAAACATTGCGAGAGCTTACAAAGAAAATTTTCTAATTTATGTGGCCTCTAATCGAGAACTAATTAAGAAGTTCAAATCCATCATATTGCATTCAAAATAAGAATGTGTAGATTCTTTGAATTAACTTGGGATTCCAAGAGAACAAAAAGTACATAATTTTTTTGCAATTTAGATGCACATATTGCCATATATTTATTTTAGAATATTAATTTCTTGTAGTTATTTATTGTTGGAACTTTTTTTTAAATGTGAGCAAGATTTCAATTTTGTTTGTTTCTAAGGAATGCCTTTGGAATCTCTTATATGGTGTCACAAATTGAATCCACAAGAATCATTGCAACTTCAAAATCAATTTTCAAAACCAAAAAATAATAAATAAATAAATAAATAGATAAACATGATTTTAATGATGTTGAGCACTTATTTAATAAGGTAAATGTGCACAAAAAACCACCAATGGGCCCAAAACCAACTAGTAGGGTCAACTATTTGATCTCATCTACTATTGGAATTCACATTTATGCATAATTAGAGTACATGAGATTGGCTTATTGGTTTATAATCAATGGATAATCATATAAGTTAAGCAATCGTTAATTAAACATTTTTGCCCTAACATTATGAAATAAAAATCATGGGGATTCATTTTAATAAGTATTGGTTTGGGGGAACATGACTCAATGGTTTCTTAATCATTAACCAAACAAAATTGCATCAAACTTCAAACACCTTTCAATTGAATAATAGTCCTTTGATGGTTATTAATGTTATTGGGGGGGATGAATACAATCAAATTAGTTTTACAAAATACTTGAAATTGAAATGGGTTTAAATTCCTTTACACATAACATATGGCATCAAATACAACCTTGTTTCAATATTTTATCATGTATGTGACTTTCCAAGTTTGCACCTTTTTTGCTCAATTTTCTAATAGTTTTATAATGTTTTCATAGTTTATGTGTTTTTCCCATTCTTTTCATTTGTCTTCAAGGTGCAATCATTTTGTTGTAATAAATGGACATTAACATGTGGCTTGAAGGGAGAATGGGTAGAGAAGAAGCAAGATTCCATTAATACATTAAAGTTTTTGATTTTCTTGGGTTTAGCAAGGGATAGTCAAAGCAAGGTGAGCTTGACATCCTTGCAAGGTGAGCAATATATTTAAGGAGACTTCAAATTTGTTACACATTAAAATAAATAGTGCACAACCTAGATGCAATTTTTTTTATCAAAACAAAAATGTCTAGTCTATATCATTCACAAATGGTAATGTAACTTAGTACTAGAAGATGAAAGATCCTTCCATGCCTTTTTTTTTTCCACTCTAAAATATCAAATTTTAGCACTACTCTTGATCATTGGTCTACTTCTTCCATCTTTGTTACAAATGTTCATGAGAGTTGTGAAAAAAAATGAAAGTTGGTTTAAGGACTTAAAAAACCCTCCTCCTCTAGAGCTTTATTTCCAAACCCTATTAATAAATCTACAAAACCACCATCAAGAGATATCAATAACCTTTCTTTTTTATTATAATTATCAACAATGTCATGCTTCAAACCTTTGGCACAATCCGACGCCATCTCCCCTCTCGTTTATGATGATAAACCTTCAATCCAATAAAAATCAAAGTTGAGAAAATTTGGTAATTGGGCAAATGATTCACTCAAGGTAGGCTCAAGGCAACATTAAAAGTAATTGATGAAAATAGAAGCCTAGAAGGCATGGTGCATATCAAGTGGCCTTTCTAATTTGAGGGATCATGTTATTGGCAAATGTGGGTGCATTTTAATTTGCAAAATGAACCAAAGGTGTTCACTTGGGGTGACTCTTTACAAAGATTGGATAATCTAGTATAGGCGTCATGATTAAATATGATTTGCCATTCATGGAAAGTATTCACGATTTGCATGTTGACATAATTTTTTTAAAAAAAAATTATGACTCATAAAAATATTACATTATACTATTACATAAAGGTGTATTTTCAAGCATTCCAATAAATATGATTTTTTAAATAATTTAAAAATCATCAAATAATCCATTACGTAGCAAAAACACACACTACATTACATTTTTTAATTTTTTTTGCACATTCCATACTTACTAGATTAATTTCAAAGTATTCTCACAAAAAAATTTAAAAATATTGTGATAAAAATAGTTTTAAAAATCAACATCAATTTAATTCATGATTTAAGACAATGAAAAAATCAAGTAGTCATTATACAAAGAGGGACTTTTTATAGCAAATATCCACCCATGTGTGGGGGTGAAAACATGGACTATCCCAAATATTACCTACACAAGAAAAAGATGAAATGGTCAAATGGGCATATTTGAGACATGCAACAATTGTTGATGGTGGATGAAATTACCTAAACTTGTGTACCACCTTTCACAAATGGTGTCCCAAGGTAGAATTCTTGGAGGGTTTTCATGTGAAACCATTTGTAGTTCCCCATAAAATCATGCTAATGGCTAGAGGCTAATGGAGTTAAAACACATCACTTGTCAAATTGCATAGGTGTTTATAGCAACTTTAAGGAACTCTACACAACAAGAATAATTATCCACTTTCTCACATTTGGAATTGTGATGAAAACACAAAACAAGCACAACATGCAATTATTGAAACAAAAATAATTACAAAACAAAAATCACACTAGTTTACAACATCATTCCAAAATCATGAAAATGGTTGTTAATACAATTGGCATGTGTTCATAGTGCCAATATATACATGCCTAATTTCTACATATTTAAAAAGAAAAAAAATTCAAGGAATTACATTAATAGGTACAAAAACAACAACATGGCAATGTAATCAAAAGCATGTATGACAAATGATTTTTTTACAAAATGGATATCTTACAAGTTGCAAAATCTTTGGATGGAAATATATGTCCAACCAATCATCCTCTCCTTATTCTTTATATGGGCATGGCTTTCATGTCACCTTGCATATTATCACGCAAGCACAAGAACTCAAGTTATACCTTTTAACTTTTTTAGCACACCCAAATCATGTTTTATAACTTATGTGTGTGAATTGTTTTAAGTAATTCAAGACTTCATTTACCAAAGGTGAACGACAATTGATCATTATCAAAGGTAGGACTTTCCCCACCAAGCAATTCCAAGGGATTGAAAAAAATATTGATTCATCGAATCAAAAGGAAGGTAATGCAACATATTACACATTACAAGAAATTGGGGAGGGGAATGGACCTCCAATTAACACCATGTGGGTGAAGTAACCATTGATGATGAAGGTTACAACTTTGAAAGGAACTTATGAGAAAACAACATCAACAACAAGCAAATAAATGTACACATGGAAACACAATGTCAACCACAAGTCAAAGAACCTTGAATTGAGCTTCTTTGTCTCCCTAAAATTCATGTTACAAAGTGTAGGAGATTAAATATTTCATCAATTATACAAAGTTTCACATCATGATTTTAAAGGAATATGTTGTAATTATGGAGGTCAAAACATCTTGAAAGGTTAAAACTAATCATGAACAAAAAGAGGAAAAGAGAAGCCAAATTGAAAAATGTGGTTGTTTGACAACAACAACTTAAAATAAAAGAGAATGCTTTAAAGGCACAATGTGTTAAAGAGAAAGAAATGTTGAAAGGGTTGAAGATATGATTAAAAGTTTCTTATATTGTGGTAGGATACCTTTGAGGATGGGTAGGTTAGCAAATGATATTAAGATTAATTAATGTTGTTCATGCAATACTAAATGTGAAGATTATAATTATCAAGTAGTTGAAATTAGTACTATCATTGATGTGTATTTCAACCTAGGTAATTATTAATAAAACATTTGTTACTTATGGGTTTTGGCAAAAGGAGAACACAATGATTGATTCATTACCATTGGATTATGATATTGTTTTTTGTCAATCCCAAACTAATATATCTCATGATATCCCTTTTTTGGTCAATTACTTGTAAAATTCATAACTAATGTTCATTTATTCATTTGTAATTTTCATTTAATTGTGTTTTAAATTCTATTTTAAGGAATACAAATGTTGTTGGGTTCCTAATCTCAAAATCCTTGCAAACACATTAGCACCCCAAAACATAAACAATACTTGATTTTGATGAAGTTCATTAGAAGGAGAGGAAATGATTCAAAATGAATGAAAACTTTTCAGCTACTTGTTTCTTATTGTCTTGATTGTGGGTATGGGAGGACATGTTTAACATCTTCCAGAGGAAGGACATGTGGTATGTTTTTTAATGTGTTGCTATTGACTATTGTGGTTGATAGTTGAGACAAAGCATTGAGTAGTTGGGCTTACAGTCAAAACTCACAATGTAATTCAAAGACTACATACAATCTTCAACATTTTGTTTAAGTAACATGCTCGAAGATTGTGTTGGTCGGTGGCTCTCAATTATATATATAACACGTTTGATGACTTTTGTAGTCAGCAAATTTAATAGACTTCAATAAAGTGTTCTCCACAAAAATGATTGATTCCATCTCGAGCTTTCAAAGATTAGGAATTCATATCAAAACTTGCAAGATTTGGGATCCATGGATTGCGATTTTCAACTAAGAAATGTAGGTTGAAATGTGCACTTATTTAAGAAGAGAAAAAGAACGAAGAAATGATTAGCAAGTGTGCTTGAGAACATTTTTTTCCCTTAAAAACTCTCCTTTGAACACCAACATGTGAGTATATTGGTTCCTTAACTTTTGCTCATAATATTAACATTTCATCCATCCCAAGACTATTTTCAACTAAATTTTAGCCTTACTTTCAAAAGACCATTCATCTCAAGGCTATTTTCAACTAATGTTTAGCCATAATCTTGAAAAGCTTATCCATCCCAAAACTATTTTCAACTAATTTTCATCCATATTCTTAAAAGGCCATCCATCCCAAGACTATTTTCAACTAGGTAATTCTCAACCATCACCTTAAAAAGTCACCCATCCCAAGACTATTTTAAACTAAATTTCAATCATAATCTTGAAAGGTAGCGGATCCCAAGACTAACTTCAATTTAAGGGTGCCTAGCTTAGGACTTCAAATGTGATCCAATACTAACTACAAGAGTATACAACCATAAAGCAAGACACAAAAGCAAAGCAAAGCACTTGTGCTTGAGGGGCAAACTACAACCAAAAAAAAATTTGGAATATATTGTAACTCATATTAATTAATTGTGGGGACCCCCAAGGTTCAATTTGTTTTCTTTTGTAAGGGAGATAATTGATTGGCCCATCACCAAAAAAGATATTCAAAACTTTGTATAGTCCCAAAAAAGATATGTTGTAATCTCCTCTTTTGGGTTGCTTTATAAGCAGGTTATGGACTTAGAACTTAGTGCAAATAAATAAATAATAGTGCAAAGGATATGAGGTAAAAAAGTGAGGAAGCTATTGGGAACATTTTGGGGAACACAATGGGAACTTGAGGAACACAATGAGAACTTTGTGAGAACACTTTGGGAACAACAAAAATCCAACACCCAAAAGCTCCCATTGTGTTCCTCAAAAGGATGCATGTTACCTCACCTCATCAGGTGGAAGAAAGTTTTTTCGCTTATCTATGTTCTTTGCCATTTTTGGCCTACGCCAATGGCCTACGCCAATGGCAAGGGCATGAACAACTATGGGTGTGTATGGAGGGAGGTGAACTTCGGGGGACACATGTTCCCTTTGAAAGTTGTTGATAGAATTACTCAAATCTGGCACAACATGTCAAGCCACCAAGTTTGACATAAAAGTAAGAGAAACGGATTTGCACAAACCCAGACAAAGTTTAAGAAGATGAAACAACCAAATTACAAGCAAAAGCACAAGTAAGAGAAAGTATGGGAAACTCCACTTCAAGTACAAGTCAGATCCAGGCTTTGTCAAGATGATGGTCCTCTCCCCTTATGTGGACACCACCACCATCACCACCACCACTACCACCATAAACAATTAGCCTAGAGGACTACACTACAATTATCAAGGTTTTGTCTTCGCTTGTCTTTGTGAAGTACAATAAAAATGACCCACAAGTTGGTATTCACACCAAAGCCGCACGTTCATTTGCTCTTGTAAGAAAGAAGGCAGGTCTCCAATGGCCTTTATTCTGTTGCAAATGTCTTCGCAATTTTCATTTTTTTCAATTTGCAAAAATGACAAAAAAGAATAAGAAAAGAGCTCTTCAAAATGTTTCAACACATGTTTTGAACATTAAACACTTTGAGTGCTTGTTTTGTACAAGACGGGGGTACAGACACCAAAATTCAATCACGTATGCTTCTGGAGGCTTTGTAACTATTGGTGCAACAAGGTGAATATCCTTCGTCTCAATTCATGATTTAGAGAATCAATGTGATGATCACACACATACTTGTGTTAGTTTTGATTTTGCTTTAACCAATAGAACTAGTTTTGGCTTCCAAGTGGTGGCATTGTTGAGTCTTCTCTTCAATCCTATTGATATGTATGCTGTCTGATAGAAAGAATCTGAGTTTGGACTCTATGTCTCTTGTGAGTGCTAGCCAACAATCATGACCAAGTCTTCCCCATTGCATTTCTGGAAATGTGAAAGAAACTCTCCCACAAGATGCAGATGTTTGTATAACAGTTTTGCCCAAATTTCAATCTTTTTACATGCTCCCAAAAAGATGAGCTCAAATGATGAAACCTTTTGCCATATTCACTAGAGAATTGTTGTGTTGGATACTTCCCCTGGTCTCTTTGTTTGTTCACACCAGATAATCAACCCAAAGTGAAGATAATGCAACACAACACACTTTGTAAATTGATTGCAAGCTTGTTAAACATCACACCCATGGTGCATCATTCTTACAAGAGGTTAGTTTGAGTTATATTGAGGATACAATCTACTGGGAAAGAGAGGCTGATAGAGAAATGAGTTCTACCTTTCAGGTCCGGATCTTGCCATTGTAGCCATAATCATCTAGGAGTTCCTCATTTTCACGCCAATTTTCCTTCACCTTCACTTTCAACTGCAAACAAACATGGCCACTGCTGAGTTGATCTGAAGCCATACCAGACATCAATAACTGGACAATGTCAACACTATGTTTTCATTGTAATTTCCTGGCAAGAATCCATACACTGCAGATCTGAGTTCATAGAGCTTAAAGACTCAAACTTTTCAACAGAAAAGTAAACTCAGCTCTTATGCTCGATGCAAATTTTGCTGCTAACACCAAAAGGCAGAAGTTGAAAGCCACAATTGAAAATTTCAGCACAAGTGATGTTCATACCCACAAACTCTGAGAAATTCTGGCTGGTGAGTGCACTATATATCAAAGGATAGGTCTGACATGATTCCATGTATATACCCTTTTTGAGGTGTTGGTTGCAAGCTTAAGAAAGATGTAGGAAGAAACAACAAGATTGAAGAGGGTGGTATACCTCCAAATACACTTCCTTCCCCACAAAATCCTCAATATCCAGTCGAGCCGCAGTTGAAAGCAACTTCAAAGCATGCCCCTCCTGTTTACATCAGAACAACAGATGCATGAGTGGTGGAATTTCTCTGTGACCTCAACATATCGTTCACAATTTAGATTTGATACGAGCCATGCCTGATAACAGAAATACACACTAATCTGACAATATGCAACTGATGCTTAACTTTGCTCTAACAATGAAGGCAAAAAGCATGTGGTGATTGCAAACACACCTTGCCAATCAGGACACCTTTTTGTGATTCTTTTTCAGCAATGATCTCCACTTCTATGAAGTCCTTGTTTAATCTTCTTTCCATATAGTTGACTACATTCACCTGTTGAGTCTCAGTGGAGTAAGCAACTGAATGCAAGAAATGACATTAAAGAATCCAAGGTCCTCTCACTCTGCTCAATAGAGAGCTTGAAACACTTCCAGGGTTGGCATAACAGGAAGCACATTCCAAAAACCAACAGATCTGAACTTGACCAACAAACTGTGATTTGAACATACCTGGCAGGCATAAGGAATTTCTTGCCTATATTGTAGAAATATCTTTTCCCTTACAATCTCAGCAACAAAGAATCGCTCTGGATGCTCACTTACTATATCCTGCAAGCTCCAAAGCCACATGTTAAAAGTCCGCCAGAAGCTGGAGCCAGTATTTCACTTGCTTCTTGTCTACTACTTGGGCAATGTTGGAAGCCACTTTATCAATTAGGCTTGATGCACTTGTGTTGCAACTAAACTCTGGGGTTGTCTAAAATCACACTCACTTCTGCCTGAAGGATGCAAATGCATTGCAAGACAACAGGGAAAGATCTTGCAGCACCCTTAACTTTTCTATTATCTGTCTCAGATAGCTGCTAGCGGCCTGAGGAACTGATCACTGGATTCTCAATCATGCTAGCTTCAAGAAAAAAACATAGCCCACTTGTGATCTTGCCTTGCTATCGAAGTGCAGACCACAAGCAACAAAAAACCTTCAAATTGGACATCAGTTCTTCCTAGGTCATATGATTCTGCATACCTTGGGATAGTAGGCAGGGCCGTAAGGGAGTTGACCCAGCAGCCATTGTTTAACCTCATCCACCCCAGTTCCCTGCTTTGCACTTGCAGCAATCACCTCATCTACACCACTATGCTTCTGGTACCACTGTCCATCACAAAAGATACCATATCAGCTATGGAGCAAAACCATCTAGACAAGAACTCTTGATTGTTGTCTTGCTATCAACACTTGTGGACAACACCAACAACAACATAGTGCCTCCTCCAGATGCATCCAATTGACTAAAATCTGGACAATGCTGCAGTGCTATAATTGGTGCAAGAGCCATTGAAGCTATACTAACCTCTTTCTTCTTGGCAATTTCACCAGGCTTGATGAGATCCTTTTTGTTAAGCACCAGCAAAGTGGGTCTTCTGTCTGTGACTGTTGTTGCTCCATCCTCCAACATGTCCATCACCTGCATTCCATTTTTCTTTCAAACTAAGTACAGAAATTTGAATAGCTCTTTGAAATCTTTATTCAAGACACACATGGATTGCTGCTGCTCATCTTTCAGCTTCTGCAAGACCGCAAGCTAAATTCATCAACAACATAGAAAAGTATGAGAGATTGACCTGTTCAGGTGAATGGCATGCATCCACAACAACCAGAACACAATCGGCATTGAGTGTTGCTGTGCGCACATTTTGCATCATCATCTCATCCAGCTTCCTCATCTTCTTCAGAATAACTCCTGGAGTGTCGTACAAAATCATCTACAAAAGAAGAAGAATCACCACACCCATTGCTTCTCCAATTCAATCTTCTCCAGAAAAGATGTTGTTACTCTACAGACGCTTAAGTTGTTACTCTAGAGATGAGCACACACTTGTTGACAGACAAAAATCATTCATTGCAAAGCCATTTTCACTTCTTTGGTTAACATCTTCAACCTGGCAAAGCTCAGTGAGAATCAAAAAGCTTGCAACGAATTGCAGAATTCACACATTTGGTTACAGCCAGACAATTGTATCCAACCCCCCCGGATGATATTGTTGTTGTTGTTATTTTTACCTGATATTCAGGAGTTGAGCAAATGCCAAGGATGCGGTGCCGAGTAGTCTGAGGCTTGTTGGTAACAATTGAAAGCTTCTGACCTATGATCTGGTTCAAGAGTGTGCTCTTCCCAACATTCGGCCTTCCAACAAGTGCAATGTAACCTGTGCATCCCCAAGCACCAATGTCCTACACTAATCAGTGTTGCAGAATTCTACCTAAACCCTAATTCCAAAAACAACAACAAAACAAAACACCATTCCATCTTCGGCAAGAAATCTCAGATAAACCCAGAATCAAAGAAAGAGATGAGCATAAGAATACATGATGGAGGGTTTTGCTGTTGCAGACAAAAGAAACCTAGAGAAGGAGGCAACAAGCAAAGGAACTGAACTGCTGCGGTGGCAATCTCCTGCACTCAGTGTTGCAGAATTCTACCTAAACCCTAATTCCAAAACAATAACAAAACAAAACACCATTCCATCTTCTGCAAACAATTTCAGACGAACCCAGAATCAAAGAAAGAGATGAGCATAAGAATAAAAGATGAATCCTAGAGGGTTTTGCTGTTGCAGACCAAAAAGAATCTAGAGGAGGAGGTAACAAGCAAAGGAACCGAACCGCTGCGGTGATCAGGATCCACCTTGAAGGTCCCCAAGTCGATTTCTTCTTGCAATCCTGCTCCAGACATGTCTTGATGCAGAGGTTTCCGCTCCGGTTTCTCCTTCAGTACGAAGATCGGAGAAGGTTTCGCTGCTTGTCCACCACCGCCTCTAGCCCTCACGATCATCCCCAGTCTTCCTTGCCCTTGTCGTCCTCTTCTTCCTCCTCCTGCTGCTGCTGCCGCCGCTGTCCATCCTGGTCCGCCATTGCAACCCGCGAGATTCCTAACAGCAGCAAGATGCTCGCAGTAGATCGAGGACGACTTGTGTTCCAGGAATGTGTGAGTTGCCACAGCGGGTGACCCGATGCTTTGCACGGACATGCTGCGGCGTCGTTGTCCCTCACCTCACTCGTTCTGGTTCTCGTTCTCAGAGCTGGAGCTTCGTCTTCCTGGAACCTATTCTTCTTTGCGGGCATGCCTAAGCGAAGCTGAAAGGCTTCCGAGCTGCATGGTTTCACAACAGCAAATCTCTCCACTCGTGCACTCAATAGAAGAGACGATCTTGCGCACTAATGCAGGTCATGCAGATCGTCGACGTCTTCGTCTCTCTCAGAATTATCCGAAGACGTTGTTAGGTCTTTTTGTATTAGGGGTTTTTGTTCCGGAGCTTGTGCTGTTGTCTTCCTCTTCTGCTGCTGCTGCTTCTTCTTCTTGTTCTTCTTCTGCTGTAGCTGATGCTTCTTCTTCTTCTTGTTCTTCTTCTGCTGTAGCTGATGCTTCTTCTTCTGTAGCTGCTGCTTCTTCTTATTCTTCTGTTTCTGCTTCTGCGTCTTCACTCAAGGGATTCCGAGCAGTAGCTGGAGAGGGAGGCAATTGGCACGGTACTACGACCATTTCAGTGATTTCAGATTGCTTCTTCTGACTCACCATCAAGCGAAAGATCAAATGATCCTCGCTCTTGTTTGCTTGCAGGCAAATAGATGATGGCCAGACGCTGGTGTTCCAGGCACCTAGATTTGCAGGGAATGGTTCAAGCTCCTCCAAGAACATGGACAAAGCTATATCACATGTTGCAGCAGCGCACCTTGTTGATACTAATGAATGCAGGGGATTCAATGGAGATGGAGACAAACTTTATGCAGGAGTCTCGATTGCAGAAGAAGGGTTGTCTGATGACAGATGATGATGAAGCAAGCTGCTCTCACACATCCTTACCATCATTTCTCTTGCAATCTTCGTTTTCTTCATACCTGCTCAAGAACAGATTTGTTGCAGATCACATCCTGAGACCATCTAGACAATCTGCAGCAAGAATCTGGCCACTTCTTCAACAAGAAGTACGCTATCATCATTACTCTAGTAGAGCATCAAGAATTGGTCTTCTTCCTCTTTTGCTGTGTGAAAGAAGAGGTGGGTTTTGCAAAATGATGGAAACAATGGGCAATGAAAACGATCTAGAAACTAGAGTGCAAGTAGAAGAACAACAAAACAGCAACGGAAAGATGACCGTGGTGGATCACAGAAGTGAAAGAAGCTTGGAGGCGGAGGATGTGCGCAATGTGCGGCGGGAATGGGATGCAAAGCTCGTGTGGAGTATCTGCAACCAGATGAACCAAGGGGAATGGGGTGATGAGATGATGGACACATTAGAGAAGCTGTGTTCTTCTCGATTGAAGACAAAGCATGTAAACAGCGTGGTGCGGCAACTGGACAATGTGGACATGGCTCTCAACTTCTTTCATTGGGCAGGGACACTGGCCGGATACAGCCACAGCACATACACTTACCATGCAATCCTTGAAAGGCTCGGAGCTTCTCAAATGTTTGAGCTGCAGTACCAATTGTTCCAGGTAACTCCTCTTGCTATGCAGACTACACCACTTTCTCTGCTGCCATTGTTTCTGTGCATCAATGTCTTCTAATAGAAACATTTGAATGATTACAACAAGGGACCCATACCACTCATGAAGACCTTGGCACTGCAATTTGTGATGAAGGGTTTAGGGTCCGACACTTTGTGAGAAATTCTCACAAGGTTGTGACTGTATTCATTGTTATGTTACCTTCAAAGTATTGGTGTGGAGATTTCCTCTGCAATCTCTCATAGATATTTAGTCAAGGTCTATAGAGCTTTGAGTATATGCATATAGGCTGTACAAGTGCTTGTTCCAAATGTATAGCAGTTCATCAGATCATTTTGAGTGGTTGCAGGACATGCATCGCCAGGGATATCAGATTTCTGTAGCTACCTTCAACATTGTGATGGTGAGCTTCAGCAGGGCAAAGAACACAGCAGGTGTTCTGGACACCTTCAACAGGATGGAGGAATATGGCTGTAGCCCCAATGCTTTCAGCTTTCAGTGTCTCATACGCTCTCTTGTTTGGAGTGGTGAGATTCTGAAGGCTACTGAGGTGTACAGGCAGATGTTGCAGTTTGGTTTCTTGCCAGACAACTTCACGCTCAATGGTCTCATTGATGGACTTTGCAACACAGGGAAAGTGGATTTAGCACTTATTATTTTTCAAGACATGGAGCAGCGTGATTTCAATCCTGATGCAATTGCACATGCTGCTGTCATCCGGGGTCTTGACAAAGAAGGCCGCATTGAGGAGGCATGTAGAATGTTCCAGGAGATGACTGGCAAGGGCCTCCCTGCTGTCGTGAGTACATACAAGGGACCCATGGGTGTCTTCAGTAAGAAACATAGTCTACAGCATTATGCATTCAAGAATGCTGAAAAGGATCCTGGCAGTCCAGCTGCTGGGTAACCAGAGCAATGCAGGAGCTTAGCTGCTGCCTGATGCTGCATTTCAATTTACAGTCATTTCCTCTGCATCAATCAAGATGATGGAAAAGGATCAGAATTGAGTAATTTGTACATACAAGCTTTTCCAGGAATCTTACACATTCAGCATGTGGAGTTGAGACTACATTTTCTCAAAACCACATTGCTTGTGATCACACTCTTCAAGCGAATCTCTTCAAGCCAATGTTTGTGAGCAAATTAATTTGCAGTACACCAAATTTGTTTAGATAGATGGTATCAATTGTCCCACCTGTTGCTTGGCTTCTGGACTTCTACCCTTCTAATCTCTAATTTGTGTTGGATTCATCCAGGATTCATTGGGTTGTACAAACCTGCTTTGCACCATGTGGTCACCTGTAGAGTCTCTGCAGTTGCTTACATGTGGGCCTTGACAGTAGGTGAGTAGCCCAACATCTCCTTTTCTTTTGGAAGCAGCTTTGCTTTTGCTGTTTGCTCCTTTTCTGTCAAGTTGGATAAGAATCTCATATATGTGTGGCATAGGCAATAACCCTGCTGTCGTAAAGCTTGGGACAGCCTTTGTTGTGTCTTTCAATTTGCCATAGAAACCCATCATAACCTGGAATGCTCACTCCTCAAAGTTTCTCAGCTTCATCTGTCATTGCTAGAATCGATGAGATTGAGCAACCTTCCTGAGGACAAAAGAAGAAAGATCATGTCGTCTTACAGTGGAAGAACCACAAAGAACTAAGAAAAACCCATCAAATTTTGATTAGTGTATTGTTAAAGATGATGTACATACATACATAGGCCAGTTTTAAGGTTTAGAATTAATGGAAGTGGAAATGATTTCATGATAAATTTATATTATCATGAAAATTTGTTTTGATATTGTAGGATTCAAGGAACAAATGAAAATATATAAATTTACTAACCTTATATACCAATATGATTGTTGTTGGCAATTCAAAGCGGTGTGGAGGCCATGTAAGAAATAGTTCAACATGTTATGAATCATGATCGCATGTGTAACATCTAAACTATTCAAAAATTCCCACCCCCTATTACTACCCATAAAGTGAAAAACCGACCATGGAAAACTACCTATGAATGGAGGAAAAAGGAGAATCAACTATTGTTGTTTACATAGAGCTTTAATGCATATTTTAAGCGTTTTATTTCACTTATTGTGTTTTGTAGATTGAATTTATCTCTTTCATAAATTGCAAAAGATGATTAGATATGTTTTCCGAGTAAATGGAATCTAAAATTCAGCCTAGTGGAGTTGGGGGTTTCATCACACTTTCTCCATCATTGTGCACTTGCAATGTACATGTGTTGATTTACTTGGGCTCC